>OBEQ010213254.1_pt1 | contig 13091 bp, 16 predicted proteins | sample 1670901 | NCBI WGS metagenome assembly OBEQ01 (sample SAMEA104232315, study PRJEB22302) | groundwater metagenome | biome: forest; feature: aquifer; material: groundwater | place: USA | collected 2011-08-07 | depth 5.4 m
AAACTAATTTCTTTTAAATTCTGTATATTTACATTTGCCGCAGACTAAGCGATTACTATGAGCTGCCATAAATACACCTGAACCACATTTTGGACAAGATTTATTTTTGCGTTGGATTTTGTCGCCTGTAATTGTATATAGTGCGGATTGTTTTTTACCCGCTTTTTTTGCTTTTCCGCCAGCAGGTTTTTTTGCAGCAGGTTTGGTAGGAGCAGCCATATGTGTTTTACCTCAATTTTTTAATTTAATCTTTTTTTTATTTTTATACATTTAATTATTTTTGATGTTGTTATGCAGCTTTCTTTGCCGCTTCTTCGAGTCGTTTGCGCATATGGCCATTAACACTTTCGATGCGTTGTCGTGTTTCGGGTTTGTCATAGATAACAGCTTTTACAATTGCTTCTCGATGGCTAAATATGGTATGGATATGTTTGATGACTATTAATGATGGATCGGCATGTAATTGTTTTCCAACGGCTTCGATTATATCTTTGTTACTTGGTGTGGCGTTTTCAAATGAAACGGTTCCTTTAATTTCATGGCGGTTTAATAAGATGTTTTCTTTTTTTTCGTTAATGGTTAGTTGCATGATGTTTTCCTCTTTTGATTTTCTCTTTATCTTTTTTATTATTTGACTTTGATTGCGTATTCGCCTTTTAATTTGATGCCTATTTTTTGGGCGATCATGGAGTTTTCTGCGTCGGTAATTAAAATTCTGCCTTGCCAGCTGTTGCTGAAGCTTGAAATGCCACATTGCGGGCATGTTTCAGTTTCGACGAATAATTTACAGCGTTTGCATACTTTCTTTTTTGCCATGGTAATAGTTTAATTTGATTATTCTTTTGATTTTTTCTTCTTTGGTTTTTCTGTTTTTTCTTCTTTTTCAACAGGAGCTTCTTTTGGTTGAGTGTCTTCGGTAAGCCATTCTACTTTGCCAAGGCCTTCTTGACGCATGGTTAAGCCAATCTTGGGGTTATTTGGGTCTTTATAGCTTACAGCGATGATTCTTGCGCGACAACGATCGCCAACTTTGACGGAACGATTAGATTTTTTACCTGTGAGTACTTTTTCTTTGCTAAATGAAACAAAGTCATCCATACTTTGGGAGATGTGAACCATTCCTTCAACGCCGCCAATGTCAAGGAAAGCGCCAAAGTCGGTTATGTCACGAACTTTACCAAAGACGATTTCATTTAGTTCTGGTTTAAATGCGAGGAGATCGAATTCCGCTTCATAATAGCCGGCACCGTCGCCAGGAATAATTACGCCTTCTTTGACATTTGTTACGTTGACGACGTTTAAAACAAAGCCAATATCTTTAGAAATGTAATTTTCAAAGCTTGATTTAATGTTTTTAAGCACAGCTTCTGTAGTAGAAAGGTTAAACATGCTTGGTGGAACACGGATATAATCTTTGACTTTGACGGTGTAGAACATTTTAATGTAGTTTTTGAGTGAGTGTTTATAAAGCTTTCGTTTGCTAATCTCTTCGGCGGCCAATATCTTAGGCGATATTTTTAAATGTTTAAAGTATTTATCTATTAGTTGAAAATACGATGCTGTCACGTTGGCGTTTTGCTTCATATAATTCTTTGTCAGCTTGTCGATACCATTCTTCACCGTTACAAAAGTAGGGATGATTAGCTAAAATACCAATACTTGCGGTGGGATGAAAACGAGTGTTTGGGGCAGGAAGATTTCTTATATCCCCTAAAATTTGCTGGGCGAGAGAATATATTTTCTGTTCATTATCAAGGTTGGTGATGATGGCGAATTCGTCTCCTCCGATGCGGTAGCTTTTGCAGTCAGATAACGTATTGAGGTAGTTTCCCAGGTTGGCGAGAAATTTATCACCTTCGGCGTGGCCGAGTTTGTCATTGAAACTTTTAAAATGATCAAGATCGATGAGAAGAAGATGATAGGTTTTAGCTGTTGTTTTAGCTTCGATTACATTATTTTCTAAGTCTTCATGGAAAGTTTTTTTGTTGTATAATCCAGTGGAACCATCGATTTTTGTTTGCAGAGAGAGTTTTTCGTTTAATTTACGGAATTGGTCTAATTCAAGCAGTCGAGTGACGTTATCTGCGACAAACCAACTTGTTTGGTCAAGCAGGCGTAGCTCTTCGTTGTTGATTACTTTTTGTTTGGGATTATAGCTTACAACAAGCAGGCCTTGGATAGCTTTATTGAGGATTTCTGAGCGACGAGAATAGGGGATACAGACGAGTCCTGATTCTTTGATGTAGTTGAGTGGGTCATCGGAGTTTAGTCGTAAAGTGGGATCGGACTTGGCAAGATCATTGTGATAAATTTGGTGTTGTTGGATGATTTCTTCAAGAAAAGGGTGTGGTGTTATATGTAATTTATCTTTCATTTTCATTGCTTGTTTGTGTAATCCAATAATATCAATGAGAATATATTCGTGGTCTTTATTGCCGTTTTTGCGATATATACGTGGGGCGATGTATTCTCTTTGTTTCAAGGCGATTAAAACGGCATGAATACTTTCAGAGATCGTTGTGGAATTATGCATACTTTCATTAAGATGGTATAAAAATTTGTCGGAATCACGACGAAAGGAGCGTGTACGTGCTGTTTTTGAGCCGTGGGCTTCGGTTACTATTCCTTGTTTGATTTCTTCTTCGAGTGTCATTTTTAGAAGTGTTTTTGAGCAGGTTTGGTTTATAAATGTTGTTGTAAGCTTATGTTTTTTGGGAAGCAGAATGTTTATAAATCAATACAGTTTAATAAAAATCATGGAGTTGAGAGAGTTAAAAAGAGAAGTGGAGATGTTGCCGGATATTCGTAAGAGTGTGCAAGGGTTACATGATTCGTGGTTTAAACATGTGAAAGGAAGTGCGATTTCTCAATATAAAGTGTTTGATAGTTTACCTGATGATGCGAAAAAACAAGTGGGGATGCGGGTTGCGATGTTACAGGAGTCGTTGAAAGGGATGGAGGCAGGTTATGTGATTCATGATAAATTACGATCACATGCGCGATGTTTAATTGATTTGAAGCTGACGCAGTTTAATGGGGATAGACCGAAAGCAAAAGTGCTTATGAATACGTTGTTGAAAGATGAGTATTTCAATGTGCCAAAAGTAATTGGGGAAATTAAGCAGTTTGAAAATCATGTGCTGCAGTTTTCAGAGACGTATCATGAAGTAAATGAGTTGATGCAGCGACGGTTGTCATTAGAAGAGGCATTATTTTTGATGGATTTACCCCATAAATTATATTTAGCGACGTTGCTTAAGACGACGCAGAAGCAGCGGGTATTGGTTAGAGATTTATCACGACAATTAGTTGGGATTAGTAAAGAGCATTCGTTGCTTAAGATGCCGCATAAGTAAGTTTTTGTGGGGTTTGTATATTTATTAAAGAGGAAAAATAATGGTTGATGTTTCGTTTATTATTGGTTTAGTTGGGATGTTATGTATTCTTGTTGCGTTTGTGTTAGATGAGTTCTGGAAAAAATTTAATCAGGAGACGGTGCAGTACAATGTGTTGAATATTGTTGGTGCGGGGATGTTAGTTTATTATGGATTCGTGATTAAAGGCTGGCCGTTTGTCATGCTTAATTTTGTGTGGTGTATGGCGGCAATGGTAAAGCTTGAGAAGATTGTTTTGAAGAAAGGGATGAGAAAGTAATAAATGGATAAAGATGGTTTATTCTGTTTAGAGTTCTAGTATCCAGCCAGGAACGGTTTGATTTTCAAATGCATCTGATTTAAAATATTCTTGTTGGCTGAGGTCTTGAATGGCGGTTGTGGTGAGTTGTTGAAGTTGCTTTGGGTGAGGTCTTGATTCGGGATTATCTTGAGTCATACTGCGAAAGAGTTGTTTGAATGAATTTGGTAAGATACAGTTATGGTAAAGTTCAATGGTGGTGAGTGCTTCTTCGATATCTTCAGTGAGTTCTCCGGTGAGGAGGTGTTCGATATTTCTTGCTACGGTGTACATATCTGAAGTGGGGGTAAGAAGTCCATAATTGCGATATTCGGGAGGGAAATGGAGGTAGGTGTTTTTTGGCGGGAGTGTCTGTTGGCCAGGGGGTTGCATGTCTTCGAGGTCAAGTATTTTTAAAGTGTTATTTTTGATGCCAAGATTGGCACATTTTAGTTCGGTGTGAACTTTGTTGTTGCTTTCTAAGAGTATAAGAAGCTGAGGGATTTGTTTTATATAGTTTATCATTAATGTTTGATCTACGGTGTTGTGTTGTATTTTATCGTTGAGGGTTTCTGGTATGAATTCTAGGATAAGGTAGGGGTTGATACGATCAATGCTGTAGTCATAACATATCGGGGTGTGAGGTGATAAAAGAAGTTGATAGAGTGTGGCTTGTTTTGTGATGGTGTTTATACGGTGTTCGGGAAGACTTCTTTTTGTGCTGATGCGAATGGTATATGGTTGTATTTGATCTGGGTCGTTGAGGTTGTAGCATTTATATGCGGCGCCGTGGGCACCTTCGCCGAGTTTTTCTCGAAAGACGTAAGTTTCTCCGGTTATGGAACGAGGGGTTAGAAAGTTTTCAAACATAGTTATGCGTATCCGATTTCTTTTGAAATATATAGAAGTCCAACTAATTCTTTAGGGTTACAGTTGGACTTCTGAATAGTCCACAAAGTGGCGTCTTCCTCCTTGGAAGACTTTCTTTGAGAACTATATTTTTCTTTTAGTTCTGCAAGTGTTTGCTGACAGAGTTCTTGGAGTTGGGGGGGAGTGGGACGTTGGTTTGATTGAGGGTGGGTCATTGTTGCGGTGAGATTTTGAAGAGAGGAATGAATGTGAGGAGATGTTTTAGGGAGACTGTCAAGCATGTATTCAAGAGTTTTTCCGAGGCTAAATATGTCGGCAGCAAGGCTAAATGCGCCGTTTTTGATTTCAGGTGCGTAATCTTGAGGGATTTTTCTTGTATCTGGGTTTGTACGGCAGATGGCAGGGAGAGGGTCTAGTACGATAAATGTATTATTTTTATAGGCGATATTTTTACTGCGTAAATCACCGTGAATGAGATTATGTTGTTGGAGTTGTTGTGTGATTGCAGGGATTTGGGTGAGATATTCTGTGATTACATTTGGAGTGATGGTTTTCTTTTTTATTTTGTCATCGATTGTTTCGGGAACGATGTCCATGACAAGATACGGCGTTCTGATGTCGAGACTGTGGTCGATGTAGCGGATAAAATTAGGATGATTGATTTGCTGGAAGAATTCGGCTTCGAATGTGACAAGGGTTTGGCGAAGTTTACGCGTGGCTGCGATGTGGGGAATTTTGATGGCGTACTTGGGTTTGTGGAGAGGAGTATCTTTTTGTTGGCCTTGGTAAACGGTGCTATATTTGCCGTAGCCGAGTTCTGTTTCAAGTGTGTAGATATGGCCTTGTGTTGAGATTGGGGTGCTTAGTTGTGGCATTTTTAGTAAAAGTATATGCTGTATATATAAAAATTGTGGTTGTAGAATTATAGGTTTGGTTGTTTTGAGGTAGAAAAAGTTATTGCACAATAATTTGTAATCTATTTTTATCTAGTGGTTCGAGAATGATTTCTTGGCCTTTCTTTAATGAGAGGAATTGTGCGAGGTTTTTTGGGATTCTAACGTCAAGAGCGTTGCCGACTTCAGCAACTTTTGTTCGTGCACGTAAGCCCCATAAACCACGGTGTTTAACTTCGGTTTCGATTTGTTCTGATGATGTAGATTCAAATACAGTTTCACTGCAGTGGTTGCAGACGAGAGCGGGGAATGTGCCGATATTTTCTCCTAAGAAATGGTAAAGCACTTTTTTGGGTTGATAGGCGCCCATGTTGCAGTTTGTACAAAGGATGTTTTTTGATGTTATTTTTGGTGTCATTTTCCTTTCCAGTTTTTAGGTCGTCCGAGGTGAACGGTGATAATTTTATAGCAGGTGTCTGATAATTTTTCATAGACGACGGTGAAATGTCGGTAAATGGTTATGAAATGATTTCCCTCTATACAGCGTGGTCCGCGACTGATGGCTTCGGCGATTTCTGTACGTGAAATTCCATCATCCATGGCTTCATCTTGAGCGTGCTTGGTCATGATGAGTTCTGCGGTTGTGACCATTTATTGCCTCGTATATACCTGTAATTACTTGTTATATTTAAATGTTTCTGTGTTATTTTATGTTGTTCTTTCCATATTCACAATACTTTATAATTGAACAAATAGAACAAGTTGGATTAATTGGTTTGCAAATAGATTGACCGTGGCCGACGAGGAGGCGGTTGACGTTGATCCATTGTTCTTTTGGGACAATGGTTTGGAGTTTGATTTCGGTTTGTTGTGGGGTTTTGGTGTTGAGCCAGCCGAGGCGGTTGGAAATGCGGTGGACGTGGATATCTACGGCAATGGCGGGTTGGTTGAAGACGTAGGCGAGGATGCAGTTGGCGGTTTTTCGTCCGACACCGGGGAGCGAGGTGAGTTGTTCAAATGTATTTGGAATTTGGCTGTTATATTTTTCTACGACAATTACACTTAATGCTTTTACATGTTTTGCTTTGGTTTTATAGAAACCGATTTTGTAGATGTGTTGTTCTAACTTGGATTGGGGGAGGGTGAGGAAGTGTTGGGGTGTGGGGTAGGTTTTGAAGAGTTGTTTGACTATTGGAATGACGGTTGAGTCTTTGGAACGAGCGCTTAGGAGGGTGGCGATGAGAAGTTGGAATGGGATGTAACCTAATTCTGATAGCTCTTCAAGCATGGTTTGGGGGTGATGTTGTTCAAGAAGAGAGAAGATGGTTGTGATTTGTGGAAGAGTTAGTTTTGGAGGAATAGAGAAAGGGTTGAGGGTTGGCATGGAAAGGAATATAAAAAAGAAATTTATAAATTTATTGCAAAGTTCTTATGCATAGATTAACAGCAACGATATAGCAATCACTAAAATACTTACAACCACATTAAAGACGCGATGGTTATGTAATTTCCATTGGCTGAGATGTTGATCTGAATGGGAGGCATTTTTTGATCGCAGTTCAAGTTTCATCTTAATAGTATTTAAAGTAATTGCTATAATCGCTAAAGGGATGATAAGGATAACGCAATAGATAATTATTTTAGGAATCATCACAGAGGAGAGTGCCCCTTCAAGGTGAAGAGTGCGAATTAGTTCAAAGTTTTTATTGAGACTAAAGAAAGTGAAGAGTGTTGCGATGTAACCAAAGAGGAAAAACCAGGCAGGATGGGAGAAGATGGCTTTAGCTTTTTCCAGCTTTAAACGGTCTTCTCGTTCAAGATTAGAAAAAGGATCGTTATTGAACAGAAAAAAAATGATGATTTTTAGGAGGGCAACTATGATGCTGATTATTGAAATGAAGAGGATAAATCCGCGTTGAGCAGTGAAGCCATTAAGGTTATTTGTGCCGTATAATAATAATGCGGTATATGTGGCAATAATAAATAAGATGCTGCCCAGAATGGTTTTTTTGTAATCATGGATGGAGATGATGAGCAGGGAGAGAATGATTAATAATGTGAACATGATAGGGCGAACGCTGTCTTTGAGGGCATTTGATCGTAACAGAGAGGTGGGAAGAATTTCGAGGACGTTTTTAGGGTTTTTATCTCCAAGTATGCCTACCATATTTGTTGGTTCAAGAGTAGGGCAGGACATTTCTTCGTTGTCTTGGATGTATTTTTCTAAGAAAGTTGAAATTGATTTTTGGCCGATAAAATAACTGCTTCGGGTGATGACGGCGGGAATGCCTTGAGATTCTGGCGCAATGTTATATGCTGTTAAATATGCTTCAAGCATTTTCTTGTTTTCTTGATTGTGATATATTTCATACTTCTTTATTTCTACATTGGGATATTTTGTTTGTAAATCTTGGATGTATTGATTAGATGTTTGGCAACCAGTACAGTCTTTGCCGTAGAAGTAGTAGAGGCAATCGCGTTGGTCTGTTTGTTCTTCGGCGGCAACGAAGGATATTAATGCCAACATTATGATTGTTATAGAAAATATTTTTTTGAACATGTTTTCACCTATCTTTTGATTATCTGAGGAGAGAGGGTTTAGTATATAAAGTTTATTGTTGGGGAGTTTTTATTTCCATTGGTTTTATAAATAATAGATTTTTTAAAGATATTTCAATGTAATAGGAAAATAATCAAAAAGGTGAGATTTAATGGTTAAAGAATTGACAGATAAGACGTTTCAGAGTGATGTATTAAAGTCGAAGTTACCCGTGATTGTGGATTTTTGGGCCGAATGGTGCGGGCCATGTAAGATGCTTGGGCCAGTGTTTGAAGAAGTGAGTAAGGAATATAGTGGAAAGTTGAATTTTGCAAAGCTTAATACCGAACAGTTTGGTGAGATTGCGGCGGAAAATGGGGTTACAGGGATTCCGTGTCTGATTGTGTTTCATAATGGGGAGGAAGCGGATCGGATTGTGGGGTTTATGCCAAAGCCGGCATTGAAGCAGAAGATTGATGCGGTGCTGAAAGGGTTGTAGAAAAATTTATTATCTTGTTTCAATTTGTATTTTTTTCATTCTTTATTTATATTTTTGTTCACAGTAAATCTTATAAAGATGGTTTATAACATAAGTTGTGTCGCTTACTAATATTCAATGGATAATTGTAACGGGTGGTAATCTTTCTGGGTTAGGTAAAGGTATTGTTTCTGGTTCGATTGCAAAACTTCTGGAGCCATATAAAATTGTGAATGTGAAGTGTGATGGCTATCTTAATGTTGATCCAGGTACGATAAATCCGTTTGAGCATGGGGAAGTGTTTGTGCTTGAGGATGGCGGGGAAGTGGATATGGATTTTGGCCACTATGAGCGCTTTACCAATCATACGAGCAAATTTTCTCATAATTTAACGTCAGGTAAAATTTTTGATGCGGTGATTGCGCGCGAACGTAAAGGTGAATATTTAGGAAAGACGGTGCAGATTTTCCCGCATGTAGTGGATGAGATTAAACGGCGATTGATTGCGATTGCTGATGATGAGAAACCGGATGTGATGATGGTGGAGATTGGGGGGACAATTGATGATATTGAAGAGAGTTGGTTTATTCGCGCAATTAGGGAATTGAGTAATGAATTTCGGGAACGGATGACGTTTTGTCATTTGGCGTATGCGCCGCTGTTGTCTGGTGTTGATGAGGTGAAGACGCGGCTTGTGCAGACGAGTGTGGAGAGTTTATTACAGAAAGGTATTCGACCAGATATTGTAATTTGTCGTTCTGAGAAGAAGATATTGAATGATGCGAAAGAGAAGGTGGCGCGATTTTGTGGGATTGGGGTTGAGGCAGTGATTAGTGATCCGCATACTGAAACTATTTATGAATTACCTTTGATTTTTGAAGAGGAAGGACTACGGCGATTGCTGGAGAAAAAAATGGGATTACAGACGAATCCGAATTTAGTTAGGTGGAGGGAGATGGTTGCGCGGATTAAGAATCGAGAAAAGGTTGTTGATGTGGCGATCTGCGGGAAATATACTGGGTTAAAAGATGCGTATGCAAGTATTATGGAGAGTCTTGTTCATGCGGGAGCGTTTCACAATGTACATGTGCAGTGGCATTTTATTGATACGACGGATATTGCAACGCAGGAGGATGTGCGACAGAAGTTAGTGGGGATGCAAGGGATTATTATTCCGGGGGGATTTGGTCGACGAGGATGCGAGGGGAAAATACAGGTGGCGCAGTATGCGCGAGAGCAGGGGATACCGTATTTGGGGTTATGTTTAGGATTGCAAATTGCGGTGATTGAATTTGCACGCAATGTGTGTGGTTTAAGTGGTGCGAATAGTACGGAGTTTGTAGAGGAGGGGGCAGTGGTTGTACATCCGGTGATTGATATTTTGCCAGGGCAGCGAACGGTGGTTGCAAAAGGAGCAACGATGCGGTTAGGTGCGTATACAACGCAGTTGCGTGAGGGGAGTCAGGTGGGTGGGTTGTATGGTTCTCCTCTGGTTACGGAACGGCATCGGCATCGGTATGAAGTGAATCCGAACTATCATGCAATTTTGCAGGAGAAAGGGATGATTTTTTCGGGAACGTATCTTGATTCTGATGGGACGACGCTTGTAGAATTTATGGAACTTGCCAATGGTGTGTTTCGAGGTACGCAGGCGCATCCGGAATTTAAATCGCGTTTAGTTTCTCCTGCACCGTTGTTTGTGGGGTTTGTGGGAGATGTTCTGAAGAAGAGTTTATGATTGAATTTAATGTTTGAGTTCGTTTAACTGATGATTATTATTTTTTATAAATTTCAATGGACTTGAAGTTATGATTTATTTCTCTTCACCAATATACTTAAATCGTTTGTCATCATAAATTTTATCTATTGTATCTGGCTGTTCACAGTAGTCGCAGCGAAGGTAGCTTGCTGTTGTATTTTGTTCTACTAGATGTAAAGGGGTGACGTGTTCTTCTTTAATGTTGGTTACGCATTGGTCGTTTCCGCAGGTGATACGATTTGTAATGATGGTGCCAAGGGTGGGACGGATTTTTTGGTAGACGTTGCCATTACTGATTAAACTGATGGTTGTTTGTGGGGCGATGAGGGAGATTGCTTCGTATTGTTGTTGGGTGAATTGGTATTGTGTATGGATTTTGATGATGTCTTTATGTGATTGTCGGCCATTTGGGGTGGTGAGGTAACTGGAGATGACTAAAGGAAGATTTTGTTGTTCTAGGCCAAGGATACCGGCGAGGCGTCGAGCGTAGCCTGCGGGAATGTGGTCCAGAACGATGCCTTCGTGTTCGATGATACCTGAGCGCAAATTGTTTAATGGTTTTTCTTTCTGTGAAAAAGGAAGTTGGGTTATAGTTGTTGTAGTGTGGGTATGATTTTGTTCTTGTTGTGTGTAAGGAGAGATTATTTTGTCTAAGCCAATGGCGAGAAGTGCGATTCTGATGTAGATGCCGTTTTCGGCTTGAAATTTGGTAAAATTTTTTGGATGGTGTTGGAGGTCGTGTGATATTTCTTCGAATGTTTTGCTGTCGATAGGAAGAGGATGAAGAAGATATGGTGCGAGGTTGCCCATCTGTTCATACATTTTGAGGGTGATTCTTCCAAGATTTGCAATTGTGATTAAATCTTCTCCTTTGGCGACGCGTTCTTTTTGCGGTCGGGATTGGTAGGCGATTAGTGAAGCGGTCATGGCTTCCATAAAATCTGTGCCGTGGTCAATTACTTGGACATTATTGTTGATGAGGTCATCTAAGCGAGATTGTTGTGGTCCAAAACGAGGAGGATAGGCGAGATGTAGTTTCCAATTGAAATGATGGGCAATTGACATCAATGAGGCGTTGGTTCGGCCGTAACGCAAGTCGTTGAGCAGGGCGATATTGAGATTGTCTAAATCTTGATTTTGTGATCTTGCAATTTCGCGAATGGTCATCAAGTCGAGAAAGCATTGGGTGGGATGTTGATTGGTGCCATCGCCACCGTTGAGAATTATGGGCGGATGATAGGAATAGGGTTGGTGTAATGAATCATGTTGTTGTTTGACGTGACGATGATTTTTGTATATGGCTTGTTTACTCCAACGAGGGATACCTTCTGTTGTGGTGCGCATGACTAAAGCGTTATACCCCCATCCTGCAAACATTTCAATGGTTGCTGCCCAAGTTTCTCCTTTGCCTAATGATGTGTCTTCAGGATTGGTGAAACCCTCTACTTTTGCGCCGGCTTTGGTTGCAGCGCTGCGAAAAGAGTAATTTGTGCGGGTGCTCTTTTCGAGAAATAAGGTGGCGATATCAGTGTCGTTGAGAAGTTGTTTTACACTGAGATTATGTTTCTTTTTGAATGTATTGTTGTCGTATTCTTTATCATGAATAGCATGCTTTACTTCATCGGCGGTGTCAAGAATAAATAAAATTTCTTCTTTTGAGAAGTCGCGCATACTTATTACATCTTTCATCAAAAATTAATAATGGGGATAGGAGGTTTAAATAGATTTTGGTGGTGGAATAGTGAGATTTTTTGTTGAAAATTTTGGTTGAGAACTTTTGTTACTTAATATTTATAAATTGAAGTTTGGCTAAAGAAGTATATGGCAGTTGAACAGAATATTATTGCGCTGATGTATGATTGTGATTTAACACTTACTCCTGTGTATATGCAGGATGTGTTGTTTTCTCATTTTAATGTTGATGGGAATGAGTTCTGGCAGCGAAAAGATGAGTGGCAGAATAAAATACGAGCTCAGGGTGTGAATATTGATGATGAATGTGCGTATATGAATTCGATGTTGAATTATGTGCGGGAAGGGAAGTTTAAAAGATTATCAAATGGAATGTTACGAGAGTTAGGGAAGAATTTGTCGTTTTATGAGGGGGTACCGGAGTTTTTTGGGCGAATGAATGAAATTGTTTCTGAGAAAGAAGAATATCGTAAAGGTGATATTTCGTTAGAGCATTATATTATTAGTACGGGGATGAAAGAGACTATACTTGGAAGCAAGATTGGCAAAGTTGTGGATGGCATTTTTGCGTCTGAATTTTATGAGGAGATAGTTGTTGATGAAGAATCATCTGAATGTGTTATAGGTGAAGCACAGATTGCAGGTATTGCGCGTACAATTGGCTATGCGAAAAAGACGGAGTATATTCATCTGATTAACAAAGGCGGCAATATTGATGCACGTATTGATGTGAATAGTAAAGTGGATGCGTGTGATCGACGAGTGCCGTTTACGCAGATGATCTATATAGGAGATGGGCCAACGGATGTGCCGTGTTTTGCGACGTTAAATCGTCGTGGTGGGAAAAGTATTGCGGTGTATCATCCTACACAAGAGAAAGCGATTCGACAGACGTATCAGTTGCAAGAGGAAGGACGAGTATTTGCGTTTGGGCCGGCAGATTATCGCAAAGGAAGTCATATTTCGAATGTGTTGGAGCATACGGTGCGGCAGATGGCGGATGGGATTGTGTTGCGGCGGGAGAATGAGAGGAAGGGAAAGATACGAGAAGCGGTGAAGTTGTAGGATAGAATTTTTTTATGTGATTATTTTTACCCTAAAACTGTTTAAAAGCAATCGTCGTCATCTAGCTCTATGGGACGTGAGGTGATATCTCTTTTTTGTTCTGCTGTTAAGTAATTTTTTCTT
>OBEQ010259974.1_pt1 | contig 13085 bp, 18 predicted proteins | sample 1670901 | NCBI WGS metagenome assembly OBEQ01 (sample SAMEA104232315, study PRJEB22302) | groundwater metagenome | biome: forest; feature: aquifer; material: groundwater | place: USA | collected 2011-08-07 | depth 5.4 m
AGTTGAAACACCTCCACCAGCACCAATGGCGACTGTCTGTGCGCCTGAGCTAGAACCAACTGTGATTGTACCAGTCGAGGCAGCACCACCTAAGGTCAACGTACCAGCACCAGTTGTGGCGAAGGTTGAAGCACCTGTACCAGCGTTGATGTTAACAACACTTGCACCAGTGACATTACCGATTGTAACAGTGGCAGCAAATGCGCCAGTGGCAACGTTGACGACGTTTCCAGTTGCGCCGTTAGTGGCAACATTAACTGTCGAGACGGCTCCAGTACCGGTGCCGACATTAACTGTCTGGGCACCTGTGGAAGAACCAAGAGTGATTGCACCCGTACCAGCTGTACCGCCGATAGCAATTGTACCCGATGTTAAGGCAGCACCAGCGGTGATTGAGCCAGTAGTTACGCTGTTGAACAGAAGGTTAGCAGCTGAAACACCACCGTTGATTGTAGTAACGGCGGTTGTAGCAGCGGCATTACCAAGCGTAATGGCACCAGTTGTGTTGGCGCCACCAATCGAGATCGTTGAAGTAGTAACACTATTGAACAGGGTGTTCGCACCACCGGTTACAGCACCGTGGATTACCACGTTACCGGTCATGGTTCCAACACCAACTGTGATGGTACCTGTGGTTTCTGCACCACCGATTGTCAAAGCACCGGTTGTCTGGGCGCCGGCAATCGTGATGGCACCGGTAGTGATACCAGTTCCAAGGGCAATTGTTGAGCCGGCCGCACCGGTAACAGCGAAGTTACCTGTACCTACGAGCAGAGAAACTGCTGAAGCACCTGTAACAGAACCGATTGTAATGGTGTTGGCTGAGGCAGCAGTACCTACATTAACTGTGTTTGTACCAGCACCGTTAGCGATGTTGACGGTATTACCGCCGACACCGTTGGCAATTCGGACAGTTGAGACACCAGCACCGTCGCCAATCGCGACTGTCTGGGCACCACTTGAGCTACCGAGGGTGATTAAACCAGTTCCGGCAGTACCACCGACAGTAATCGTACCAGTCGTTAAGGCAGCACCTGCGGCGATAGAACCAGTAGTGACGCTGTTGAACAGAGTGTTCGCTGCCGTGATACCACCATGAATGGCGGTGATGCCAGATGTGGCAGCCGAGTTACCGAGGGTAAAGTTACCGCTTGTTAGGGCAGCACCGAGCGTTATAGAACCAGTAGTTACGCCCGAGAACAGGGTGTTCGCGGCGGTTGTACCGCCGTGGATAACGGTTGCACCGGTCTGGGTGGAAACACCCAGCGTCAGGGTACCGCTTGTTAGGGCACCGCCAGCGGCGATTGAGCCAGTAGTGACACTGTTGAACAGAGTGTTGGCAGCCGAGACGCCACCGTTGATGGAAGTGACACCGGTTGTAGCGGCAGTATTCCCAATGGTGATGGCACCGGTTGTGTTAGCTGTATCGAGCGTCAAAGCACCAGTCGTTAGACCGTTAGCTATACCGACTGTACCAGTTGTGACATCGTTACCAAAGACTAATGCGGCAGCCGCACCAGTTGAAGATTGGTAAGTGTTGGATTGAACGGTTGTTGCACTCAAGGTAGTGAACGAAGGTGTCCCAGTAAAGGTAACCGTCTTACCGGCTGAGCCTAGTGTGACGTTACCCGAAAGGGTGGTGTCACCGCTAACTGTTAAGTTGCCAACCGAGCTAACTGTCAAAACGTTTGTACCAACGTTGTTTTGCAGATTCAAGAGGTTAGATGTACCACCGACGGCAACCTTTAGAGTCAAAGGTACGACGTCAGCTGTCGGTAGAATAGTCTGAGCGGTTGATGGGCTCGCTGAGATTGAACCAACTGCCGCCGGCAAGTTAGTGAAGGTCGTACCGGCTGCGAAGGTTACAGTTGTGCCAGTAACTTTTAGGTTACCGCCAACATTAACGTCTCCGGAGTTAGAAATGGTACCGCCGACCCACTCACCACCAGACCCGACTTGAATCTTATTGGTATTGAGAAAGCCACCGTTGACCATGTTACCGCTGACGTACAGGCTGTTGCCCTGCAAAGCGTCGGCGCTAACCACTGGCGCGCTGAGCGTGCCAGATAGAAAGAGGTTATCACCCGTCGCGGCCTTGGTGTGGCCAACTCGGGCGCTGGCAGCAACGGCCAGTGCCAAAGCAGCGGCAATTGCAGCGCCCACTTTCCATTTAATTTTAGTATTTACCGGTAATGAAATATTACCTGTCATGCAAATGTTCCCCCTTATTAATTTTATGCATTAACTTTATGATAGCCGTAAGGATTTTAAAGTCAATACTTTTAGCAGTCAATGCTTATCCTTATCGACCTTGCTTTTAAGCATACCTTAAGCTTTATGTGACGCAAATCTTTTTTTGACGTTGGCCGACTTAGCTGTTGATAACCGGCCGTCTATACTTATATATATGCGAACGACTAACATCTACTTTCCACGCTGGGCTGTCGCCTTGTACGGCCTGCTGGCCGCGGTGTTGATTCCCTGGATCTTTAGCCTGGCTGCCAACCTGCCCAGCCACCACCTGGCCCGCCACTGGGACGCCCTGTGGGTCGGCTTCGACATCATCATGCTGGTTACCTTAATAATCACTTTGGCCTTCGCGCTGAGGCGGTCGATCTGGCTGGCGGTGGCCGCCACGGCTCTGGCCACATTGTTTATAGTCGACGCCTGGTTTGACACGCTGACCGCCCGGCCGGGCCACGACCAACGGGTCGCTCTAGGCTTTGGCGTACTGGAGATGGTGCTGGCGCTGCTGACCTACCGGCTGGTTTATCAGATCATCCAGCGGACGACCAAAGGCTTGGTCAGCCTGCACGCCGAAGACTGATCACTAGTCAGCCAACCCAACCAACACCGCTTATGTCCCGATCGGGACATAAGCGGTTCTCATATCAGCGTACTAGTACGCTGATATGATGCGGGCGGATTGCGCTGGCGCTTGGGCGGGTGCATAATTAAACGATTATGGCAGAGCCGGGAGCTGACCAGTCCGAAGGGCCGCCGCCAGCCCATCTAGTTCACCACGGCCACCGCTTCGTGGCCCTTTACCTATTTATATTAGTCCTGGCGGCGGCCGTCGGCGCCACCTACGGCTGGCAGCACCACAAACTGGTAGCGGCCGACAAACAGATTGCCAGCCTCAACGCCCAAATCGCCGACCTCAAAAAACCGGCCGCTACCTCGACTCCCACGACTACCGACCCGACCGCCAACTGGACCCCTTATTCAGACAAGACCGCTCAATTCTCGCTGAAATATCCCGCCACCTGGTCCCACGTCGCCTGTGACAGTTTGTTACTCCTCGGCCCAACGGCTGCTACTACCGGACATTGCCAGTCAGATTCGATCGGTCAGATGTTTGTGACATCAGTCGCCGGTGACAAGCGCTCCACCTATGAGCTGGACGCTAGCAACTACTCCAATATCTCCAAGCAAACGGTCACCGTCAATGGCACCAGCTCCCAAAAAGAATCCGGTACCTATAGTAGCGCCCCGGGCGCTGCTCTAGGTCCGGCCAGCGGCACTAAAGTAGTTGTCTATATCTTTTATCTCAACGGCCGAACTTACGCGGCCAAATACCAGCAGGACCCAGCCGCCCCGGATGTGCTGAGCGATTTTGATCTGATGGTCACCAAGACCCTGAAGTTTTCCAGCTAGCTCTAATACCAACAGACCAGCCAGCTCAAGCTTAACCCAGCATCCGTATTTGCAAGCTAGGCCATGAATAGTATTTTATGTCCATTGATGCGCTATAATGTATCCTCACATGGCAGAAACAGTAGCGACCACGGCCGGGCAACCTGAATTTGTAACAGACAACGAGACGGTAAGATTTCACAAGCCTAGCGGCGATGTCTTGCATGATCCTAATATCGTGCCCCAGGAACCAGGCTGCGACGAAGTCTTGCTCGGTTTACCCAGTGGCGAATGCCGCGGCGTTAAGGCCGCCAATCTGTTTATCCGGGGCCTCGGCGAGAGCGGCGTAAAAGTTTATGGCAATCACGAGCCGACGCACGGTGCCGACTCGACAGCCGAGGTTAAGCAGCTCGGCGCCGAGTTTGACCTACTCCCAGAAGAAATTCCAGCCGGCAGTACCTATGTTATTAGTGCCCACGGCGCCTCACCCGAAACTACCAAACGGGCCGTCGAACAGGGGCTGGAGGTTTATGATGTCACCTGCCCTCTGGTCAGTAAAACCCACTTGGCTGTCCAAAAAGCCGCCCGCGAGGGTAACTCAACAGTCGCCTACATTAGCTTCGGCAATGCTGAACATCCCGAAGTTCAGGGAATAATCGGCGAAGCTGAGGCAGTCGACGTGCCCCTAACCATTGTCGGCAACCAAGCCGATGCTGATGAGCTGATCGCCAAATTGGCCAGCCTAGAAGACAAGATGAAAGTCTGGGTGGTCGGCCAAACTACCAACAACTCGGACGAAGCCCAGGAGCTGGCCGGCTACATCCACGGCCGTGGCGCCCAAAGCGGTATCGAAGTCACCCGCGAAGATGCCAAAGATGTTTGCCACACCGTCCGCGATCGCCAAAGGTCGGTCCAGGAGATGGTCCAGAAAGGCGTTAATAATTTAGTGGTGGTCGGTTCGGTGAAATCCAAGAATACCAAATCACTGGTCGAGGTCGCCAAAAAACAAGCTCTAGAGCTGGCTCACTCGCTGGACATTTATCTGGTCAACAGCTGGCGCCAACTGCCTCGCCTGGCCGGCCGGGTTGGCGTAATTTCGGGCGCCTCGACGCTAGCCAAAAACGTCGAGGGTGTAGTGACTTATCTAAATAGCCCCAAGCCGCCAGTGATGGTCGGCATCGACAGCGACAAAGATCGAATCTTTATGCCAACTGATCAGCGGACTCGGCAGCGATTGGGCGAGCTCGGCATCGCCAGCGCCTAATTTTTGTAAAGCTCAACGGCTTCGCGTAAGTTGGCCAATGCCTGTTTTTCGCTTTGGCCAAAGCTAGAGACATCAACATCCAAGCACTGGGCTACCCAGTACTTGCCTTCTTGGTAAACAACCGAGTGAAGTTCCAGTTTCTTCATAGTCAGATTATAGCACTTAACAGGGCTAGGTGGTCTCGGGCGGCTCAGGTGCATCACTAGTGAGGTCGTCCCAGGTTTCTTCGTGGGTAATACTGCTCATTTTCTCCTGTAGCCGTCTTAGTCTTTCCGGGTCTACCGGGCGTCGCTCGGTTTGGGCCTCTGCCTGAAGAGGTCTGAGCGGCCCTTGCACTGATTCATCAATAACATCGTCCCAGAGTTCCTCGTGCGGAGCCGCTCGTTGCTCCTCAGTACGTCGAGGAAAGCGGTCGAGAGACTCAAAACTACTCATATCCACCGGTCTTGTTTTCATAAATCCAGCATCCTCCAGAGCATTTTAAATTGCAAGCATAAGCAAGATCCATATCAGCATACTAGTACGCTGAAATCCGCCGGGGTGGAAGTTGCCGGGGAGGCGGTTTTATTGTAAAATTGGCCTGAACTTTGGGAGCTACGACTTTCAAGGCCCTTTGACAACGCAATCTTTCGACCTCGAAGGAGGCCACTGGTGAAAGCCACCGGCAGGCGCATCGATACCGGCGAAGTGGTCACCATCGAGGTCGACCGCTTCCTGATAGACGAACCCTTGCAGCATGACGGCTTGAAATTGGATCCTGACAGGCGGCAATTCTGGATCAATGGTCAGCCAGTCCGCCTCACCGAGACCCAGTTCAGATTGATAGCCGTCCTGATGGCCAAAGTTGGGCAATGCGTGACCTATGAAGAGCTGTGTCCAGCCATATTAGGCTATCCAGCGACCGGCTCAGCCAGAAAGACGCTGAGCGTCCACATCTACAACCTGCGCAAGAAGAAGATACCGGGCATCGTCAATCTTCGCGACCGCGGTTATGCCCTGAACCCGCAGGCCCAGCCAGCCGACCGAAAGGAGTAGGAGATGCTGTTTCGAAAATGGCAACCCGAGGTTGCGGCATGGTGGTGGGATCGCCGATACAGCTGGCCCTGGCGGTTCGAGGACTGGCTGCATTCGCTCATATTCCACTGGAAGGTGCGTTGGAGAGCTCGTCGAATGGCACGGTGCTGAGATGGCTCAGGCTAGACAAACAGAACCACAGCTCGACTTCGCCAGCCGCTATTTGGTCATCGGCGCCTGGCTGGACGAGCGAGCGGTCTGCGTCGAGCAGGACGGCCGCTTCTTCCGGGTGACCAACTGGGAGACCTGGCCACCAGACTGCCGATGGATCTCGGGCACCGAAGCCCTGACGGCCGACAACTACAGCAGCCGAGGCGTTTGGCTGCGGCTCGACGCCTTGGAGGCCTTCCGAGCCTCCACCGCTCAACCCGACCGAAAGGAATGAGATGGCAATCATCGCAATCGATGCCGGAGCAGCGACAAAGACTCTCAAAAAAGCGCACCAAAGGGCCATCAAGACTGGACAAACCCAGACCATCTGGCTCGAGGGTGGCGTTGAGGTGCGGGTCGATGCTCATACTGATCTGGACGAGCTAATCGGCGCGTTCTGGCGCTCGTTTTACTCGGACAGATCCCCAGTTGGTCCTTGCAGCCACCCAGACCCCGCTGAGCATGACTGCACACTTGTGCCACGGCTTAGGGCGATGGCTCGGTCTGCCCCCGGTCGCGGTCTCGACCATCTCTGGTCGATGACACTCGACTCAGCTGTCCGACGGATCGAGTGGCTCGAAGCCGAGCTTGCCAAGACCGCTGCCGGAAAGGAGTGAGATGCTGCCTGGATGGCTGACAAGGAAGCGTTCACACCAGCACCCAGCATCGAGTAGCCTTACCCGCGACAGCCGGACGATTCTGGAACATGCGGGAGAGAGAATCCACCTCTTTGTCGATTCAGCTGAAGGCGTGAGGGTGATCTATGACAGAGGGCCTGGTTCACAACGCGCTCTGGATCATCTCCTATCAAGGAGTCGACAATCCCAGCGAAGGAGGCGCTGATGCCTAAAAGCAAGGTCAAAACCGCCCTGAAAGGAGCCCTCACCTTCCACTCGGAGACCGGCACCGAGGGCGGCTACTGGGCATTCCAAGACGAGCAATACATCAACTACGAGAAGGTCTGCCCCAATGGCCTGCATCCGGGAGCCGAGGTTTTTGCTGTTGAAAACAGACAGCGCCAAGGCAAGGTCACCCAGACCTGGAAGGCCGATGGCCGGCCATTGCCTGACCCTTCCCAAGAGGCCAAGCTCGAGGCGCTGATCGAAGAGCTCAAGAGCCGCGGGGGTGATACAGAGGATTACGTCCTCGAGTACTTCGAACGAGCTGATCAGCTTGATGTCTACAAAGCCGAGGACGGCGAGGACATCACCGTTGAAGTCAAGTGGATAGATGGGGCGACTGAAAAGCGTTCCGTCAGCTCACTACTAGATCAACGGTGGCAGTACGAAGGACTTCACTATCTCGGCAACGGCGACCGCCTAACCATCTTCGAGAAGGCCGACCCTTCGAAGATCCACTGGCAAGGCGTGATCCAGTTGAAGCAGCATAAGCTGTTCACGGAAACCGTCCACAACATGTGGATTCACGCTGACATGGAAGGCTGGGACCGCGAGAAGTGGGCGAAGCTCTTCTTCGAGGGATACCCAGCCGAGCTCATTCCAAAGAACGTGAGGTGAGATGCCAACCAAAGCGAAAACCAAGACACTCGACCTCAACGAGGCCCAAGCCCACCTGCTGCTCTTCGGCATCCTGGCCGAGGCCAAGCAGCGGTCACTGGGCGTCCTGATCTTCCACTACTTCATCAAGCGGTGCCTCTGGCCAAACGCCGTTTCTGCTGAGCTTCGCGAAGCTCTCAAAGAGTATGAGCCAGTCATAAGCGGTCCAGGGAGGCGATGTGCCGCCGGCCCTAGCCACACGTTTTTGTTCCTTGACGGGCTCTGTGGCCATCACTTGAGAGAAAAGGGCGCCGAATACATCCTGACACCTCACGGCCAGCAGGCTTTCCATGAGCTTCGCGAACGGTTCGCCGGCCAGCTCGAGCAGCTCGAGCAGCTGGCCGCCCAGATGCCATAAGAAAGCGAGGTGAGATGAAGAAGCTCTTCGCAGTCACCGTTCTAGTAGGCTCAGCATTGCTGGCCTACTTCATCGCCGTCGCTGTGCTGGTCGGCGGCGTCATCGACCTCCACCAGGGCAACCCCTGGCGCGAACCTTGGGCGATCAGCCAGATCTTTCTGGCTTTCATCGCCCTGGCCGGCATCTCGTATGTCGGCTGGCTGATCGGACTACTGATCGGCCCTGATCGAAACTGTAGAGACGGCGGCTTCCGCCGCCGTCTCTACCTCTAACATTATTCCAGTTTCGCTAAGGTTTTCTTTATATCAACACCTTTGCCGAGGACGGGTTTCCAGAGATCGCCGACGGCCGCTAGGCGTTTGGCGGCAGTTTTAATGGTGAACTTCGCCGGGTCGAGGCGGCCGTTGACCTCGTCCCAGTGCAGCGGCGTAGAGACGCTGGCCGCAGGAGTTGGGCGGACAGAGTACGGCGCGGCCAGCGTCTGACCTTCACCGTTCTGCAGCCAGTCCAGATAGACCTTGCCCTGGCGCTGCTTGGGCTGGCGCTCCAAGCTGGTGAACGATTGTGCACGATCGTGCACCAGCCCAACTAAACTCTTGGCCACAACTCGGGCTTGCTTATAGGTGTACTTGGCGCCCAGCGGTATAAAAATATGGATACCGGTCTTGCCGGAGGTTTTGGGATAAGCCGGGATTTTGAGCTCGTCGGTTACGGTTTTGACGGCCTGGGCCGTCTCGACGACTCTGCCAAAGCCGATCGCCTCCGGGTCCAGATCAATCACCAGCCAATCTGGCTTGTCGAGACGGCCCAGCCGCGAGTTCCAGGGGTTAATTTCGATGCAGCCGAGCTGGACCTGATAGAGCAGCGCGTCGGCCGAGTCGACCACCAGATAGTGGACGTCTTGGCCAGTCGACTCGGCGCGAATTTTGACGGTCTTGAGCCAGCCCGGCGGCGTGTGGTCCATATCTTTTTGAAAGAAGCCCTCGCCCTTGATGCCGTCGGGCTGGCGCAGCAGCGAGTGCGGCCGATCTTTCAGATAGGGCAGCATCGTCGGCGCCACCGCCTGGTAATACTCAATCAGATCACCCTTGGTGATTTTGGCCTGCGGAAAAAAGACCTTATCCAGATGCGTAAACTCGAGCTTGCTCATAATTCTATTCTACAGTTCTTCCCTAAGATTACCTTTGTTATGATTGAGCTAGCTCGTTACTTAAAAATTCGATTGGGAGAGGATGCTACCTCATGCCAGAACGTAGCAGTATTCACTTTATGTCGGGCAGTAAGGTACACACCCAGCTCGCCGAGTTACGAGAGAAGTACCTGGCCCAGCCTGGGGTGAAGGTGTGGGGTTACCGACGTCTTTACCTCCAAGCAGGTAGTTGGTTCACCTGTTTCGCTGTGTCTTATGCGCTTCTACTACTTTGGGCGCACGGCTGGTGGCAGGTCATATTGCTGTCGCTCAGTACCATCGTCAGCCTGGCTGGCTTTCTCATCAACACGATGCACGACGCCAACCACGGCGCCTTGGCTGATCGGCGCTACGGCAAATATCTCTACCTGACGCTCGAGCTTGTCGGTGCTAGCAGTCGACTGTGGCGAATTAAGCACAGCGAGCACCATGGCAAGACAAACATGGTGGGAGCCGATAGCGATATTGATCTCCCGCCTCTGGCACGGATGGCACCAGCTCAGCCCTGGCGTCCGTGGTACTACTACCAGCGTTACTACATCTGGCTGCTCTATGGTCTGATGGCCCTGCGCTGGTTCTTCGTCGGTGACTTTCAGTCGCTGCATCGCGGAACCATTGGCCAGAAAAAGCTCAGGCCGTTCACACCAGGCCAGTGGACAACCTTACTGCTGGCCAAACTCCTGGCCGCCACCTGGATGTTGGGCATCCCGCTATGGCTGCATCACGCTGATTATGGCGCGATCACATTGGCCATCTTCTTCGGCTGTGCCTGGACGTTCGGTTTCATGCTGTCGATCATCTTTCAATTCGCGCACTGCATCGACGAAGCACTCTTCACGTCGCTGAAAGACGTCGACAGTCAGAGCCTAGTTCACTTCTACTGGGACGAGAATCAGGCATTGGCGACCAGTAACTACCGCTCAAAGTGGCGGATCGTCAACTGGTTGCTCGATTGGTTCTTGGGTGGTCTCGATCACCAGATCGAACATCATCTCTACCAGAACCTGCCGCACCCACACCTCAAGCGGCTGGCACCAGAGGTTCGGCGGATCTTCGAGGAGAACCGACTGATCTACATCAGCCACAACAGCCTGTGGTCGGCTTTCGTCTCACACTACCATCACCTCAAAAAGATGGGCTTACCGCCTCAGAAGATGGTGCCCAAAATAGTACAGGCCGCTTCGTAACGAGTCAGCGCGGCCCGGTTCTTAAGTCTATAGAACCGGGCCGCGCACAAACCTCAACTTATTAAATTTTTTGGCAGTTCGCGGTGGACCTGGGTCGGTTTTTTGTCGGGGCGCAGGCCGTGGAAAATCGGCTGGCGCATGTGGCCCTCGGCCGTCCACTCGACAAAGCTGACCTCGCCGACGAGTTTCGGCTTGGCCCAGTGGACAGGGGCGTTAGGCTTGATAGCTTGCGCGAACGGCAAGTCTTTAATTTCTAATTTGAGGAGCCGTTCACGCAGCGGTTTGAGCTGATCGGTCGGGATACCGCCACCGGTGTGGCCGACGTAGACTAGCTGGCCTTTTTGGTAGACACCGAGGATCAGGGCGCCGATGTATTTGCGTGAGCCGCGCGGCTCGGTGAAGCCACCGATGACGACCTCCTGGCGCAGATGAGTTTTGATCTTCAGCCAGTCGTGGCCGCGGACGCCGGGCTGGTAGGCGCTGCCGGCGCTTTTAGCGACGATACCCTCGAGATGCTTTTGATTGGCCGTTTCAAAAAAGGCTTTGCCCCGGCCGATGATGTGGTCGGAAAAGCGCAGGCGTGAGCCCGCCGGTAGTAGCTTTTTAAGGATTTGCTTGCGCACTTTGAGTGGCAGGTCGGTTAACAGATGGCCGTCGGCCCACAGCACGTCAAAGACGTAATAAATCAGCTCACCCTGAGGCTCGTGTAACCAGTTTTGCAGCCACTCAAAGTGCGCCTGGCCGCGGTCATCGACGGCGACGATTTCGCCGTCGATGACCAGCTGGTGCTTCAGCCCGGCCAGCGCCTCGGCCACCACGCCAAAGCGTTTACTAAAGTCGTTACCGTTTCTGGAATAAAGCTCGGCCTTCTTACCGTCCCAGGCGCCGATCGCCCGAAAGCCGTCCCACTTGGTTTCAAACAGCCATTCAGGATCGTCGAAGGCATCCTTAACCAATGTCGCCAGCATCGGCTTGACGCGCCTGGGCATTGGCGCCTTAGGTGCATCACTAATTCTAATATTCTTAAGAATATTAGAATTAGACATGGCTGGCCAGATCCTCGACTCTTTTACCGCTGACCACCGATCGGTCTTCTTTGGTGATGTCCTTGGTCGAGGTGTCTTTATCCTTATGCTTGATCAGCAGCCAGGCGGTTTTGCCCATGTGCGGCACTTTGATCAGCGCGAACGAGCCTCCTAACTTCTTACCGTGCAGAATGAATTTGAGGTCGCCTTTTTTGAGGCCGGCTTGAAGCGTCGCCGGCCAGCTGGGCTCCTCGCGGTGCAGCTCGTAGGTGCCTTTGTCTCAGATAATCACCTGGCCGGCGCCGTAGTTGCCCCCGGGAATCACTCCCTCGAACTTGGCGTATTCCAGCGGGTGGTCTTCGACCATCATCGCTAGGCGCTTGTCGGCCGGGTTGAGCGAGGGGCCCTTGGGCACCGCCCAGCTCTTGAGCACGCCGTCGAGCTCCAGGCGGAAATCGTAGTGCAGCCGGCTGGCCTGGTGCTTTTGGATGACAAACTCCAGCTTTTTGGCTGGGCCTTTTTTGACGGCGCCTTTGGGCTCGGGTGTGGCCTTAAACTGCCGCATTTGCTGATATTTAGCTAGACCCATCTGTTTTATATTCTAATACTTTCTGGCCCGATGCAGAGAGCAATGTCAGTACGGATAGATTTGTGAGACTTCTAACTTACAAATTGAGGGCTAGCTGCTGTAATAGAGACGTTAACTAAGCAAAGGAGGTATCAGTCATGGCCACCCCAATGCGCGTTCGACACCCCGCCCATCATCAATTTATCCGGGAAGAGCCGGCCGAGTCGCTGCCCAGTTACTGGCAAGCTACGCTGACCAATGTCATTTGGTTTGTCAGCGGTGTGATTTTGATCTTGCTAGCCTTCCGGTTCCTACTAACACTGCTCGGTGCCAACAGTGGTAACGGTTTTGCCGATTTCATCTACTTCACTTCGCACCCGTTCGTGGCGCCGTTTTTTGGCCTCTTCAGTTACCAGCAGCAGTTCGGCGCCGCGCACTTTGAGGCCTACACGCTGGTGGCCATGGCCGTCTACTGGGTCGTCGCCTGGCTCTTAACCAGCTTGGTCAACCTCAACCGCCCGACCTATCCACTAGAGTAGTTTGCTATCATGAGGGTCGATGAAACTGACTCTTAGCCACAAACAGCCCGAAACATCTGACGTCCAGACTTTTCTGTTGGAGCCCAAGACAGCTTTTAGCTGGCGGCCCGGTCAGTATCTGCATTACGTCTTCAAGCACGAGCACGCCGATAACCGTGGCCCGGAGCGCTTCTTTACGATTGCCTCGGCGCCCTTTGAAAAGCACGTTCAGATAACCACCCGCCGGGCGGCCGAGCACGGCAGCAGTTTTAAAGCGGCCTTATGGGATGCGCCGATCGGCACCCAGTTAGAGGCCGACGGGCCAAAGGGCGAGTTTACGCTGGCCGAGGGGGAGCATCACCACGTCTTGATCGCCGGCGGCATCGGCATCACGCCTTACCGCTCGATGCTGGTCCAGCTCGACCACGACGGGCGGGACCCGCCGATCGATCTGCTCTACGCCAACGAGTCGGCCGAGCTGGTGTTTGGCGAGCTGCTGCGCGAGCTGACCAGGCGCCGGCCACATTTTAAGCTACACGAGTTCATCGGCCGGCGCCTGG
>OBEQ010665244.1_pt1 | contig 13084 bp, 12 predicted proteins | sample 1670901 | NCBI WGS metagenome assembly OBEQ01 (sample SAMEA104232315, study PRJEB22302) | groundwater metagenome | biome: forest; feature: aquifer; material: groundwater | place: USA | collected 2011-08-07 | depth 5.4 m
CAAGATGCTTGAGACGTATGAGGATCATGACGCGGTGATTAACGAGATGATCAAGGTCTCTTCTGAGCCGTCACTATTTAAAGTTTTTCTTTTTGGGAAACATAAGGGCAGAAGGATTGAAGAGGTTATTGCTTTTGATAGATCGTATATGGAATGGTTGCTTGAGAATAAGATACAAAGTGCAACTGACACAAATCCTGATGAGGATTGGATCTTCACGCTGAAACATTACCTCAAAGTTTAATTATTTTATTTTCAGCAGTTCGACTTCGAAGATGAGGGTTGCGAAGCCGGGAATGACCGGATCGACTCCATATTTACCATAGCCTAATTCATGGGGAATAGTGAGTTTTCTTTTGCCTCCTACTTTCATACCTGGTACACCCATATCCCAGCCCTTGATAACATATCCTACACCGATTTTTACTTCAAAAGGTTCATCGCGGTCATGGGAGGAATCAAATTTGGTTCCATCTTCGAGGACTCCTGTGTAATGCATGACTACTGTGTCTCCCTCTTTGACTGCGGGACCCTCACCTATTTTGATATCTTCTATTTTCAATTCCTGTGATTTGTCGGACATGGGTTTATTATAACAGATTTTGGGGGGTTATTCTAATTAATTTATCATCTCCTGCTTTTGGTAGGCTTCTTCCATCCCGGTTGCTGGTTGTGATGTAGAGATTGTTATCGGGGCCGAGGACGACTGCGCGGATGCGGCCGAATTCTCCTTTGAGATGGGTTCTTAATGATTTGCTGGCAATGTTGTATTCGTACAGCGTTTCTCCTTTGAGCCCGCCGAAAAAGATGCTGCCATTCACGAAGGCAGCGCCTGCTGGGGCCCATGTGGTACTGCCTCCAGATTGAATAACAGGGGAGATCATGCCAGTTTTTGTTGCCTCACCTTGAATAGTTGGCCAGCCGTAGTTGCCGCCTTTTTCGATTTTGTTCAGTTCATCAAAACCTGTTAATACTCCCGATCTTCCGTGTTCTGTGGCCCAGAGATTTTTTTGGTCATCCCATGCAAGCCCTTGTGCGTTCCGATGCCCATAAGAATAGACAGCATTTTTAAAAGGATTGTCTGAGGGGATGCTGCCGTCGTCTTTGATGCGTAAGATTTTGCCATTGAGAGAATTGGTGTTTTGAGAATTTTGTTCATTTTGCGCGTCTCCTGTTGTGATATATAAATAGCCGTCAGGGCCAAAAGCAATTCTTCCGCCATCGTGAAAGACAGCGCCGCCAATTCCTCCAAGAATTATCTTTTTGTCACTCACTTGATTGTTCTCTAATTTATATCTTTCAACAACGTTGGTTACATTGTTGCCTGATTGTGTTGTGTGGTAGATATAGATGAGATGATTTTCTGCAAATTTGGGATGAAGCGCGAGTCCCAGGAGTCCTCCTTCACCGATTTGGTGCACGCCTTCAATGGGAATAACTGTTTTATCTTTTATTTTCAAAAGATTGCCGTTTCTTTCCGTCACCAACATTTCGTCATCCGGCAGAAAGGCAACTTCCCAGGGAATGTTGAGATTTTCGGCAATGACTTCAACGGGTTTTTGATTTACTTGCTCGACTCTAGTGGTGGGTAATGCTTGGTTGATATTCTGCGTTGCTGGCATTTGGCCCCAATATTTATTGACGATGATAAATCCTCCTATGAGTACAAAAAGTGTTGTGAAGATAAATAACACTCTGTGGATGAACTTATTCATAGCTTAATTATACATCCAATCTCTTCTTTTTTTTCTGGCTTCTTCAATTTTTTTAATATGCTCTTCAATTCTTTGTCTGATTTCCTCTTGTCTCTGGTATGGCATGCTAGTTATAGAGAGGGGCGGTTGAGATAGTCGCGGAGTTGGCTGTTGCAAGGCATAGCAATTTTTAAGCGGTTGGGTACCTCTGATAAAATATTCTGATGTTTTCCTATCGCAGGTGGGTACTTGTACGATGTTAGCAGGCGGGCTAAATGTTTCAACCGGAGTTCCAAGGCTTAATTTGTCTATGAGGGTTTTCCATATGGGGGCTGCACCGAGTGAACCGGCGATAGTGTCCATGGGAGTGTTATCGCTGTTGCCGACCCATACGCCTACTGCGAGGCTTGGCGTGTAACCCATGGTTAAAGCATCTCGGTAGCTTTCTGCTGTTCCTGTTTTGACGGCGGCAGGGCGGGTGGTATCAAGTAAATTGGAAAAGATTTCTGATCGTGCTTTTTTGTCTGAGAGAATAGAGGAGATAAGAAATGCAGTTTCTGGCTCGAGCACTTTGTGTATGGTTACTTTTGAGCTATAGATTTGCTTTTTTGTTTTATCACTTATTGCCAGAATCATTCTCGGTTCTGCTCTGACTCCTTGATTGGCAAATGTTGCATATGCATTGGTTATTTCAATCAGTGAAGTTTCTCCTGCTCCCAGAACAATAGATAATCCTTGTCCATAATAGGAAGGATCTTTCAGTGATTTAATGCCCAATTTTTTGGCCATCTCAAGACCATTTGTTATTCCTACTTTTTTCATCACTTCAACAGCTGGGACGTTGAGAGAATTTGACAGCGCGCGTCTTGTCGTGACAGGACCTCTAAATTTATGATCATAATTTTGCGGTCTGTATCCTTCTGCATAGGTAGTAGGAGTGTCATGGAGAATTGTTGCTGGAGTAATAATCCGTTCTTCAAGAGCTGCTGAATAGATCACGGGTTTGAAGGATGAGCCAACAGAGCGGGGACTTATCGCCATATTTAATTTACCCGTTTTATTATCATACCAATTGCTGCTTCCAACGAGTGCCTTGATGTCTCCGGTTTTTGGATCCATCACGACTGCCGCGCCATTTGATACATGGTTAGCTTTTAAATTTTGTACTTGTTTGGCAACAGCTTTTTCAGCTTCTTTTTGCCAATTAATATCAATGGTAGTTCTTACTCGAAAACCGGAACGGGCAATGTACTCTTCGCCATATTGTTTTATCAATTGATCACGTACTGTCAAAGCGAAATGGGTGGCAATATTGTTGAGGTCACTATTTGAGGGTTTAAAAAGAAGCTTTTCATTTTCAGCAGCCAACTTTTCCTCTTTGGTTATATATTTTTGTTCATACATTTTTTCTAGAACAATTTTTTGATTTACTTTCGCTCTTTTGTAGTCGCCAGAAAATGGAGAGAGCATAGAGGGAGAAGGAAGGATACCTGTCAGAAAAGCTGTCTCGGCAAGCGTTAAATTTTTTGCATGTTTGTCAAAATAATTTTGAGCCGCGCTTTCTATGCCAAATGCTCCCTCACCAAAATAAACAGAATTAAGATACATTTCCAAAATTTCGTCTTTGCTATATCGCTTCTCTATTTCCTGGGCCAAAACTATTTCCTGCATTTTGCGGAAATAATTTTTTTTCGGATTAAGAAGAACATTTTTTACCAATTGTTGTGTAATCGTTGAGCCGCCATAGAGTGTTTGTTTATGGCTCATGTTATAGAGAAAAGAGCGGATGATAGCCGGGAAAGAAAATCCTGAGTGTTTATAAAAATCTTTATCTTCAGAGGCAATTATTGACTCCTGTATTGTTTTTGGTATTTGTGAAAGGGATATGGAGGTCTTATTTTTCGCATTATAAAATGTAAAGAACGGTTTATCATTGCGATCAAGTAAAATAATGCCCGTATCATTTTTGTTGGTGATGCTATCCCTAGTTGTTAAGTCTTTTGCAAAGTATGAATAGGTAAATATAGGAATAAAGACTAAAAAGCCTATGAGTGTTAATAAGCTCAAAAAAAGTTCTTTTCTGTTGGTATAAAAAATCTCTTTAATTTTTCTCATCTTTCAAATCTCTATTATGATTTTTGGTTGTTAAAGAAGTGATAGAGGTGTGTAAGAGTTAGTTCCCGTATTGCCATGTACTGTATTTTGCCAGGAGTTGGTCTTTTGTAATACCAACAGGTGTTAGACCCAGCGTTTGGTTATATCCTAGGTCGAGGAGTTCTGCGGCCCATGAATCTCGTTCTATTATTCCAGGTGCTCCGAGCACAACTGCAATAATTTTTTTGCCGTTTCTGTTGGCAACCACACTTGTGGTATATCCTGCGGCAGCAGTATTGCCAATTTTCGCACCCAACGTATCTGGATAGACGCCAAGAAGTCCGTTCCAGTTATATAAATCAAACTGCGTATGGTTAGGATCTTGTGCCAAGAATTGGTAATCTGTTTTAACAATGTCGGCGATCAGAGGATAATGGCTTAAAGCATACTGTGTAAGGAGAGCAACATCTTTGGGTGAACTATAATTATCCCCAAAATCAAATCCCTGAGGATTAGTGAAATGTGAATTTTTCATTCCCAGAACTATAGCCTTTTCATTCATAGCTTTGACAAAAATTTCTTCATTATATTTTTTATTAATGCTGTTTTTTATTTCTTCTGTCGCGTCATTTGCGGAAGTTAAAAGAGAGGCGTTGCGTAATTCTTCCAACGTCATTTTTTGGCCTGCTATTAATACTACTTTTGTTGGTGGCATAGCGGCTGCTTGTTCACTGACTGTAAACACATCGGAGGAGTTAGCCAAATCTAAAGCAACAACGGCAGTCATAATTTTAGTAATTGATGCGATAGGTACGTGTTGATCGCCATTTTTTTCATTGATAATTTTTCCTGTATCCAGGTCTGCTGTTATATAGCCCGCTGCTCCCTCAAAATCATTTTGTTCTGCCGCATACGTTTGTTTGATAAGATAGGATTCTTTTTTAAGTTTGAAATTATTATTTTTTTGTTCTAGTTTTGGACGGATTACTTTCATGACGTCAGTTTTTTCAGGAGCTTTGATAGTATGGAAAGATTTAAGAGGAGAAGAAACTCCCAGATTATAAAGAACCATCATGATAAAGATGGCAACAAAAGTCCCGATGAAAACTTTAATTTGGTGTCTGCTTATTGGTAACGTGTTAAACATATTATTTATATGAAAGTCCGCGATTGTCTGCTAAATTTTCGCTTGCTTGTTGGATTGTTTGAAGATATTTTTCTGCTTCATATGCAATACTTTCGGCATGATCGCTACCATTTATCGGTCCTCTTGCTGCGACGAAGTCTTCTTCGGCTTTTGTTGCAACACCATTCTCTTTAAAAAACTCGGCTAAGATATCACTTGCAACCTCAGGTTGTAAGGCCAGGTCAGGATTTGTAACTAATTGATCTCCCATACCTATTTTTTCACCAAGTTCTTTATAGTTATAGTCGTGGGTGATTTGGATATAGCCACGGCCATAATATCTCTCTCCGCCACTATATCCAAGGGCTATTGCTTGCTGTGGGCCACCATATTCTTCTATTGGTTTAAATATATTTCCTGTTTCACGCTCGGCAGTAGCCATGGCATACGCGATGACCCGCGGAGTAGCTATTTCCTTCTTTTTAAGAGATTCTACAATGGTAGCAATGTTCTGTTTTAATTCAATGTGGCTTGTTGGAGACTTCGTGCTTGCTTCTTCTGTCAATTTATTAATAATAGTGTTTTTATCTACCTGATGTCCTTGTTCGCTTTGTTTTATAGGTTTAAGTGTTTTTTCTGAAGCGTGAGAGAGAGGTATTATTGGTGTAAGGTTGGGATTTGTTGCAATATATGCGAGAGTTAGGCAAAGTAATGCTAATGTGCCGTTGAAGAATGATTCGGAAAAGTCGTTACGGAAAGACTTTTTTGTTATGCTTTGATATACTTTGAGCAGTTTGGGCATCTTGGGGCGAATTATACCAAAACCTTTCATTTTGTCAAGTTTTGAATAAGAAATCAATATCTAAGTGGGTAAGAAACAGGTAAAGATTGTAAGTAAACCATTACACAGTTTACCTACTACTTACTGATATAATATGGGTCATATGGTTCATAAGATATTATTGGTAGAGGATGATAAAGGGCTTCAGAAATATTTAAAAGAATTGTTACTTGATAATGGATATACAGTACATGTCGCCGGAGACGGCATAGAAGCTCTTGATTATTTTAAAAAGGTAGATCCGGATTTGGTGATGTTGGACTTGGGACTTCCTGTCATGACAGGTGAGGCGGTTTGTCAGGAGATAAGAAAAAAGCATAAAGATTTGCCAATTATTATATTGACAGCAAAAGATGGCATTACGGATATCGTTCAGGGTCTAAATCTTGGGGCTGACGATTACATCACCAAGCCTTTTGTTACCGATGAGCTTTTAGCTCGGGTAAAAGCACGATTCCGCAAGCAATTTGGAACTGAGGCAGTTTTGAAAGTAGACGATTTGGAACTTGATGCTAAAACAATGGAAGTACACCGCAAGGGAAAACATATTCAGTTAACTCCTCAGGAATTTAAGCTGCTTCAATATTTGATGAGTAATAAGGGAAGGATTTTAACCCGCGAGATGATCCTTTCAAGAATTTGGTTGTATTCTTCCGATGTTGAGACGAGAGTCGTCGATGTTTATATGGGTTATTTGAGAAAAAAAATTGACAACAGCTATCCTAAAAAACTTCTTCACTCAATCAGGGGATTTGGATACGTGATCCGAGATTAGAGGGCAAAGTAACTCTCACAGTTGTTCCCTTATTTTCTTTGGAAATAACGCTTATCTTCCCCCTATGATTGACCACAATATTTTTTGCCAGAAAAAGCCCAACCCCCATCCCTTCAATATTTGCGCTTTTACCTTTATAAAATCCTTGAAAAATTGTTTCTAAGTCTTGTTTGGAAATACCCTTACCATAATCTTTTATTTCCAAAATCACAGTCCGATTGGTTTTGCTCAGAGATATGGATATTTTTGAGCCCGGACTTGAAAATTTGATTGCATTACTAATAATACCCGAAACCATCTCAACCAACTTATCAAAATCTCCAATAACAAGAGCATTTGTATCTCCAACTTTATTCTCAAAAGAAATGTGATATTCAGAATTAGTGACCTGATATCGGTCAATTGTCTTTTGTACAACCTCGCTCATGTCAACTTCATTAAAAAAGAATGCAAACTGACCCTGCTTGATCCTATTTATATCCAAAATTTCTTTTACCAAATTATTCAATCTGATACTTTCTACATATAATGCGTCAAGCCATCGCGGCTCTAAGGTTTTATTTGTTTTCATTTTGCTATGTAATAATTGAATATAACCATTGATAGATGTCATAGGGGTCCGTAGTTCGTGGGAAGCAAGTGAAATGAACCTGTCTCTTAGATCCAAAGCCCTTTTTAGCTCTCTTCGTTTAATTTCTTTTTTTAGAGCAAGAGTCGCTATTGAGCAAAATAAGCTTATTGTATTTGGCTCACTGCTAATAAAATTGTCCTTTTTTGAAGAAAATAAGAGCAAGACCGCAGTTAATTGATCTTTATTCTTAAGAGGCATAGCTATGGAGCTCTCAATATTATTTTCTTTTAGTTCATGTTTAATACTATCCAATAAATAATTTTGTGGAATTTTTAATCCCTTAATTTTTAGAATTTTTTCTAGTTTTTGCTTTTTAAGAATTTTATCTAAAAGAGGGAAGGAAATGCCAATTTCCAACCGCTCGCCATTTACGAGAAAGATAGCGCCGTATTCTGAGCCAGTCATTTTCTTGGCTTCTTCTACTATTAATTTATTCAACTCCTCCAGTGATTGATAGGATAACAGCTGAAGGGCAAAGGTATCTAATATTTCAAGAGAATTGGATTTAGTCATTTTATTAAGTAGATTTACTATAGCAAATAAAAAATAAATTTCAATGATTATAGAGTGAATTCCGTTGTTCTTAAGTAATTCTTACTCTTTCTTTATTCCGCTATAATTCCTTATTGATACTATGCATCCAGACTATGCTAGATGTGTCCTCATCAGAACAGCTTGACTCTTTTTTCCGAAAAGCAAAATTACAATTTTATAAAAAAAGAACACTGATTCTCCATCCGAATGATAGTCCTTCAGCTGTATTTTACATAAAAAGCGGTTATGTCCGCGTTTATAGAATCTCAGAAGATGGGGAGGAGCTTACCTTAACAATCTTAAAACCGAAAGACTTTTTCCCGTTAACCTATGGAATGAGTAGCATGGGAAATAATTATTATCTTGAGGCGATTACTCCCCTTGAACTTTGGCGCTCCCCCCAAGAACAATTTTTATATTTTGTTAAATCCAACCCTGATGTTTTATATGATTTAACAACTCGTATACTTGTACGTTTTGATGGTATATTAAATAGAATCGAATACTTGGTATTCAGCAACGCTTATATAAAGATAGCAACAACCATTTTAATATGCGCTAAGCGCTTTGGGCAGCAGCAGGGCACAGACGTTGTCATAGAAGTTCCTCTTACTCACAGAGATATTGCGACACTTGTCGGAATTACCAGAGAGACTACCTCCTTGGAGATGAAAAAGTTGGAGAAACAGGGATTTCTCCGCAAACAAGGAAGATTGCATGTTGTTACAGATATTAAGCGACTAGAAGAAGAAATTCTTTTTGTCTCGCAAGAAGATAGCCTCCTGACGTACTCCCTATAATTATAAAAAAATTTATGCTCTTCTTATCGCTCTTCCAAGCAGTAGCAGAATTAATGATCCTGCAATCGCAACAAGAAATGAGGTCAAGTTAAATCCTGTTATCGTGATACCAAAAATAAGGTTTGCCAGGAACCCTCCCACCAATGCTCCTACAATTCCTAACAATATTGTACCCAACATTCCTCCACGATTTGGTGTAGGATCAATAGCATGAGCTACAACACCTACAATTAAGCCGAATAATACCCATGACAAAATATTCATAAAATATCACCTCCTCTAAGGCCTTTTAGTTCTTAACTCAGGATACAGCTTAACAATCAAATATCAACCAAAATTATGTAAGGAATGAGTAACATAAAAGAATACCCCTCACCAGGAGTGGTGAGAGGTATTGCTTTCATCTTTGATAGATGCCCTATACTCTTTTTTGGCGCGCGCGGCCACCTAATTGTCCAGCGATTCGTGCCTCTTCGCTCGTCCATTTATGCGCTGTTCCTTTTAAGTGAGCGGCTCTTCCGCCCTTACTTGCAATTGCTTTCTGTTTTGCCTTGTCCATTGACGCAAATCCGCGTCCTTTTCCTTTTCTGATCATATGTATATCACCCCCCCCCGAATAATTGTTATATGAAGAGGATATAACTTAACAATAAGAGTTGGACAAAAATACTGTAAGTATTTGGCAAGAGAAGAAGAGGTCGATTTTCAGATACTGTTTATTAACTTTTTCTTACTGGTTTTTCATTGATTTACAGTCAAAGTTTATTAGCTTTTAAACTAACAGTTTATAAAGGGGGTGATTATCTTTATGGTTCAAAGATTAACTATTGGTACAGGTTTAATTTTGGCATCAGCTGCATTAGCGGGTTCAGTCGCGTTTGCGCAGTCGCCAACATCAACAGTTTCGCCAAGTCCTGAAAATACAGGGTCGCCTTCGCCTAGTCAGATGGTGTCTCCTTCACCTACTGTCACGCTTCCAAGTGGTGCGCCTGCAACAGGTGGAGGTCTTTAGGCTTGAGCGTAAATGATAATACGCGCGCAAGATGCATCAGCGTATTGCCGGCACATCTTGCGCGCGTGAAGTAAAGCTTACATGCTATGGGAAAGATAATTATAGTTTTAGCAATTCTTGTTATTATCCTTTTAGGAGCGAGCTTTGGCTCTGCTTGTATTAAACAGGTTAAAAATACTCCTCTTGAGCAGATACAGCCTTTGGGCAATACGGGTGACCAAAAAAACTTGACCGATGCGCAAGTGGGAATTCCGCAAACAGTCAACATCCCCAAAATCGATATGGACGCATCCATTGAACAAGTTGGTTTGGATCCAGAGAGGAAAATGGACGTTCCTAAGAATTCTGATAATGTGGGTTGGTATAAATTGGGTTATAAGCCTGGAGAAAAAGGAAATGCTGTCTTTGCAGGCCATTTTGATAAAGCAGATGGTTCTCCAGCGGTATTTAGCAAGTTAGAAAATCTTACCCCAGGTGACAAAATTTATGTACGTGATGCAAATGGCAAGACCCATATTTTTTCTGTTGAGAGGATAAGCCGCTATCCTTACGATAACTTTCCTATTAAGGAAGTCTTTGGAGACTTCCCAGAGCCAAGGCTTAACCTTATCACTTGCCAGGGTGCATGGAATGCTGCTTTGAGAAATTATTCCCATAGGGTGGTTGTGTATTCACGCTTGGATCAGTGAGATAGTGGATCAGCACTTTCATATTCATTACAAACTTTTGATTCTTTTCTTATAATATTTTATATATAGTATTAATATATAACATATCAGAATTGTATTATGTTAATATATAACAAAATATGAAGAAAAAGATATTAATTGCAGAAGATGATCGGGCCATACTTGAGGTAGTTAAAATTATATTGGAAAATGAAGGATACGATACTCTGCCAGTCGATAGGGAAGAAGCAATACGAGAGTTATTTAAAACAGAGTTTCCTGACCTTATACTCTTAGATATCTGGCTTTCAGGAGAAGATGGAGGCAAGATAGCCAAGAGTCTTAAGGCAAATAATGCCACGAGTCATATTCCGGTAATTATAATGTCTGCAAATAATGAAACCGAAAAAATAGCAAAAGAATCAGGGGCGGATGATTTTTTGCTCAAGCCATTTAATCTTGACGATCTCTTGCATGTCGTAAAAAAATACAGTTAATAATATATCTCTCTCTTTTTTCTTACCTCTTTCCTTTCAAATCTTTATTGCTAAGGAGTAAGCTTGCCTTCATGGAGATGATTTCTTTTTGCGTTATTGGATTTGTTGCGTTATGGTATTTAGACGAAACTAGCCTCTTTTGACCTTTAAATACTTATAAGTTGTTGACAATTAGCAGATCATATGATAGATTGCTAATTAGTCTAAACATATGGAAAAAATTGTTCCAATAATCCCTATTAGAGACGGCATAATATTTCCAAATACAGATTCAGTTCTTACTTTTGGGCGACCAAAAAGCCTTGCCGCGTTAGAATCTGCTTTCCAACAGGAGAGAATGGTTTGTTTTGTCCTGCAGAAGAACTCCCGCTTAAATGACCCAAGCCCTGAAGATTTGTATGAGATTGGGACCTTTTCAAGGATTGAAAGGATGATAAGGACAGACGGCGAGATTAATGCTCAAGTGAAAGGTTTGGCAAGGGTAAAAATTATTTCATATGAAAGACATGATAATTATTATTTGGCAAAAATAGTTGAATTGGAAGAAAAAGAAGCTACAAACTCAGAGGAGGTAAAAGCACTTTGCAACCACCTGACTAATGAATTTAGAAAAGCGATGAATTTTGGTAAATCAACAGACTTTTTGCTTTTCATGAATATTATGTCTGAGAACTCACCTTCTGAGTTATCTGATCTTATTGCTTCAGCTCTGGATCTCAAGCCTCAAGAACGACAAGAACTTCTTGAAATGTTAAATGTAAAAGAGAGGCTCAAGAAATTAACAGAGCTTCTTGCAAAAGAAATTAAAATTCTTGAGATTGAGCGTCGTATTGCTTCCAAGACGCAGGAGCGTTTTGAAAAGGGAGCACGGGAAGCAATGCTGAGAGAGCGTCTCAGAACGATTGAGGAAGAATTGGGAGAGAAAGAAGAAAATTCTGAGACCAGTCTCCTTCTTGGCAAAATAAAAGAAGCTAAAATGCCTACTGAAGTTGAAGAAAAGGCCAAAAAGGAGCTTAGTAAACTGCAAAACATGAACCAATTCAACCCCGAGGCGGGATATATCCGTAATTACCTGGATTTGATGGTCACATTGCCATGGAGTAAAGAGAGTAAAGATATCGCAAGTATCAAGAAAGCAGAAGACATTCTTGATCAAGATCACTATGGCCTTAAAAAGGCCAAAGAAAGAATTGTAGAATATCTTGCTGTGCACAAGCTTTCAGGTAAAATGAAGGGCCCAATTCTTTGCTTCTCAGGCCCTCCTGGAGTTGGAAAGACATCTATCGGGAAGTCGATTGCAAGGGCGCTGGGGAGAAAGTTTGTCCGGGTATCATTGGGTGGTATTCGTGATGAAGCTGAAATTAGGGGTCACAGGAGAACATATGTTGGAGCGCTACCCGGAAGGATTCTTCAGGGCATTAAAGATGCTGGAACAAAAAATCCTGTTTTTATGCTTGATGAGATTGATAAAGTAGGCTCAGATTTTCGTGGAGATCCCTCATCAGCCCTTCTTGAGGCATTAGATCCTGAACAGAACGGAGAGTTTTCCGATCATTATCTTGAGGTTCCATTTGATCTTTCAAATGTTATGTTTATCACAACCGCAAACGTCTTAGATACGATCCCACACGCTCTTCGTGACAGACTCGAAGTAATCCAATTTGCGGGATATACGCATGACGAAAAGTTTAAAATTGCAAAATCATTTCTTATTCAAAAACAGCTCGAAAATCACGGGTTAGCAGAGGATAATTTGGAACTGGAAGATTCCGCGCTTCAATTTATTATCCAGCATTACACCCGTGAGGCAGGAGTGCGTAATCTGGAGCGTAGAATCGCTACAGTATTTAGGAAAATTGCCAAGAAAGTTGCAGAAGGAGAAAAAGAGAAAGTGATTATAAGTTCAGCAGATATTCCTAAATATTTGGGTCCCGTTAAGTTCATGGGAACAATGATTGAGAAGAAAGACGAAATAGGACAAGCAACAGGACTTGCTTGGACTGAGGCTGGAGGAGACATTCTTTTTATAGAAGTGGCTCTGATGCCAGGTCGGGGACAGTTAATCCTCACCGGTCAATTGGGAGACGTGATGAAAGAATCTTGTCAGGCTGCTATGTCGTATATCAGAGCGCGTGCGCGTGAGCTTGGACTTGCGGAGAAATTTTATCAAAAAATTGATGTCCATGTGCATGTGCCTGAGGGCGCAGTACCCAAAGATGGGCCTTCGGCGGGTGGCGCTATCACAACAGCCATTGTTTCAGCCTTAACCAAGATCCCTGTTAAGAGAACTGTTGGTATGACAGGTGAGGTAACGCTTCGAGGGCGGATTCTTGAAATAGGAGGCGTAAAAGAGAAAGTTATCGCAGCGCACAGAGCTGGGCTGAAGACTATTCTTTTGCCAAAAGACAACCA
>OBEQ012816716.1_pt1 | contig 13080 bp, 13 predicted proteins | sample 1670901 | NCBI WGS metagenome assembly OBEQ01 (sample SAMEA104232315, study PRJEB22302) | groundwater metagenome | biome: forest; feature: aquifer; material: groundwater | place: USA | collected 2011-08-07 | depth 5.4 m
TTCGCCCTTGCCTTCGATGTTCGGCGGGCGCACCTCGAGGCGCAGCACGTGGCGCTGCTGCAGCCGCAACTCGGCCGCGTCTTCGATCGTGATAATGCGCTCCGTGTCGGGGATGAACGAAGACAGGACGTTGAGCATCGTCGTCTTGCCGGCGCCGGTGCCTCCGGAGATCAGGATGCTCAGCCGCGCCTTGACCACGCGCTCGAGCATTGCCGCCAACCCCGTCGGAATCGTGCCGAGCTTGACGAGGTCTTCGACGTGCATGGGCTCTTTCTTGAATTTGCGGATCGACAGAATGGCGCCATCCAGGGCCAGCGGCGGGATGACCACATGAACACGGGAGCCGTCGCGCAGCCGGGCATCGGCCATCGGCGACGCCTCGTCGACGCGGCGCCCGACCCGAGAGACGACCCGGTCGATGATATTGAGCAGGTGGCCATCGTTGCGGAATTTGACGTCGGTTGGCTCGAGACGGCCACTGCGCTCGATGTAGACTTGTTGGGCGTTGTTGACCAGGATGTCATCGACGGTCGGGTCGTCAAGCAGTGGCTCCAGAGGACCCAGGCCAAAGATGTCGTCCTCGATCTCCTTGATCAGTTGCTGACGCGATGCGGGATCGATGGGCACGTTGACTTCGGTCAACAAGGCTTCGATGGCGCCCCGCACTTCGACCCGAGCGACGTCCGGATCGACGCCTCGGTAGAGGTCGACCCGTTCGATGAGCTTGTTATGCACGTCGCTCTTGAGGGCCTGGTACTGGGCTTCCGCTTGGGGGGAACGAACGGGGGGACGTCCTGGGGTGACAGGCGCGCCATTGTCTGGGGAAGTCGCTTGCTGGGCGGGAGCCGCGGGGGCTCCACCGAACCAGCTTCTGCCGACTTGCGCCATTGACGCGCCTCCTTAGGTCATCGATCACCCGAGATCGGGCCGGACTGTGCTCGCCCGCGCACCGTCACACGATCACCATGTCGATGGATTCCGATAGCCGAGCTGGTCCCACAGCGTCAAGTCCGCATCCGTCGTCCCGTCCGCGACACCGCTGCGTCCCCATAACCGCTCTTTGATCATGCCGGGGATCATGGTGTACGACGGGTCTTCAGTCGCCATGCGATACTTCTCGAGCGTCTCGTGATATTCGGAATCATACGGACCGGAGCCCAACTCTCTGGCCGGAGCGGCCGACTCGCCTTCGAATCCGGTGGGGTAGCCGCCGTCCGGCTCACCGTCGCCGTGGAGATCCGCGCCTTCCGGCCCGGTATACGCCGAGGCCACCGAATCCGGCTCGTTGTCGTCCGGCTGTTTCCTCCGGAGGAACGGATCCGCCTCGAGCTCGGGCTCCCAGATCGCGTCGCGCTTGTGGTCGAGGCTCTTGCGGAACCGCGCGCCCTGAGCGTCAGGAAACGGCGCCCGACCCGCCTTCACAAACGGCGCGAGATCTTGATCGGTCTGGAGCGGCTTTGTCGGGATGCTGCGATTCGGCCGGACGAGCGATGGGGTCACGATAACGAGCAGCTCCGTCTCTCCCTTCTTGAACTTGTCGCTCTTGAATAGATCACCCAGCACAGGAAGCTCCGACGCCATAGGGATCTTCTGAGTCGTCTTCGAAGTTTCCTGTGAGAGCAACCCGCCGATCGCCAAACTCTCGCTGTCTTTGAGCTCAACGGTCGTTTGCGCTTTGCGCGACCGAACAGCCGGGATCTCAAAGCCCGCGATCTTGATCGCGTTCGAAAAGTCGAGCGAGCTGACCTCGGGCTCCACCTTCAGCGAGATCGAACCGGATTCGGTCACCTGGGGCAGGAACTTCAGCCGGACGCCGAACTCCTTCCACTGAACCGTGATCGTATTGCCGGTGACCAGAGGAATCGGCAGCTCACCTCCGGCGAGGAACGTTGCCTCTTCTCCGCTCTTGGCGAGGAGGTTTGGCTCGGCCAGAACGCGCAGCAGTTCCTTCTTTTCGAGAAGCTGCAGATGGGGCGCGATATCGAAGACCCGTCTGCCGTTATTGGTAAAGATGGCTCGGCCGAAGAATTCGGTGGCATTCGGAAAGAGCAAGTTGTCGAGTTGTGATACCGCACTTGGACTTTTGAACGTGTTTGGCGCCTCAGTAAAGGGTTTGTCCTGGCCGAATTCCACGCCTGTCTTCCCTGCCTGAGTGGTGAGAAAGAACCGGCTCCCCTCTGAGACAAGATCCAGCCCGATGTTCTGCAGCCCGCTGCGATTGATCTCAACGAACCGGACCTTCAACATGATTTGCGCCGGCTCCGCAACGCGGACTAGGTTCACGACCTTGTCCTTAGCGGAGAACGCGGCCGCGATCTGCTCGATCGCTTTAACCGTATTCGGCCTCGTCGCCTGGCCGGTAATGATGATGTGGTTCTGCGCGGCCTGCACTTCGATCGGGTCACCCGGCGCGACCTGGCGGATCAGCTCCTGCAGGCGGCTCGTGTCGGCACGCACGTCGACATCGAAGACTTGCTTCTGATCTTTGTCGTCCCAGACCATCAGGTTGGTGACCCCGGTGGACTTCCCGCTAATGAGGAGGGACTTGGGCGAGAGCACGACGACCGCGGCGACTTTCGGATCGGTGATCGACGCGCGGGTCACGGTCTCGGAAAAATCGAGGACGTGGGCTTTGCCGAGGATGAGGTTGATCGTGCCAGCGGTCTCGTCAACCATAACGTCGGCATGCGTCAAAGGGCACGGGCCGGCGAGATCGAGCGCCAGGTTCAGCGCGACCACGCCGCGAAGCACGGCCACCCACCGGGCCGGAACGATTCTCACATCGAACCCTCGTCGCATCCCGTGACTCCTTTCGCTCCCACTGCTACTCGTTCTTGAACTTGAATTCGGACAGCTTGCCGGCTTCGATCAGCCCCACCACTTGATACTTGGGCTGAGGCGTGGCCGGCTGAGCGGCGACCTCAGTCTTGTCCTTCCCACCGGCGGCGGGTTTGGCTTTCCCGGGCCCGGACGTGGCCTCAGGCCCCGGCGTCCCGCTCTCAGACGAGGACGCGACAGCGCCGCCCTGGCGCACGGTCCGTTCCTTCACCAGCTCGGCCGACGAAAAGCCGGGGGTCTCATAGAGCTGCTTGTCCTTGATGTTCCGCAGCGCAAGAACGAGGTCGCCCTCGCTCTTCGCCGCGGCGAGTTTTTCCGCCTCTTCGGGCGTCAAGGCGAGCGTCACGGTGGTCACATCATCAGGGTTCTGGTCTTTGGACTCAATTTCATGTCCAACGGCCAGTACCAGGATATTTTGCAGCACGAGCTTTGTCAAAGGTTCTGCGCGGGTAAGTTTGACGGTCGCAAACACGTCCACCCGGTTCCCCGGCTGAATGAATCCGCTGACCCCGATCTCGGGGCTCACCTTGACGCTCATCGCGAACATGCCCTCGGGAATCCGGACGCTTAAGCCCCCATGCTCGCCATCGGGAACCAGGCGGGTCTCAACAATCGGCTCGCCTCGGTAAATGCGCGTCAGCACATGCCGGCCTGCGACGCGATCGACCGATGAAAAGCTGTGGGGCGGCTCGTGGTTCTTGGGCCAGTCCGCTACCTCCACGCTCAACCGGCCGACCGCCGTGCCGGGAGCGAGGTCCTGCCTGGCGACGATCACGGGGGAGGTCGACATGGCGGCGGGGTTGTCCCTCATGGCCCGTTCCTTATCTTTGAGAAAACGATAGACCGCGAGACTCGCGGCCAAGCCACAGAACATGGCGATGCCAAAAACCAATCCGAGCTGCGCCCTCTCGGAGAGTTTGGGCAGTGCGATCGGCTTCGAGGTCGGAAGGTTCATCAACGTGGGTCGAATGTCTCTCCGGGCAACACGAGTTACCCTTCCCAGTACATCGTGGCTTTCTCGTCAATTCGGAAGTTTTGGAGCATTTGGAACCAAGTGACTTTCGTCAGCCATTGATACTGACAACTGACTTCCACGCTGACAGAGTCTCCCACTTTCGACGGCTTATTGTTCGTCACGGTCGATCCCTGGCAGGAGCCCACGGGCCGCAGTCGTTCAAGCGCCACAGCGGCGACCCGACCGTCATTGGCCGCCAGGGTTGGAAGCACCGCCGCCCGCCGCGCGCCATCCCGGGCCGCGCTCACGACGGCTTGGTTGACCATCAAATAATTTCCAAACTCGACAATCCCGAGAATGATCATGAGGAACACGGTGACGACAATGGCCATCTCCACCATCGCCGCGCCGCGAGCATGACCCGTCGGAAACTCAGCGCGTGTGCGCATCCATGTCCTCATGACACCGGACGACGGCATCTTGGCTTCCCAATGCCGCGTGATTACTTGCCAACGGCGTTGGCGATGTTGGTAAAGGTTACCTGCAGCTGCTGGCCCAAGAACCCGATGATGAAGATCAATACCACGGCGATCAACGCGACCAACAGGCCGTATTCCACCATCGTGGCACCCTTCTTCGCATTGCGCAGAAGCTTCATCCTACCTCACCTCCCTTTCCACACCCTCAGCCGCCCCGCTCCGCCAGCCCTCATAAGCTTACACGATCGTTCACTATTTATACGCGCCTCTAATACTTTTTAAATTGCTTGCCATGCGCGCAACAAAAAAGCCAAACCACCTCTCACTTCGGCAGCTTGGCTATCTAGCGAGCTTCGGCAGCTTGGCTATCTAGCGACCGGAACGCTTGCTAGACCCATCGGCTTTGCGCCCCCTGTTCACACAGGGTTTGCCTTTTCGGTCTCTTTTTTAATTTACATCAATTGTCACAGCCAGAGTTTACCATGTGGCTGCGAAAAGTGTCAAGACTGCTAGAGAAAAAAGAGCCAGAACATGACCAGACAGACGGCGTTACAGAGACGAGGAAAACTTCTTAATCACAAGGCTGGCATTATGGCCGCCGAATCCAAGGGAGTTGGACAATGCCACGTTCACAACGTGACGCCTGGCCTTGTTGGGCACGTAGTCCAAATCACATTCCGGGTCCGGCTCTTCGTAGTTGATAGTCGGCGGGATGGCATCGTGGTGGACCGCCAAACAACTGATGATGGCTTCCACCCCACCGGCCGCGCCGATGAGGTGCCCAGTCATCGACTTGGTCGACGATACCGGCACCTTCGACGCCTGAGCGCCGAGCGCCCGCTTAATGGCGAGCGTCTCGGTCTTATCGTTCAGCTCCGTGGATGTCCCATGGGCATTAATATAGGAAAGATCCTGAGGCGATACCTTGGCGTCACGCAGCGCCTCTGTCATCGCCCGCCCGGCCCCAGCGCCGTCTGGATCCGGAGCTGTCATGTGATAGGCATCCGCCGTCCGGCCATACCCGGCCATCTCCGCGTAGATCTTGGCGCCTCGTCGCTTGGCGTGCTCGAGCTCTTCCAAGACCATAACGCCGGCCCCCTCGCCAATGACAAAGCCGTCGCGGCCTTTGTCGAACGGACGGCTCGCTCGCTCCGGCGCATCATTGCGCCGGGAGAGAGCCATCAACGCACAGAACCCTCCGACGGCGAGCTGCGTAATGCAGCTTTCCGTGCCGCCGGCGAGCATGAGATCGGCGGCGCCATACTGGATGATTCGAAACGCCTCACCGACCCCGTGGGCTCCAGACGCGCAAGCTGTTGCCGTGCAGAGATTTGGGCCTTTGAAACCAAGATCCATCGCGACATGGCCCGAGGCCATATTCACGATGATCATGGGGATCATAAACGGCGAAAGCTTTTGCGGCCCGCGAGCCGCGAATACGCCATGCTGCGCCTCGATCAGCCCAAGGCTTCCCATCCCGGAGCCGATCAGCACACCGGCTCGAAAGGGATCAAGGCGGGTGACATCCAGCCCGGCATCCTCGGCCGCCTGTTTCGAAGCGGCGATGGCGAATTGGACGAACCGTTCGGTGCGTTTGATCTCCTTTTGGGAGAGGTACTTGCCTGGGTCAAATCCTCGCACTACACCGGCGATCTTCGACTCAAACTGGCTCGCGTCGAAGGCCGTGATCAGGCCAACCCCGCTCTTGCCCTCGAGGAGATGTTGCCACATGGTGGGAACGTCATTGCCCACCGGAGTTACGGCCCCAAGCCCAGTGATAACGACTCGTCTCATGGCTATTTGGTCTTCAACACACCACCGTTATCCCGAAATAAAAACGTCCGCAGGCTGTGTGCGGACGTGAAGAACAACAGTTACAACGCCTGGATGACGTCGAAGGAGGAAATCACTGTTCGGCGCCTGCCGAACACCGAAGGAGCGCGCGCTTATCGCGTGCCGGCCGCTTTCTGTTCGATATACTTGATCGCGTCGCCGACGGTCACCATCTTCTCGGCATCCTCGTCGGGAATCTCGATGCCGAACTCTTCTTCCAATGCCATGACAAGCTCGACGGTGTCCAAAGAGTCCGCGCCCAAATCCTCGATAAACGACGCGCTATCAGTCACTTCCTCAAGCTTGACCCCAAGCTGCTCGGCAATGATCGCGCGTACCCGATCGCTGACAGCCTCAGCCATTCGATGACTCCTCCTTTACATCGCCAGCCCCCCGTCCACCACGAGCACATGACCCGTGATGTATCGGGCGGCGTCGCTGACTAGAAATAACGCGGCCTGCGCCACGTCGATGGCTTCCCCAAATACGCCCATCGGGATCTGATCAAACAACCGCTTCGCGACTTCCTCGGGAAGCCGCTCAGTCATATCCGTCTTGATGAACCCTGGGGCGATGGCATTGCAGGTGATCCCGCGGCTGCCGAGTTCCTTTGCCACCGACTTGGTCAGGCCCACAATGCCCGCCTTGGAAGCGGCATAGTTCGCTTGGCCGGGGTTACCAATGAGGCCGACAATGGATGCGATGCTCACAATCCGTCCTCGACGGGCCTTGAGCATCACCTTAGCGATTGAGCGGGTACAGAGGAACGTGCCTTTGAGATTGATGTTGAGGACCCGGTCCCACTGGGAATCGTCCATCCGGACCAGCAAACCGTCCTGAGTGATCCCAGCGTTGTTGATGAGTATATCGACCTTGTTTAGCTTGTCAAGGACTTTGACGACCGCTTGGTCGACGGCGGAGCCGTTCGTCACGTCGACGACCAGTCCCAGCGCCCGCTGGCCCAGCGCTTCGAGCTCTTTGACCGTTTGGGCCAGCGCTTGCTCGTTGACATCGAACAGCGCGCAATCGGCGCCCGCTCTGGCGAAGAGCAGCGCGATCTCCCGGCCAATGCCCCGCGCTCCCCCTGTGATGATTGCAACTTGGTTGGCGAGCTGCATCAACGGCTCCACGAATCCCTTGTAACCCTGCTTAAAATCGAGCAATTATAGCCGCGACAGAAAAGCAACACAAGGGAAAGTTCGTTGGAGAGCGCGAACGGACCGCTATGGATGGGACTGCTGATGGCCGGCAGGATCCAGGTGCGGCACGTGATCCGATTTCAACGTGCCTTCTTGGTACAGGGCGATAATCGCGTCAATCACCTGGGGGTCGAATTGCGTGCCGCGGCAGCGCAGGAGCTCTTCGATGGCCTTTTCGATCGGCATGGCCTTGCGGTAGGGCCGGTCGCTGACCATGGCGTCGAAGGCGTCCACCACCGCCGCGATGCGGGCTCCCATGGGGATGCTTTCCCCTTTCAGGCCCTCTGGATAGCCGGATCCGTCGTATCGTTCATGGTGGTAGCGGACGTTCTGCGCCATCTCTTTCAACCCCACGATCCGCTCCAGCACGTCCGCGCCATCGGCGGGGTGGCGGCGCATGATCTCCCACTCGTCATCCGTCAGCGGCCCAGGCTTATAGAGGATCTCCTTGGGCGTGAAGATCTTCCCGATGTCGTGCAAGAGGATCCCGGCCAGGAGGACTTCTTCCTCCGTCCCCCCGAACTTCGACCCCTGCTGGCGCAGCTTCTGAATGATCTTTGAAGCGTATTCCACGCTGCGCGTCACATGGTCGTGGGTATAGTGCGGATCGATCTTGGAGACGACCGCCGAAAACGCCGCCACGATGCCCCGGACCACGTTCTTCAGCCGCCCCAGCGAGCTCTTCAGCTCATCGTTCACCTTGCGTAGATCCTCGTAGAGCGACGCGCTGACTTTCGTCAGCACTTCTTCTTTGAGGTAATCCAGGCTGAAGGGCTTGATGACGTAGTCCACGGCGCCGAGGTCTCGGGCCTTTTTGATGACGCCATCGTCTTCAATCGACGTGATGACGATGATCTTCACCGTTTCGTCGATCTCGCGGGCTTCCTTGAGGATCTCCAAGCCGCTGAGGCCGGGCATGCGGAGGTCTAAGAAGATGAGGTGGGGACGCTCTTGTTTGATGCAGGTCAGCGCGGTGGGGCCATCGTGAGCGACGAGCACCTGATAGCCACGCTCCGAGAAAAAGCTCTGGAGCAGCTGGCATATTTTCTGCTCATCATCGGCAACTAGCAGCTTGACCATGAGCGGGCTTTACCTTACCTGATGAGACCTCACGTTGACAAGCAGTTTCTGTACGAGCAGGGCTTTCTACAGCCCTTGCCGGCGCCACATCGTGAGTACCCCGGCGACGTCAATAGGCGCGTGCGGCTTGCTCCACTCATCGGCAAATGACACGTCCCGGCTATCTGGGCTCGGGTTGGGCGGATCCACGGTGATCCGGGTCGGCATCATCACCGCATCGCCGACCACCAGCAACTCGCCGCGGCGCAGTGTCGAGATCATGCTCATGATGCCCTTCATCGAGTCGGGCAGCAGGTTGCGAATGTACTGCTGATCGTCGGGGTTCGAGATGCGCAGGCATAGAAACGAGTTGCACTGCGACAGAATCGTGCTCGAAATTTCGCGCGGGCGCTGCGTGATCACGCCAAGGCTGATGCCATACTTGCGTCCTTCCTTCGCGATGCGCTCGGCCGACAGCCGGGACGACTTATGCGTCGGATCCTGATCGTTGAGATACGTGTGGGCCTCGTCGCAGAACACGGAGACCGGATACGACCGGCCGTGCTTGCGCTTATACCAGTAGGTGAAGTCAAACAGGCACCGGAGGATCAGGGAGATGACCGGCGGCCGGATCTCGAACGGCAGCGGGCTGAGATCGAGCACCACCAGCTTCTTGGGCGCCGCTTCCTCGCCAAGGATCTTCCGGAAGAGCGCCTCCATTGAGGCCGAGGTCTTGAACGTTTGCGGATTGAAAATCAGATCGTAGCGCCGGTCGTTGAGCCGCGACTCGATGCGCATGATGCTGCGGGAGAACTGTCCGTACAGCGGGCCGTGCGTGCGGACCAGGTTCACGAGCACAATCTCGCTGTCCAACCGACGCATCTCATCGATCAGCCGCTGGAACTCGAAGTACACGGGCGTGTCGACCGTAATCTTGGGGATGCCAAGCTCGCGGTTGTCGCGATTGGCTTCTTTGACCTCTTGCAGGAGCTCCTTGAACTTGCCCATCTGCAGCGGTGCGAGCGCGTCGTTGCGCTCGATGCAGATATCGATCATCTCATCGGCGCTCATCAGCCAGAACGGCAGCTCCAGATCGACGGCGCTGAGGTGGCTCGCCTCGGAGCCAAACGCCTTGCCATATTCTCCGTGCAGATCGAGCAGGATCGTTGACGCGTGAGGAAACTTCGTGATCTGTTGCAGCAGCGCCGCGACCGTCCAGGACTTCCCCGCTCCGGTTTGCCCAAGGACGGCGAGATGGCGGCTGAGCAAGGCATCGAGGTTGACGACCGCCGGTTGCCCGGGAAGATTCGAGAGCTTGCCGAGGGTGACCAGCTGCCGTCCCTTCGCCTCGACCGCCCGCATCGCCTCGAGCATTTCGAGCGGGACAGCATACACATTCGCGCCGATCGTCGGCAGCACTTCGGAGCCGCGCTGGAACCCTCTGTCCGCGCTCAGCGTCCCAATGACCAAGACCTCGAGCATCCGTTTCCCGGAGCCGTTGAGGTGGCTGGTGGGCTGCGCGCTCAGATCCTGGATCGACGCGCTGATCACCATCCCGAGCACGCTGCCGACCGGCAGGGCGACCTCCACAAACGAGCCAGGCTGGCCGATGACGATCGCCGGCGCGCCGGGCAGGTCGCTGCGCGGAATCGCCATGCTCGCGGGCACGCCGCTGTCTTGGCCCGACTCCAGCCGCGTGTGCTCAAGGAGCAGCACATGGAGCGTATCGCCAAGCACCGAGACCGTTTTTCCGATGAGGTAGCGCATGGTTAGAGGCGGGAAAAGGACGGCGGTGGCCGCCACGGCGGCCGCAGATCGTCCAGACCCTCATATAATATATATGAAGAAAGCATAAAACGACCAGGGTAGCTCAGAAAACCGATCCAACAGCGCCGGAGGCCCTCGGCGCCTCTAACGAGATGTGTAGAGAGGATGGGGAGTGGCGTGGAAGCCGACTACCACTTGTTTCCGACTAGTCTGGAATGGAAGAACGGGTCGACTAGTGGACGATCTGCTGAGCTGGCCAGTGGTCGACCAGGACGTGTTGTCCCTCGTCACCAGCCAACCCGCTCAGCCGTCACTCTGACGCATGCACCACGCGGACCCGGCGCGGCTTAATGTGGATGACGAGCTCACCATTGAGGGCGCTGACCACCTTGATGAGCGTATCAAGGGTGAAGTTGTGCGTCTCGGCCCGCTCCAGCTTGGCAATGAAGGGCTGGCTGACTCGTAATCGTTTCGCGAGGGTCTTCTGAGTCATCCCCTGCCGCTGCCGCAAGGCGGTAATCGCGTCCCCGATCCGTAGTTTTTCAAGCTCCTCCTCATAGCCTCGGCGGAACTGCGGGTCTTTGAGAAGGCGGCTCATGACCTGCCGATGACTGATCGCTCGTACTCGTTTCATCCCGATCACTCCTTCACTGTGATGCGTCCCTGCTGGTAGCGCTGGAGGAAGTCCGCCAGCCTGGATTGCGCTAGTCGTTTCTCTTCAGGCGGCACCGGGCCCGTTTTCTTGCGAAACGCGTGGAGGATCACCGCGTATTCCTTCCCGACAAAGGCGTAGAGGATACGCAGCTGCTTAGGTCGAAGCTCATAGAGCTTGTCGCCTAAGTGCTCGGCGATCGGCCGCCGAAGCGCTTCGCCTTGCTCTTCCAGGTAGCTGAGATACGCAAACGCCTTTTGCTTGTCATCTACATCCAGGTGGAGAAGAAAATCCAGGGCCGGCGTTTTGCCTCGATGATCCGGGTAGTACATAACCCGTTTACGACTCATTTGAAGTATATAACCTGTGAGTTATACTCGTCAAGGGAGAAAAAGTACGGGTCGGCTAGTGGATGATCTTCGGAACTCTTCGGAACTGGTATCTCGCAGACGTGGGACCCCGCGTTCTATCACCTATCGATAGATCTTGAGTGGCATCGCGCGAGCGATGAGGTCAAAATGTCGATCGGTGTGCAGTAATTCACAGTCATAGATGAGGGCACAACAAGCGATGATGACATCGGGGACGGGGATCAGAGCACCACGCCCCCTCAGCTCAAACCGCAGCCGCTCCGCCCGTCTCCAAATGGCGTCGGAAAGCGGAAGCTCATGAAGCCCTTTGAGCGCGTCCTCCAGCTCGGCGTATTGCGCTTCGTCCCGCGCTCCTGTGAGCAACTCAAGACGCACCACGGCGTTGGTCGCCAAACGATTCGCCTCAAGCAGCTCCCCAATAGAACGCGCAGCAGCGGTGGTCTGACCGGTTAGATGGGCGACCCACACAGATGAGTCGGCAAGGACCAGCCGATTACTCATCCCGACGAGCGCGGATGAACGTCCGCAGGCTCATCCCGTAGCCTTTCCCTTTCTCAACCAAGAGGCGTCGCCGGCGTTCCGCGTTGATCAGCTCTTGCAACCCACGTTCGACCGCTTCTGTCTTGGTTCGCGCCCGGGCCCTCGTCATCGCTTCTTTCAAGAGTCGCTCATCGATATCCAAGGTGGTTCGCATGTGGCTCACCTCCTATGCATAAACTAGCATGTTTCTTTATGCATGTCAATTTCAGGCCCTTGGATGCCGTTGCCGATCGCCGAAGAACGAAACCAAAAACTGAGGTCAGTTTCTACACGATTATCGAACGTTCTGCGCGTCTCCGCAAGCTGAACTCGTCCTGCAAATCCTCGAAGCCATGCCCGGCTTGGCCGCCTGATCTTCACCAAAAATCACAACGGCCCCCAGCGTTGGCTGGGGGCCGTTGTGAACTGAGCCTGCAAAGGGGTATTACTTCTTCTCCTCCAGGAGCGCCTTCAGCCGGTCGAGGTCAAGGCCGCTCTCCTGAAAAAACTGCTGGAGGTTCGCGCCTCCCTCGGCATCCAGGTTTAGCCCGAAGAATTTTTGGGCATTGGTCCCGCTCATGATCCACTTAATATCCGCCTGTTGGATCGCTTGCGAGAGCGCGTTGAATTTTGCCAGCATCACGTCTCTGTGGATGTCAAGAATCTTGACGTTGATGGCGACTTCGTTGAACTGCTTCAGCGCCTCGGCGAGCTTCAAGGTGCCAGCGGCATCGGCCTCTTTCTTGATCCGGATGACATTGGCCTCGGCCTTTCCGACCTGCTCGATCTCGCTGGAGTGGCCCTCGGCTTCTACGGTCAGCTTGATTTTTTCGGCCATAGCGAGCTGCTCGATTTTCTGCTTCTCGATCTCGGCGCGCCCTACATCCAGCTTTCGCTGCGCCTCCACCTTTTGGATGTTGGCAATAACTTCCCGCTCGGCGATTTGCTGGTTTTTCTCTTGCTCGGCGATCCCGATTTGTTGATCCTTCGCAATTTGCCGTTTTCGGTAACTCTCTTCCGCCTCGGCCTTCGCCAGCTCCGCCTCTTTGGTTGTCGTCGCCACTCGAATCTCCGCGTCCCGTCGAATTTCTGCGGCGACCTTCCGCTCGATGTCTTGGATGATGGTGCTGCCCTGAGCGTCCTTGATATCTTTCAGCTCCAAGTCCACCAATTGAATCCCCCATTTCGGAAACACCGCCTCGACTTCCTTGGTAATGGCCTGATCGAGCAACGAACGGTTCATGTAGATGTCCAGGAGGGTTTGCTTGGTGGTCACGGTGCGTCCCACGCTTTCCATAATGGCACGTAGGTCCTCGGACAGTTTGATAAAATCAAACCCCATCTCCTTTTCGGTGTCGGTCAAAATCAGACGCTCCACGGCCAAGTCGATGTTGTTGATGTTCACGAA
>OBEQ010936200.1_pt1 | contig 13079 bp, 12 predicted proteins | sample 1670901 | NCBI WGS metagenome assembly OBEQ01 (sample SAMEA104232315, study PRJEB22302) | groundwater metagenome | biome: forest; feature: aquifer; material: groundwater | place: USA | collected 2011-08-07 | depth 5.4 m
CAATGGTGCCCATTGTAAGATTGTGGGGTTGAAATATGAATAACAGAGATTACAAAGATTCAGCACCAGGAACTTGTTTCCATATTTATAATAGAGGAAATAAAAAAGACAATATATTTTTAGATGAATCTGATTTTAGATTTTTCTTGCGCAGATTAAAACAACACCTATTTCCTGAGGAAAAGAATGAAAGTAGATTAGTTCTTATGCCCAAAGACTCCTTTTCTCTTATAAGCTATTGTTTAATGCCAAATCATTTTCACTTACTTTTGAGACAAAATTTGGATACACCAACAAGTAAACTTCTGCTAAGAGTTTGTACAAGTTATTCTAAGTACTTCAATAAAAAATATGATAAGGTTGGTCATATATTTCAGGATCAATTTAAACAGGTGACAATAGGGGACAACGATTATTTAAAATGGCTTTCATGTTATATTCATCAAAACCCCAAAGTAGCCGGTATAGTAAAAAAACCGGAACATTATAAATGGAGTAGCTATCTTGATTTCATTGGAAAAGAGAGTAATAGTATGTGTGATAAGGAAATTGTATTGAGTCAGTTCAAGAACAATAAAGATTTTGAGAATTTTACTAAATCTAGTTATGACATTATTAAAAATAAAGTCGAATTAACAGACTTGTTTTTTGACTAGCTATTACAATGGGCACCATTGCATATGCAATGGTGCCCATTGTAATGTCCACATTGATAAAGTTATATTGATTGGGTAAAATTAACAGATAAATAAGGTTTAATTAAATACTTAAGTCTTTAAATATTTGGTTTGGAATGCCTAAATATTTGGAGGGGTTAAGTGTTTTAGGTACCAATGGACAGCAATTTTTTGGATGAAGAGGAGGTTGATATCAGAACAGTTTCTTATGACAATCCAGATTACGATAATCTCAACGAAGTAACTCTTGTCAGCCGTGATGCCCAAGAAACTATTTATAGCAAGATAAGCCGCTGGTTTTTGTGTATTGGTGTTTTTGTTTTACCGCTATTTTTTCTGCCTTGGACAACTAGTGTTTTGGAATTAAATAAACAGCTCCTGCTTTTAATTTTAGCCGGAGGGACTCTTATTCTTTGGCTATTACATGTAGTTATTTCTGGACAATTATCTTGGAGACATAACTCTTTAGACAAAGGCATAGTAGCATTCTTGTTGGCTGTGTCCCTTTCAACTATTTTTTCGTTAGCTCGCTTTAAGAGCCTGTTTGGACTAACGGGAAGCTTAAGTGATGCGCTTGTAACCGTAGTTGCTCTTTCAATATTTTATTTCGGCATAGTTAATCTTTTTGACGACAAGGGATCAAAGGTACGCATCATTCTCGGATACTCTTTGTTTGCCGTCCTTCTTTATGGCATTTTAAATATGTTTGGGGTCTATGTGGTTCGTTTTCCATTTGCAATGTCAAAGGCATTTAATACTGTCGGTTCCATAAATTCTTTGGGCATGATTGCAGCGGTATCTTTACCCTTATTTTATAAAATTAAACCTGCTTTTTTGGGAAAATATATCAATATGGCAGGGATGTTTTTGGCCTTGGCTGTTCTTGTAATCTTAAATTGGTGGGTACTTTGGGTTGTGGCAATAGTCGGAATGGCAACGATGATAGCTTTGGACAGCTTAAACAATCCCGGATCTAAAATATCAAAATTCTTGTTACCGATGACGGTGATCGTTCTAGGAGTTTTCCTCATGGTTGTTAATTTTAATCTTAATTTTTTAAAGAAAGATTTTCCGATTGAAGTGGCTCCATCTTTCGGTTTGTCGTTTAATGTTGCTGAATCTGTGTTGAAGAAAAATATAGCTTTTGGATATGGACCAGAGAACTTTTCTTTGGCTTTTGACCAGTACGGTGCCGGAAAGCTTGCTAATACAACCTTATCCAATGCCAAGTTTTTGGATTCCACATCCCAGGTTTTTAATTGGACTGTTCAAGGGGGATTAATTGTATTGGTTTCCTTTGCTTTTCTATTATGGCTTTTGGCCAGGAGTATGTTTAAGGGAGGATTAACCGAAGAAGATATCGGAGTTCTTTCCGGGGTCGTGGCTTTAATGGTGGGGATGTTTTTATATCCATTCAATCTCACTCTTATGTTTGTTGCTTTTGTAATGATGGCTTTGGTGGCGGTATCTTTGTGGGGAGATGAGAAGAGACTGCTTAATGTTGAGGAAAGACCTTCCACTTCCTTGATTTCTTCGCTTGGATTCATTGCCGGATTAATTCTTGTTCTTGTCGGTTTTTATTTTGGAGCGACTTTATATATCTCAGACGTGAAGTATGTTCAGGCATTGGCAAGCCAGGATATAGATAAGACAGTAAACCTTCTTGGCGAGGCCATTAATTGGAATGGTCAGAACGACAGATATTATAAGGCATCTTCCCAAGCTGCTCTCGCCTTGCTTTCGACAGAATTGAATAAAAAAGATAATGATGCCAATAAGACAGCAAAAATCCAGAACTACCTGGCTTCAGCCATCAATTTGGCCAAACGCGCCACTGAAGTAGCTCCCAGAGAATCAAATAACTGGTCTAATTTGGGAGATGTGTATCAAAATTTAATGGGATTTGTGGATGGGGTGGATAAGTTGGCTGAAGATTCCTATTTGAAAGCGGCCGAGCTTCGCCCTGGAGATGCATTTTTTTACAACAAGATTGGAAGCATGTATTTGGCTAAGTCAGATCTTTCTCGTCAGCTGGCCGCAGGTAGTGGGGTAAATGCAGCTAAATTTAGACAGGAAATAATGCCGAATCTAATTAAGGCCGAGGAAAATTTTAAAAAAGCTATAGACCTTGCGGAAAGTTTTGGGTTAGCCATATATAATTTAGGATCTGCATATGACAGGATGGGAAAAGTGAGAGAAGCTATTGGGCAACTTGAGAAAATTGCGCCTTATAATAGCAACCAGCCGACTCTTGCTTTTGAATTAGGGCTGCTCTATTATCGGGACAACCAGAAAGACAAAGCCTTTAGCCAATTACAAAGAGCAGTTCTTTTGTCTCCAGATTTTGCAAATGCTCGCTGGTATTTGGGATTATTATATGAAGAAAGACAAGATATCCCCAATGCAATAGACCAGATGCAAAAGATCTTAAGTATAGATACAAATAAAGACAATCAAACAGTATTGACAAAATTAGACGACCTCCAACGTGGCAAAAAATCTATTCCACCAAAGAAAGTATTGGACCAAAAACCCCTTTGATATAAAGGGTTTTTTCGGAGAACACAAAACACATTTAGCCGCTTTAGTGGTGGTTAGTGTTTTTTTAGGGTGGATGTCATCGGGAATTATTCGATCGCCTCTGGATGCGCCAAAAGAGATTGTGATTAAAGAAGGAGAAGGCGCTTATGCAATAGCCGGTATTTTGAAAAAAGAAGGGGTAATAGGCAACAAATTTGTATTTGTTGCCTATACTTTTATTACTGGCAATGAAAAGAAACTTCAAGCCGGAAGATATTTGTTTAAACCGGGAATTACTGTTCCTGATGTTGTATACTCTATTGCGAGCGGACTCGCTGAACCTGATGATATTATTGTAACCATACCCGAAGGGTTTAATGTCTGGGAAATTGATCAAAGATTAGCCAGACGCGGTTTAATTATTGAAAGCGAATTTGCAAAAAAATATCAATCGCAGGAAGGGGAGTTCTTTCCTGACACATACCGTTTCAATAAGGAAGGGGAAACGGTTGATACGGTTGCTGAAAAGATGAAGAATCATTTAAATTTAAAATTTAAGGAATTTTCTTTGATTTTCAGCTCTTTGGTTCTTCGGGATACGTTGACGAGAGCGTCTATATTGGAAAAAGAGGCACGGAGAGAAGAGGATATGCGATTGGTAGCAGGAGTTATCAGAAACCGTCTTGCTAAAAAAATGCCTTTGCAGATCGATGCCACAGTTTCTTATGGCGCTTGTCTACGCAAAGCGATTGCCGGAAATTTTAGGAAAGATTGCGATGTGAGTCAAATAGGAGTTGGAGCGGAAATCCGTATTGACTCGCCTTACAATAGCTATATGCGAGCCGGTCTTCCCCCTGGCCCGATCGCCAATCCAGGCATTACGGCTATTCAAGCCGTTTTAAACCCAAAGCAAAGCGATTATCTATATTACCTTTCAACTCGAGACGGTAGTCAGATGATATTCTCCAAAACCGCAGTCGAGCACGCGGCGAATAGAAGGAAGTATCTGGGGATTTGACATTAAAACCTGCTTTTGCTAATATCTTAATACCGTAGACAGCGTGATGAACGCCGAGGTAATAGCCACAACTGGCTGTTATTGTCTGCGGACAGAGAGTTTTACCGGCTAAAGCACGGTACACTCCGAGAACCGCAGTTTTTTTTATGAAAACTAAGATCAAAAAATCAGAGGAACTTAAGAAATTAAAATCCAAGCTTCCCAAGTCTAAGATAACCGTTTTTACGACATTCTCTAGGGCTGGCGAAAAGGGTTTGTCTGTTGCCCAGATGTCGGAATTAAAGAAAGCTTTAAGAGTCATGGATGCTGAACTTTTAGTAACCAAAAAAACCTTGATGGATTTGGCATTGAAGGAATTAAAGAGCGAGGCCAATGTATATACCATGGAAGGTTCTGTGGGACTAGTTTTAGGAAATGGGGATGTTTATGAGATTTCTAAAAAACTTTATGAATTTGCCAAGAAAAATAAAGCTCTACAGTTTTTCGGAGCTATTTTTGAGAATAGTTTCATGGATAAAGATGGATTTTTAGAAATGGCCAAAATGCCTTCAAGAGAGACGTTATTGGCAAGATTGTTTGGAATGATGAAATACCCGATTTCAGGATTAGCAATTGTTTTAAGTGAGATAGCAAAAAAGAAAGAGGCAACAGTCTAGGTCGAAAATTAAATTAAATATAAATTAATAATAAATATATGAATAAAGATGAATTTATAAAAAATGTTGAGTCAATGTCAGTGATCGAATTGAATGATTTGGTCAAAGCCCTTGAGGAGAGGTTTGGCGTGTCTGCAGCTGCTTTTGCGGCATCTGCTGGACCTGCCGCCGCTGGAGCTGGCGCAGAAGCTGGTGAAGAGAAGGACAGCTTCACTGTTGTCTTAAAAGACGCCGGTTCAGCCAAGATACAAGTCATTAAGGTTCTTCGTGAACTGACAGGTCTGGGATTAAAAGAGGTTAAAGATATGACTGACAAAGTTCCAACTAATATCAAAGAAGGCGTCAATAAAGCCGATGCCGAAGAGATGAAGAAGAAGCTTGAGGAAGCCGGCGGAGTCGTGGAACTCAAATAAGATAAATAAAAAATTAGACCCCTCGGGTCTAATTTTTTATTTATTGCACCTTCCAGACTTTATTGTCTTTAGAAACGAAATAAATTGTTTCATCTTGATCCAAGTAGGCTTGGTCAAATGCTTCTTGGCTTGAAACTTTGATGGTTTTGAATAAAGTTCCGGTCGCTTTGTTTATTAGGTAAATCCTGCCCATGTTTTTGTTTATCAAATAAAGAGATTGTGAATCCTTGGTCGTGGCTAAAACGCTTGAGTCGTCGGGAAGAACAAGGGTGTTTATTTCATTTTGTTTTTCGCCTTTGTAATATGTGACTAAAAGACCTGATTTATTTAAAACATAAACTTTTCCATCGACAGTGATTAACAACGGTTCTGGGGGCAATGTTCCACCCTTGAGCCATTGCACAGCATCTTTAGGCTTACCAGAAACATCGGCAATCTTAGAAATTCCATCAACGGCGATAAAATAAAGATTATCTTCATAAATATCCAAACTGATTGCGCCCGTCTTTGCCTTTTCGGTAGCAAGTAGGTTGGCCTTATCACTGACACTCTTGGGCAATGTTTCGATAAGGGTAGGGAAGGATTCAACGGCACTATCCAAGTTATCTAAAAGCTTGAATATTTCGCTCTTAGCGTCTTCTGTCTTTTTGGATGAGGTGACCGAACCCATACTTATAATGGAACCAAGCAAAAGCCTTCTTGCGCCTAAGACATCTTTCTGGCTAATTTTGGTTTTTGCGAGTTTAATATTGTCTTTGGCCTCATTGACTACATTGGTTGTTTGTCTTTGACTCGGGTTGATTATCAAGAATGATTTAACTGCCCAAGCACTGACAAGGACTACGACCCCCAATGATACGAAAAATATCATCTTATTTTGTTTTTTTGGTAAAAGCATTTTTATTTTTCCAAGTACAATAGCAAAGGGATTATCTTTTTTGCCTAAAGAAAACTCGGACATTATTATTCTCGGAAGTTCCGGTTCGGGACTTATATATTCTGGCTGTTTCTGGACTGCCTGGTTTTTTTTGGGCTCTGAAACTAATACTGGAGTGTTTTGTTTAGCCAGCTCGTTTTTTTCGGGAACTATTGCCGGTTCTTTAACTCTGTTCATATTAATATATAAAGCGGCATAAGCAAAGTCGGCTTTTTCTTCTTTGATTGCGTCTATCTTTTCAAGGAATTGCTGGGTATTAAGTTTAAGGAAGCTTTCTTTGATGACCTTTTCTCTCGCAGTAACTAATCGGCTGGGATAGAAGGCTAAAATTTTGTCTCCGTGGGCAATCCTACCGGAAACAACATGGGAAAATTCTTTTTCTTCTACCTTTTCTTTTGTGAAAAGGTCTATGTTGTTAAGTATATCTATGGTTTTATCGTCGCGGGCAAGAAGTATTTTGAATTTACCTATTTTGGATATATTTATATTTTCGCCGGCAAGAGCAAAAATACCTATATTAATCCTGACGCCCTTGTTAATGAAGAATTCGTCAACAACGTCATTAATCTTCTTGAGTGTCGCAGAGAATGCTTCTTTTGGAGAAAGATCAGGATTTGAATAATATTCACGTTTAGCTAGAGAGGCGACGAGATTGGTGACATATGTAACATCAGAGTCTCCGACCCTCTCTTCCTGGTTTGAATTTTTGGTGGTAGCAACATCTTGTTGCTGGATATTGCCTACTATATATAAATTGCCGAGTACTCTCTTGTTTTCATCGGAGTTGTGGTCGTATGAAAAAATATCAAGATGGCCTTCTTTTTGAGATCCCTTAATAAGGATTTCTGTTTGAGTTGGTTTTAGAAATATTTTTTCCATTTGCGAAGGGGCTCTGTTGCAGGGTTTACTTTTTAGCTTTTTAGTGTAAGCTAACAAGTGATATTATCTTCATTCTAATTCACTTTTAATATAAATGTCAAAAGATATACTTGATAACTTATTCGGCTCAAGGATCAGGGTCAAAATCTTGAAATTCTTATTCCGAAATTATCCGGGAGATTTTTCTATTGGGGAACTATCCGAAAGGATACAAGAAACAAATTTAGCAACAAAACGGGAGATGGAAGCTCTTACAGAAATTCGCTTAATTAAAAAAATAAAAACAGCCAAAATTAAATATTCTCTGAATCCCAATTTTGAGTTTTTTGTGGAATTAAAAGCCCTCATCTTAAAGGCATCTCCAGCGGAAAAGAACAAGATGGTCGCTAAAATTCTAAAACTTGGCAGGATAAAACTGGCTTTGGTCTCGGGGGTTTTTCTAAACAACAATGGCATTGTCAATGATAATTCTGTGGCGGATCTCTTTATTGTTGGAGATGAAATAAACAAAGATAAATTGAGAACATTTTTAAGAGCACTTGAGGCAGAAGTTGGAAGGGAGATAAAATTAAGCATTATGGACAAAGAAGAATTTGACTATCGTTATGGCATGTTTGATCGTTTCGTCCGGGTGCTACTTGAAGGTCCTCACGAGAAAATAATAAATAAACTTGGACTATAGGTTGGGCGGTTAGCTCAGCGGTAGAGCACTGCATTCACATTGCAGGGGTCACAGGTTCAAATCCTGTACTGCCCACTAAAATAAAAATCCAAACAGTTTTTTGATTTGTTTAACTGGACTTGTCAAAGAAAATCTGGTAAATCATTTGGTAAGTACATTAAAAAAAGAGGGAAAAATAACTCATGATTCTGACCTTGACTGGCGCCTCCGGTGCCGGTAAAACGACCATTGCCAAAGAACTTTTACAAAGACTTTCGGTTGATGCTCAAATGGTTCCCAGTTATACTATCCGTAAATTCCGCAAACCAAGGCCTACTGATTTGCCCGGTGAATATAAACATATCAGCAGGTTCAGGTTTTGGTTATTAAAAAAAATCGGAGCTTTTCTTTGGACAGCATATCCTCATGGCAACAGTTATGGCACCACAAAACGTTGGGTAATTAAGGCTCTTAAAGACGACAATACGATTTATATTATGATTTTATTATCTGATGCCATAAAAAAATTGAATGAATTTGCCGAAAAGACATATTGTTCGAGTCAAGTTTTTTCTTTCTATATTCTTTCTCCGGAACGAGAAATTTTAAAAGAAAGATTAAGATCGCGGGGCGACGACGAAGGTGAGATTGAAAAACGCCTCAAAGATTGTATTAAGTGGGATTCTGAAGCCAAGACATCGGGAATGCCTTATGAATTTGTAAAAAATGACAGTACGATTGAAGCGGTTACAACAGAGGTGAAGATCAGTTTTCTTCGAGAACTTGATGATGGTGGTAATGATGATTGCTTCTGATAATCTCGCTCTTTATTTGAACCCCTAGAAATAGGGGTTTTTTTATTTGGAAAAGACGATTAGTTGTGCACACTTGCATAGGAAACAAGCGGTGCTATACTTATCCTGTAAATGGGTTAAAGTGGATAGAAGTGTTAATAACTAACTATTCCTGTGGATAACTATTAACACGGGAGTTAGGCAATTCCTTGCTAATAGGCGAATACAGACATAATTTAGACCCAAAGAAGAGACTGGCTATTCCGTCGAAATTCAGAAAAGAGCTGGGGGATGGAGCGGTTCTAACCAAGGGTCTCGATGGTTGTTTATTTATTTTTCCTTCAAAAAACTGGGCTCCATTTGCTGAAATGCTTGGCGGGTTGTCTATAGGCAAGCAGGATACTAGATCTTTTAGTCGCTTATTTCTATCAGGTGCCGTAGAGGTAGAATTTGATTCATTAGGAAGAATACTGATTCCGGATAATTTAAAAGAATATGCAAGCTTGAATAAAACAATTATAGTGGCCGGACTTTTTAACAGGTTGGAAATATGGGATGAAGTGAAGTGGAATGCTTATAAAGATGATTTAGAAAAAAATTCAGATAAAATAGCCGAGAAGTTGGGGGAACTCGGCTTGATATAAAAAGATGGCACATACCCCCGTTTTGGTAAAAGAAGTAATTGAATATTTAAAAATAGAACCGGGAAGGAAAATAATAGATGCAACGGTTAATGGAGGCGGCCATTCTAGGGAAATATTAGAAAAATTTCCTGACATAAAAATTATAGGAATAGAATGGGATCCGGAAATATTCAAGAATTTAAAAATTGAAGACGAGAGATTTATTAAAATTAATGACAGTTATGTAAATTTAAAAAAGATAGTTGAGAAGTACAAGTTTGAACCCGATGGAATATTGTTTGATCTCGGATTGTCATCATGGCATTACGAAGAAAGCGGTCGAGGATTTTCTTTCAAGAGAAACGAGATATTGGACATGAGGTTTAATCCAGAAGTTGAGCATGAAAGTGCCGTTGATATTGTAAATAAATATAGCGAGGATGATTTGAGAGAATTAATAAGTTCCTTGGGCGAAGAACAGTTTGCTGGAAACATTGCAAAGAACATCATAAAAGCAAGAAAAGAAAAACCGATTATTATGACCGAAGAACTGGTGAATGTTATCGGTCAATCTGTATCAGAATGGTACAAGCATCAGAAGATACACTTTGCGACAAAGACATTCCAGGCATTAAGGGTTGCGGTGAATGATGAACTGGGAAACGTGAGAAAGGGTATGATGTCGGCCATAGAAGTATTGAACCCAGGGGGAAGATTGGTGGTGATATCGTTTCAAGGATTGGAAGATAAGATGGTCAAGGAGATTTTCAAAGAAAAAAAGAAAGAAGGGGTCATAGAATTTGTGGTGAAGGGAACGATAAGACCGTCCTGGGAAGAACAAAAATCCAATCCACGTAGTAGAAGTGCAAAGATGAAAGTTGTTCAGAAATTATAACTTATTAACTATAAGCTAAAAACTAAAGAGGGATGGGTAGGAATGCCCTAGCCCCAAAATAGTGACAGTAACAAATCATATACTAGTCAAAGAATTAAATAATAACTCTACAAACATGGTTTTTGTAATCAATATGATAATATTGTTGATTGCCGGGCTTTTGATGATTTATTATGTGGTTCAAGCCAATATAATTGCGGCCGGCAATTATAAAACAAGCATGTTGAATCAAAAACTGGAATCTTTAAATGGGATTCGCAGTTCTTTGGCTGCCCAAAAATCATCTATGGAAGATCCTGCAAGGGTTCTTAATTTTGCCTTAAGTCAAAATATGGTGGAAGCTAAAAATGCAACCTATCTCTTCGAAAGCGGATATGTGGCCTTAAGGCCATAAGCTGTGTAATATATAATCGTGAAATCGCATGATAATTTTCGCATAAACATATTTTTTGTCTTTGTTTTGGTTATTTCAAGCCTAATTTTATATAGGCTTTTTATTTTATCCTATATTCGGCATTCGGTTTACTCCAGGACGGCGACTGCTCAAAAAGAAAATATCACCAACATTTTGGCCAGAGGCAATATATATCTGAAAGATTTGGCGTCTAATGGTTTATTCCTTGCTGCTACTAATAATAAATTTCCTTTGGCCTATATTATCCCTTCTAAGGTTGATTGGGGCACCGATTTAGCGAAGATGTCTCGGGTAGCCGATATTTTAAAAATAGATAAAGATTTAATATCAAAGGTTGTTCAAACAGGACGGAATTCTTCCAAAGTTCTGGATAGGCGGCTTGATGTAAATCAAGTTGAACAAATAAAAAGCCTGAATCTTAAGGGGTTGGGTGTTTCATATGAAACTGACAGATTTTATCCTGGACATAAATTGGCATCTAATGTCATAGGGTTTTTGGGATATGACTTGGATGGCCGTTCGGGGCAATATGGTATTGAGTCCTATTATGATAATGATCTGTTCGGTAAGACAGCTGTAAAGGTAACGGCCACAAAGGGAATAGTCAGTTTTATTAAAAATCTTATTTATGGCAATAAAGATAAGAATGATAACATGTTCAATCGGCCGTCGGATATTGTTTTGACCATAGACAAGAACATTCAAGCCTATGCTGAAGATAAGCTTGAAAATGTACTAAAAAAATGGAATGCCCAAGGCGGGACAATTATTGTTCAAGATCCGAATACTGGTAAGATATTAGCCATGGCTGACAAGCCATCTTTTGATCCAAACAATTATAGCGATTACCAACCAGGTCTATTTTTGAATAAAAGTGTCCAGGAAGTTTTTGAGCCAGGTTCTTCATATAAACCCATAACCATGGCAGTAGGATTGGACCTTGGAAAGGTTACTCCCCAGACAACATTTACCGATGCCGGTTTTATCAAAGCCGCCGAGTATACAATACATAATTTCAGCAATAAGGTTTTCGGTTTTCAAACAATGTCTCAGGTTCTGGAAAAATCCATAAACACCGGAGCCATGTTTGTTGAGAATCTTGTCGGCGATGATAATTTTCTTAATTACGCAATCAATATCGGATTCGGACAAAGAACGGGCATAGATTTGCCGGGCGAGGTGAACGGCGATATCGCCAATCTTTACAGCGGAAGGAAAATTAATTATTTGACAGCATCTTTCGGGCAGGGAATCGCAGTCACGCCGATACAGCTTGTAAATGCATATTCGGCTATTGCAAACGGCGGTAAGTTGATGAAACCTTATGTTGTTGAAAAAGTAATCAAAGAGGGGGGGGCGGAAATAGTTACCAAGCCGGAAATTATGAGCATTCCATTTTCTAAAAAAACATCAGACAAGTTAAGGTCAATGCTAGTTGGGGTGGTAGATAACGGCTTTGATAAAGCCAGAATAAAGGGATATGATATAGCAGGCAAAACTGGAACTGCGCAGATACCTGACGGAAAAGGCGGTTATGATGAAAAAGAGTTTATTCATAATTTTCTTGGATTTGCGCCGGCTTATGATCCCAAGTTTGTGATTTTAATAAAAATGGACAGGCCTAAGGGGATCCAATTTGCTGCCGACAGTTTGTCTCCAACATTCAGGGAGGTTGCGCAGTTTTTAATCAACTATTACAAACTTCCACCAACTAGGCATTAAACTTACGAAGGTGCCCCTCGTAACCATCTATGAAAAATCTTGTCAAAAAAATTATTATCTGGAAACTTGGTGTAATTGCTAAAATGTATTTAAGGCGCTATAAACCGCAAATTGTAGCCATTACTGGAAATGTTGGTAAGACATCAACCAAGGAAACAATTGCGGCCGTATTAAGTGGGTCTAAAAGAGTCAGGTCAGGAAAAGGGAATCTCAATAATGAATTCGGCGTCCCGCTAACCATTTTAGGCAATTGGGCCGATGATTATTATGAAGCTGGAAATGCTTTATTTTTTTGGATTCGTGTTTTGGTGGTTTCTTTTCTTGGCTTTTTATTTCAAAGAAATTATCCGGAAATTTTGGTATTGGAATATGGAGCAGATAAGCCGGGCGATATAAAGAGATTGGCTACTAAGTTCAAACCTCATATCGGAGTGATAACCGCAGTTGGTCAGGTGCCGGTTCATGTAGAATATTTTTCCGGACCGGAAGATGTGGCCAGAGAGAAGGGTCGGCTTGTTGAAGCGCTTTCAGTTTCTGATTTTGCGGTTTTGAATTTTGATGATTTGGCTGTTCTTGGAATGAAAGAAAGAACAAAAGCCAAAGTGCTTACGTATGGATTTGGCGATGGCGCAAAGGTTAGGATTTCCAATTTTGAGCCATGGATAGAAAACGGCCTGCCCGGCCAGGGAATTCCTAAAGGGGTAAGCTTTAAGATAAATTATGATGATAGTTTTGTGCCATTCAAATTAAGCGGGTCTTTGGGCAAATCTCAGGGCTATGCCGCCGCTGCAGCGGCGGCGGTTGGAATAATTTTCAGCATGAATTTGGTTGATATAAGCGAAGCTCTTTCCGAGTATCATGGACCGAAG
>OBEQ012223217.1_pt1 | contig 13075 bp, 15 predicted proteins | sample 1670901 | NCBI WGS metagenome assembly OBEQ01 (sample SAMEA104232315, study PRJEB22302) | groundwater metagenome | biome: forest; feature: aquifer; material: groundwater | place: USA | collected 2011-08-07 | depth 5.4 m
CTCAGGCAAAGCATACAGCGCTGCTCGAAGACATCGAGAAAGGCGAACTTGCAAGCGCACGGTTCGAAGGAAGAAAACTGCTCCTGGACAAGAAGAAAGTGTTCATCGAAGAGGTATTTGCAACAGTAGAAGAAAAGCTTGGGATGCTGCCTGACAAGAAACGAGAAGCGCTCATCAGGAATTTCCTCAGCGAAGCGAAAAAGGAGATTGCGGTCAAGTATGTGTACGCGAATGCGCGCGACAGAAAGATTGTCGAGATGCTCGGCTTTGCGTTCAAGGTAAAGGATCTGCTTGGCGGCATCATCGCGGAAACTGCTGATGGCACGATTCGCGTGGACTATAGTTTTGATGAGATTTTGCGGCAGCTAAGGGAACAAAAGCTTTCGGAGATCGCCCAGAAACTATTTTGAGGAACATGAAGACATGGCAACAAAAAATATCCGGCTGGGTTTTTACCCATACACCTATGCGCGTGTAAGCGCAATGAAAGGCCTCTTGTTAAAGCCACAGGACTATTCGAAGCTCATGAAGATGAAACTCGCAGAGATCACCAAATTTTTGGAAGAATCCGAATACAAGAAAGAGATTGATGAACTATCATTGCACCATGAAGGCGCAGAACTGCTCGAGAGGGCATTGAATAAGAACCTGCAGCATGCGTTCGAAAAGCTCAAGCGGATTTCGCCGGAGATATTGGGCAGGGTTATCAATGCGTATCTTATCCGAAGAGATGTATGGAACCTAAAGACAGTCATTCGCGGAAAATTCACCAATGAGCAGCCGGAAAAGATCAAGCGCCTCTTGCTGCCGATCGGCAACTTTTCGATGGCATTTCTTGAACAGCTCGCAGCGATGGAAACAATTGAAAGTGTCGTGAAAGCTATTGGCGATGAAGTTGTGGCATTACGGGAAGTGATGCAGGCATTTGAGAAGGATAAGGATCTTTTTGCGCTTGAGCATGCGCTTGATACCTATTATTACAGCGAGGTATTCACGTTCGCAGAATCACTACATGAGGGAAAACTGTTCGCAAATTTCCTCAAGCACGGCATCGATATCAATAATATCAGCATCCTGTTGCGCCTAAAGAAGGAAGGTGTCCCAAAAGAAAAAATAACAGAATACCTTATGTTCCCCGGATACAGGATAGGAAAGCAAGAGTTGCTGCGGCTCGTAACGCTGCCATTTGACGATGTGCTTCTCGCGCTCGAAACGAAGGGAATGCTCAGGCGAACGGACAAGGAACAAGAGTCGCTCATCGAACTTGATGTGCAGCTGACCAATTCGCTGCTTCGGGGAGCAATGCTTCTCTTGCATCAAAATCCGCTCTCTGTTGATGTCATCTTAGGATACATGCTCGCAAAGGATGTGGAGATACGCAATCTCAAGACACTGATCAAGGGAAAAGAGCTTGGTGTAGAAGAACCATTCATCGAGCAGGCACTGGTGATTGCATAATGGTTGAGATTGTCGCGATAGGCACAAGCGAATTCGTGCTGGGGTTCCAGCTCGCCGGCATTCGTAAGGCCATTGTGGTGAATAACAAAGACGCGCAGGAGCAGTTCAAGAAGCTGCTTATTGACCCAAATGTCGGGATCATCCTCACCGATGATGGAACAATCGCGGCAGTAGGAGAGCAGCTCCAGCAGGACATCCAAAAACTCGCAAAGCCTGTTGTCGTGACATTGTCCATTGCAGATACTGCTCATGATGCACTACGAAAAATGATCCAAAAATCAATCGGCGTGGATTTATGGTAGGTGAACTATGATCGGTAGGTGAACATATGGCAAAGAAAGATCAAACAGAACAAGGAGCACAAGGGATATTATATAGGATTGCAGGTCCTGTCGTTGTCGCGAAAGGATTGTCTGCGCGTATGTACGACGTTGTCCGGGTCGGAAAAGAAAAGCTCATGGGTGAAGTGATCCAAATTGATGGAGAAAAGACGATCATTCAGGTCTATGAAGACACATCCGGCATCAAGCCAGGTGAACCGGTCTGGAACACAGGCCAACCGCTCAAAGTTGAGTTAGGGCCTGGACTGTTAACTTCAATTTATGATGGGATCCAGCGGCCACTGCCAGTACTACGAAGCCAGATGGGAGACTTCATCCAACGGGGAGTCGATGCGCCTGGACTTGACCACAAGAAGAAATGGGAATTCAAGGCAACTGCAAAGAAAGGCGATGCAGTAAAAGGCGGAGATATCATTGGTGAAGTGGAAGAGACTCCTGGACTGATCCATAAGGTGATGGTACCGATTGGCTTTGACGGCAAGATCACTGAACTAAAGTCTGGCAGTTACACCGTATTGGATGTGATCGGAACAATCGATACTAAGAAAGAACTAACGCTCAAACAGGATTGGCCAGTGCGAGTCGCGCGAAAAGTGATGCGAAAATTGCCGCCAAAGATGCCGCTTGTGACTGGACAGAGAATCTTTGATGTCCTATTCCCACTTGCAAAAGGAGGAACTGCAGCGATTCCAGGTCCATTTGGCGCAGGAAAGACTGTAAGCCAGCAGCAACTCGCAAAATGGTCTGATGCGGATATCATTGTGTACATCGGATGCGGAGAAAGAGGAAACGAGATGACCGAAGTATTAACTGAGTTTCCTCATCTAACAGATCCAAAGACAGGAAAACCATTGATGAATAGGACTGTTCTTATCGCAAACACATCCAATATGCCAGTTGCAGCAAGGGAAGCTTCGGTGTATACTGGAGTGACAATCGCAGAATTTTACCGGGATATGGGATATAGCGTTGCGTTGATGGCAGATTCCACCTCACGCTGGGCAGAAGCGATGCGAGAAATCAGTTCAAGGCTAGAAGAGATGCCAGGTGAAGAAGGGTATCCGGCATATCTTTCCACAAAGTTAGCTGAGTTTTACGAACGCGCAGGAACAGTGATCCCTCTTGGCACAAAAAAGGAAGGTTCTGTTACTATCATTGGCGCAGTTTCGCCAGCCGGCGGAGATTTTTCTGAGCCAGTCACGCAATCAACGCTTCGGGTCACCAAAACATTTTGGGCACTTGATGCAAAACTTGCGCAGCGACGGCATTTCCCATCCGTCAACTGGCTGACATCGTATTCGCTGTATCTGGATATCCTTGAGCCATGGTTCGCGCAAAACGTTGCGCAGGACTGGAGAGCGCTCATCGATCAACTCATGATAATACTGCAGGAAGAGGATAAACTTATGGAGATCGTGCAGCTTGTCGGCAGCGATTCACTCCCTGAGAAAGAGCAGCTAACATTAGAGGTTGCGCGCATGGTGCGAGAGTTTGTGCTGCAGCAGAACGCGTTTCATGAGGTGGACACGTTCTCATCTTTGGAAAAGAGCTATATGCTGATGAAGACGATTTTGCAGTACAGAAACCTTGCGATGCACGCGCTAGAATCCGGCGCAAGGATCAAGGAATTGCTTGCGATCAAATCCAAGGAGAACATCGCAAATGCCAAGTTCGAAAAAGACTACAAGACATTGCTGCAGAAAGTGCAAAAAGACCTTATTGATGAATTCAATAAGATCAAATATTAGGTGATCACGATGAAAGAATACAAGACAATTACAAGGATCGCAGGCCCGCTCGTGTTTGTGGAAAAGACAGAACCGATCGGCTATGGCGAACTGGTTCGGATACAATTATCCAATGGGCAGGTCAAAAATGGGCAAGTGCTTGACACGTCAGATGATATGGTCGTTGTCCAGGTCTTTGAAGGAACGTCAGGCATCGATAGGCAGGCAGGCATAAAGTTCCTGGGCGAAACGATCAAATTAAATGTCTCTGAAGAGATGCTGGGAAGGATTTTAAGCGGCGCAGGAAAACCTATCGATAGCGGTCCTGCAATCATCCCTGAAAAACGATTGGACATCATCGGCGCTGCCATCAACCCGTATGCAAGGGATTCACCAAAAGATTTCATCCAGACAGGAATTTCCACTATTGATGCGATGAATACCCTTGTCCGGGGGCAGAAACTCCCGATTTTTTCCGGTTCTGGCCTTCCACATTCTGAGATCGCATTGCAGATCGCGCGGCAGGCAAAAGTGGTAGGGCAGGAAGGAAAATTCGTGGTCATCTTTGGGGCGATGGGCATTACCAATGACGAAGCGCAGTATTTCATCAAGGATTTTGAACAGACTGGAGCGCTGGAGCGAAGCGTTGTGTTCCTCAATCTCGCAGATGATCCTGCGGTCGAAAGGCTTGTTACGCCGCGTATGGCATTAACCACTGCTGAATACTTCGCGTATGAAAAAGATATGCATGTGCTGGTCATCCTAACCGATATGACAAACTATTGTGAAAGCCTAAGGGAGATCGGCGCGGCGCGTGAAGAGATCCCGGGAAGAAGAGGGTATCCTGGATATATGTACACTGACCTTGCGATGATCTATGAACGGGCAGGAATGATCAAGGGAAAAAAAGGATCGATCACCCAAGTGCCGATCCTGACAATGATCGGAGATGATATTACGCATCCGATCCCTGATCTGACAGGCTATATCACTGAAGGGCAAATAGTGCTATCGCGAGAACTGCACAGAAAAAATACCTATCCGCCAATTGATGTCTTGCCTTCACTGTCACGATTGATGAATATGGGCATCGGAAAAGGAAAGACACGAGAGGATCACAAGCAGGTCTCTGATCAGATGTATGCGTTCTACGCAGAAGGAAGGGACTTACGAGGTCTTGTCGCGATTGTAGGAGAAGAGGCATTAAGCGATAAGGACAAGAAATTGCTCAAGTTCGCCGCAGAGTTCGAGGACAAGTTTGTTCGGCAGGCAAAAAGCGAGGATAGAAGCATTGCAAAAACGCTTGACATCGGCTGGAACCTGCTTGGCGCATTCGCAAAGAAAGAGCTGACAAGGATCAGCAACGACCTTAAGGAGAAATACCACAAGGGAGAATGATGTTGAAAGCGCTTGCACGTTTTGCCCAAGCAAGAAGCCTCGCAGAGTTGTGCCAAGTAACCTGAGCACGAAGTGCGAAGCGGCGAAGCGGAACAGTACCTTTGGGCTTTGCCCAAAGACCAGCCAACGAAGTTGGCGTGGCCTCGTGCAAGCGCTGATTTAAAAAAAACGGATGACCCCATACAATGGCAATCGACATCAAACCGACAAGGTCAGAACTCATAAAGCTCAAGAAAAGGATCAAACTAGCCAAGTCAGGCTATGATCTCCTAAAAAAGAAGCGAGATGGCCTTATCCTTGAGTTTTTTGAACTGCTCAAGAAAGCAAAGACAATCAGGCAGGAACTTGTTGCGGCGTACAAGATCGCGCTGGATAGGATGAACAAGGCACGCATGATTGAATCCGATCTGAAGATGAAATCCATCGCGCTGGCAGTACGAGAAGCTCCGCCAGTTTCTGTTCAGACCAAAAACATCATGGGCGTTATTGTGCCAAAGATCAAAGCGACGATCAGCGAGAAGAGCCTTTTTGAGCGTGGGTTTTCTGTTTCCAGCTCTTCTGCTGCAATCGATGAAGCTGCAAAGTCGTATGAGACGGTGCTAAAAAAAGCAGTTGAAGCAGCAGAGGCAGAGACTGCGATGAAGAGATTATTGCAGGAGATCGAAAAGACAAAACGCAGAGTGAATGCGCTTGAGTTCAAGGTCATCCCGCAACTGGATGGATTGAGAAAGTTCATCTCATTACGCCTTGAAGAGATGGAACGGGAGAATATCTTCAGGTTGAAGAGGATCAAGGCGTGATTCCTCTGGTTTGTCCGGAAACTTCTTAGAAATCTTTAAATAGGGCCAAAGAATTCTGTAGGACATGGACAAAAACTACCAATATTTCATGAAAACGAACATCGACAGGTATATCGGACAGTGGATAGCGATTTGTGGGCAGTCCATCGTCGCGCATGGGACAGATGTTAAGAAGGTTTTCCGTGAAGCAAAGGAAAAATGCCCTGATGTTCGTCCACTGTTGACGAGAGTACCAGACAAAGAGACGATGATTTTCTAAGATGGATAGTCCAGTGATTTCTGGCATTGAAGTGATTAAAACACCCAGTTTATCTTTTTGAATATTGATTTACTTCCTTTACAGCCCATTGGATAAGATCAGTGGTAATAAAAAGTGTTGTCGATGGGATTTTGTGCAGCAGAGTGATTATCTCTGATTTTGAAAGCAGGCCTATTCGAAAGGCACGAACAAGCATACCAAGCGTGCCATGCGGTTCAAGGTCCATGCGCTTTGCAACTATCCTCGCAGCAAGATCATCAGTGAGAAATAAACGTATGTTCTCCCCTTTTGCGAGACTGATCGCACTCGCCTCACCCATCTGAAGTTCAAAGCGCTCAACAAGAAATTTCGTGGCATTCTTCTGTTGTTCTGTGAGGTCGTGTAATTTCAACGAAGGTTTAAGCAGACTCTTGTGCTTATCCAAAAGTTCATCAAAAACTTCTGCTGTTGTATGAAGTTCTGCGATATTTCCAAGCAAGCCATGTTTTTCTAGCTCACAGAAATGCATCAGTGGTCCTGCATCGATTGCTGCCTTAGTCTTTGCCATGCAGTCCCCAGGCAACATCCTCTTTTACAGCAGCTTCCAGGAGGGCAAGTTTTGACGCACGAAGCTTATCGCGAATAGCATCACGGATGAACTCAGAGCGATTTGCATACCATCCTTCTTCTACAAGCTCGTCCATCTCTTCTGCCAGTCGTCTTGTTATTTTCGCCGGAATCGTTTCCATACATTTCACCAAAAGTATTACCGGGGTAATACTATTTAAAGGTATCGATAATTGGGGAAATGTATCCCTAGGTGACATATGTCATTTGGGAACACATCCAAAAAACTTCCTGGAAATCTTTACTATTCTATCTTTTAGCAATATGGTCGTAAAAAGCTGTCATCATCTGTTCGAAGTTAAATTCTTCTGTGCAGTACTTCATTATCTTATCGTACTCTTTGGCATCGTAGAACCTGCTGCAATCCAAACCAGTTCCTTCTTTGACCTGCAAATTGAACTTTTTACTCACGTCTTTATGGTTCATGCCCCATAACTGTTCAAATTCCAGAGTTTTCTCTGGAAGTACTGCACTAATCTGAAAGAGATCTACACCGAAAGGCCTGAACAGTAAATCATGCAGTTCTTTTTCAGGAGCAATCTTGTGCGCCTTCATCCTCCCATAAAGGTAGGGAAGATCAAACTTTAAGATGTTAAAACCAGTTATCTTTAGGTAGGTATCATTCGCCTGTATCTCCTTGAGAAAAAGATAAAACGTAGCCAATATCATCTTTTCATCAGATTCCCATTCTACAAGAAATGTAGGCTTCTGTAACTTTTCTTTAACAGGCGGTTTAAATCCATTATAATAGTTATATGACACTACCAGCACTTTTGATTCAGGGTGATAGGGGTTCAAGGCTGAGTCAGGATTCCCCAATGCTGCATATGTTTCAATATCCAAAAATAGGTGTCCCATATATCATCACCCACCACCCCTCATTTAAAAATTTTCTTAAGGCTAAAAAAATTCACGACATCGGAAATCATCCACAGCAACACTTAAATACAACCTTGTAAATACAAATCTTTGTGGTAGTCAACTTTCCCTGGAAGGACTACTGTGCATGATCAGATTGATGCTCGCACCTTCTTAATGATCTCCAAGCCATTTGGTTCCATAATCGCCCCTTCCAGATGATTCAGTAATACCTTTAACGTATCGCGTTCCTTTACCATGAAAACAGAAATATTCCCTTCTTTATATTCCTTTCGCTCACTTTGCCGAAAGAATCACGAAACTTCAGAAATCGTAATCTTATTTCCTGACACGCTTTTGGCCTTTGTGCATGTCATGGACATGGCTCATAATATTGTCTACGTGCTTATGGCAAAAAGAACATCTGCCTTTCGTTGAATGTTCAACGTATTTTGTCGGGTTGCGCCTGCCTCTCTTTGGTGTGACCATGATAGATCTGGAACCAGGAGGATATTTAAATCTTTCCTAAGCCATTTGAGCTGTTTGATACCATCTCAACCTTCAAAAACCAAATGTTTTACGAAGCAAATTTCCTTTGCCAAGATAGCGTACGGATTTATCAGCCCAGGTACAAAAGCCGCACTTTGGATCCGAAGCAGGAAGTTTGCCTTCCAATACTGAAACAGCACGATAATGCAATGCTGCTGCATCTTCGACAGAAATTTGCATCGCGACACGCTCAAGCTTGAACGAAACCTCAGTAATGTTGGCATCAACACCTTCTGTTGCAACAGTTGGGTGATAGAACAGCAAAAAAGAGCTATCTTCTGTTTGGTAGCCAAGTTTTCGCAGCAGGAAATTATAGATGTTCAACTGGCTTCCGCTATACTCCGGCTGTTTTTTTGGATCAATTGGCGTGCCTCTTGTCTTGTAGTCAAGCACGATGAGTTTACCATTGCGCTGGGCAAGATAATCAACACCACCGCGCAGCGTGTTTCCCTTCTCATCAGTCCAGAACAAGCTTCCGTTTCTTGCATTCTGCCAACCGTGCAGCCGTTTTTTGTCCGCAAACAAAGCAACATCTTCAAGGTCTGCAAGTGCAGGTGGAACTGTACCTTGATCGCGATGATGATCAAAATAATTCTTAAGGATGCGATCCATCCCATTAGGCAAACCTGGAAAAGATGTACTTGGCCGTTTGATGCCTTTGTTCTTATCTAAGTAGAAGCATCGTGCGCATTCATCGAGCAGTTTTAAGGAAGAGGGGGATAATCGGTAGGGCATGCCATGAAGTTATTGTAACTACTTTATAAAAGTTACTAAATGACCTCAAGACATAAATACCCCCACAGAAAAAGAGCCTTAGGTGATATGTATGATGGGATGCATGAAATGTCAAAAGGTATCGTCGATATTGTTTTTGTTGTTAGGCATAGCCTTTATCATGGTAGACCTTGGTGTCTGGACATTCTGGGACATCAAATGGTGGAGCGCCCTTCTGATCATAATGGGCATTGGCGGACTTGCCGCGACAACCTGCAAGGACTGTCAGGCGATCATAACGCGCAAGTGATTGCGCATTTTTCTTTTTCTTTCTTGTTCTTTTCTGCCAAAGCAGGCCTGTCGAGGTCCTGGGTAAAATTTCCTCCACGGGATAGTTAAGGCAGGGACATATAAGCCCAGCATTAGGTCGGTCAGGATTTTGCAACTGATTAACAGCATATTCCCCTGATTATTTCCGCAGTTCAAGAGTATATTGTCTAAGCTTTTCAATGAGCATAGGGATTTCAGCAAGCGCTTCCTTCACAGTCTCAGGTGAGACATCATCACCATAATAATTGATACCATTGCGTATCTTTCGGTAGCGGTCGAAACGTGCTGCGACTGCTTTTTCCTGGAGCACGTCCTCAAGAAAATACACAATCACTTCATGGGAAAGGAATTTGTATCCGCGCAGGTAACCGATCGCTTCACAATATTGACGGAAACCTTCGTACAGTTCACGAAGGATAGATTTCAAGATGGTCGGTTCAAACGGAAACTTCTTTGCGGCAGAGACTGCTTCTTCTGCCGATTTCAGGAGGCTTTTGGCTTTTATTCTCTCAAGATATATTTTCTTCGCCTGCCCTTCAGCAACGCTTTGGTCGAATCGTGTCATAAAACCTCCAGTTGACCTGACAGCACAATGCCGTTGCAGATGCTGTTGATAATGTCTGGATTTTTCTTCTTGGCTTCCTTCCAGCGCTCTTTATCAAATTGATGGATGCTGATGGGCCTGCCAATTTTTTTTTCATACGGTAAGAAGTCCAGCGTGCGTTTCATTTGAGACAATACGCAGATGTCAATATCGCTCTTTTCATCGTCCATGGCCTTTGCAAAGCTGCCGAACAGGATGATTGTCGGATACTCATAGTGCTTTTCAAGCACATCCAAAAGGCCAAACTCCCGCAGCTGTTCCAGGTTGAAATATAGCTTCAGATTCTGGAACCTTCTGGAACTCACTATCGCTTTATATGCGCCATACGGTCTTCCAGGGATATACGCGAGATAGCCCTCCTTTACAAGCTGCTGAAAGCGGTTCCGGACTGAGGTGTGGCTTATCCCTATAAGGTCTGCTGCTTCCCTAATATGGAGCAGCCTACCGGGGTTCCTGAAAAATGGTTGTAGTATGGAAATTTTTTCTTCCATTTGGAACTATATAATTCCACTTGTATATAAATGTTTCCACAAGGTATCATCTATCAGAGCTTCGTTCAGATTCCGGGGTGGGAGGACATCTTCAGACTGAAGAGAAACTATTTTTGACGCAATGTTCTTTCGGATACTATCGACACGTCAAACCTTATAAACCATATCAATGTTAGAAGACCATGCTCTATAAAGGACTCGTACTTGACCAGTTTCAGCAAGACGCAATCAACGCTATCCAGCAGAACCATTCAGTTGTTGTCTCTGCGCCGACTGGCTCTGGGAAGACCCTGATTGCGGATTTCATCATCAGCATGTGTCTTGAAAAGGGTGTCAGAGCAATCTACACAGCGCCGATCAAGGCATTATCCAACCAGAAGTACAGGGAATTCTCCACTGCGTATGGCGAAGAGCGTGTGGGCCTGCTTACCGGAGATATCACAAAGAACGCGCGTGCAACGATTCTTATCATGACCACAGAGATCTACCGCAACATGGTCATGACAAACGACCCGCTTACCGAAGAGATCGCATACATTATCTTTGATGAGATCCATTATCTTAATGATCCTGAACGAGGCCATGTGTGGGAAGAGTCCATCATCTTTTCAAAACCACAAGCAAGATTTCTCTGCCTTTCTGCAACCATTCCTAATGCTGATGAGTTCGCTTCCTGGATCAGGGCAATCCATAGGCACCCTGTGCAGGTGGTGAAGCACGATGAACGCTATGTGCCGCTGCACAAGGCGTTTTTTGACAGCGAGCTTGGCATCACAACGCTTGAGCGGATCAATGACATCATTGATATCCCTGATTATGGATATATCAGGGGAACATCCCACAGACGAAGGCCGCGCATTAGAACCCCATCCCACATTGAACTTGTAAAAGAAATCAAAAACAAGCTGCCCTGTTTCTTCTTCACGTTCTCCAGGCAACGCTGCCAGGACTTTGCGCTGCAGCTTGTCAAGACAAAGATGTTTACGCCTGATGCGCGCATCACGCTTGCGATACGCCAGAAGCTGGAACATACATCCAAAGAGATCAATGCCCTTCCTTCAACACAAGCGTTACGGGAGGTATTGCCATACGGCATTGGGTTTCACCATGCTGGCCTTATCCCCATCATCAAAGAACTTGTGGAAGAGCTCTTTGGAGAGGGCCTGCTCAAGGTATTGTACACGACTGAAACCTTTGCTGTTGGCATCAACATGCCTGCAAAGACCGTGTGTTTTGAGTCACTGCGAAAGTTTGATGGTATCAATTTCCGCTTCCTTAATTCCAAAGAGTACTTTCAGATCGCTGGCAGGGCAGGAAGAAGAGGCATTGACACAGAAGGGTTCGTGTATGCCATGATTGACAGGCGGGATTTCGAGTACAAGATACTAAAGAATTTGACTGCAAAGGACACAGAACCTATCCAATCCCAATTCAGGCTCTCAGTCAATACAGTCCTTAATCTTATCGACCAGTACAACCAGGAAGAGATTGACGCGCTGCTCTGCAAAAGCTTCAATGCCTTCCAAAAATACGGCGAAGGGTTCGACCTTTCCAGAAAAGATGTCATCTATAACGCGTTCAACAATATCAGGAAACGGCTTGTCATGTTCGGCTATCTGCAAGATGATGTGCTAACAGACAAGGGCAGGTTCTGCACAAGGATCTATGCTGATGAGATGAGTATGGGCGAGATCTTTGCGACAAACTTCTGGCAGCAATGTGATGGCTATCAGCTTTTGCTGCTGCTTGCATGCCTTTGCTATGAATCCCGCGAGAAGACGGAATTCAGGTATACCTATCCAAGCAAAACAGTAAATGCCCTAAGAAACAAGCTACGCCAGAACGAATATTTAGCTAATGAAGAACGCTTCAACAACCTGCTTGAGATAACTGCGCTCATACAGCCATGCTACACAGGCAAAACGATCTTTGAGATCATGAAGAACACGACGCTGCTTGAAGGAGACCTCATACGGTTCTTCGGCCAGATCCTTGACAGGATCAACCAACTGATGCATGCGACAGAAGATAGGGACCTTATCACCACGCTTGAAAACTGCCAGAAAATGATCATCCACACGCTGCAGGACATCGATCAGGTGTGAGTCGGATCAGATACATTACGGATTCAAGAGATACTCTCAGGTCATGCGGCGAAGTTTTTTAAGTTCTCTGTCATGCTCCTTTGACATGAAAAGCAACGAGAGAATTGAACCAACTAAAGCCATGAACATGTCCCACTGCGTATCCCAGATATCCCCTTGCGTACCAAGAAAGGCACTACCTGTTCCTGGCGTTGCGATAAGCGCTGTTTGCCATTCAAACAATTCGTACAATGCGCTAAACGCGAGCACGATGCAGACAATGATGAAGAACAGCATCTTGCCACGTTCCAGTTTCGTCTTTCTCAGGAGGAATTCACGGATGATGATCGCAGGGAAAAATCCCTGGGCAAAATGTCCAAGGCGATCATAATAATTTCTCTGGAGGTGGAATGAGATCTTGAGCCAGTTAAAGAAAGGATTCTCTGCATAGGTGTAATGCCCCCCAATGATGAGGATGATGGAATGGATCGCCACAAACACATATACCATCGTGGTGAAAGGGAATTTCTTGTACGTTGCGGCCAAGATGGTAATACCGATCAATGCAGGAACAACTTCCAAAAACCAGACAAAGTAATCGTATGGATGAATAAGTGACCACAGGAAAAAGGACAGGACAATCGCTGACAAAACAAGAATGATTCGTTTCTGATCCATGCACGCAGTCAATGGTTGCGGTATTTAAATTTTTGTCAAGTCTACCCAAATAAATCCATTAGTCATGCCAAGTCCAGACTAATTTGAACCACCAGACATTTTTGCGGCCGCGTAGAAATCCTTTCAACAGAGCACGAGCGCCTGCGCGTTCTTTGCTTATGTATCCTATTCCATAGGA
>OBEQ011826460.1_pt1 | contig 13074 bp, 14 predicted proteins | sample 1670901 | NCBI WGS metagenome assembly OBEQ01 (sample SAMEA104232315, study PRJEB22302) | groundwater metagenome | biome: forest; feature: aquifer; material: groundwater | place: USA | collected 2011-08-07 | depth 5.4 m
CGCAATCGTCACCATTACCTCACTTGACGGACAGCCAATCGAAAACGTTGCCCAAAACATTTTCACCAAATGGGGCATAGGAAAGAAAGACAAAAACAACGGCGTCTTGCTTCTCATTTCTCTTGCTGACAGAAAAACTCGCATACAAACGGGATATGGAGTGGAGGGAGATCTGACGGATATCGGCACATCATATATTCAGAGTGAAATTATTACGCCAGCTTTTCGCACTGGAGATTATTATGTCGGCATAAACGGAGCAGTGGATAAAATGATAGAGGCTTTGGGTAAAAATAATATTGTGCCTAAGAATTATTCTTCGGCAAGTAGATTTAACATAAATTGGGAGTATCTGATTTTTTTCTTACTAGTCTTATTGGAGTTTATTGGCTCAGTATTGGCTCGTTCCAAATCATGGTGGGGAGGTGGTGTGGTCGGTGGTGTTATTGGTGGTGTGGTTTGGATTTTCGGTCTTTTAACTTTTATTCCTTCTCTTTTTCTACTCATTTTTCTCATAATCTCTGGCTTAGGTTTTGACTATTTTGTTTCCAAAGCCTATACCAAAGGCAAATCTATAGGTCACTATCCATGGTGGATAGGGGGAGGTGGATTCGGTGGTGGTCACGGCGGAGGTGGCTTTGGTGGATTTGGCGGGGGTTCCTCCGGAGGTGGTGGTTCGAGTGGAAGCTGGTAAGTGATATGATATAATCTTTCAATATGAAAAATAAAACAGTTAAAAAGAAGGAAATTACAAATGATGAGCTGGCTGTAATGGTGGCTAGAGGTTTTAATGATATGGATAATAAATTTCAAGTTGAATTGAGTGCTGTAAAAATCGAATTTAGAGAAGAGTTTAAGAAAATGCACACCATGATGGGTATTATGGATGACAGACTTATTAAAATAGAAGGTCATTATGGACGGAGGTTGGAAAATTTAGAAGATAAAAATAGAATCTTTGCAACTATTTTGGAAAGAGATTTGAAGGTCAAATTACCAAGAGGTTTTTAGAAAAAATGCAAAACTCAAGCGGGCAAAAAATACCAGAAATAAAAGATAGGGAATTGCATCGTATAACCACTACAACTTTGGTTTATAAACCTGACTTTACATATCTTATTTCTAGAAGAGCTTTACATAAAAAATCACATCCGGGAAAATGGACAATTCCAGGAGGAGGTTTGACTGTTGATGATTATATAAATACTCCACAAAGCGAACATGGCGAGAACCTGTGGTACGATGTGCTCGAAAAATCCCTGAAAAGGGAAATCAAGGAGGAGGTTGGTTTAGAGATTGGCAAACCAGAACTTTTGGTAGACCTAACATTTATTCGTCCTGACGGTATTCCAGTAATTTGTTTTAGTTGCTACACTCCATATATTTCTGGCGAAGTCAAAATCGATCTGGACCCGGAAGGTGATACTACTGATTTTGCATGGGTAACTTTGGAACAGGCAAAGGAATATGATTTGATAGGAGGTATCTGGGATGAGATAAGGCAAGTTGATGAGATTTTGAAAGCGAGGAAATTAAGCTAGTGCATTCTTCCATATTTTTGTTTTTAAATGTTACCATATTCTCGCGATCGCGGAAATATGGTAACATTTAATTTATGATAAAACATAATTCAACACGGGGAAAAATATTACTCCTATTGCTCGGTGGACTTGCTCTGGGTTTAACCAGATCTCCTAAAGGTTATTTCAAGATAACTAAGGAGATGCATAGAGAATGGAAAAAGATCAATCACCACTCTCTTTCGCGGTCGATCCGAGCCCTCTATAATTCAAAACTTGTAAAGCAAAATGATAATGGAGACGGGACGACAACTTTTATTTTATCCAAGGATGGAAGAGAGGTTGCTTTAAGATACGACTTGGAAAAGATGACCATACTCAAAACAAAGTGGGACAAAAAGTGGAGGATAGTAATGTTTGATATCCCAGAAATATTAAAGAAAGTTAGAGATACATTTCGCTATCAGTTGAAAAAGTTGGGTTTTATCGAACTGCAAAGGTCGGTCTTTATTCTTCCTTTTGAATGTAAAAATGAGATTGAATATATTATTGAATTTTATAATATCAGAAAGCATGTAAGGTTTATTGAAGCAAATCAGATAGATAATGAGCTTCATCTGAAGCATAAATTCCAGCTATGAATAGTCATAAATGTATGTAATAAATTTAACCATATTCTAGCGATCGCGGAAATATGGTTAAATTTTGCAATAGGGATGATTTAACAATAATGATTAAAAATGTTAAATTAAGATTGATTGGAAATGTCGCATAGCGGTCGATTGCGCCATCTTGGAAAGATGGTATGGGGTAACCCATCGTGAGTTCGAATCTCACCATTTCCGCCACAGGATTTTTTATGTTAAAAATCTTTAAAAATATTTTTATATTGGCAATACTGGGCGGTGCTGTGTTTTATTACAGAACGCCTTTGCAAAACGCGTGGAGGCAAGTCACATCCCACTATCTTCCGTGTTCGCAGCCTATCTCTTATTCACTCGGCTCTTTTGACACTCGCTTCGGCATTTCAAAATCCGATTTTCTCTCGGCTACCACCCTCGCGGGGGCTGTATGGGAGAAACCGATCGGTAAGAATTTGTTCAAATATTCTCTGGACGGCAGCTTGAAAATTAATCTTATCTACGATATTCGCCAAGAATCGACCCAGAAACTAAAAAGTATGGGTCTGGTGGTGGATAACAGTAAAGCATCTTATGATGCGCTCAAATCAAAGTACCTTGCTCTAAGTGCTGAGTATGATAGAGATAAAAGCGTATTGGAACAGAAAATAAAAGATTTTGAAGCTCATCCTCTTAAAAGTGATGTCGCCATAATAAATCAAATGCAAGATAATCTCAATAATAAAGCTGATGATATAAATGCATTGGTCCTAGCCTTAAATCAACTAGCAACTCTCTTAAACATCGATATCAAAAAGTTTAATACAATAGGTTCAAATCTGTCCGGAGAATTTGATGAAGGGGTTTATAAATCTACTGCCGAGGGGCAAGAGATTGATATTTACCAGTTTGATAACATGGCAAAACTTGTTCGGGTTTTAGCCCACGAGCTTGGACATGCCTTGGGGCTGGAACATGTGGACGATCCGAAAGCTATTATGTATCGCTTGAATAATGGAGTGAATGAAAAGCTGACAGAAAGCGATTTGGTCTTGCTGAAAAGTTTGTGTGGAATTAAATAATTTTTTGCTTGCACTGAGTCTGCCGAAGTGTGCGGGTACCCAGAATCGGACTGGGGTCTCAGCCTTGGGAAGGCCGCATTCTACCACTAAACCATACCCGCAATATTTAATTTATTACCAAGGCGGAGGGTAGAGGACTCGGACCTCTAAGGGATTTCTCCCGCTGGTTTTCGAAACCAGTGCCATACCATTAGGCGAACCCTCCAGATAAAAACTATATCACAAAAATATTTCTAATATAAAAAATGTGAGCCCACCTAAGTTTTGCTTTGCAAAATTTAGGTGGGCTCGTATGGGCTCAGAAGACAGAGATGTTCAGGGTTTGGACAAGTCTGCCACTGGAAAGCTTTATCCAATATGGACCGCTCTTTTCGCCAACAATATGAAACCGCCAGGATGCTGTTTTCCCGTCCAATCCTTCTGGAACCAGAAGGAAGACATTGGAGACCGCCGAGACCTCACTCGGCCGGTCGGCCGAAACTAAGACTCGGTAGTTCATGTTTCCTTGGAGACGGAACGAGCAGGTAGCCATCCCTTCACATCCTCCAAGCGTCCTGACGACTTCGTAGTTTTGTGGATTACCGAGTAGAAATAGCTCGGACTTGATCACTGTTGATACGCTCGGTCCGACTCCAACTACCACCTGTTTTTCTGTGCAGGCCGAGAACATGGCCACTGTGGCCAATACGACTGCAATCCTCTTCATATCGGCCTCCTTTCGGCCAGCTTTTGGGAACTCTCTAACTCGAACCCTATCAGAAACTTCTTTTATTTTCAAATTAGAATATGTTTGCTAAGATAGTTACATGCGAAATATAATTTTAAGTTTGATTGTTATTGGTGCGGTGGTTGGGGGAGGATATTATTTATTTAGGGATAATAAACCGGCTTCAAACAGCTCTATGGTTTTGCAACCTTTTGCCACGGCAACTAGTAGCCAGCCTGTTTTTGAAGACGGGACTTTGTCGGAAACCAACACTAATACTATTACCAATAATAAAAAACCCGCCGTCGCCGAAAGCTCTGGCGAGGCACAGTCACATATGATAACAATAGAAACAAATTATGGAAAAATAGTTTTTGAGACTTATGATTCTGACGCGCCGAAGACCGTGTCAAACTTTGTCACTCTGGCAGGGAAGAGATTTTACAACGGCCTCTCATTTCACAGAGTTATAAAAGGCTTTATGATTCAGGGCGGGGATCCAAAGGGGGACGGTACAGGCGGGCCGGGCTATCAGTTTGCAGACGAACTTGATCCAAACACAGCATCGTACAAAGCGGGATACAAAAAAGGCGTAGTAGCTATGGCAAACGCCGGACCTAACACAAACGGTAGCCAATTTTTCATCATGACCGCAGATTATCCTCTGCCAAATGCCTACACTATTTTCGGTAAAGTGGTTTCCGGCCAGGACGTGGTGGACAAAATTGCAAATGTCCAAACCGGACCTAATGATAGGCCTGTTTCAGCAGTCGTTATGAAGACAGTCAGTGTAAAATAGTAGCCATTGACTTATATAAACAAAGGGTGATATAATATCACTAATGTAAGTTTCTCGTAGGTTTTCGAGGCGAAGGCTTTTGAAAAAGGAAGAGAGTTCGTCGCCTTACAGCTTAAAATAAAGACGAAGATAAATATAAGTATGGCTAAAAAGTTATATGTTGGTGGCATTTCTTACTCTACAACTGACCAAGCATTGAAAGATGCTTTCGCACAGGTAGGTGAAGCTACGAGTGCAACTATTATCATGGACAAAATGACAGGCCGATCAAAAGGATTTGGTTTCGTCGAAATGGCTAATGATGCAGATGCAGACAAAGCTATCGAGAAGTGGAATGGTCAGGAACTAGATGGACGAAAGCTTACAGTAAATGAAGCTCGACCTATGGAACCTAGAGCTCCACGCACAGGCGGATTCGATAGGGGTAACGACCGAGGTGGCAGAACTTGGTAATAGTAAGATTTCCAAAACTGGCCAATCTCATCGTCTAAATTATAAAACTGTCTCGTCAATGTACTACTGTACACCTCCGATTCAGTTTCATAATTTATACGCGACCTTGTCTCAGTTTTGAAAATCTTAGGAATACCCAACAACAAAAAACTGCTGAAAGGCGGTTTTTTGTTGTCTGTGATAAAATAGAATTATGGAGTATGTTTCTCGCGCAGGTGCAAAATTAGAGTATGCCATAAAGACTTTTGGTATTTCTGTAAAAGATTTAGTCTGTGCCGATTTTGGTTCAAACACCGGCGGTTTTGTCGATGTTTTACTTGCCTTTGAAGCGAAAAAAGTTTATTCGGTTGAGACTGGTCATGGCGTTTTAGACTGGAAGTTGCGTCAGGATGAACGCGTCATCGTAATGGAAAAGAAAAACGCAATGCATGTTGATTTGCCTGAAAAAATGGATTTTATCAGTATAGACACAAGTTGGACTAAACTAGAAAAAATCATACCAAACACATTAAAAAATTTGAAACCAGCTGGCAGAGTTGTTGCTTTGGTAAAACCGCATTATGAGTCTAAACCGTATATGTTACGCAAGGGTAAACTTACAGAAGAGTTTATCCCTGAAGTTTTGGAGAATGTCAGAAACAAGATTAAAGAACTTAATCTAGAAATTATTGGAGAAGTTGAGTCTCCAATTGTCGGGGAGAAAGCCAAAAACAAAGAATATTTGCTATATTTAAAATTACTATGATAAAAAATTCAACATCATATATTGATGCGTCGAATCTGAAGTTCGGAATAGAACAAAGTGGGTGGAAACTTGATTATAAATCATTTCGTTCATGGCTTCGTGATAAGTTTGGAGTTACCAAAGCTGTACTTTTTATGGGGCTTATTCCTGATAATTTTGAATTGTATAATTATCTACAAGGCATTGGTTACGATATTTCTTTTAGACCGACTGTGACAAGCAAAGAAGGTAGGACAAAGGGTAATGTGGATGGTGAACTTATTTTAGCCATCGCAAAAGATTTTTATGAAAATAATTTGAAAAATATTGTGCTAGTAGCTGGCGATGGCGACTACCATTGCATTGTAGAGTTTTTGAAAGAAAAAAATATTCCTGTTACTATAGTATCTCCCAATAAAAAATATTTGTCACTTTTACTGAAAAGAACAAATGTGCCAATTGTTATACTGGACCAGTTTATTGAAAAATTAAAACAGAAATGAAAAAGCCCCCAGATACGCCTAGACATATCAAAGGTCCTTTTCTTGTTTATGTGGATAGTGTAGCAAAACCAAATTAAAAGTCAAGATGATGTGGATAATATAAAATTAATATGATGAATCGCAGTGTATATATAATTTCCGCCATATTTTTAATTTCCATCCTTGTTTTTCTGTTTTTTCATAAGTCGGAGAAAATTATTAGTGTAGAAATGGGTGGAAAAGCTTTTTCTGTTGAAGTTGTGCAGACAGACACGGAGCTTGAGAGAGGTTTGTCAGGACATGCGCTGCTTCGGGACAATCAAGGGATGTTTTTTATTTTTCCAAAACCAGATAAATATGGTTTTTGGATGAAGGATATGTTGTTTCCCATCGATATCATTTGGATTGATTCAAATTTTAAGATAGTTCACATGGAAAATTCTGTTTTGCCAGAAACTTATCCAAAAGTTTTTTATCCGGAAAATCCAAGCTTGTATGTTTTGGAGGTTTCTTCTGGTCAAGCAGAAATTCTTGGTTTGGAGGTTGGTGATGCAGTCAAATTTATCAAAAAATAGCCCAAAAATAGTCATATAGAACAACCTTTTCCAACTACGGTACTTTACATAAGAAAATTTTGTTTTTTGATGTTATAGATACTTGTTATCCACAGATTTTTCAATTTTATATATAGCTATTTAGAGTATAATAAATCAATAAGTTTAGAAATATGGTTAATTTTCAAAAAATTAACCATATTTCTTTGAAAAAGCCTTCAGTTTTTGAGAAAATATATAAAAAATAGCAAAATATTCTAATAATCTATTTCTTTTTACAATGAGTATCACAGTAACACGCCGTGACGGCACAAAAGTTCCATTTAATGCAGACAAAATCAATCGTTCTATTGAAAGGGCTTGCTACGGCCTGTCCGATCCGGTGTCAAAAGTTACTCAAATTGCCAGCGAGACTCATCTGACTCTCTACGACGGCATCACTACCGAGGAGATGGATCAGGCCACCATAAATGCCGCCATCCAAAACATAAAAGATGACATCGCTTATGACAAAATCGCTACTAGAATTCTTCTGAAGGTTATATATAAGAGAGTGGTTGGCGAGTATTTGGAGGAAAGTTATATTCAAGAAAAAGAAATTCTAAATAAACTGCACAAAGAAGCTTTTCTAAAATACATACCTAAAGGAGTCGAGATAGGACGGCTGGATAAACGTATGGCCGAGAAGTTTGATCTGCAAAAACTATCGGAGGCACTTAATTTAGAACGCGATGAACTTTTTCAATACACCGGACTTATGACTGTGGCTTCTTTGTATATATTGAAAGACGAAAGAGAAAGTTATCTGGAAACTCCACAAATATTTTGGATGAGGATAGCCATGGGACTTTCATACAACGAAAATGATCCAACTAGCCGAGCCATTGCTTTCTATAACAAGATGTCAAAAATGGAATACATTGCCGGAACTTCCACTAACCTCGGTTCTGGTACAGCCAGACCGGCTCTGTCCAACTGTTTTCTTTTGGAAATGCATGATGACATGGAACATATCGCCAAAACAGTTTCCGATGTCATGCTTCTTTCCAAAGCTACTGGAGGTGTCGGGCTTTCTATGACTAAACTTCGTAGCTCTGGTTCACCACTAAAATCAAACAATGGGGCTTCTTCCGGGCCGACGCCCTTTGCTAAAATTATTGATACTGCTATCAGGGCTATCATGCGCGCAGGTAAGAGAAGAGGGGCTTTGTGTTTCTATATGGAGCCGTGGCACCTAGACTTTCTGGAATTCTTGGATTGGAAACATAACGCTGGTGATGACCATATGCGCATGAGGACTGCAAATACAGCCGCTTTTATAAATGATGAGTTTATGAAAAGAGTAGGCAGTGGGGACGATTGGTATTTCTTTGATCCAGCGGAAGTTAGGGGAATGGATGAATTATACGGCCAAACTTTTTCTCTGAAATACAATGAATATGTAGAAAAAGCAAAAAGAAGGGAGCTCCGTGTGTTTAAAAAAATTCCTGCTCAAGAACTTTTTCGCAAAATGATTGTTTCTTTACAGACTACCTCACACCCGTGGATTACATGGAAAGATCCGATGAATGTTCGTGCTCTGAACAACAACACTGGCACCATACATTTATCAAATCTTTGTACCGAGATTGCTCTGCCTCAAAATAGAGAAAACATCGCTGTTTGTAATCTGGCATCACTCAACCTTGCCCCGCATATTCAAAACAAAGAAGTTAATTGGGCCAAGCTTGAAGAATCCACACGCCTTGCTGTCCGTCAGCTTGATAACTTGATTGATATAAATCAGCTGCCCATTCCAGAAGCTACAAAATCGGACAGCGAAAACCGCGCCATAGGTCTGGGGGTGATGGGACTTTCTGATGTGCTAGAACAGCTTGGCATGGCCTATGATTCATCTCACGCTTGGGATTTTACAGATAGGATATTTGAATTTATTTCCTATATGGCTATAGATGAAAGCGCTAACTTAGGCCAATCTCGCGGTTCCTATAAAAACTTCGCCGGTTCCGGTTGGTCAAATGGCTTGGTGCCAGTTGACACCCTTAGTCGTCTGGAAGAAGAGCGCGGTATTCCATTAACTGTAACAAAAGAATCAAAACACAAGGGACTTGATTGGAGTATTCTTCGGGAAAAAGTCAGGCATGGCATGCGCAATGCTACCCTGATGGCTGTGGCTCCAAACGCCACTATCGGTTTGGTGGCTGGTACCGTACCGGGCATTGACCCGCGCTTTGCTCAAGTTTTTTCTCGTAATACCCTTTCAGGAAAATATTTGGATATTAACCACAACTTGGTAAAAGATCTGACAAATCTGGGCATTTGGGAAAAAGTCAAAGGTCAGATTATTGAGTTCCAAGGCGATATCTCTGGCATAGAGGACATTCCAGATCATCTGAAAAGCGTCTATAAAACTTCTTTCACCACTTCGCCGTACGCCTTTATAGAGATTGCTTCTCGGGCTCAAAAATGGATTGATCAAGCTCTGTCCCGCAACATGTATCTTGAAACTCGGGATGTAGATGAGACCATGAAGATTTATAGCGCTGCATGGGGTAAGGGACTGAAAACAACCTACTATCTGCACATGAAACCTAGACACACAGCCGAGCAGAGTACGACGGATGTAAACAAAGCCCAGAAAATCGGTAAGGTTGGATTTGGTATGCTTAATTTTGCTAACTCTCCAGCTTTCTCCGCTCCACTTCAAAAGTCTCTTATAACAGAAGAGCCAATTTCTGTTCCAGTTGCTCCGGTGGTCCCTATTTTTACTCCAGAGCCAGTAGCACAATTTGTAGCAGAAGAAAATCAGCCCCCGACTAGTAGTATGTTGGACGAAATAAAATCTCTTAGTATGGAAGAAGAGCCGCTAGTCTCTCACAGGATTTCTTCTCCTGATAGTTCGAACGTTATTGGTCCGGAGGATCCAGCTGATGCAAATATTTGCATAAGTTGCCAATAATCACATGTTGATTGGAAAACCATCACCGACGGATATGAACTTGCACCCGCTTAATTATAAGTGGGCTTATGACTTATACAACCAAGCTGTACGAAACACATGGTTTCCGCACGAGATTGCCTTGAAGGAGGACTTGGAGGATTTTGAAAAGATGACTGAGGACGAGAGACACGCTATAAAGTTTCTGATGGCATTTTTTAATCCGGCCGAACTTATCGTCAATCGTTCTATCGCTCTTGGTATGTATCCATATCTCAAAGCTCCAGAGTGTCATTTGTATTTGGCAAAAGTGATGTGGGAAGAGGCCAACCACTGTGTGGCCTTTGAATATGTTTTGGAGACTTTTCCCTTTGACAGGGAGACTGTTTTCAATACTCACTTGGAGGTTCCATCTATGATAGCCAAGGAGGCATACATAAATAAATATTTGACTCGAATGACGGAAGAGAAACTTGATATTTCCTCGATTGATGGCAAGAAAGATTTTATCAGAAACCTAGTTGCCACAAATATCGTTATGGAAGGCATCTGGTTTTACTCCGGTTTTATGGTGGCCTTATCTTTTCGCCAAAGAAACCAGCTGAGGAATTTTGGCTCTATGATAAACTGGGTTTTACGGGACGAATCACTCCATTTGAAATTTGGTATAAACTTAGTTCATAATATTTTAGAAGAAAACACGGAGCTTTTGACGGAGGAGTTTGCTGCTGAAATCCGAAATATAATTATTGAAGGAGTGGATTTGGAAGTGAATTATAACAAAGACTTGTTTCCCAATGGAATTCTTGGTTTGAACGCGGACTATGTCAACCAATATGTTCAGTATGTGGCGGACAGACGACTAGCCGAGCTTGGTATGCCAAAATATTATGGAGTCAGCAACCCAGCCAAGTGGATGTCCACCGCCACAGATGTTTTTGAGCTGGTTAATTTCTTCGAATCACAGAATACCAGCTATGAAGTTGACAGCCACGCTAGCACTAAAAAAGAAACTCCTCCACAATAATACCAAGGGTTACCCTTGGTATTTGGTGAAATCATCCACCATAGTTTTATAGTCACAGATTTCTTTTTCATCTACAGGAAATAATTCTGTGTTTATTATTTTATAATCCGAAGAAATATATTCTTGTAGACTTGAATATTGATATTCAGCAATGAATTTTTTAAGTTGACTCAAAAATGTTTTTGGTTGATTTTTCCAGTCTGGGTTTTTTAATTTTGCTGGATTCAAATGTATATAAGCATACATATATCTTAAATATATATCATCGTCTATATGTTTTGATTTAAATGTTCCTTGGAACAATGACCCAACTCGGTCGTTCTTTATATTAAAATACATAGAGTATCCGGTTTGAAGTTTCAACATAAACTTAGGTATCCCTCCTTTGACTAAAGGGGTTATAAGTAAATGAAAATGATTTGGCATTAGACAGTATGCTCCAATTGCCACCAGTTGTTTTCCGCGATCTTGTTTCAGTATTTCATCAAGTGTTGTTTTTGAAAAATCATTTCGAAATTGTATTGTTTGGTCGCTGTTGGCCAGATATAGAAGTGCTAGAAATCTTTTATAATCAGAAGAATTTTGAAATATTATTCTTTTTTCAACTCCTCGATTATATACGTGATAAAATTCGCCCTCCTCAAATTGTTCTTTTCTCTCCATACACCTATTATACCAAGGGTTACCCTTGGTAACAACCCTTGGTAACAACACCTATTATACCAAGGGTTACCCTTGGTAACAACCCTTGGTAACAATGGTAACAATTAATGATTGTGAATTTTTATTTTTCTTTGATATAATTTGTACATATGAAAATAAGAGTTGCTATAAACGGCGCGGGCAGGATCGGTCGAGCATTTTTAAGAATTGCAAAAGAGCGAGATGATGTTGATGTTGTGGCTATAAATGATTTGGGTGATATCGACAATATCGCTTATCTTTTGAAATACGACAGCGTTTACGGACAAAAGTTTTCCTCTGTTTCTGTCTCATCTGACAAAACAAAAATCATAATTGACGGCAAAATTATTTCTTTTTTGTCTGAAAAAGAACCAGCAAACTTGCCGTGGAAAGCTTTGGACATAGATGTGGTGGTGGAATCAACAGGATTTTTCACTACATTTGAGGCTGCTCGGGCTCACATTACAGCAGGGGCAAAAAAAGTGGTTATAACAGCGCCGGCACATGATTCTCCAGCAGGAAAAGTTCATCCAGTAGACGAGGGAACAGTGTTGATGGGCATAAATTGCGATTCTCTTTCGGAAAAAGTTGTGACATCAAATGCCTCCTGCACCACAAACGCTGGTAGTCCGGTCCTCCAGATTTTAAACCAAAGTATCGGTATTGAAAAAGCTGTTCTCAATACGGTTCATGGTTACACCGCCAGCCAAAACTTGGTCGATGGTCCAAACGGCAAAGATTTTAAAGAAGGTCGGGCTGCTGCCCACAATATAGTGCCGACTACAACTGGCGCTGCGCTGGCTACTACCAAAGCCATAACCGAGCTCGATGGCAAATTCGATGGCATAGCTATAAGAGTGCCGGTCATAGCTGGTTCAATTGTTGACATAACTTTTATCTCTAAGAAAAATACAACGGTCGAAGAGGTAAACGATATTTTGAAAAAAGCTGCAGGAGACAAGCACTGGCAGAAAATATTTTCTGTTACCGAAGAACCGTTAGTCTCCTCTGACATCTTGGGAAGCAAATATGCTTCAATCGCTGATTTGGGATTGACTCGCGTGGTGGACGGCAACTTAGTCAAAGTTATGGCCTGGTATGACAATGAAGTGGGCTACACATACTCCCTTATTGAGCATGTTGTCAAAACGGCTTCATTTTTATAAAGTTTTATACAATGTTAATATGAAAAAAGGTTTTACATTGATTGAACTCCTAGTCGTCATAGCTATCATCGCCATAATCGCTGGTGTGGTCATCACTTTCACTTATTCAGCTACAGTTCGTGGTCGTGACATACGAAGAAAACAAAATGTTGACCAAATAGTAAAAGCTATAAATCTTTATTTCTCTGAAAATGGTCATCTACCACAGAATCAAACTGGTTGGTGCACATATATTTCAAATACCACTAGTGGATACGGTGCCGCGTTCCAAACAGATCTGGAGCCGTACATGAGAACTTTCCAATTTGATCCGACAAAA
>OBEQ012450161.1_pt1 | contig 13073 bp, 15 predicted proteins | sample 1670901 | NCBI WGS metagenome assembly OBEQ01 (sample SAMEA104232315, study PRJEB22302) | groundwater metagenome | biome: forest; feature: aquifer; material: groundwater | place: USA | collected 2011-08-07 | depth 5.4 m
AGAGAGAGAGAGAGAGAGAGCAAAAAGCGTGCTATGGGGCACTCAAAATGAGAAAACTGTCAAAATGATAACAAACGCACCACAATTTTGATATTTAGGTCAATTGACAGTAGCCACTATATATAGTACCATGATCTATGTCTTCGACAGAAAAACTAACGATCAAGAAAAAAGAGTTGGAGACACTACTCAAGCGCTTTGAATTTTTGGAATATGGCGGCAAGGGATCGCATAAGGTATGGGGGCATCCTCAATACGCTGACATCCACATCGTGATCGCCACACATTCCAAAGAGGTGCCCCAATATCAGATCAGACAGATTGAAAAATCGTTAACAAAAAGAGGAATCTTATGAAAAATAATTCTAAAAAATCCCCCTATATCATTAATATTTTCTGGTCCGATGAAGATCAACTTTATCTAGCGGAAGTTCCCGAACTGGAAGGATGCATCACCCACGGAAAAACCCCTACAGAAGCGGCCAGACATGCAGAAGACGCCATTGCTAGCTGGATTCAAACAGCAAAGAAACTGGGCCATTTTATCCCATTACCTGTCACAAAAAGAAAAGTAAGCGGAAAGTTCAATGTGCGTCTTCCCAAGCAGGTCCATAAAGATTTAATCATCAAGGCGGCCCGAGAAGGAGTGAGCCTCAACCATATGGTCAGCACTTTGCTTTCCCATTCTATTTAATCACACACGTTCCTTTAGCCTTGGCTACGAGAACTGGTTTATCGAGAAAACGAGCTTGAGTAGGTTTTTTGGGATTTGTTGAACCTTCTATCACTTTGTAAGCTTCAAAGACCATGTCGCGAGAGGTTTTGCCGACACGGGTGATCCGACCGGTTACTTCGAGAAAATCGCCAGCCTTGACCGGAGCTAAAAATTCCACCGATTGATAAGCCCGGAAAAGCCCTTCGTCCCCATCGTGGCGGATGAGAAGTTCGGTCGCCGCATCGCCAAAAAGCTCTAAAACTTTAGCTCCACTGGCAATGCCACCCGTGGCGCTGCCACCGGCGTAATGAATATCTTGGGAAGAAATACGAGTTCTGAGCGTTACTTTCATAACCCATTCAGTATATCACCCTTCACAGACATCTCCAATTCCATTTCCATCTCGATCTAGCTGATCCGGATTAGACACAAAAGGGCAATTATCGCTGTTGTCTCCAACGCCATCTTGGTCGGTATCGATGGTTTCGGTGGGATCATCGGGAAAAGCATCCTCATCATTAGCCACTCCGTCACCATCGCGATCCGGGTCACAAACATCTCCGAGACCATCTGAGTCGCTGTCAACTTGATCGGCATTGGCATCATCAGGACAATTATCATCGGCATCGATGAGCCCATCACTGTCCGTATCAACATCGGTAGGGGTATCCGTAGTAGCAACGGTGTCTGTAATAGTAACAGTGTCCGTAATAGTAACAGTGTCTGTAGTAGCATCGGTAGAGGTCGTTGGGGTATCTGAGACACAGACGACAGAACTTTCGTAACTGTCAGGAATGCCATTGGCGTTGCAATCTTCTTCGCTATCCGAAATTCCGTTTCCATCGGCATCCGAATCATCAAAGTCGACGATGCCATCACCATCAAAGTCATCGAGTTTGGCCGGTTGATTGGCAGGCGTAGCGGTTTGGGCCGCAAGGTCAAAAGTAATTTGGCCAAAATCAAAAACACTCCCCTCCCCCAAAAGCATGAAAGTAGAAGAGGAAGAAACAGCATTTTCAAAAATCATCTCCGCGGCGAAATTTCCTTGAATATAAAAAGCAATTTGATAAACGTGGGGAACAGGCAAATCAAAAGTGAACGCACAAGTATCATCAATATTAGCAGAAACAACGCTTCCTGTTTCGTCTGTCGCGCTGACCGAATCCACCAGACAGTGATCGAGGGTGACCGCTTTCAATCCCGATATATTTTCTTCTGCTGAAACTGGCGTTACGATCCCTGTAACAATGCGAGTCAATGCCACTGGCGGATTTCCTGCTTCCGAACCCCCCACCAGATTCTGGGAAGAAGAAGGACTAGTGCCGCAGCTAGTCAGGAAGATAAAGGCAAAAAATAGAAAAAAATATTTTTTCATCGAATCATTTAACTACGTCTTATTTAAAAAAGATTCAACCATCGAATTCCCCTGTTAAGTCATAGGCATAAGCTGTAGCGAGAGAATTACTACTTCTTCCGGCTCGGTCTCATCCGCGACCAGCTTGAGAATCTCCTGCCTGAATTCCTGGAGTTTTTTCTTGAGCAACGGAATTTTCGAGCGCGACAAACCCAAAGTCAGCGCGCTGACATCTCTTTTTTCGGGAGAAATAATCGGCAGTTGGTTTTTGATCAACTCCAAAAGATTTTGATGATAATTTAAAAGAACCAGGGAAGTCGCCTCGGGTCCTGTCGTCACCAAGGGAGTGGACTGCTGCCATTTGCCCCCACGTTTTTTTTGAATAAACCCCAAACGCTGTAAGAGTTCGATCGATTTTTCAATTTGGGCCACTGTTAATTGGGAATGAAACCGGTTGAAAATCCATTCGGGCGTTCCATCAAAATCGCGGGAAACAATCAATTCGCGGATGACGGCATGATACCAGGTGGAATAATAATCGTACTGATCTTTTTCCATCGGCTTGAGCTGGCTTAATTTTTTAGACCTGAGAAGTTCGCGGTAGAGAATATTTTTCTGATCCAACATTTCAACCTGGTTAAAGTGAACCAGCTTTTTGAAAAAATCCCGTTCCTGTTTATTCAATTCCAAAGCCAGCGCACATTTATCCTGACTGTCATCGGTTAAGTTTCTCTCCCCTTCCATCACCCGTTTTAAAAAATTAGGAGAACCAAAGCCCGCTTTTTTTGAAAAAGAACGAAACGAAAAACCACGTCTATTTTTTTTGGCTTCTTCATACCACTCTTTTAAAAACTTCCGGTAATCGCGGTAATCAAAAATTGAAAGTCGGCTCTTCATACCTCAATTTGTATCCATTATTTGTAAACTAGTCAACTACTATAATAAAATAACTATAATATATAGTTATTTATAAACTTATTTGTATCCTATTGGATACAGTAAATATATTTTAGTCTTGCGATCCCGCGCCGTGACGCGTACACCAACAGCATGAACAGCGATTTAAAACAAAAACCAAACACAACACTAACCAAGGAGAATTTTATGAAAACCAAATACATGTCATTACTAGTTGCCGCCACACTCTTCGTGAGTGTAGAGGCCCATGCCGCCACATTTAATGTGGCAGTCAATAACCCAAGCTGTTCGAATACAAGCGGAACCCCTTACTGCTCGCTTCAGTCGGCAGTAACCGCGGCCGCAGATGGAGACACCATCACTATCGCCGCGGGAATTTATCATGAGAATATACTCGCCACGGATAAGGGGTTAACTTTGGTCGGCGAAGACCGCGACACCACCATTATTGATGGTGGAAATACATCGGGAGCGCTCAATTTCAATTCAGTAACAGCACGCACTGTCGATTTGCAACACCTCACCGTTCAAAACGGAAAACAGGTGAGTGGCGGCGGCGTGTATTTGCAAACGGGAGCACTGACAATTTCCGATTGTAATATCAAACACAACACCGCCACCACAGGAATAGGAGGGGGCATTTATGTTACTACAGGACCTCTGACCATCGAAGACAGTCATATCGATAACAACACCGCCACACTGGGATCGGTTGGAGGAGTTTATCAGAATACGGGAGATCTGATTATTTCAAACAGCTCCATTAGTGAAAATACCGCACCAATTATGGGGGGACTGGAACATCCCGACGGAACTCTCACAATGACGTCAAGTTTTGTGGACGGCAATCACGCCACGGGAAACATAGGAGGAATATATCAGGGGAATGGAAGCGCCACCCTCACCGACACATCGGTCAGCGATAATTCGGGAGCAAACGTGGGAGGATTTTATCATAATACCGGCGATGTGGTTCTCACTCACTGCACGCTAGACGGAAATGCCGCCACGGCAGGAGTTGCCGGCGCTATTTATAATACAACAGGAACTCTGACGATCACCAACAGCGAAGTCAGCGACAACACTTCAACCAGCAATGTGGCCGGTATTTATCAGGGGAGTAGCGATTTATTAAGCATCAGCAACAGCACCATCAGCTACAACATCACTCCCGCCAGCACCGGAGGCATTTATCATTTGTCGGGGACCACGCAAATTGATTCGAGCTTGATTGTGGGCAATCAAGCTTTGGACTCAGCCGGAATTAATCAGGCGGCGGACACCCTCACCATCACCAACAGCACAATCAGCTATAACCAGGCGACGACAAATTTTGCGGGAATTAGTTATACGGGAACGGGTGTCTTCACCTTAACCAATTCGACCGTCAGCCATAATTTTGCCGGAACCAACATCGGTGGAATCAGCAACGTGGGAGGCACATCAAACATTAGCGGCAGCACCATCAGTGATAACGTGTCGCAAGCCAATGTCGGAGGCATTTACCAAGCGGGCGGCACTCTCAACATGACCAACAGCACCATCAGTGGAAACCGCACTTATGGATATGGCGGAGGAATTTACAATTCGGGCAATGCTCTTTTGCGAAGCATGACCATCACCGAAAATATCGCGGATGACGATCATAACGGCGTAGGTCTTGGAGGAGGAGTTGCCAATGGCGGTACTTTTTCTTTCCAGAATACGGTAATTGGAAATAATACCGACGTCACCGGCAATGCCGATTGTTTGGGTACTCTCACTTCGGAAGGATACAATTTGGTCGAGCAGGTGACGGCCGGATGCACCATCAGTGGAATTGCCACTGGAAATATTATTGGGCTTAATCCTCTGCTGTCCGACTTGGCCAACAATGGCGGAACCACTTTCACACAAGCTCCCGAAGATGGAAGCCTGGTGATCGATGCCGGCAATCCCGCCGGCTGTCCCGACACAGCAGGCCTTGTGTTAACAGAAGATCAACGGGGCGCGGCACGCGGCGATTCCACCTGCGATATCGGCGCCTTTGAAGTGGGCTGCGGCGACGGCATCAAACAAGGGAGTGAAGAATGCGATGACGGAAATACAGACAACACCGACAGCTGCACCAGCCTCTGCAAAGTCGCCGCTTGTGGCGACGGCTCTTTGCAATCGGGAGAAGAATGCGATGATGGAAACACAACGGATGGCGATGGTTGTGACTCGAGCTGTAAAACTGAAATTGTTGCGGCCTGCGGGGATCATATTCTGCAAACAGGGGAAGAATGTGATGACGGCAATACGCAAGATGGAGACGGATGTGACTCGAGCTGCAAGACCGAGGTTGTAGTAGTAGCCGCCTGCGGTGATACCATCGTACAAACAGGGGAAGATTGCGATGATGGCAATACGCAGGACGGAGACGGATGCAGCGCCACTTGCACGACAGAAACTCCTGCTGCTTCGACTCCTACCGCCAGTTCAAGCAATGCTCCAACAAACAGTTCTGGAGGAGGATGTTCCATGCAACAAGGGACAACAACAAACGGCTTTGGCCTGATGTTAATGATGCTCATTCCTCTGATGGCTAGTTTGCTATATCGGGTGAAGAGAAAGGCGTAGAAAAAAGTAGAAAAATAGATGAAATGAAAACGTAGGGGTCTGCCTCAGGTGGGCCCCTACGTTGCATTTCTTTTTAGAAATTGATGCACAATAAAACTCGCCACCTCCGAGGGCTTGGTACCAGGCCCAAAACCGGCATCGTACCCCCAACTCAAAGCTTCCTCATGCGTAATGCGAGGACCACCGCAAATTTTGATGAGGTGAGGGCTAACGTCAGGCGTTGATTTTAATTTTTCCAGGAAATTTTTTAATTCGGTAATATGTTCATCGCGTTGAGTAACAACGCGTGAAATGAGAACGGCATCGGCTTTCAGTTCCACCACTTTTTTGACCAAATCATCCACCGACACCTGAGCGCGTAAATTGTAGGCGGAAAGCCAAGCATAGCGTTCAAAACCCCAATCGTGCGCAAAACCTTTCATGTTGAAAATAGCGTCGATTCCCACGGTATGAGCGTCCGATCCGATACAGGCGCCGATCACCACCAGCTTGCGTTTGATTTGTGTGCGGATGAGATCGTTGACCGCATCAAAACTAAGAAGAGGGTTTTCGATTTTTTCGACATGAATTTGCGACATATCGATGTCGTAAGTCGTCTCGGCGTACACCACAAAAAAAGTAAAATCGTCGTCAATCTTTTCCATCGTGGCGACACGGATTTTTTGGAATCCCATTTTTTTGCAAAGCTCAACCGCCGCCTGACGCGCTTCGGGAGAGCTGGGCACGGGAAGGGTGAAACTTAATTGCACCATACCATCATTAGTTTGGTCGCCGTACGGTTTGATGATTTGTTGTGACATATTTTTATGTTTATCTCGCCGGAGCCAATTTTTTCAGAAAAGGATTAAAATATCCCCGCGATTTTTGAAAAACCCCCTCTAAACCTTTACCCCCATCGCGCGGGCGGGGCATGTTGGCAAAAAATCCCTGCTCGATCGCTTCCATGAGTCCAATTGATTTTATTTTTTCCAGATAGGCAAAAGTGGTGTCGAGTACCGACCGCGCCCGGCGCACCAATTTTCCATTCGGGTTGAATTGAATTTCTTCGTAGAGAGAACCGGCGGCATTGAAAATGTAATTGGCACTCTTCAAACTCCAATAACGGTCTTGAAGATGGGGGTTATGAATCGCCTCTGTGGGCATGCCCAAAAGTTGAATCTGCTGATTGGTCGCCGCGCCGCAAATATTAAAAAGAGCATCGAGCACATGACTGTAAAAAATATCGCCGGTCATGTGACGCGTGGGGGGCATAAATTTGATCGGGTGACGCGAAAAAATATCGCGCACCAATTGCGCCATCGCCAACTCGTAAATAAAACTGTCTTCGATTTTCGGATCCATCTCGAACGCGTGTCCCAAACCAATCTGCTCTTCGCGCAGACCGGCGTTTTTGGCAAATTGCTCATTGATAAATTGCGAAGATAAAACCTGATGATGATTGTGATACGCATCGGCGGTGGTCAGATAATTATCTTCGCCGGTGTTGATAACAATGCCGGCGCGCGCAATCACCATGCGCGAAAAATTCTGGTCGACAAAAGTCCGCTTCATGTTGATGTCACGGAAAAGAATTCCATACATCGAATCGTTCAGCAAAAAGTCGAGATGTTCCTGCGCCCCCATCACCGCAATTTCGGGCATGCAAAGTCCGGAGGAATAATTGCACAAACGAATGTAGCGATTGAGTTCTTCCGACACATCATCCAACGCCTTTCGCATAATTTTGAAATTTTCCTGCGTGGCGTAAGTTCCCCCAAACCCTTCGGTCGTGGCGCCGTGAGGAACATAATCCAAAAGACTTTGTGCGGTGGAGCGAATAACCGCAATCACATCGGCCCCGTTTTTTGCGGCAATCACCGCCTGTTTGACATCTTCGTGAATATTCCCCGTCGCCACAATCACATAACGAAGCGGCGGCCAGACGCGACCATAGCGGTTGCGCTTTTCGTCTTTGGAACGTCGGGTATAATCGAGTTGCTTGAGCGAATCGTTCATCAACGGCGTAATGGCCCGAAGTATGGCATCGGGATTAGGTTCGTCCAGATCGGCCACCTTGATTTCATCCTGGGCAATTTTAATCGCAATTTCTTTTAAAGAAAGATTGGGAAATTTAATGCGTGCCGCCGCAACCCAAGTGGCAACACCAAGCGCTAGATCTTGGCGGCTGATTTTGTCGACGACCAGATTGGCCAGGGGATAGGAATCAAACGCTTCGGTGAGCCCGAGCAGACGCAACACCGAGCGTTCGATACTCACAGTGGAGTGGAGGTCGATATACTTCTGGATCGGGTGAGTAATCGATTCGGCTAATTCACGACAGCGGTCGATCGTATCACGATCGAGATTTAACTTGGACATGGGGAATTATCCCCAGGCGGGCGTTTCCGTCGGTCAAAAAACTTTTTTCTGTTTGATCTTTTTGATTCTTTTGATGAGATTGTGAGGAAGCCAAAAAATCAGCCATTTGCCCCTTCACAATACCAAAAACGAATAAACGCAATACCTGGTGGTTCAATTTTTTCATTTCCTTGTGGGCAAATTGCCCCTAAATTTTTCCGATGTCGAACAATGACAATCGGTTTCCATTGGTTCCGTGTACTCAAAAATCTTGTTATCGTAATTTCGAAGGGTCACCTTATGTTCCCCTTCGCTGATGAGATAGGTGGGACCAACCGGAATCTTCCCCCCTCCTCCTGGCGCATCCACCACAAAAGTGGGAATGGCCAAACCAGACATATGCCCCCGAAGATGCTCCATGATCTCGATCCCCATAGAAACCGGCGTTCTAAAATGCCCGATCCCCTCGGAAAGATCACACTGATAAAGGTAATACGGCTTCACCCGCATCGCAATCAGATCGTAACAGAGCTGCTTCATGATGTCGGGACAACTATTGATTTTTCTTAACAAAACCGTCTGGTTCATCATAGGAATACCATTATCCACCAACAACGCACAAGCTTTTTTTGCCTCGGGGGTAATTTCATACGGATGATTAAAATGGGTCATGAAATAGAGCGGTTGATATTTTTTGAGCATGGCCACCAGTGACGGGGTGATTCGCATCGGGCAAACCGGCGGAATCCGAGAACCAATGCGGAGAACATAGATGTGGGGAAGTGCGCGAAGACGGGACAATACCGATTCGAGAAGTTTTTCCCCTACCACTAGTGCGTCTCCCCCTGAAATAATGACATCGTGAATTTCGGGATGTTTCGCAATGTAGTCGATCCCGCTATCGATCTGCCGGTCGATGTGGGACTCTTTTTCCAAAATGACGCGGCGTCGCGTACAAAATCGGCAATAAACGGTGCACACTTCGGTGATGAGAAAAAGAACACGGTCGGGATAACGATGCACCAACCCCGGCACCGGCATATCGCGGTCTTCGGCCAGCGGATCGCGCATGTCGACCCCTTTTTCCACCTGCATTTCGAGACGACTGGGAACCGCCTGCAATTTGATGGGATCTTCGGGATTTTTTGGATCGATGAGAGAAAGATAATAAGGGCTGGAGGAAAATTTGTATTTTCCCATCGTTGAACTAATTTCGGCAACCTCGTCCTTGAACGCGGGAAACAGTTCCACAAACTCTTCTGGTGTGGTCACCAGATTTTGGTACTGCCAGTGCCAGTCGTTCCATTGTTCGGGGGTGACGTTGGCCCATCGTTTGAATTTTTGCCAATAATTTTTATCCATATTTCTCCTCGAACCATTTTCTTAAACCGGTATGCTTGCGCAACAAATTCATCATCAACTCATCATGCCCCGGCACATAACCGCTCCCCATCAACAGCGACACATCTTTCCCTACCCCTTCGGCCCCCAACACCGCGCGGCCAAACGAGGTGCACATTCCAAAAAACAAAACTGTTCCTCCATCGCGACAGGGAAGAATCCCACTCATCTCTGTTCCTTCCACCGTCACCGCGTGTAAAACTACATCTACCAAAGCTCCACGGGTCATCTCTTCAACCCAGCTGAAAATTTTTAACGGATCGGTGGCCATCATCACTTCAAAATGTCCTCGGGTCGATGACCCCTTCAAATTTTTCTGGCACCACAAAACCGATTCGGGATTTGCGTCCACTCCAAAAACGGTGGCCCCTGAAAGTTCCGCCTGACACGCGGCCGACTTTCCCGCTTTGCCCAGACCAATCACCAAAACTTTTTGTCCGGCACGCACTAACCGTTTGGTTTGCGCCGGGGCACCACAAACATCCAGCGCCGCCATGACGACTTTGTCTGAAAAATCGGTTGGAATTTTCGCCGCCATTCCCGATTCGAAAAGAATCGCAAAACCTTCAATAGTCACTTGTCCTGTCTCTTCATCCACTCCTTGAACTTTTTCCAGTAACAAGGGAGTCAGTGTTAAAGAAACTAGCGAGACAATTCGATCTCCTATTTTTAACCGTTCACGAAGCGGATGATGCTCGCCAATCGCCACCACTTCGCCCAAAAAAACACCGCCGGAGTTGGTAACCGGGTTATGCATTTTTCCCCGTTCGCGGACAATTTGTTGAATACGTTCTCCAAGCTCGATCCCTTCCGTTTTCAATTGTTGAAAACTGGCCGAATCAATTTGAAGCGATTTCACCCGTATCAAAATTTCGTTATCAAAGGGAGGCAAACTCACATCCAACCTCAGCGCCGCTTGAGGCAGGGCCCCCACCGGCTCCAAAACCCGATGCGTCCCCCACCGATTGCCCCCACGTCGGAATTCCATAAAAAACTCCTTAAAACATCAAAGATTTTAATACTATAGATTGTAGCATGCCAAAGCCAAAGGTCGCAAGCCGGGGTGCGTCATAATAAGAAAAAGTTGATGCTTGACAGAAAAAGTCTGATTCAGTACAAACGCCATCCATGGCAACACACGCATCCGCAGAAAAAAGACAACGGCAAAACATCAAGAGACGCGAGCGCAATCGTGCGGCCCGTTCCACCATCAAAACCTTGGTCAAAAAGGTGAAGGCCGCTCCTAATAAAGAAGAAGGTTCAAAGCACCTGATAGCGGTTATCAGTCTTTTAAGCAAAGCGGCTCACAAGGGAACCTTACACGCCAAGAACGCCAGCCGAAATATCTCGAAGCTGACTCAATTCGTTAATCGTTTGGGATAATCCAGACCATCAGTCATTAAAACAAGCTTGATTTTTTATAGAAACTATCCTATACTTCTACCTAGGTTTAATTCTATGAAACAAGCCAATTTTTTAATCCCGGATGACGTTTTAAGCGATTTTCGACGTGAGGTGCCTCGAGGAGAACAAAGTAAGGTAGTTTCCCAAGCTCTTCAACAGGCACTAAAAAAAAGACGACTTCAAAGAGCCCTTACGGAAAGTTTTGGGGCTTGGGGTGCCCGTAAAGATCTCGGATCGACCAAAAGTTTTGTGCGAGAACTTCGCAAAGAACGACCTCCTTCTTAAGTGTCCACTCTCTCTAAAATTCTTATCGATACTGACATCCTGATTGATTTCTTGCGTCATCAGGAAAAAGCTCAAATCCTTCTGCAAAGGGCCTCCCAGACAAATGATTTATATTGTTCGGTGGTCACTCTTGCGGAACTACTTGCTGGCATGCGTCCACAAGAAAAAGAAGCCACCGAAAACCTTATTTCCGGTTTGATTCTTTTACCGGTCACCGAAACTATTGCCAGAAAAGCGGGAACGTTAAGACAACAAATCGGCCATCGAAAGATACTTTTGCCGGATTGCCTTATTGCGGCAACCGCTCTTGAAGAAAAATGTGTTCTGATGACGGGGAATCGTAAAGATTATCCTTTTAAAGGACTTGTGCTTTTTCCAGATTAAATGACAAACAAACCTGTCACAGGCAAGCCTGAAGAATAAACCGGTTCATCACCTGTTCGGGCGGAAGTGGACTTCCTTTTAAAGCACGGTCAGCTTGGAGAAGCTGTCGGTAAGTATTTTTAAGCATTTTCTTTCCTAAAGTTTGCGCTTGGCGAATGTAATCTTTCACAAAAAAAGGAGGCACCGCCAAACGTTGAGCCAACGCGGGAGGCTGTAACCCTTCTTGCAACGCTTCCTCCGCCAATAACAACAGCCGAAAATGGCGGCTCAGCATGAAAAGAATTCGCACCAACGGCTCTCCGCGCAAAATCATTTCATCCAAAATAGATGAGGCTTCTTTAAGCCTGCGCCCTCCGACACATTCGGTAAAATCAAAAACCGTTTTCGAAAAAAACTTCCCCACCACTTCTTCGACATCCGTCAACGTAATCGCGGTACGCGGGGCAATGGTGAGTGAGAGTTTTTCGAGTGCCGAAACCAAAGCCATCAGCGAATTACCAATCGACCCCGCCAATGCATGGGCCGCTTCGCTAGAGAGGGTAAGCCCCATCAAACTGACCTCGTTCCGGATCCACGCCGGCAACTCGTTGCTGTACGGGGGTTTGAACGAGATCAGGTAGCCAAGCTCCGAAGCACTTTTCCAAAGCTTGAGACGCGCATCAATTTTGGCGGCGACAATCACCAGACAAGTGGAGGGAGAAGGTTTTTTGAAATAGCTGAGCCACTCGTCAGTGTCGTCTTTTTTGATTTGCTCCCCTTCACGCACCAGTACCAGCCGGGTCTCGGCCATCATGGGAAGCATGGCACAGGCATTGATAATTTTTGCGGCGGAATCAGTTTTTCCGGAAAAACGGTCGTCGTTAAAAGCGGCCGAGGCGGGATTGAGCACTTCTTTTCGAATTTTGGATAACGCGCGGTCGAGCAAAAAGGAATCTTCGCTAGTTAGAATGGTAACGGGTTTGGCCATTTATCGCACCACCAAATTCACCAGTTTTTTCGGAACATAAATCGATTTTAGCAGTTCTTTTCCCGCAAGGTAAGAAGAAACTTTTTCGTCCTCCTTGGCCAGGCGCAGAATTTCGGATTCGGGAGCCTCGGCCCCCACCTGAAGTTGCGCCCGGAGTTTTCCATTCACCTGAACCACAATCGTCATTCCTTTTTCGATCAGCGCCCGGGCATCGTAATCGGGCCACTTTTGGGCGAGCATCCCTCCCTCGATTCCCAAAATACTCGCCAACTCTTCGGAAAAATGAGGAACAAAAGGGGACAAAAGAATCACCAAAGTTTGAAGAGCCTCTTTGAAGGCCTTCGACAGCCCCGACTGCGGAGCGACATCGGTTAGAAAGTTGACTAATTCCATTGTTGCAGAAATAGCAGTATTAAAATGGAAATCGTTTTCAATATCTTCCGTTACTTTCTTAATGGTTTTATTCACCCAATAACGAAGCTCGGCTGGCTCGGAATTTCCAGCCCAACGGTTGTTGACTGTTTCATAAATCAAACGCCAAACACGGTTCAGAAACCGAAAAGAACCTTCAACCCCTTGGTCGGACCATTCCAAATCGCGTTCGGGAGGGGATGCAAAAAGGATAAAAAGACGAGTAGCATCGGCCCCAAATTTTTCGATCAGATAATCGGGATCGACCACGTTTCCCTTCGACTTGCTCATCTTCG
>OBEQ010600204.1_pt1 | contig 13071 bp, 15 predicted proteins | sample 1670901 | NCBI WGS metagenome assembly OBEQ01 (sample SAMEA104232315, study PRJEB22302) | groundwater metagenome | biome: forest; feature: aquifer; material: groundwater | place: USA | collected 2011-08-07 | depth 5.4 m
AGCGTAGTGGGACTTTACTTACCTTGAGGCTGGCTTCACTTCACAACCTTAGGAATGCTCTCCTCCACGAGGAGAGAACGCCCGACTTCGCTCAAAGAGCTACGAACGGGCAAGGATTATCGCAAGAATACAGGGTTCCATATCGCCCCTGCCAAATTGCGCTGACAGGGGCTCTGCCAGGAGCCAGTATCTCAACCGAAGTTAAGGAACTAGACCTGAAGAGTATATAGCATAAGAGAAACAGGGTGTCAATTCTACTGCCTGAATTTGCAATTTGATTTGAGTGGTGTTTATCGGTATAATAGCCATATGAAAAATATAATTATTGGAATCGTGGTTTTGGTGGTGTTAATTGGCGGTTTCTTTTTGATTAAAAACATAACAAGCACTCCGAGAGTTGTGACTAAGCCGACGACTATGAGTACAACTACTCCAGTCGTAGAGCCGAAACAAGAACCAGAGAGCTCGATCGGCAAATCGGTAGAAGGGAGGGATATAATGGCTTATCATTTTGGAACGGGCTCTTCCACAATCCTTTTTATCGGAGGTATTCACGGCGGTTATGAGTGGAATACTTCGCTTGTGGCATACGAGCTAGTGGATTATTTAAAAAGTAATCCGAGCGTGGTTCCAACTAATTTAAAAGTCACTGTGATTCCAGTTTTAAATCCAGATGGATTAAATAAAACACTTGGAACAAGCACTCGTTTTACGAAAGCAAATGTACCGTCTTCGCAAGCGAAACAAGTGGCCGGACGCTTCAACGCGAATAATGTTGATCTAAACCGCAACTTCGATTGCGACTGGAAGACTAGCGCCATCTGGCAGAACAAAACTGTAAGCGGCGGTAGCGCAGCCTTTTCTGAACCAGAAAGTCAGGCTATCAAAAATTATGTAGAGACCAATAAACCGACCGCGGTCGTGGTCTGGTACAGTTCGGCCGGCGGCATCTTCGCCTCGAGCTGTCACAATGGCGTTTCGGCAGAGACGAACGCGATTACCAAAATTTATTCCGACGCCTCTGGATATCCGGCTCATCAAACTTTCAACTTTTACGAAATAACCGGAGATATGGTCAATTGGCTCGCGAAGTCTAATATTCCGGCAATCAGCATTCTTCTTACCAATCACACCGATACCGAATGGTCTAAAAACCAGAAGGGAATCGATGCGCTCCTAAAGCATTATGCGAAGTAAGGTTCTCATTGCGGTTATTGCGGTTATTGCGGTTGTTTGTATTGGGGTAATTATTTTCGCGAGCTTTCGCAAATCTCCGACGCCAGTTGCAAGACCGAGTGAAGTTGTCAAGGAAGTACCGGTTTACAAGGTGATCGGCACTTCTGTGCAAGGCCGCAAGATTGAGAGTTTTGTGTATGGCACTGGCCCGAAAAATATCGCTTTGGTCGGCGGTATGCATGGCGGCTACGAATGGAACAGCGTCTTGCTTGCATACACTGCGATGGATTATCTCAAAGCAAATCCGACTGCCATTCCAAAAAATTTGAGCGTTACTATTATTCCCGCTATAAATCCTGATGGAGTTTACAAAGTGACTGGTAAAGTCGGCCGGTTTAATATTTCTGATGTTTCCACGAGTACCAAAATTCTGGCCGCAGGTCGCTTCAACGCGCATGCCGTTGACCTCAATCGCAACTTCGACTGCAAATGGAGTCCGAAGGCGACCTGGCAGAATAAAACTGTGAGCGCCGGACCGAAAGCCTTTTCCGAACCGGAGTCTCAATCCGTACGTGATTTTGTTTTAGAGGCAAAGCCAGATGCAGTAGTGTTCTGGCACAGCGCGGCGAACGCAGTTTATGCTTCGGAATGTGAGAAGGGGATTCTGCCAGTCACTCTCGATATCATGAATGCTTATTCGAAGGCCTCTGGCTACAAACCAGTCAAATCTTTCTCCGCCTACCCAGTTACCGGCGACTCCGAAGGCTGGCTCGCCTCGCTCAATATCCCTGCCATCACCGTCGAACTCAAGTCTCATGATAGTATTGAATGGTCTCAAAATCTGGCTGGAATTAAGGCTCTTTTGGAATATTTTAAGTAGTTGACAAACTAAATTTTGCATGATAAGCTGTTGATGGACTAAGGAGCCTATGCGGATAATTTACTGGTACTTACGAATCTCACTGTTTTTCGGCCTAAAAAACCATGTCTATAACCTCAGCGATCGTTGGGGTCGGCAGAGTAAAAACTCACGTCGTTACGGTGCGGCATGGGAAGTGCAGGAGGACTTAATATTCCTTTACGAATATCCAGCATGTCCCTACTGCTACTGGGCAGTAAAAACGAGGGATGAACACATTATTGCAGGCGAATATTGCTACGAAGAGGCGAACCGTGATTATCAGCCTTTTCGGACGGGACAATCGATCGATCTGTAACAAGATACATTCCAGTTCTTCATCAAGCCAGAGGCATTTCGCTCTGGCTCCCACCAAAATATTTTTCATTTAATTTTGAAGCACTTCAATAAGTTGAGTGCAAGAATACTTTGGTGGGAGAAAAAATCCCGCATGTTCTTTGAATTTAAGAAAAGGATTGAGGAAAAAATGAAAAACATCGTCGGAAGTCTTATGATTTTGATTTTTGTGTCGGTAGGACTTTCTGCCGAGACGCCGAAAGCAAACTTCCATCTTTGGGCTGAGGGCTTCGCCACAACCCAGGGAGTAATTCTGTATCCGCAATACGCTTGGAGTGTAAAAATTTCGGGCGGTAATATCAATGGATTCGGATTTGTCGAATCGACTCCGCACGAGCAAGCGTTCGTCAACAACCTCGTGTCGTTTACGCCGCCGAAAGCGAGTTGGTTCTCGGTGCATACCGAGACTGGCGGATTTCCATTTCACGACCTCGGCTTCTTCCAAGTTGGTCCGCGGATCAATGTAACGGAAGCCGTTCCTCAAATGAAGAAACCGATCGCTGGTTTATTCGTTGCCGCTCTGCCAAGATTTATCGGGATTCGCCCGAACAACATCTTGGTCGGCGGGGCAACTAACTCTGCGAAAGTTAAAGAAGTTTCAATTTGGGGGGAAGGTTACCGTAGGTTTTTCCCAGATGGATCAGGCTATGGCGAGTATTGGCTCATGGCAAAACCAACTTCCAAAAGTCCTGTTTCGTTCGGAATTCTAGGCCACCATGTCACAGGCAACAGTTATATCGGAGTTGGTCTTCGTCTCTCGTTCTTTTGAGTCACATCCGTCACTCAAGCAGATTATCCTCTGCTTCGGTAGACGGGTTTTCTGTTTATTCATCATTTCTACATTTTTCTTTGAGTAAAATGAAAAGATAGCAAAACAAAAAAATAAATACGGACCAAAAGCAAAAAAGAAAATTAGCAAGGTGATGCACGAGTTTGGGAAGGGGAAATTGAAAATGGGTAGGAGCGGCAAGAAGGTAAAATCGCAGAAGCAAGCGATCGCGATCGGTATTTCTGAGGCTCGCCGCGAAGGGGATAAGGTGCCGAAGAAAAAGTAAAAATATTACATACATTACAATCTTGCTATAGCAGAAAGATAATGTGTTGAAAAAAGAATTAGAAAAGCTGCCTAAGTCGGACTTAGGTAGCTTCAAATCTCTTTTTAAATACAGTGAGAATCAGGTTGACATCATTAAAAATATTATCTAGACTCCCAACTAGAGAAGTTCTACGTTGGAGAGAAGAATGTCATCACTAACTCACAGGCAACCTATGATCGAGATTGACTGTAGTAAAGCTCCACCTCCTCCGTTTTATGGTTGGAGTGTAGCGGAGCATCGTAATTATGGTAAGCTCAAACTTCACCGACATCTGATCAAATTGTATACATCCAAACGTCAGGGTTTGATCACTGTCAGACAATTTGTTTCTGAATTTGCAAACGCTCCAGTAGCAAATGGAAACATTCAAAACTTCTATTTGAGGAATCAGAAGAAGCATATTCCTCGAGAATGGATCAATCAACGAAAGAGGATTTACTTCCCTGGCACCATCTACTTAGATGCTTTGGGAAATAAAGTTTTGAGGTATATGGAATTTTATGACCCAGTGGTCTCTTCAATACGAGAAGTGAAAAAGTTGTACGATTTGCATGAAGTCAATCTTCAAGAACCGATTGCTTCGCAAATCATACGAAGGGAAAGACGCAATCAGGAAAGGATAGAAAGCGGGCAACCGATATGGCGTTCTGGATTGCAATGGTTCCAAGAGGATCTAGATACTGGTGAGAGTATCTGTGCTGTTCTCTCATCTCCTCCGGAAGGCTTTGTTATTAAACCTACCAAGGATAATGATTGGAGTGACTGGCAAGAAGGTCTTTCTATTATCATTCCTGAGTAACATCCCGCGTTGCCAAATGGTTGCGCGGGTTTTGCCTTTTGAATAAGTATGGTACTATAGGAGCAATTAGTAAGTTTTATAATAATTTTAAGGAATATGGCAAAAGAAAATTCTGCATTTATGAAGCCGATGAATGTTAGCTCCGAGCTTGCCGCTGTAGTGGGCAACGGGCCAATGCCTCGCTCGGAAGTGGTTAAGAAGCTCTGGGTTTATATCAAGGGCAAAAATCTCCAGGATCCAGAGAACAAACGCAATATCAAGGCTGACGAGGCCCTGAAAAAAGTCTTCGGCGGCAAGGATGTGGTCAACATGTTCGAGATGACGAAGTTGGTCTCCAAGCACTTGTCGTAGTACCTCACTCCCGCTATTCGCGCGGACCCCCGCCCGCCTTGCAGGCACTGCGGGCAGGTCTCCTTTAAGAAAATACAAAGGAGAGGTAAATCAAGAAACAAAAAAGCGCTCGCAAGGGCGCCTTTTTGTTTTATTTAGATTGATTTTGTACTGAATGTGTAATAATGTTTATGAGGAGAGTGAATCATGAATTTTTTGCATCTTCCGCAGATCCAATTTTGGCTTTGCACTGTAGCCTTTTTTGTACTATTTTGTTTTGCCACGAGGCCAAACAAAGATGGGCATGTTGGTGTGATAGACTACGCCTTGTCGTTCTTGCTTGCGGCCACGTTGACCTATTTATGGCAACCTCTCGTTACCCTGACAGGTTTATTCGTAGCTCTTGCTCTTGTAGGGTGTATATTACAGGGCGTAGTGGACTTTGTCGGGATATTTTTTAGTCCACGATGGTGGCGATCGTGAAATTGAATATAAGCCCTGCGGTTTGTCGAGAGACAGACTTGCGGGGCTTAACTATTTTTATGGTAGTATAAAATTATGTACAAAGTGATACTTTTCTATAAGTTTGTGGAGATCGAAGACCCTGAAGCAATGAAGGATGAGATGAGAGTACTTGCTGAAAAATATAATTTGAAAGGCAGGATGCTGATCGCTGAAGAAGGAGTGAACGCGACCTTCGAGGGAGCGGTTGAAAATATTGAAGAATATAAGAGAAGATTGAATGAAGGAAAGATTGAAATATTTAAAGATATAGTATTTAAAGAAAGCGAGAGCGAAGGTAATGCTTTTACGAGATTGGAAATCAAGGTCAGAGACGAAGTTGTTACTTTGGGCGCCGGAAAGTTTGATATTAAGAAAAAAACAGCCCCAACCGTGTCAGCCGAGGAACTGGAGAAAATGTATGAAAGAGGCGAGGATTTTATAGTGCTCGATTTGCGCAATGATTACGAAATAAATGTCGGCGCGTTTGAGAATACGGTACACCTCAATCTTCAGAATTTTCGCGAATTGCCAAATGAGATTGAAAGATTAAAAGATTTAAAGAAGGAAAAATTAGTGGCGGTGTGCACTGGCGGTATCAGGTGCGAAAAGGCTACTTGTCTGTTGAAGCAAGAAGGGTTTGAAAATCTCTATCAACTGGAAGATGGCATTCATACTTACATGCAGAAGTTTCCTGGCCGCAGGTTTAAGGGCTCACTTTTCGTATTTGATAATAGGATGATCACGCCTGTGGTGGATACTCTTAACCGAGAAATCATCGGACGTTGCATATACTGCAATGTATCATGCGAAGATTTCTGGAGCGATGATAGTATAAGACCATCAAAAAAGGTGATCTGTTGTGGTGTCTGCATTGAAAATCACCGAGATAAATTAAGAAGTTGTCAGCCAATTTAATTTTTTGTTTAATTAATAAATAATTTAAAAAATATGAGCAATAGAATTACCCATTTTGAAATTCAAGCAGAAGATTGCGCGAGAGCCGTTAAGTTTTATAAAGATATTTTTGGTTGGGAATTTACAAAGTGGGATGGGTCGCCGACCGAATATTATATGATCATGACCGCGCCGAAAGATAGTAAAGAACCTGGTATTAACGGCGGACTGCTAAAACGGCCGATGGCACTTGCGAAGGAAATGTGCGGCTCGAACGCCTTCGTCTGCACTGTTCAAGTGGAAAATTATGAGAAAACCGAAAAGAAAATTTTGGCCTCTGGGGGTGTCGTCGCTATGCCAAAGTTTGCTCTCGCCGGCATGGCCTGGCAAGGATACTACTTGGATCCTGAAGGCAATACTTTTGGATTGCATCAGACTGACCCAGAAGCGAAATAACTCCCTCCTTTCCTCCCTCTTACACCAAGAGGGAGGTACCTATGTTGGAGTGAGCGACAAATGCGAACGAAGAGATACCCCTTCCCTTGATTGTAAGGGAAGGGGAAAGGGGATGAGTTATTAAGTGTGGTAGTATGATTAAATCATGGCGTTTGTAGATGAATTAAATATTTTTCTCCGAGCTGGCTCGGGCGGGGATGGGGTTGTCAGATGGTTGCATGAGAAGGGCAAGGAATTTAGTGGCCCGGCGGGAGGCAATGGCGGTAGGGGAGGGAGTGTGTATGCAGTTGCAGTGCGGGATACGCACCTGCTTTCTAAATACAAATCACTGAAAGAATTTCGGGCAGAAAGAGGCGGAGATGGCCAGAGCAAAAGCTTGCACGGCGCGGACGGCAAGGACTTTGATGTCGAATTGCCGATTGGTTCCATACTCACTAACCTCAACACTCTCGAAAAATTTTCTCTGAATACAGAAGGAGAAAGAATTTTATTATTGAAAGGCGGCAACGGAGGCCGTGGCAATGAATCCTTTAAGAAATCAACCAACGTCACACCGCGCGAATCTACTCCGGGCCAGCCGGGCGAGGAAGCTGAATTTCTAATCGAGCTCGAATTGGTGGCTGACATCGGTCTCATCGGATTTCCAAACGCAGGTAAAACTAGTCTCTTGAACGAACTTTCGAACAGCAAAGGCAAAGTCGGCGCTTATCCATTTACTACTCTCGAACCGGCGCTCGGCGAAATGCACGGCTACATTTTAGCTGACATCCCGGGGCTAATTGAAGGCGCCTCGGAAGGCAAAGGTCTCGGCCATAAATTCCTGCGGCACATCCGTCGCACGAAAATGCTCGCGCATCTCGTCTCTCTTGAAGAAGAAGATCCGATTGACGCCTACAAAAAAATCAGAAAAGAACTGCAAAAGTTTGATCCGGAATTAACGCAGAAAAAAGAAATAGTCATTCTAACCAAAACAGACGTCATTACCGATAAAAAAGTTTTGGAAAAAACAATAAAGGAAATGCAGAAAATTGCTCCCCATGTCGTCGCACTCACCTTGTATGATGATGCTCAAATTAAAAGACTGGGGGATTTGCTGGTGAAAGAACTAAGTTGATTTTTGGAGTTTCTATGCTAAGTTGATATTGGAGTTGAAAATAAAATAGGAGAATTCGTATGAGTATGACTTACGCAGGAACGGGAGTTAGTTACGAGGACATGGACCCTTTCAAAATTGCCTGTCAGAAACGGGCAGCGTTAACGGCAAGGAATGCAGAACGACTCGGTATCACTTCGTCGGAGTGGAGCAGGGGCGAAAGTGCTTTCGTTTTTAACAGTCGTCAAGATGGAGACTTCAGCCATGTCGAAGAGGGCTTGGGAACTAAAAATCTTGTAGCCGATGCGATGGAAGAACTGACTGGTAAGACTCATTACGACAAAATTGCTCAATGTACGGTCGCAACAATCGTGAACGAATTCATGACTCTCGGGCACTTCCCAGTCACTTGTGCCATGCATTTGGCAGTTGGAGATTCCAACTGGTTCAATAACAAAAAACGCGCAGATGCTCTTGTCGCGGGCTGGGGCCACGCTTGTGATTTAGCTCGGTGCGTCTGGAGCGGAGGAGAAACGCCTACTCTAAAAGGTCTTCCATATGCAGTTCTCTCTGGTTCTGCGGTGGGAAAGAATCATCCAAAAGCCAACATGAATCCCGCTAGGATTCAGCCAGGAGACGCAATTATCTTTTTTCCGAGTTCGGGCATTCATGCAAATGGACTCACTCTTGCTCGGGGAATTGCTACTCGAGATGATGGTTTTTGGCGCAAACTCGGACATTTATTATTTCCTGACAAAGTAAAGTCCAATGCTCTTCCAGATAGTTACTTGACTCCCATGCGTGACGGCCGGTTTTATGGCAACGCGCTTCTCGACCCGACCCATGTTTATGTCGGAGCTGTAGAAGACTGTCTCGAGGCTGGTATTGACATTCACTACGGTGTCAATATTACAGGCCACGGTTTACGCAAGTTGATGCGGGCGCCGCAACCACTTGCTTATGTTGTCGAAAATTTGCCGCCTCAACTTCCGATCTTCGACTTTATCCAAAAATACGGACCGGTAGATGATCGGGAAGCCTACGGCAACCTCAACATGAGTGTTGGGTACGCACTTTTTGTGCCAGAGCACCAGGCTCAGGAAATAGCACCGGCTATAAAGAATCAACCATTTCGTCCGTTTTATGGAGGACATATTGAGGAAAGTGATCAGAAAAAAGTTGTCATTAAGCCGAAAGGTATTATTTTCTCGGCTGAATCTCTCGCAGTTCGTTGATTCTCCAGTCGTTCTAAACGGCCCCCTGCCTTGTGCGAGGGGGCTGTTTTCTGTACAATAAACCACCTATGCAATTACTTTGGAACGAAGTAAAAAAATATAAGGGGCTTTTGGCGGCAGTGCTTGCGCTTGCGACCATTAACCAGGTGGCGAGTATGGCAACACCGCAATTTTCGCAGAGGATTATTGATAATTATGCTCTGAAGGCGCACGATCTTAGTAGGGCAGAATTTGTTCATGGAGTACTCTTTTTGATTTTACTTGCAATGCTTGTCACTCTTGTTTCTCGTGTTGCTAAAGCGTTCCAAGATTATTTTACAAACGTCATTATTCAGCGCTCCGGTACCAATCTCTACGCTCAAAGCGTCAATCACGCCTTTTCTCTGCCATATTCTGTTTTTGAAGACAATCGGAGCGGAGAACTTTTGAGTAAATTGCAAAAGGCGCGGACTGATTCGCAGGCGCTGATTAACAACGCCGTTAATATTTTGTTTCTCTCGCTCGTCGGCATTATTTTCGGCATCGGCTATGCGGCCTTCGTCCATTGGCTGATTGGCCTCGTTTATTTCCTGATGATTCCAGTTGTCGGCGGCATCATTTTTTTCTTAAGCAGGAAAATAAAAGAAGCTCAAGCGGCGATTGTCAAAGCGACTGCAGATCTTTCGGGCTCCACTACCGAAACTTTGCGCAATGTCGAGTTGGTCAAAAGTTTGGGACTAGAAGATCAGGAAGTAGAAAGATTGAATAGCGTCAATGAGAAAATTCTCGGCCTAGAACTCAATAAAGTAAAAATGGTTCGGCGGCTCGATTTTATCCAGGGAACACTCTTGAATGCTATTTCTTCTGGCATAATGTTCCTTTTATTTTGGTTTATTTTCCAAGGCACCATTACCATCGGGCAGTATCTGACGCTCTGGATTTACACCTTCTTTATTTTCGAGCCCTTGCGAGCAGTCGGACTAGTCGCCACTAGTTACCAGGAAGCGAAAGCGAGTCTCAACCAGTTGCAAGAAATATTGAAGCTGGAACCAGTTCCAATTCCAGTAAATGCAGTAGTCCTGCCGAGCCTGGAAAATATTTCTTACCGAAACGTTTCTCTTCTTTATAAAGGCGCAGAACACGAAGCTCTCGCAGAGATAAATCTCTCTATCAAATCTGGAGAGACAGTTGCATTTGTTGGTCCAAGCGGTTCTGGCAAAAGCAGTATCATCAAACTTCTCTCAGGGCTTTATGAACCAAGCAAAGGAGCCGTTTCCTTCAACGGTACTGATCTTCGACAAGTCAATTTAATTTCTTTAAGAAAAAGAATAGGCCTTGTCGCGCAGGAAACTCAACTTTTTTCGGGGACCATTAGAGAAAATCTGGCTTTCGTAAAACCGGAGGCAAGCGATGAAGAAATGATCTCTGCTTTAAAATCCGCTCAAGCTGAAACTATTTTGACTAAAAGCGCAGATGGAGTAAGGGGTTTGGATACCAAAATTGGCGAAGGGGGAGTGAAGCTCTCTGGCGGCGAGCGCCAGCGCCTTGCGATCGCTCGGGCGCTCTTGCGTAAACCGGACCTAATTGTCTTTGACGAAGCTACCTCGAGCCTTGATTCGATTACCGAGTCTGCTATTACCGAGACGATCAAGAAAATAAAAGCCGGCGAGCCGGACTTGATCCAAGTTTTGGTCGCTCATCGCCTCTCAACCATCTCTCACGCCGACCGAATCTTCGTCTTAGAAAAAGGTCGCCTTGTCGAAGAAGGCTCGCACCAATCTCTCCTCGCTAACTCCGGCCTCTACTCCGCCCTCTGGCGCGAACAAATCGGAAGCGCTTGACAGAATTACAAACAGACTGTATGAATATAAATGGAGGTTAATTTGTGGACACCTTTGAAATCGTTTGTACTACCGTATCAACTGCTGGAGCCATGAGGTTTGAGGTAAAACTTACCCAAGATGGAAAAAGTAAAATCTTTCTTACTAAAAAGATTCGTAATCTAGGGAAGAAGAGCCAATGTTGGACTAGAGATGGGGAAATGATTATCATTCAAGCTCCTACCTTTTCCATGAAAGAAGGGACACAGTATCCGTGTAAAGTAATAAAGAAGGGGAGAAAATAGCCGCCTACGAGAGTTGCCCGTAAAACGGAGCTTTCACCGGCGGCTTTCGATTTTACAAGGATTTTATTTTTGTGTTCTGCTTCGTTATCCACACCTATTTCTTGACTGGTGAACTAGAGTTCACCTATAATACTTTTATTACAAATAAGCATCAAAAACATGAGCACTTACAAGATGCACAAGGTGATTAGGAGAGAGTTGGAGGAGTTGAATAATAAGATTGATGAGAAGATTTTAAAAGGCCTGTCTTATGTCCGAGAGGCGAGGAGGCACAAGTTCTTGCTCTCGCAACTCTATGGTCTAAGGCGATCTTCGAATAGTTTCCTGTATAATTTGATCTACGGTGGAAGAATATAAGAACAAAATAATAAAGTTTTATAAAAGTCACAAGCGCATGCCGGGTTACCAGGAGATCATGGATCTTCTAGGATTTAAGTCTAAGAATGCGGTTTATAAACTTATCAATAAATTGGTGGAAGCTAGAGTTTTGAATAAAGACAACAAAGGTAAGTTGACTCCAAATAAATTAGTCGGTGAAGTGCCTGTACTCGGAGTGGTCGAAGCAGGTTTTCCCTCTTTTGCCGAAGAATCGGTGCTTGATACGATGAGTATTGATGAATATTTAATTCCCAGGCAGGAAGGCACTTATATTTTGGAAGTGAAAGGCGATTCTATGATAGAGGAAGGGATTAAAGAAGGGGATCTAGTCATTGCCGAAATGAATAAAGCTGAACCAAAGGATGGCGATATAGTCATCGCCGAAGTAGACGGCGGTTGGACCATGAAATATCTGCGCAAGAGGGCCGGGCAAACTTATCTTGAACCAGCGAATAAAAATTATAAGCCGATCTACCCGGTGCATAATCTAAAAATCGCAGCTGTGGTCAAAGGCGTTATTCGGAAATATTAAATAATGATAAAATGTCTTTATGTCTTTATTAACTATACCCGAAGCATCAAAGTGGGCATCAGATTTTCTTGAAAAAGAAATTTTGCCGACAAATATTTCTTACCTTGTCCAATATGGGAAAGTAAAAAAACATGGAGAGAGTGGCTCGACTATGGTTGATTTGAATGATTTAAAAAAATATTATGATTCATATAATGGTAAGCGTGAGATAAGTTGGAAAAAAAATATAGGTGATGATTTAAATTGGATACTTTCTTTTGATAATTTGCGAGAAAAAGACACCACAAAGCACGTCCATCGACTTCATCCATACAAAGGTAAATATATTCCCCAGCTTGTTGAATATTTTGTAGATAATCATACTGATGATTTTAAAAAAGAAGTCTATTTTAAAGCAGGGGATATTATCCTTGATCCATTTTTAGGTTCAGGAACAACGATTATCCAATCGTTAGAGATTGGTATTCATTCTATCGGTATAGATGTCTCAGAGTTTAACTGCATGATCTCAAGTTGTAAGGCAACCCGCTATAATGACGAATATTTACAAAAAGCAATTAAAAAATTAATCACCTCACTTAATTCTTTTGAGCATGATAATAAAATTCAGGATTTTGAAAACGAACTTTTAGCAGAACTCGCCAAATTTAACTTGGTACACTTTACGGGTTATGACTTTAAATACAAAGTTAATCAAGGAGGTTTTAATGAAAATAAATTTGCCACAGAAAAAGAAAGTGAATTTTTACCTACTTATCAAAAGTTACTAAAAAAGTATTCAATTAAGATAAAACAAGATAAATCGGATTCTTTTCTAGACGTTTGGTTTATGGATAATGTCCGCTGTGAAATAAACCATGTTTTTCAAACAATTAAACAAGAGAAGGATGTCAAAACTCGTAAAATACTCGCACTTATTTTAAGTAGAACGATTAGATCGTGCCGTGCGACTACACATAGCGATCTCGCAACCCTCAAAGAACCTCAACTTACAACTTACTACTGTTATAAGCACAAAAAAATCTGTAAACCTCTTTTCTCTATAACAAAAATGCTTAATCGCTACGCACTCGATACTTTAAGTAGAATCAGAGAATTTAACAGACTGCGTAAGCCTGTCTACTACTCTGTCTTAACTGGTGACTCAAGAGATGTAAATATTTTTGAGAAAGTAGAAAAGCAGAATCCAGAGTTTTCTAAAATTCTTGAGAAACAAAA
>OBEQ011252495.1_pt1 | contig 13071 bp, 15 predicted proteins | sample 1670901 | NCBI WGS metagenome assembly OBEQ01 (sample SAMEA104232315, study PRJEB22302) | groundwater metagenome | biome: forest; feature: aquifer; material: groundwater | place: USA | collected 2011-08-07 | depth 5.4 m
ACCGGTCCAATAGACCTAAGACAGATAATATTTTGGACAGTTGGATTTTGGCCAGACTTGATGAACTAACAGAGTTGATGACAAAAAATCTTGATAACTATAAACTGCTTGAGCCAGTGCGTGCGATACGAGACTTCGTCGGCGACTTGTCTACTTGGTACTTGCGTCGTTCGCGCGAAAGAATAAAAGAAGGCGACCCCGAGGCAAAAAAAACTTTATATTTTGTATTAAAAACGCTTGCAAAGCTGATGGCTCCTTTTGCGCCATTTGCCGCCGAAGATATTTGGCTGAAGTTAAAAAATGAAACTGATGTGGAGAGCGTGCATTTAGCCCAGTGGCCTACTAAGAAGTTTAAGATTTTTCCCTTTAACTTATTTAATAGGCCTAAAGTTTTGGAAAGCATGGAAACGGTGAGGACCATTGTCACTCTCGGACTAGAGGCACGCCAGAGAGCAGGAATCAAAGTTCGCCAACCGCTGAACAAGCTGGAAGTTATAGCCGAAAAATTGTCCGATGAATATATAGAGATAATTAAAGATGAATTAAATATAAAAAATATTGTTTATATTTTAAAAATAAAACTAGGTATAACTAAAGTAACTCTTGATACAAATATTACGGGAGAACTAAAAGAAGAGGGAGACTACAGAGAGCTCGTTCGCGGTCTTCAAGATATGCGAAAAAAGCTTGGACTGACACCAAGTGATGTGGTGGTGCTTACTTTCGAAACCAATGAAGCAGGTAAAAAACTTATTCAAAAATTCGAGCCGGATATGAAAAAAACTGTGCTGGTGTCAAAAATAGAATTTAAACCTGCCCGCCCTCACGACAATTCGGGAGCAGGCGGGGAAAATTATGGTCTGCCTGCGCAGGCAGGCGACGAAGTCAAAATAGATGGCTTGGTATTCAAGGTGAAAATCGATAAAATTTAGGAATAAAAAACGTTTTAGCCAAAGGTACTAATTTCTGCTATCGCAGAGCTTGCTACCTTTTGTATTTATTTATATAATATCTTTATGTCTATCATATTGGATATTTTAGAAGAGTTGAGTAACAGCACTATACGCTACAAGGGGATGCGGGTGAATTTATTTGGTTTACCTAAATTTTCTTCTTACAAATACGGATCTTTTAAGTCTGCGCTTAACCGGTTAAAAAATGAAGAATACATCATTAAAAATCATTCTGTGTGGAATATAACTCCAAAAGGGAAAAAATATCTTACAAAAAAATATGATTCCTTAACACAATTTAATTCTCCTTTTTCAAAAAATGACTCTAAAAATCTACTTGTTTTGTTTGATATACCAGAAACCAGAAAAGCCGAGAGAGAATGGCTCAGGTGGCATCTCAAGAAATTTAACTACATCATGATTCAGAAAAGTGTTTGGCGGGGTCCTTCACCGTTGCCGAAAGAGTTTCTTGAATATATTGAAAAGTTAAAGCTTAAAAAGCATTTGAAAATGTTAAAGGTGTCAAAAGTTAATTAATTTGGAATCTGAATTGGAAAAGAAAAGTACTAAACTCTGCTATCGCAGAAAATAGTACCTCAAATTGTTTTTATTAATTTTTTAGTGTTTGTGATAAAATATAAGAATGGAAAGAAAAATCTCTGATATTTACGACGAATATAAAATAATGCCTCAATTGCGTGAACATATGTTTCGCGTAGCGGCGGTTGCTATTCTCATCTGTAATAACTTTGACGAAAATTTATTAAAAGAAAATATTACTGAAGCCTGTTTACTTCACGATATGGGTAACATTGTAAAATTTCAACTAGGAGTTTTCTTTACAGAATTTTTAGAACCACAAGGTCTGCATTATTGGGAAACTATACAAGAAGAGTTCATTAAAAAATACGGTGAGGATGACCACTTAGCTACATTTAAAATAGTGGAAGAACTTGGCATAACGGGTAAAACATTTGATTTTCTTGAAAGCATCACTAGCAAACTTGGTAAAACAAGAGAACCCACCCTAGATTTTAATGTACAAATTTGTAAATATGCTGATTTTAGAGTTAGTCCAAGGGGTGTACTTTCTTTACGAGAAAGAATTAACGAGTGGGTGAATAGAGATCCTCGCATAAGCCAAGAATACGCAGAGAATACTTTCAATATTTTTTCCAACATAGAACAACAAATTTTTGCCAAATGCAAAATAAAACCGGAAGATATAAACGATGAGGCAATAAAAGCTGTTGTTTCCGAGCTCAAAGAATTTGTGGTAAAATAGCAACATGAAAACAATTCTAGTTGATGCGGTAAATTGTTTTGTGTTTGAAGATGGCAAAATCTTTGAGGAGATGCATAAGCTTCTTGAAACTTATCCTAATAAAAAAATTATTTTAACAGGAGCCAATTACGAAAAGTATCCATTATATAACTTAGACAAAATGCCTTACGAAGTTTTTACATTGCAACACAACCCAGAAAAAACAGATACCAAGTACTACGAGACAATGCTCCAACATTTTAACTTAACTAAAGACGACGTTATATATTTTGAACATAGTGGAGATGCCGTAAAAAGTGCACAATCAGTCGGAATTAATACTTATTATTACGATAATGAAAAAAAGGATCTAGAAAGTTTAAAAAAGTTTTTAGAAGAAAATAAAAGTTTATGAAAATAAAAAAGATTGGGCATAGCTGTTTTATTGTAGATATAGACAGAAAAAAGATTATGACTGATCCCGGAAAATATTTTACTACCCAAAATGAAGAAAAAAATATTGATATAATTTTAATTTCTCATGAACATTCCGATCATTTTTATTTAGAATCTTTGAGGAAAATTATTGTTAATAATCCTGATGCTGTTATTGTAACAAACAATGCAGTAGGTAAATTACTTACTGAAGCAAAAATCAAGCATGAGATCTTAGAAGATCAGCAGTCAGGAGAATTTGCAGGAGTTTATATTGAAGCTCATGGTGACAAGCATATGTATGTCAGGCCTGAAGTTGAACCTCCGCAAAATACAGGATACTTTATTGGCAAAAAAGTTTTTTATCCAGGGGATGCATTTATCAATCCAAATAAACCAATTGAAGTTCTTGCCCTACCTATAAATGCTAACTGGCTTAAAATTGGAGAAGTTTTTCAATATGCAAAAGAAATTAATCCTAGAGCCGCTTTTCCTGTTCACGACGGAACTCTCAACGAATTTGGCCTTGCGTATATAAGAAGAGTGCCTTTCGAAGTTTTAAATTCTTTTGGGATAGATTTTAAAGTGTTAGAATTAGGTAAAGAAGAAGAATTTTAATATGCCCAAAGAAATTATTGATTTCATAAATAGCCAACGAGTGTGCGTTTTGGCTTTTGAAATGATGGATGGTTCGCCCCATGCATCTACGGTACACTTTGGTTTTGATGATAAATCTTTAACTTTCTTCTTTGAAACATATAATATATACAGGAAGGGGGAAATTCTTCTTAAGAAAGCCAGTATAAGAGCTTCAGTTGTCGTAGGTTTTGATGAAAGCAATATGAAGACATTGCAACTTGATGGAGAATCGCGACTCATAAAGCAAGAAGAAAAAGAATTAATTAATGATATATATTTAGAAAAATTTTCAGAGAAAAAAGAAAAATCAAAGGACCCCAAAGTTATATTTTTTATTTTTATGCCAAAATGGTGGCGGTATACGGATTGGACTGGTAAAAATGGGAAAGTCATAATAACTTCAGAAGATAAATAATATGCACCATATTTATCATACGCAGGGAATAGTTTTAGGAAGCAGGAATTCCGGGGAAGCGGGGAAATATTATTACATTTTTACTCGCGACTTGGGAATGATATACGCCACGGCGCAAGGTGTGCGTAAAGTTTCTTCCAAGTTGCGTTTTGTCCTGCAGGATTTTGCATATATCAACATCGACCTGGTGCAAGGGCGAGATTTTTGGCGGATAACGAGTGTGTCAAAAACCAATAAACTTGAAAAAATAACCAAACACCCGGAGACCTTTAAAGTTTTTTGGAATATAGCGCGCCTGCTCAAGCGCTTGCTCGCAGGCGTCGAACCAAACGAAGCTTTGTTTGCAGACTTGCTTGGTGGCTTATCCATTTTGGAAAAAACTGACAAAGCTCTTGATTTGCGTAATGTTGAAGCCGTTATTGTTTTACGTATACTAAATAACTTGGGATATATAGGTGAAAGTGCCATACTGGAGAATTTGGTAAAATCGCCCTTTGAAGAGAGTATAATATTCGAGGTTTCAAAATCAAGAAATCATGTATTAAGCCAGATAAATAAGGCTCTAAAAGAGACACATTTGTGAAATACTTGTCACAAAATTAAAAATAGAGAAATTTTCTAAATTACTCGGGGGATGCTATAATCACAAGATGTCCCTAAATGACAGAGATAAATTAAACAGAGTAGAGGAGCTCAAGCGCAAGCTCTTCAGCAAGAATTATCAAACAAGGCTGGAGCATCGGGATAGCTTTACTGACTTTAGCAAGGCGCAAGTGCCGGATTCTTGGGAGGCGCAAGAGGAAAAGCCTTCCGGTTTTGTGGTTTATCAGGAAAAGTTTTTTATGAAAACGTCCATATTTAAAAAATTCTTCATTTGTTCGATAATTTTTTTTATTATAGCATTGGGATACGCCGCGTATATTTATTTTGGCCCAGGTAATAGTGTTTCCAATGACAATATTGATATTTCCATACTGGGCAATGCCTTTACTGCCGGTGGAGAAGACTTATCGCTCATCGTGGGGGTTACAAATAGAAATAATTCCCCGTTGGATTTGGTAGACCTGGTGGTGGAATATCCAAAAGGAGGAGATACAGATTTATCCTCCGGTACAGAGCGCCTTCGCGATTCTCTTGGCACAATTGCGGCTGGAGCAACACGTAATGAAAATTTAAAATTAGTGCTGTTTGGAGAGCAGGGAAGCTTGCGTGATATAAAAGTTTCAATTGAATATAGAGTTGAGGGCTCCAATGCTATTTTTGTAAAAGAAAAACCATACGAAGTTTCCATAAACTCCACACCCATAAACCTTTCCGTTGATGCTCCTTCTGTTATAAGTCCAAACCAAGACATTGTCCTTAATGTCAAAGCCACATTAAATGGCACCAAGCCGGCATCCAACATACTCCTCAAGCTTGATTATCCGGCGGGATTTTCTTTTGTTTCGGCTACCCCAAAACCATCAGTCGGTAATAATATTTGGAATATGGGCGACCTTGCTCCCGGCGTGGAGCGTGATATTTCCATATCCGGCAAAATGCTGGATGTTTTTGACGGAGAACAAAAAAACTTTCGTGTGTCGAGCGGGTCAGCATCTGATTCGAATCAGTCTGCAATCGGGGTGGTTTTTAATTCCTTAGTTCACATTGTTACAGTACAAAAGCCATTCATTCAGGCGCATCTTTTGGTAAACGGCGTGTACAGGGGAGAGTACACGACTGATTCTAAAAATCCAATTCAAGGCGAGATTGACTGGAGTAATAATCTGGATACAAAGATTAACGATTTGGCAATCACGGCGAAAATTTCCGGCAATGCATTTAACAAAAAAACTGTGACCGCAGAACAAGGTGTTTATGACTCACTGCAAAGTTCTATAACTTGGGACAAATTTTCACAAACTGGATTTGCGGAAATTAATCCGGGTGATTCCGGTTCCGTGAGATTTTCCATTTCCCCAATTTCATTACTTTCTGCCACTGACGGGATCTTGCCGGATCCTTCTGTTAATATAGAAGTTTCTATTTCCGGCAATCAGCTGGTAGAAGGCTATGCGCCCAAAGAGCTCAACAATTCTGAATCTAAAACCGTAAAAATTATTTCCGATGTAGGACTCTCGGCAAAGGCACTTTATTATTCAGGACCTTTTATCAATATCGGTCCGATACCTCCGAAAGTTGAAACGCAAACAACCTATACCGTAGTTTGGCCTCTTTCCAATACTTCCAATGATATTTCCAAAGCGCAAGTCAGGTCCACTCTCCCGACTTGGGCGCGTTTTGTCGGTCCTATTTCACCCACCAATGAAGACTTGTCCTATAATTCTTCCACCCGCGAAGTTATTTGGAATATCGGCAGAATTTCCAAGGGTACCGGCATTACTAAAGCGGAGCATAGCGTTTCTTTTCAAATAGGTTTTACACCATTATTTTCTCAAGTAAAAACTACTCCTATTCTTATAAATGATGCAATTTTGACCGGACATGATGATTTTGCTAATGTAGACGTGAGAGTCACCAAAAACGCTTTGCGTACCGAGCTCACTAGTGACACCGCATTTCCAGCCGATGGAGCTGCGGTAACTGAATAAAAATGCCAGAAAAAAATAAAAACAAAAAAGAGGACAAAAATGACTTAATGGAGAAAATAGTTTCGCTTTGTAAAAGACGCGGATTTATTTTCCAAGGCTCAGAAATTTACGGCGGGCTCGCCGGGACTTTTGACTGGGGGCATTATGGGCTTGCTCTAAAAAATAATATAAAAAATTCTTGGTGGAAAAAATTCGTGGATAGCCGCCGCGATATGTATGGAGTTGATGCGGCGATAATTATGAATCCAAAAGTTTGGGAAGTTTCAGGGCATGTAGCCGGATTTCTAGGCACGACTCCGGAGGGAAAGAAATTTAATGAAATGTTTAAAACCCAAGTCGGTGTGGGAGAAGATGCCATTGTTTCATACTTGCGCCCAGAAACAGCCCAGGGAATTTTCGTTAACTTTAAAAATACCGTGGATGCTTTTCATCCGAAGCTTCCTTTCGGAATAGCGCAAATCGGAAAAGCTTTTAGAAATGAAATTGCACCACGAGACTTTATTTTTCGTTTGAGAGAGCTGGAGGCCATGGAAGTAGAATATTTCATTCGTAGTGAAGATTGGGAAAAGTATTTTGAGTACTGGAAGGGTGAGATGCTGGATTGGATGGAAGAAGTTGGACTCGATATGGGTAAGGTTCATGAATTTGAAGTTCCTGATGCTGACCGCGCTCATTATTCAAAAAGAACAATTGATTTTGAATTTGATTTTCCTTTTGGCCGGAAAGAACTTTTTGGTCTTGCGTACAGAACTGATTTTGATTTAAAAAATCATAAACTCGAATATATCGATGAAGAAAAAAGCGAAAAAATGTTTCCACATGTCATAGAGCCAGCTTTGGGCGTAGACCGAGCATTTCTTGCCTTACTTCTTTCTGTGTATGCAGAAGATGAAAAGGATGGCGAAGTGCGTTCGTATTTGAAATTTAAGCCGAATATTGCGCCAGTCATTTGTGCTGTATCGCCACTTCTAAAAAATAAACCCGAGCTCGTGGAATATGCCAACACAAAAGTCTATGCGCCACTCAAAGCAGAGTTTGGTCGCGTAGCTTGGGATGATAATGGTAATATCGGCAAACGATACCGTCGTCAAGACGAAATCGGGACACCATTTTGCATCGTGGTAGACTTTGATACTTTGACTGATGACACTGTGACTGTGCGAGACCGTGACACCGGGGAACAAGAAAGGATAAAAGTTGCGGATTTAGAAAAATACATAAAAAATAAAATGGATTGAAACTATGGAAGAAAGAACCTTAGTATTTCTTTTTCAACATGGTAAAATTTTTCTTGCTAAAAAGAAGAGAGGATTTGGGGTAGATAGATATAATGGCTATGGTGGAAAATTCGAAAAGGATGAAAAACCAATAACTTGTGCAAAAAGGAATTAATTAACTAAGCGTATACACACCTTATTGCTACATTTCTGCACTATTGCTATAATATAAGTATAAAATTATGGCTAAAATAAACGAGAAAAAATATAAGAATGCAGTGCTTTTTTTTGCCAAGAAGGTACAAAATGGCACACTCGGCAAGCTAAAAATGATGAAGCTTCTGTATTTTCTCGATTTTGATTTTTTTGAGAAATATGGCAAATCAGTGACAGGGGATGCTTATTTACGTTTTGAAAATGGACCAGTGCCACAAAATGCTGAGAAGATTTTGAAAGCTATGGACGGAAAAGATATAAAAATTACTAAGCGGAAAGTCGCTAATGGGTACAATGATCAACAACACATAGAATCCTTAAAAGACTTTGATATGAATGTTTTCTCTAAAGAAGAATTGATGATGCTAGAAGAAGTTGCAGATAAGTGGGAAAAGTTTAGCGGTTCTGAAATGAAGATGGCGACTCATGGTGAAGCGCCTTGGATAGCTACAGAACCTAATGGCATTATAGACTATAACTTGGCTTACTACCGCAATAAATACGGCGAGATGGCGAATATGTAATATGCAGATTTGTCGGCACGATGACGTTGAAAGAGATTTTAAAAAGTTAAAGCGTTTTTCAGCACCTGAAGATTCTCTAGATTCCCGGGAAAGACTTTTTTGTTTAAAAGGAGTTAAAGAAACACCAGGCATTGACCTGTTTCCTGGTTTTGGAGATTATGTCATATATAAAGGACGAGTAGTTCCCAAAAAGGAAAATTTTGGAAAATCAAAAGGATACAGAGTAATATTTCAAGCCTTAAATGACGGAGATTTTAAAGTATTAGTATTTTCTAGACATGGAATTTACAAATCAGAGCAAGAGTTAATTAATATTGTCAAAAATAGATTGAAAATTTGATATGAAATTTAGTAAAAAAGTTTTGAAGAATGGCTTGCGGGTAGTGACGGTGCCGATGAAAGACAACCCGACGGTGACCGTGCTGGTCTTGGTGGAAGCTGGAAGCAAATATGAAACCAAAAAGGTAAATGGAATATCTCATTTCTTGGAGCACATGTGTTTCAAAGGTACAGTGAAACGGCCGAAAGCCATTGATATTTCAAAGGAGTTGGACGCATTAGGCAGTCAATATAATGCCTTTACCGCACAGGAATACACAGGATATTATGCCAAATCTGACGCCAGGCACTTCAGGCAAATTTTTGATATCATCTGCGATATTTATTTGAATTCTACTTTTCCGGACGTTGAAATGCAAAAAGAAAAGGGCGTAATTATCGAAGAGATAAACATGTATGAAGATATGCCACAGAGGCATGTGCAGGACTTGATGATGCAGCTTTTGTATGGCGACCAACCCGCTGGCTGGAATGTAGCCGGAGAGAAAAAAAATATTTTAAAAATGGCGCGCGAGGATTTTGTGAAATACAAAAAAGCGCACTACGTGCCCAAAGCGACCCTTATCGTCGTATCAGGTAAAGTGTCCGAGCAAGAAGTTTTAAAAGAGGTTCATAAAATTTTTGGCGATATTAAAGCCGGCAAAAAGGCCGGTAAAGTAAAAGTGAAAGAAAAACAAAAAAAGCCGAACGTGTTGATAAAATTCAAAAAAACGGACCAGACCCATTTTGTTTTAAGCGTTCGCACTTACGATTTACTTAATAAAATAAATCCTGCGTTATCCGTACTCTCCGGAATTCTCGGCGGGGGAATGAGCTCCAGACTTTTCCAAAAATTACGCGAGGAGATGGGTGTCGGGTATTATGTTCGCGCCTACAATGACGCTTACACAGACCACGGCTTTTTCCAGATTTCTGCCGGAGTAGACAATAAAAGAATAGATGAAGTACTAGAAGCAGTACTCGAAGAATGCAGAAAATTAAAGAATGAATCAGTGTACAAAGAAGAACTGGATAAAGTAAAAGAGTGTTTGATAGGCAACATGAAGCTTTCTCTGGAGTCCAGTGATGACATTGCGAATTTTTATGGAGGGCAAGAACTCTTGAGAAAAGAAATTCGCGGAGCGGAAAGAAAAGCCGAAGAAATACATAAAGTCACGGCAAATCAAATCCAAAAACTCGCGAAAAATATTTTTAAAAACAAAAACCTCAACCTGGCGCTTATCGGGCCGTTTAAAGAAAACAAAAAATTCTTGAAACTACTCAGATTCTAGGTCTTTTTGGTTGTGAGTTTTTTGTGCTATTATGTTTGTATGCTTGAAAATAAGAACACCACGTCTATTTCTATAACGACCGACACGATGATTCGGGCTGTTTTGCTCGCCTTGACTCTGTTTTTGTTGTGGTTTCTGCGGGATTTAATTTTGGTAGTTTTGACTTCCATCGTCATCGCTTCTTTTGTAGAATCCGCCACTCCTTATTTTAGAAAAATAGGAATCAATAGAATTTTCGGCATTGTTATTTTATATGCTGTGTCATTACTTATCTTAACAGCGTTGTTCTATCTTTTTGCTCCGCTTTTAGTAACTGAAATTTATAATTTTGCTAATTTCATCTCTACTTATATTCCCGGTGTCTCCTTCTTAAATTATTTCCAAAATGAAGCCTTCTCCGGCGCCAAAGACATTGTCGGCGCGCTTTCAAGTAATTTCTCGATTGCTACGTTGCTATCGGTATCCAAAGCCTTTGTTTCGAATCTCTCCGGGGGATTTTTCCAAACTCTTTCCGTCGCCTTTGGTGGTGTCTTTAATTTTTTAATGATTATTCTTATTTCTTTTTACCTTTCAGTTCAGGAAAAAGGAATAGAAATTTTTTTGCGCATTGTTTTTCCAATTCAGCATGAGGACTATGTGGTGGACTTATGGGAGCGTTCACGCAGGAAAATCGCTTTATGGATGAAGGGACAAGTGGTACTGGCGCTAGTAGTCACGGTGCTGATTTATTTACTACTCTCGCTTCTCGGGATTGATTATGCTCTTCTATTAGCCATCATTGCCGGGGTAATGGAGCTCGTGCCTTATGGTATACTGGTAGCCCTGATTCCGGCTTTTTCTTTCTCCTATCTTTCCGGGGGCATAGGGAGCGCGCTTTTGGTTGTCGGCGCTTATCTGATAGTCCACCAATTTGAAGTTTTTCTTTTCACTCCGCTTATTATAAAAAAAGTGGTAGGTCTTTCACCGATTGTCATCATACTGTCTATATTGATAGGTTTTGAATTGGGCGGCATTTGGGGAGCGGTGCTGGCTATCCCTGTCGCTGTCATAGTGATGGAATTTTTGAGTGATGTTGAAAAAAATAAAATCTTAGCTAGAGGTATCAATAAGTAATAAATAATGACAAATAAAAATGAGCAAAGATCTTTCTATATTACAACGACCATTCCGTACGTAAACGCGGACCCTCATATCGGTTTTGCCCTTGAGCTCGTGCAGTCTGACGCTATTGCGCGCTATCAACGCCTGCTAGGCTGCGAGGTTTTTTTTAGTACCGGTACGGATGAATATGGTCAGAAGATTTGGGAGGCTAGCCAGAAAGAAGGAAAAAATATTCAGGATTATGTTGATTATTATGCACAGAAATTTTTAGATTTAAAAGATATATTAAATCTTTCATATGACAATTTTATTCGAACCACAAGCCCCGAACATATTTTAGCAGCACAAGAATTTTGGCAATTATGCGACAAAAAGGGCGACATTTATAAAAAAATATACAGAGGGCTTTACTGCGTGGGGTGCGAAAAATTTATTACCGAAAAAGACCTGATGGATGGCAAGTGTTCGCTGCATCCGACCAAAACACCCGAGATGGTTGAAGAAGAAAATTATTTTTTTAGACTAACAAAATATAAAAAGGAGCTCTTGGAATACCTTGCAAAAGAGAAATCAATAATTCCAGAGTGGAGGAGGCAGGAAGCCATAAATTTCGTGGAAGATGGCATGGAAGATTTTTCAATTTCCCGCGACAAGAAACGTTTTTCTTGGGGGATACCGATACCGGCGGATGACTCGCAGGTGATGTATGTATGGTTCGGCGCTTTTATAAATTACATTTCCACTCTAGGTTGGCCCGACAGCCATGGAGCATATGAGAAGTTTTGGGTACAAGGTGAAAAGGTTCAGACTGCCGGCAAAGACATGGTGAAGTTTCAATCCGTAATGTGGCAGGGGATGCTGATGTCCGCAGGACTGCCGACGACCGACAGCATCGTCTACCATGGTTTTATAACAGGCGAGGGCGGAATTAAAATGTCCAAATCCATCGGCAACGTGATTAATCCGAATGAGATTGTAAAAGAGTACGGCACCGATGCCTTGCGCTATTTTCTTTTACGAGAAATTTCCCCATTCGAAGACAGCCCATTTACGATGGAACGATTCAAAGATGCATATAATGCAAATTTGGCGAATGGTTTGGGGAATTTGGCTTCGCGTATTTTGACTTTATCAGAGAAATATCTGGATAAATGTCCGGAGATTCCAGAACATTCCACTCCGCAAGAATTTAAAGATCACTTGAATAAATTTGAAATTCGCAAAGCTACTGATTTTATTTGGAGTAAGATAGGAGAGCTGGATGAGCTAATACAAAAAGAAGAGCCGTTTAAGGTGGTGAAAGTAGATTTGGAGAAAGGTAAGCAAATGATTAGTGAATTAGTCGTGAAATTATATACCATAGCCAGAATGCTGAACTCGATAATGCCGGAGACGAATGTAACCTTAAAAAAACTTATTAAAGAAAACAAAAAACCGGAAGCTCCATTATTTTTACGGAAAGACTAGGTACTCCCACCCAACCCTCCCCCTACATAGGGTGAGGGCGAAAAAAATATCGTATGTTTACATACAATGATCCAAAGCTAAAATCTCGTCGTAAAGAATTACGTCACAAAGAAACTAAGGGGGAGAAACTTCTTTGGGCCAACTTGAGAAGAAGAAAATTGAGCTTTAAATTTTCTCGTCAATACTCTGTGGGTCCATATATTTTAGATTTTTACTGCGTTGGAAAAAGGATCGGTATTGAGTTGGATGGGTTCCATCACTTAGAAAATAAAGAGTACGATAGAGAGCGAGACGAATATCTTTTATTCAACGACATAAAAATTCTGCGTTTTTGGAATAGTGAGATAAGTGTTAATATGGATAAAGTTTTAGAAAGAATTAAGATAGAATTAGAGACTTTTCCTCACCCTGATGTAGGGGGAGGTCAGGTGGGGGTATAATCATTTTATGCAAATCAAAGAACCCAAATACATAGACATCCATAGCCACGTTCAATTTAAAGCCTTTGATGAAGACAGAGATGAGGTGATAAAACGCTCTTTGGAGAATAATACTATTGTGATAAACGTTGGCACGCAGATAGATACTTCAAAATCGGCAGTGAAGCTGGCGAATCAGTACGAGGAGGGTGTGTATGCA
>OBEQ011729584.1_pt1 | contig 13070 bp, 10 predicted proteins | sample 1670901 | NCBI WGS metagenome assembly OBEQ01 (sample SAMEA104232315, study PRJEB22302) | groundwater metagenome | biome: forest; feature: aquifer; material: groundwater | place: USA | collected 2011-08-07 | depth 5.4 m
TACATGGGATTTGCGATGGCGACGACCGCGTGGCACACGTGGTGTCTGTTTGGCATCTATGGGCTGTTCTATGGATTGACCGAGGGTGTCGAGCGGGCTTTTCTGGCCGATCTGGCTCCTGCAGCACAGCGGGGATTGGCCTTTGGCTGGTACAACTTTGTCGTTGGGGTTGGGGCGCTGCCCGCCGGTATAATCTTCGGATTTCTCTGGCAGCGGGTGAGCCCATCGGCTGCTTTTGGGTGGGGAGCTGTTCTGGCTGCCGTGTCCGCGTGTCTGCTCCTGTGGGGCGTCAGAAACGGACCTTTAACGCCTTGATTCCCCCTAAGCCACCCCCGCATCGAAGGGTGGCCTGGTGGATGGAAACCTTAGCAGCACATTAGCAGGGAAGGAATCGGTCTTACGAAGTCCTATACAAATCAAAGAGTTACGGAAGGAACCCGCTGAGCTAATCGCCCTCTTATCGCAGAGGCATTATCCTAACATAGGCCGCAGGTCCCTGCCAGAGAGAGTCTTTACCGGATGTACCGCTTGAACCAGGCGTGGAACATGATGATCGCCAGCAGTTCGGGCGAAGCGTTGTGCGTGCGCGCGCGGTGGGCCCGTCGGAGCGACTGGATCTCGTCCCACGAGAAAAGGTTTTCTCGTTCAACCGTGGAGCGGGTGAGCACATCGTCGAAATAGCGATCGAACACGCTGTTTATCCATTGAACGGCCGGCGGAGCGAAGCCCCGCTTCGGTGCATGTCGGATTTCTGCGGGAAGTTCATTGCTAAAAATTTTCTTGAGAAGGCCTTTGAGTCCACCGCCTGCGGTTTTCTCTCGGAGCGGGATGTGGGCGCAGAGTTCCACCAATCGGTGGTCGAGGAACGGCACGCGGACTTCCAGCGCCACCGCCATGCTGGCCTTGTCCGTGTATTCGAGCAGGTTATCGGCCAGGAATGTTTGCAGATCGGCGTAGAGGAGGCGGCCGTCCTCCGGGATTCCGGGCGGCAGAGAGGCCAGCGTTTCGGCGACGATGCGGGAGGCCGGCAGAAAATCGCGGTTTAAACGCGGCAGGAGTTTTTTCTTCTCCGTCTCGGTGAGCGAATAGGTCCAGCCGACGTACTGTTCCGGAAGTTTTCGCCCGGCCCCGCGCAGAAACCGCTTCAGCCGGCGCAGTCCCGGGTCCCATGCAGCTTCATTTACACCGCCGAGCATCTTCCGTGCGGCGTCGCCCAAAACGGCCGGGATCATCCGGGAGATTGTCGTCAGCGGAAACAACCGGTACCGCGGGTAGCCGCCAAAGAGCTCATCCCCGCCAACGCCGGAGAGGGCCACCGTCACGTGCCGGCGCGTCTCTTTGGCGATCAGGTATTGGAGGTAGCAGGTCGGATTGGCAAACGGTTGATCGAAATGCTGGAGCATCTCCTGGAATTCATCGGCGTTCGCGAGATCAACGATCAGCTCGTGGTGATCCGTGCCGAGCGCCCGGCTGGCCGCGCGCGCGTAAACGAGGTCCTCATCCGGCCGAAGTTCTCTCCCCTTGAATCCGACGTTAAAGGTTTTCACTCTCCCGGAGCCGGTTCGAGCCATCAGTGCGGCCAGCAGCGTGGAGTCTATCCCACCGCTGAAGAAAACGCCCAGCGGGACATCGCTGACCAGTTCGCTTCGGACGGCGTCCGTCAAAAGAGAACGAATCCGATCGTTCCGTTCGGCGGGGTTCAAGGGGGCGGATGGAGAGGCATCCCACGGGGTCCAGTACCGGTTCAGCCGCGCGGATCGTTTTTTGATGTCGTAGGTCAGCGTGTGCGCCGGCGGCAGGGTCCGAATGGGACGGAAGGCGGTCTCCGGATGGGGAACGAACCCGAAGGTGAAGTATGCGAAGACCGCGTCCCAATCCACTTCCCGGGGGATCGAATCGGCCGCGAGGATGGCTTTGATCTCGGACCCGAAGAGGAATCGGCCGGCGTGCTCCGCGTAGTAGAGCGGTTTAATCCCGAGCCGATCGCGAACGATAAAAATCGATGAGCGCGCTTCGTCGTAAATGGCGAACGCGAACATCCCCAGCAGCCGGTGGACCATCTCCTCGCCGGCTTCCTCGTAAAGATGAAGGATCACCTCGGTGTCGGTCTGTGAGGAGAAACGGTGTCCTTTCGCTGTCAGCTCTTCGCGAAGTTCCTGGAAATTGTAAATCTCCCCGTTGTAGACAATCCAACAGGCACCGCTTCTCGAACATTTTGGACATTTTTCATTGGACATCGGTTGATGTCCGGCTGGCGAGAGGTCCAGGACGCTTAAACGGGCGTGGGCGAGTCCGACGGTTCGGTCGGTGCTTAGAAAAGCCCCCGCATCGTCCGGCCCCCGGTGGCGCAGGGCCTGAAGGGCGGCGGAGAGGAGGGTATCCTCAAGAGTCCTGGGCGAGACAATTCCGGCGATTCCGCACATCGGATGGCTTCATCATAACACGGGCCCGTTCTTCCTTAAGCATGTTCTCCTTTTGAGAAAGATCTGAGTTCAATGTTTTCAAACAGTCTTTGGACGTGTATCCTTTATAAAGGCATGGACAGGATTACTGTCAAGTGCGTGATCGTTCGGTAGCGGACAAAACAATCACGGGATATCCGGAGACTGTTTCAAATCTATAGATTCGCGGGAAAGCGATTCTTGAAGTTGGCTGCGGCTCTGGAGGTTTAGCGATGCATCCGTTAGAAAGCTGCTGCGTGCGGCTGAGACACCATCCGTGGATAAAAGGAGCCGATTGGCTGTGGAATAAAATTCGGCCCTGCTACGAATGGGCTCTCGGTCTGGTAGCACCCAACGGGTTAGAACGGGTCATCAACGGGACGGATGCCGTGCGCCTGCATAGAAAATTCCGGAGTGTGATGGAAGTCTACGAGCCGCTTGTCTGGGAGCGTCTCATGGCTGAAATACAAAAGGGCGATATCGTGGCGGATGTGGGAGCCCACATCGGTCTCTATACAGTGGCATTTGCAAAACGGGTTGGCTCTATGGGAGAAATCGTTGCCTTCGAACCTAATCCGCAGACCTTCGAAGAGCTCAAATACCATGTAAAGCTGAATGGGGTGGGTCAGCGAGTGAAATTCATCCCCGCAGCTGTGGGAGATCGTAAGGGGCGGGTCCTCTTTGAAGCGGGAAGGGGATCGGAATCGCATGTGATCGCGGGGACGGGGATTAGAGTCCTGCCGGTTGAAGTGGTGACCTTGGATGAAACATTTTCACAAGGCAGGTTGGATATCCTTAAGATTGATGTCGAGGGCTACGAAGAGAAGGTTTTGGAAGGGGGAAGCAATTTATTAAAGGATCCCTCCCGTTGTCCTCGGGCTATCTATGTGGAGGTCCATCCGTACGCTTGGCCGGTGATAGGAACCAGCAGCGGGTCGTTGTTGAAGCTGCTTAATCATTGCCGCTATCGAGTGTTGAGCGTGGATGGACAACCCATAGAGAGGATTGAATCTTGGGGAGAGATTATTGCTCGAAAGCAAGAGGACTAGGCAAGAGATCTCGATGCGGCGCGTGGCCTATATCCAATACACCAATCCGGCGGCTTTCCCTCCTTTGGAACACAGCTCCAAAATTTTTGCCCGAGAGGGCTGGCAGGTTCTCTTCTTGGGGACGGGTGGGTTGGGAACGGATGCCTTAAAATTTCCCACCCATCCTGCCATCGCGGTACGGCAATTGCCTTTTTGTCCCGGTGGATGGCGCCAAAAGATCCACTATCTTTGGTTTTGCCTGTGGGCGATGAGCTGGGCGATGAGATGGAGACCCACCTATGTTTACGCTTCAGACCCGTTGTCCTGTCCAGCGGTTTTGCTTTTGGGCTTCGTTTTTGGTCTCAGGGCGATTTACCACGAGCACGATTCACCCGATATGGCTGCCGTCAACCAGAGTCTGTTTATACGGGGGGTCCTGTGGGCTCGAGGCGTTTTAGCACGGCGAGCGGAGTTCTGCGTTTTGCCCAACGAGCATCGCGCAGAGAGGTTTGTCGTGGAAACGGGCACGAATAGAAAAGTTCTGTGCGTCTGGAACTGCCCTATGCGGGAGGAAGCTGCCTCTCCGCGTTTAAGCTGCGAAGACGACGCCCTGAGGATTTTATATCATGGCTCCATCGTTCCGCCGAGACTCCCGACGACGGTGCTTCAAGCTTTAACAACGCTTCCTGAGTCTGCGAAGCTTCGCATCGTCGGTTACGAAACGGTAGGCCACATAGGATATGTGCGGACGCTGCAGAACTTAGCAAAACAGTTGGGGCTGGAACATCGGGTTGAAATTCTGGGGCCCATGTCCAGAAAGGAATTGTTGGAACAGTCTCTGCGATGCGATGTCGGCCTCTCCATCATACCAAGACATGGCGAAGAGGTGAATCTTAAATACATGATAGGGGCTTCCGTGAAACCTTTCGATTATTTGGTTTCGGGCCTGGCCCTGCTTGTTTCGGATCTGCCGGATTGGAAGAAGATCTATGTAGATCCAGGTTATGGGTTGGCGTGCAACCCGGAAGATCCCCGGAGCATCGCCGAGGCGCTTCAATGGTTCCTGGAACATCCCGATGATATGCGTGCCATGGGGGAACGGGGCCGCCAGAGGATCCTTTCAGGATGGAATTACGAAACGCAGTTTGCGCCGGTATTGGAACGATTCCGATTGTTCTTCAAACCTGGTGAGAGGGGGAGCTGACATTCTGAAGAGAGGGCTGGTTGTTATAGAGACGCACCCGATTCAATATCACGCCCCTGTTTACCGGAACGTGCAGCAGCGGTTTGGAATTCCGGTGACGGTGATTTACGGCTCGGACTTTAGCGTGGTCGGATATTGGGATCCTGAATTTCAAGCACAGTTTGCCTGGGATACAGATCTCTTGTCGGGGTATGAGCCGAAGTTTCTTTCTCGGGTTTCGGAGGCAGGGGCACGGTCTGTTGAGAAAGTTTCCGCGCGGGGTCTCGGAGAGGTGCTGCGGCAAACAGAACCAAGGGCTGTGCTTTTGATGGGTTACAGCCCCCGTTTTCATCAGAGGGCTTTTTATGAGACGTGGGAAAGAGGGTATCCAATCCTTTTCCGGGGAGAAACGGCGGATCATACTCGGGATAGAGGTCCATTCAGATCGTGGGTTAGGGACCGCATCTTGTGCCGGCTTTATCGGCGATGTGCGCGGCTGCTTTACGTGGGACAGAGCTCTTATCAGCACTTTAGACGTCTCGGATGTCCCGAGGAGAAACTGATCTTCTCTCCTTATTGTGTGGATACCGCGTCTTTTGAATGCGATGAGGCCGCTCGCGCCCGTTTGCGCCCCAGTATCCGCCAAAAACTGGAGTTGACGGAAAACCATAAGGTGCTGCTTTTCTCAGGTAAATTGAGCTGGCGGAAAGGGGTGGACTTGATCCTTCCCGCGGTGAGAAAGATGCCGCTCAGCGTTCAAAAGGAGATCGTGGTCCTCTTTATGGGAGATGGAGAATTGAAGGAAACCTTGGAAAACCAGGAGGGCACTCCGACCCCCCTGCCGGTGCGTTTTCTTGGATTTCAAAATCAGTCGACCCTTAGCTCCTACTATCATGCGGCGGATCTGTTGATCCTTCCGAGCCGGCATTCCGAGACCTGGGGACTGGTGGTGAACGAGGCGCTGCATCATGGAGTGCCCTGCGTCGTTTCAGAGGGAGTCGGATGCGCTCCGGACCTGGTGGAGCCGGGTCGGACAGGAGAGATTTGTTTCATCGGTGAGGTTCAGAGTTTGGCGACAACCCTCGAACGGGCATTGAAACTGATCGGCCGCCGGGAAATACGGGAGAGTTGCCGTCAAAAGGTGAGCGGATACACGGTTGAGAAAGCGGCGGATGGGATCGCGCGAGGTTATCAATCGCTCTGGGAAGAGAGCGCAGGGAAATGAAAGTCCTTTTAGCGAGCGAATTCGGCCTAGGTCAGATCGGAGGGTCCTTTCAAAGGGCATTTGAAGAAATCGGAGTAGAGGTCGATGCTTTTGACATGGCGAAAGAGTATTTGGAACGTCCGTTGGCCGGGAACCGATATTTCAGTTTTGTCTTTCGTTGGCGCTATGCCCGGGCCATGAGTCTCCGCCTTTATCAGAGGGCGTTGCAATACCGCCCAGACTTGCTTCTGGTCACCAAGGGCCATTGGATTAATCCCCGCGCGCTTCGATCCATCCACTCTCTTGGGGCCAAGATTTTCAACTTTTACACCGACTCCCCATTTTTCTATTCCGATAGATCCTATGGGCGAGTGAATACCTCACGGTGGGTTTATGAAAGCTTCGCCTTGTATGACGCGTTCTTTACCTTTACTCAGTATCTGATGGAAGACCTTCGCCGCTACGGTTGCCGAAGGGTGGAGTATTTGCCCTTTGCTCGAGATCCGCACCTGCACCGCCCCTACGAAGGGAATGAGGATTTGAAAGAGTACGAATGCGATATCTCTTTTATCGGCAATCTGGATGAGGAACGGTTGCATTGGCTGACGCCGTTGAGCGCCTATCACCTTAAAATATGGGGAGGTAAGCAGGGGCAGCTGGACCTTCGGGCGTCCCCGCTCCGTTCGAAGTTTCAAGGGAAAACCCTTTACGGAGAAGATTTTGCTAAAGCGATAAGAGCGTCGAAAATAACGCTCAACCTCATGCGCCAAGTAAATCTGGGAAGTCATAACATGAGGACGTTCGAGGCTCCCTCCTGTAGGGCGTTTGTCTTAAGCGTACGAAATCCGGAGGTGGTTCAGCTGTTTCGGGAAGATAAAGAGGCGGCTTATTTTTCGACCAGGGACGAGCTGCTCGCCAAAGTCGAGCTTTATTTGGCTCATCCCGAAGAGAGAGAAAGAATTGCCAGGGCGGGGTGGGAACGCGTCAAGGATGAGACGTACGCCAAGCGCGCACAGAGGATACTCGAGGTGTATCAGGAAATCGCTTCGAGCGAGCGCAGGTAGGAAGAAACAATCTGTCCGGAAGGCCCAAAACCAGCCACTTTCCCCCGATTGAGCCACAGCACATGGTCTGTCTCCCGTTCGATAATGTCCAGCTCATGCGAAACGAGGATAACACTCACACGCTTCTCGCGCAGTTCTCGGAGGCGGTCGAGACTTTTTCGTTTAAATTCCGCATCCCCGATGCTCCAGGCCTCGTCGAGCAGGACGGTTTCAGCCTCCGCATGAAGTGCCACGCTGAAGCCCAAACGCATGATCATCCCCAGCGAGAAATGTTTTAACGGCATATCGATAAATTTTTCTACGGCGGCAAACTCTATGATTGCGTCAAGTTTCCTTCGGGTTTCCAGCCGCTGCATTCCGAGAATGGTTCCGACCAAGTAGATGTTCTCCCGGCCGGTCAAGTCCGGTTGCATTCCGGCGACCGGTTCCAGCAGGGGCACAACACGGCCATGAATGCTCACGCTCCCACTGGAGGGGTTTGTGACCCCCGCGATGATCCGAAGCAGGGTGGTTTTCCCCGAACCGTTGGAACCGATGATCCCCAAGCGGTCGCCGGATCCGGCGAGCGTCAAATCCACGTTGTCCAGCGCAGAAAACCAATCCGGACTCGTCGAGTCCCCCCGCCAAAATCCCCAGCTGGTCAGGAGTTTCGCGCCTTCCTTTCGGGAGAAGCGCTTGCTGACGTTCTCTAAACGCACCCTGTGCACGGAAGAGTCTCCTTAAAGCATGTCGGTGATTGTCCCCTCAATCTTCTTAAAAAGTAGAATGCCTACCGCCGAAATGAGGATTGTCGCGAGAAATGTGGGGCCCAAAAGCTCCAACGGCGGCGGTTGGCCCGAGAGTAGAGCGGCCCGGTATCCCTCGATGATGCCGGTCAAAGGGTTCCAGCGAGCCAGCATCCGAAACTCTCGCGGGACCATCGAGTAAGGATAGAATACAGGACTGGCGAAAAACCAAATTTGGAGCAGAAATGGGAGCGCATGCCCAATATCTTTGAGGAAGACATTCGCCAAAGAAACCAAGCAGCTGAGGCCCATCAGCAATGAGAAATGGAGCAGCAGCAGGATTGGAATCCAGGCCCATGCCATACCCGGAGGTCGTTGATAATAAAGAAAGAGTCCGACCAGCAAGAGCCCCATCACGCACAGGTCAGCGATTGAAGAGAACAGTACGGAGAGCGGGAGGAAAATTCGAGGTAGCGCGATCCGCTTCAGCAGAGGGGCTTGGCTTGTCAAACAAATGGTCGATTGGGAGAGGACCAGCGCCGTGATTGACCAGACCACGAGGCCGACTGCCGCGAAGAGCGGGTACGGGATCTCTCCGGTTGGAATTCTGGCCACCCGGTGGATGTAGTTGAAGATGATGGTGAGTGCCACCGGCTGCAGGAAAATCCAGCCGAAACCAAAAAGCGTTTCTTTGTATCGGATGTTTATCCGATGGACCGCCAGGGTCCAGAGAAGCTCCAGTGACCAGCGGACCGATCGCCGCGGTGTGCGAACGATGCGCAGAGGGACCGGCTCTGTTACAGACGGTTTTCGCCGGCGGCTTCGCATGGCTTCATCATACCCCAAAATCTTTTCACGAGGCACGTCCGGACAAATCGAGGCACAGCGCGTAGTAAGCCTGGATCCCGTTCCGCTGATCGAACTCTTTGGCGGCGGTTCCAGCATTTGAGCCGAGACGTTTGCGCAGATCCTGGTCTCGATAGAGGCGGAGCAGATTTTCAGCCAGATCGGCCGGGTCCTGTTGTCTCGCGAGCAGGCCTGATTCGTACCGTTGCGTGATGTGCGCCACGTCGCAGTCCTCATCAACCGTTGCCACGTAGGGACGCGCTGCGGCCAAAATCCCGTAAAGCTTGCTCGGCATGATATAGCCCGAGAGGCCCGGTTTGAGCGAAATGATGAAGCAGTCGGCGGACGCGAAAACCTCAGAGAGAATCTTTTTCGGCTGGTACGGGAGGAAGCGGACATTGTGGAGCGAGAGTTCCGCCGCACGCTTTTCAAGCGCCGGTCTCGTCACGCCGTCGCCGATCAGCAGGAAAATGAGATTAGGCAGCTCCTTCAGCCGCGCCGCGGCTTCGATCAGGATTCCAAGATTTTGTGAGGCGCCGATGTTCCCGGCGTGCATCACGACGAACTTGTCGGAGAGTCCCTGCGCTTGAGCGAAAGGATTTTGCTTTTCTCCCGGAACTACTCCGGCATCCGCCCAATCCCGAATAATCAGGACCTTTTCCTGCGGCGCCCCTTTTTCTTTCACTAGTCGATCCCGCATCGCTTCTCCCAGCGCGATGATCTTGTCCGCTTGCCCGATCAGTATCCGGTTGACGCCGTGAAGCGCGTTTTCAACGAAAGGGTTTCGGAAATTGTTCAGAAGACGAGCCACTTCGGGAAAAAGGTCTCTGTACGAGATGACGAGTTTTGCCCGAAAGCGCCGCGCCGCGAGCAAAGCGGCGAGGCCGATCACGGGCGGATCGGTCAACGCGATGATCACGTCCGGTTTCTCCAGGTAAAGACCGGCGAGGCACGCGGAGGCGAAATAGCTCAAGTAGTTGCAGACTCGGCCTGCGAAAAGCTTTTTTGAAAAGGAGGTGCTGTGGGCGCGGAGGATAGAGATCTCGCCGAACCGTTCCTTCGTGAAGATGCGCCAGCGGGGAGGCGTTTTCCAGCTTTGCGGAACGGTTCCTTGCGGCAGGCCGGCCACCACCGAGACGCGGCAGCCGTGCGTTTTCGCCAGCCCTTCGGCGAGTTCCGTCAGGAGCTGCCCGGTGGCACTCACCTCCGGGTAGAAGGCCCGGTTAAAAAAAGCGATGTGGAGCGGCTTCACGCTTTCATCCCGCGTTCGGTCAGCAGCCGATCGAGGGATTGCTGTTTCAAATGCGCGGGATTTTTTGTGGAGAAATACCAATCCACCGTTTTGTGGAGCCCGTCGAGGAAACGAACCTGAGGTTCCCATCCAAGCAGTTTTTTCGCAAGCTGGTTATCCGCAACCCGGTTGTAAGGACCGGTAGGCATTTCGGGGTGAAACTCCAGCTTCGCGCTATGCTTCGTGTAGCGCAGCACCTCCTGCACCGCCTCCAGCACGGAAATTCGCTCCATCGTCCCCAGGTTCACCGCTGTCCCGTCGTCTATTTTCTCGGCGGCTAAAATAGTTCCGGAGACGATGTCGCTGATGTAGGTCCAATTCCGGATTTGCTTGCCTGTGCCCCAGACGACGAAGGGATCCTGCTGGATGAACGCGCGGGCGATCATCGCAATCACTGCATGGTTTTCGATACCGCGCGGGCCGTACACGGTGAAGTACCGGCAGGAAGCCGATTTCAATCCGTAGTCCTTGTAAAAGGCCCGGAGCGTCATTTCCGCCATGAGCTTTGCCCAGCCGTAGAGATTGTCCGCGTCATACGGCGGGCCGGCCATCTCTTCCTTAAGGTAAACGATTTCATTCGGATCGGACTGGATGTGGTTCGGATAGACGCAGCCGGAAGAGGCGTAGACGATTTTTTCGACCCCGGCTTTGCGGCACGCGTCGAATACGATTCCGTCAAGCACAAGGTTTTCGGCGCAGGCGGCCTGGTGGAGATCCACGTAGCCGCGACCGCCGTGGGCCGCGGCTAGATGGAACGTAGTTTGAATGTTTTTGGCGGCGCGGCGCGCGCTTTCCTGTTCCCGAAGATCAAGCGGAAGGAATTCGACTGCGCGAGAGCTGACGTGCGCTTGAATATTCTCAAGCGTGCCGCTGGAGAGATCGTCCGCGACGCGGACTGACGCGCCCCGGTTTACCAGCGCGTCGACGAGGTGGGAGCCGATAAACGAAGCCCCACCGGTAACGAGAACTTTGCGCCCTGCCCACTCCATGGCGCAAAGTATACCACAGGAGGGAAAACTCGGCCGATCCGAAAGAAGCCCGTTCTTAACGGGCCGTCGCCAGGGAAGCTCTCCTTTTGAGTCGGCGGAAAAAATACCGGTTGATGATGTAGATCAAGACGAGACCAGCCGCGGTGCTGGAAACCACCTCGACAAACGAGCCGCCCATCTCAACGAGGCTTAACCCGGGCAGGTAAAAATAGGCGAACAGATGTCCATTCCCTTTTCGGATCGCGTGTCCTGCCATCGAATCCATCACGCCGAGCAGCGTGCCGAGCAGAAGAAATCCGAAGAAGATGCCCCAAGAGGAAAAGTTAATGTAGAGCTCCAAGATCGGACCTACGCCGACGGATGTTTCCTCATTAAAAGTGAGACCGGTGTAGTCCGCAACGAGATTGCCGCTGCCGGCGGCGATCGGTTTCGACGGCCACAGAATACGAGGGATCAGCGAGAGCAATGCTTGCACAAGCGTTTCGCCGTACGCGTACGGGGCGAACCCGGAGCGGATGTACTCCACGCCCATACCGACGAGAAAGTTCTGGTTGAGGCGCTCGTCGATGCTAGACAGGTGTTGCTCGTTATTGGGGTCGAGCCACTCAAAGTTGCCGGCGGTTCCACCGAGCGCGTTGACCCTGCTGCCCCCGATCGCTTCTCGGATGCTTGGTCGGTCGCGCATGTAATTCACGTAAAAAGAGAAGCCGACATAGAAAAGAAGCACCGCCGCCAAAACAATTTTCCATCGTGGCCGGATAAAGCTTGCACAAAAAGCAAGGATCGATAGGACAATAGCTGCACCGTAGCTAAGAAATCCCTGAAGGAGGATGGTCATCAGCGGCAGACATACGCAGCAGAACAGCAGCCATAACGAGAACATCCCAATTTTTTTCTCCTCCCAAAAGTGCCACAGCAAAAGGCATATTCCAACGGTGCCCAAGCGCCACCCAGCCGCTGCAAACGCGGTTACCGTGGGGATTGCTCGGGAGATAATCGCGAGGAAGAGATAGAAAGACAATCCTACCGCTATGTAGCTGTAAGGCAGCGATGGACCGATGGTATCCCCCGGGATCAGGGAGAGGTTTTGGGGCCGGACGATTTTAAGCGCGAAGAAGCTCACAACGGTGCAGCCCAAACCAAACGCAATGAGAGCAAGCGTTGCCTGCTGAAAACCAATCTGGATGATGTCGGTGCCGGCGTAGGTTTCCCAAAAAAGAGGGAAGTGCAACGGGAGCGAGTAAATTAATCCTCCGAGTCCGTAATAAACGCACAGCTCCATCAGCGTGGTTAAGATGAGGCCAGATCCGGTGACGTTGCGCCTCCAGCGGACGTAAATGATCAGAGGCACAGCGATGAACCAGATCAGAGTCAGAAATTGGATCGTCAACGGAGTAGGCATGAGGTATAGAGATACTTCATGGCTTCCGCCACCCGATGTGTTGTAAATCGGCTGGAGGCAAGCTGCTGGCCCCGTTCTCCCATTTTTTTGCGCAGCGGGGCATCGCCGAGAAGCTGTTCCAGCGCTTGGATCCAGGCAGAGGGGTCTCTTCCCGGCAGCACCAGGCCTGCCCCAGCTTCCAAAACGGCATTCGCAAGGCCGACCTGATCGGAAATGAGCATGGGAACCCCGCAGGCCATCGCTTCCAAAGCGGCCATGCCGAAGCTGTCGCCTTCTGAAGGCAAAAGAAAAAGATCCGCATCTTGAAAAGCAGACCATTTTTTCTGCCCCGAAAGAGAACCGGTAAATGAGGTTCTCTCCAGCAGACCCGATTTTCGAAGCGTGCGGCGAGCCTGTTCGCCGGCTCCGTCGTCCTGCCCCACTATAACGAGATGGACGTTTTTCATTCGGGGAGCGATCGAAACAAAAGCATCGACCACAATGTCGAGCCGTTTTTTGGGGTGAAGTCGGCCGAAGAAAAGAAGAATGGAACGGTTTCCAATTTCCGGAAAGGAGGCTCGGAATTTTCCTTTTAAGCCCTCCGGAATTTCTTCCATCCGAATCGAGCGGGGGATGACCGCTTGGGGGGGATTTGTGCCGAAAAGGAACGCATGCTGTTTTTCAAGGTCGCTTGTGAAGTGAATGCAGGCCGCTTGACCAAGCGTTCTCCTCTCCACGAGAGAGCCGTAAACACGCTTGAACAGTGCGCGGCGGCGCAGGCCGTATTCGTCGAGCAGACCGCAGGGGGAAACAACGTAGGGGATTCTTGACTGTAGGCATGCCCGGGAGGCAGCGAAAGCGGGGTATTGCCACAGTGCGTGAATGTGGACGGCGTCGTATCGGCCGATCGAGTGATCA
>OBEQ010887797.1_pt1 | contig 13069 bp, 16 predicted proteins | sample 1670901 | NCBI WGS metagenome assembly OBEQ01 (sample SAMEA104232315, study PRJEB22302) | groundwater metagenome | biome: forest; feature: aquifer; material: groundwater | place: USA | collected 2011-08-07 | depth 5.4 m
AGGGAAGTGCTGTCAAGTGGCATTTGAAGAATCATTTTTTCTCTTCCTTTACATTCATGCCTAGGATTTCTTTGCCTATTATTGTTGCCATGCTTACGAGGGGAACTGCGAAAATGCCTCCGATCAGACCTGCGACTTTAAGTCCGGCGAGAAGAGAAAGCATAACGATAATTGGATGGATTTTGAATGCTCCGCCAATTAGCTTGGGCCCTAAAATATTATATGAAATCTGCTGAAGTACGAGTAAGATTGCCAGGATGAAAAGCGCTTTTGATGGATCGACAACAAAGCTAACAAGAAATGGAGGAACAAGTGCAAGAACCGGGCCAATTACGGGGATTATTGTCAAAAGCCCTGCGACAACAGATGTAGAGGGGGCAAAATTTATTCCAAAAGCTAGCATTACGACGAATGTCAACAAGGCTCCGATTATTCCAAAAATTACCTGAATCCTCATATAATTTGCCACTGTTTGATCAATCACCTGTTGTGAAAAAGTAAGATGTTTATGCCAGGACGAAGGAACAAGCTTGTAAATTGTTTCTTTGATAGTTCCTCTCTCAACAATAAGATAAAAGGATAGGACCAAGACGACGAGAAAATAGATTAGAAATTGCGCAACAGATGGAATTATATAAATGTAGTTGGTCAATGACTCTAGAAATTTTTGAGAGGCGTTCTGGATAAAAGGAGGAGCAGAGAAGAGGTAGGTGGGCAAAAGTTTGACAACTATTTGAATTTGCTCAGAAACGATAGGTATTAGAGTGTAAATTGCGCCGGTAAATAGCGCGCCAAACAAGATAAAAGTTAGAAAAGTTGATAAAATCAGAGGAATTTTAAAAGTTCGTCTGACAAAATAGACAACTGGATCAAGCACAAAGCTCAAAAGCCACGCAAAAACTATTATAAGAACAATATCTGTGAATATGCTTAAGACTTGCAAGAATACTTGGATTAAAAATATTACTGCGGCGATTAAAAGCAGGGGATAAAGGTATTTGATCTCTGAGATTTCATTCTTTAAATCTTGCAGCATACAAGAATTATATCTCAATTAAATCCGCAGTGGAATGGGTTAGAAGTTTTGGGCCATTTTTATACAATACTAAATCTTCAATTCTTACTCCACCAAGGGCCTTGATATAAATTCCAGGCTCAACAGAAAAAACCATATTGTTTTGCGCTTTTTCTCTGGACTTTGGAGATAATCTGGGAGCCTCATGGATTTCAACGCCAACCCCATGACCCAAGGAATGAGGAATTGTCGGATATTGTTTGGATATCACATAATCGCGGGCCACTTTATCCGCACCGCGAAGATTTATGATTTTAGATTTACGATTTAAGAATTCAATTGTTTTTGATTGAGCGTCAAGAACTGTTTGATACATTTTATTAAACTCCGCAGGCGCCTTACCAAAGAATATAGTTCGGGTCATGTCAGAGCAGTAATTTTCATATTTAACTCCAAAATCCAGCAGAACTATCTCATTATTTTTTAGTTTGGTGTTTAGGGATTTGTGGTGGGGAGTGGAGGAGTGGGGACCAAAGGCGACGAGGGGTGAAAAAGAAGAACCTGCGTTTTGTTTGCGAAAAAACAACTCAAGATCAAAAGCAATTTCTTTTTCGCTGACCCCAAGTCTAATCTTTGTCAAAATGAATTCAAAGGCTTCATCGCCAATAGAGCATGCCTTTTTGATTTTTTCTATTTCATCAATCTCTTTTATAGCTCTCAATCCCTCGATCAGGTTTTTGGTTGGAATTATTTTCACTCTGTTTCTAATCTTTGTGTATTCTGCTACGGAGAGATTTGCGCTTTCAAAGCCAACCTTTTTTAGTCTATTTTCTCTTACAACTTGTTCAAAGTTTTGTAAGAAAGAATCTGATTGAATATTTTCCAAAAGCTTGAAATCTTTTACATGCATTTCAACTGCTTCTGAGTATCTGGCATCGGTGAATACAAAGTTTCTATTTTTGGTAATCAGTAAGAACGCCTCACGTTCGATTGGGTCAAAAGAAGAAAAGCCTGTTAAGTAAATTATGTTTGAGACATTTGAAACAAGAAGACCATCAAGCTTTTGCTCTTTTAATTTATTTTTTAAACTTTTAAGTCTCGTAGACATTATCTGACAATTGGGGTCAACTTCTTTCCCGATCCTGTGGAAGGAACAATCGATGGGGAGGCGGGAAGCTCTTTAATTTCAATTTGTGGGTTTTGCGCAACGCCTGGGAAAAGCAAAACTCTTCCGGCAGTTATGGTGTCTTTTTGTTTTGGATCAAAAAACCCTGTAACAATAATATTTTCTTTAAGTGTTATTTTTGAAAATCCAGATTTTATCAACTTTCCATCACTGTCGACATCGTACACTTTCGAAACATTTTCAATACTAACCTTCAAATTTCGATCCTCTGTTGCGACTACTAGATTAAAATTTTTATCATCTTTGGTCGCGACAACTCCTATAATAAATTCCGGAATGTCCAGCACATTTATAAATCTTGCCAGCGTTCTTCTGGACTCTTTATTGTATAGCCCCAAAACGCCTATCTTTGATCCTTTTTTAATGTCGGAGATTCCAAATGTCCCTTTCTGATCCGGGGATGAGAACTTTGTAAACTCATCAACGTCAATGATTCTGACATTGCTATTTAAATCACTTATCGTAATTTGTGTTGCTGTTGCATCTGAAACAACTCCAACCAATCCTCTTTTTTCAACCAGCTTAAGCGCTGCGACTTTCGATGCTACCTTATTTTTCAAATCATCAATTTGTTTTGAAAGACCAGGACTTTGAGCAACCATTGAGGCATTTGAGGATGGATCAGCTGCGAACGCTTTGTTTACTCCAATCACAATTATACAAAAAGCAGAGGCAAGAATTATTTTCTTCATATTAAAAATTTTCAGTTGAATAGGTTACAATCCTAGTTTGTGAAACTGTTTCACCATTATTAGCTATAGTTGTTACTCTTATAATATTTTGGTCATTATCCAAATTGATGGTCATTGAAAAGTTTCCATCCGAAGAAGAGATTCCTGATGAGAGATTTATGGGGGAGAGAACTACAATTTTCGCTCCGGGCAGGGTTTTTCCGGACACAATTAATATTCTTTTATCTGTGACCTCTTCATTTGTGGGTGCGGAAATGTTTAAATAAATCGATGGCTTGGGTGTTGGAGTGGGTACAAGGGTGGATATTTTTTTAATTTTTGTGGTAGGAATTGTCCTTGAAGACTCATAAAAATAGAATATGATTCCAGCAGCCAGAAGTCCGATTCCTGATGCTACCAAAAAAAGAATTATTTTTTCCTTCTTCATAATATAGAAAGTATGATTTTGAGGCCAAAAGATTAGGTTATGATACGTTAAAAAACTCCACTTGTCAAGAAAAATTTGCTTATGTTATGATGATGTCCTATGGAAATTGCTAAGGTGGGGGAAAATTGCCTAAGAATAAAAGGAAAAAATGCCACAATCATCGTTGATCCTTCGCAAAAAGGTGGACCAGCGGATATCGCTCTGGCTTTGAAAAAAGCTTTTTCTTTTCCGCCCACGCAAGGAGTAAGGCTCACGGTTGTTGGGGCAGGAGAATATGAAGTAGGAGGAGTTAAAGTGTCAGGAATAGACGGGGGGGCAGAATTGGTGTACGCAGGAGAAATAGATGGAACAAGATTTGTGCTTGGCTACTGCTTGGCAATTGAAAAAACCATTTCCTCCCTCGATGAAACTCCAGTTGCAATAATAAATGTATCGGGAAGTTTTAATCCTTCGATAATCGCAGCGCTTTCGCCGCAGGTTTGCGTATTGTATGGTCCACAGATTGAAGAGGCCTTAGCTGCATTAGGGAAGAAAGACTTACCAAAAGTTTCAAAATACAGCGTAAAAGTGGACAAGCTTGCGTCGGAGGGAGAAGAAATCGTGGTGCTAGATTAAGGAGGATTATGCCCACTATCAAAGTTCCGCCTCATAATATAACGGCCGAACAGTCTGTTTTAGGTTCTATTCTAATCAGTAAAGACGCCGCTAGCCTGGTGTCTCAAATCCTTGAGTCATCAGATTTTTATGATAATAGAAACGCGTTGATTTATGCTGCGATGCTTTCTCTGTACGAAGAAGGAAAACCAATTGATGCGCTGACTCTTCATCAAAGACTTAAGAAAAACAAAACTTCCCAGATCGTTGATGATGGATACCTTGCAGATTTGGTTAATTCCACTCCGACCGCGGCAAATGTCGATGAATATGCGAAAATTATAAAAGAAGCCTCAACGAAGAGATCATTACTCCATCTCGCATCAGAGCTTGGAGAGATGAGCTTTATGGACGATACGGAAGCAGAAACGCTTCTAGATAAGGCAGAGTCATTAATTTTTTCCATTTCGCAAGGACATAATGTCCAAGGATTTATTCCCATCAAAGACGCCCTTGCGCAAAGCTTTGACAAAATTGACGAGATACATAACAGGGGAGAGGGACTGCGCGGAGTAACAACAGGATTTAAAGATTTGGATAATATTCTCTCGGGCATGCAGGATTCAAATCTTCTTATTTTGGCGGCGCGTCCTGGTCAAGGAAAGACAGCTCTCATTGTAAATATTGCTCAGTTCGTGGCAGTATCGGCAAAGCTTCCTGTTGGAATTTTTTCACTTGAAATGAGTCAGGAGGAACTCGTAGATAGGCTTTTGATCGGGCAGGCAGATGTTGATGCATGGAAGCTTAAGACAGGGCGGCTATCAGAGGCAGACTTTTCAAAGCTCTCAGAGGCAATGGGAACCTTGGCTGATGCGCCGATTTTCATAGACGATACTCCTGGAATTTCTGTTTCTCAAATAAGAACCAAAGCTCGCCGTCTTCAGCTCGACAAAAAAATCTCTCTTCTTATTGTTGACTATCTTCAGCTGGTTGATCCTGGACGCCGCTACGACAACAGAGTTCAGGAGGTCTCAGTTGTTTCGCAATCTCTGAAAAATCTGGCAAGAGAGCTTAAGATTCCTGTTCTTGTCGTATCTCAGCTGTCTAGGGCTGTGGAACATCGGGGAGAAAAGAAGCCACAACTGGCGGACCTTCGGGAATCCGGGGCAATAGAGCAGGATGCGGATGTGGTAATGTTTATATATCGTCCGGACTCAGAAATTTCCAATATAATGCCAATAAAACTTTTGATTGCAAAACATAGAAACGGACCGATGGGAGAGATAGATTTACTTTTTCGCGGAGATAGGATAAAATTTTATAATGTTGATAAAAAACGCGAGGAGGGGGGTGAATAATAGATTATGGATCCAGTAAATAACGACCCAAATAACCCAAACCCAACAGGTGGTGGACAACAATGGACACCTCCAGCAGCCGGTGACCAAGGTGGCCAACCAGCAGGCGGAGACACTTCAGGAGGAACCGGTGGTGATACAGGATCAACAGGTGGTGGACAACAGTGGACACCTCCAGCACCAGCAGGTACAGGAGGAACAACAGCAGAAACACCAGCAGCAGAAACACCAGCTGGGGGGTCAACCGATGACACATCAGGACAGCCACCAGCAGCTTAAGTAATTGTTTTTAAATCAAAAATAAGCTAACTCTATGACGGGGCTAGTTTATTTTTGTGGTATACTCGACTATTATGAATTTAGCTCTATCAACAAAAAACCAGCGACAAGTAATCGACATCACCTCTCTTGTTGAAAAAGAATTGAAAAAATCAAAACTTGAGAATGGTTTAGCCAATATCTTTGTCAAACACACGACCGCCGCAATCACAACAGCAGATTTAGATCCCGGGACTGACTTAGATTTTCTCGAGTTTCTGGAGGAAATCACTCCAGATTTGGACTGGCGACATCCTCATGATCCAGAACACGTCCCGGATCATATTCTTTCATCAATCATCGGGCCACAGGTTTGCGTCCCGTTTGAAAATGGCAAACTTTCTCTTGGAAGTTGGCAACGAATTGTCCTGCTAGAATTCAGTGGCCCAAAGAAGAGGGAAGTGGTCGTTAATTTTGTTTGAAATTCAGTCTGGTAAGATACTCAAGGGTTCCTTTTTCGAATTTTTCTTCTGTTTTGTGGATGGGGAAGGGTTCATTAGGAATTTTCTCATCGCCAACAAAGACAAACTCTACTGAAAGACCATTCTTGCGAAGCGCTTCTCCCATTTCCACGTCTGATGGACTATCCCCAAATACTATAAATTTATTAATTTTAAAACCTCTTTGCGCAGTCCAGGTTAACAACACTTTTATAGCATTGCCTTTATTTGATGATTTACTTTTGATGTTTGTGCCAATCTTGTCTTCTGTTACCTCCAGCTCATTTTCCAAACCCATTTTCCTAACCAAATCTTTGTATTCCTCAACAAGCTTTTTCTGTACAGGTTTAAAATCTTTTTCTATATCAAGATTGTCTTTCATTTCAGAAGAAAACTGAGTTAATTTGGTTTCATCAACCTTCACAACTGAGGAATATTTTTGAGTTATTCTTGCTGCCTGATCAGTGAGTCCCGCAGACAATCTATCGTCAAAAACTGAAAATATTTTTGAGTTTCTATAGTGTGCGTAGGCAGATCCGAATTCTCCCAAAATCAGAAGGTTGTCAAGAAATTTTTCATCTTTGAGCTCTCCTCGAACCTCCTCAACTATATTTTTTACTATCCAGACTGTTGATCTGCCACTGATGAAGGCAATTGGCGTTTGACTTTCCAAAAGTTTGCCAATTATCTTTATAGTCTGCTTTTGAGTAACCTCTTTTGTCTCAAGATCCGCAATTACTCCATCAATGTCGAAGATATAACAATTCATAAGACCTTTTTACTTGAGCAGAACTTATTGTATAATTAGGGGACTACATGGGCAAGTGGCGGAATGGTATACGCGGAAGTCTCAAAAACTTCTAGTCGCAAGGCTGTGTGGGTTCGACTCCCTCCTTGCCCACTCACCTCCAAAATCCCCTTACCAGCTTTATTTTTTGTTCCTGCGGTGTTAAAATACGAAAATATGACTCTTGAAGTTACTTCTGATGAAATTGGGAAGATTTCGTCTGATTGTACTGTATTTTTTTTCTTCGAAGGAAAGACTTTTTCTCTAACCAAATCCTTTGAAAATCTTCCAAAAAATAAGCAGGATGAGATAACGCACGCATTATCTTTGTTTAAGTTTAAAGCAAAGTCCAAAGAAACGGTTTTGATTCCTCAGGAGCAGGGAAGCATTGCAGGACAAATTCTGGCTGTTGGCCTTGGAAAAAAAGATGAATTTGACCATAATGAACTTCGAAAAGCCGTTGCCTCTGCGGTAAAACAATTAAAAGGCAAAGTCTCATCAATTGTAATTCCTATTGCTCAAGAATCTGAGTTTAGTTTGTCTGAAACTGCTCAAGCACACGTCTTGACCGAAGGAATTAAACTTGGATCATACAGTTTTGGAAAGTATCAAAAAAAAGAAGAGAAAGAGGAGGAAATTCAATCAGTAACTTTTGCAACAAATAGTAAGAGTTTGATGTCGAAAGTTACGAAGGGAATAAAAGAGGGAGAACTTTTTGCCAATGCGACAATAGTTGCCAGAAATTTGATTAATGAGCCATCGGACGTGGTAACTCCTACCCATCTTGCAAACTTTGCTTTGGACATTGCCAAAGGGTTTAAAGAAATTACTTGCAAAATTTTTGACAGGGATGAGGCAGAAAAGATGGGAATGAATGCATTTTTGGGAGTTGCTAGGGGAGCGGAAACACCCCCTAAATTTATTTACCTCCATTACAAGCCAAAACAAACAAAAAACAAGAACCCCTCGACAAGCTTTCACTCTGACGACAGATTGTCATCGGAACGAGCAGGGTATAGAAAGCTTGCAATCGTTGGGAAAGGAATCACATTTGATAGTGGGGGAATAAATGTTAAGACGGGAGATAGCATGCAGACGATGAAGGAGGATATGTCAGGCGGTGCTGCTGTTTTGGCAGTTTTTTCAGTTATCTCAGAGATTGCGCCTCCTTTTGAAGTTATGGGATTAATCGCTGCGACTCCTAACCTTATTTCGGGCAAATCTATAGTCCCCGGTGATATTGTAAAAGCGTTTAATGGTAAAACAATTGAAGTTTTAAATACAGACGCAGAGGGAAGAGTGACCATGGCTGATAGTCTGTCCTATGCAGTTAAGCAAGGTGCGACTGAAATAATCGATCTAGCAACCCTCACTGGAGCGATCAGAATTTCTCTTGGCACAAATATAGCAGGGCTTTTTTCAAATAATGAGCAGCTTTCAGAGGAAATTACTAAATCCGCGCAAAAGTCCGGTGAAAAGGTTTGGGAAATGCCTCTTGAAAAAGAATATAAGGAGCTTAATAAAAGCGAAATTGCCGACATTGCAAATATTCCGTCTTCAAGATATGGTGGGGCGATTACGGCAGCACTTTTTCTTGCGGACTTTGTGGGAAAAACGCCTTGGGTACACTTAGATATTGCAGGACCTGCTTTTTTTGAAAAGAATTTTGATCTTGGTCCGAAAGGAGGAACGGGATTTGGTGTGAGACTTCTTCTTCACTATCTCCAGGGAAACAAATGATTGCTGTTCAGGATTTAAGAGCCGGGGTTATTTTTGAAGATCAGGGGCAAATCTATCAAGTTTTGTCCTACGAACATATCAAAATGGGTAGGGGATCGGCCAATATAAAGGTCAAGGTTAGAAACGTCCGCTCGGGCGCAACAACAGACAGAAGCTTTATCAACAGCGCCAAGGTTGCGGATTTAAGAATAGATAAAAAAGATCTGCAGTACCTTTATAAGGACTCGGATAACGCATACTTTATGGATCCTAGTACATTTGACCAAATCCCCATTAGCTTGAAAGTGATAGGGGCGGACCAGTTTTATCTGAGAGAAGGAGATAATTATTCCATAAGTTTTTTAGGATCAGAGCCATTATCTATCAATCTTCCTCCGAAAATGGTCTTTAAAGTAGTTGAAACGGGTGGGGCAGCCAGAGGCAATTCAGCATCAAATGTTTTTAAAGACGCAACCTTGGAAAATGGACTTAAAACAAAAGTGCCACTTTTCATTGATATTGAAGATAAAATAGTAGTTGATACAAGGTCAGGAGCGTACAGCCAAAAATCAACTTAAGAATGCGTAATCCTTTTATTAAAGTTTTGTCCAATCCTTCTTTTGCTTTTCTTTTGCTCTCTGAATTTTTCTCCCAACTCTCAGTGAATCTTCTTTCGTTCAGCCTTCTTCTCGTGGTTTTCTCAGTTGCCAATTCCAATACCGCTGTTTCGGGGGTTGCGCTATCCTTTATGTTGCCATCTCTTTTCTTCGGCGTTCTCGCTGGGGTTCTTGTCGATAGGTGGAATAAGAAAAATGTCTTGTTTTTTAGCAATATAACGCGAGCGATTTTGGCCTTCTTTCTTATTTTTACCTACCGTGAACTTCTCCCGGTATATATAATTTCGTTTCTTTGTTTCACTGCAACTCAATTCTTCATTCCCGCGGAGACCCCAATGATCCCTCTTCTTGTTGAAAAAAAGCTTCTATTTTCAGCGAATGCACTTTTCAGCATCATAATGTTTGGTTCAATCCTTATCGCATACGCAGCATCCGGGCCCTTAATTCTCCTCGTAGGAAAAACAAACCTTTTCGCACTCTTAACTATCTTTTTTATTCTCGCTTCGGTTTTTGCATTTCTCATACGAACTAAGACTCATGACAAAACTATTATTGAAGCCGAAAAATTAGGTCTTTTCAGAGACGCCCAGAACGCATTCTCTCTCATTGCTAAGACCAAAAAAATTTACAAAGCATTATTTCTTATGACATTTCTTCAGACTTTAATTCTAATGATCGCAGTTATCGGACCAGGTTATGCAAGGGATATACTTCACATAAAAGTAGAGGAATTTTCAATACTTTTCGTTATTCCTGCGGTTCTAGGTATGGCCACTGGAGCACTTTTGATTGGAAACTACTTTCACACAAGGCCCAAAAGCATCATTACAAAGATTGGACTCATAATTATGGGTATTACTTTTATCCTTTTTCCTTATGGATCCGCCGTTGCATCAAGGGAATTTATTCATACTCTTAATACATATTTGCCCCATACTTTTGAAGTAAATATTATACACATAATGGTGGTTCTAGCCGCCGTCTTAGGTTTTTCTTTTGCTTTTGTCTTTGTTCCTTCTAATACAATAATTCAGGAAGAAACAACAGATGAATTTAGGGGAAAAGTATATGGCGCTTTAAGCACGTTGGCTGGTGCAGTTTCGATAATACCAGTTCTCGCAGTTGGAACACTCGCAGATGTATTCGGAGTCGCCAAAGTTCTCACGGGTATTGGAATAACTGTTTTAATAATCGCTTTTGCAAGACTAGTTGGAGAGTAAAATGCATTTTTTCGCAGTAGTTTTGATAATTTGTTTGGTTGTATTCCTTTTTACTCTTTACACTTTTTCTCATGATGACTTTATTCTTCTCAGAAGAGATGTGTCGATGGACCAGGTTTTCAACCTCGCTTTAATAGCATCTGCCTTGTCTCTTTTATCCTCGAGGGTTTTTTATGTTTTAATGCATCCAAAGCCAGTTTTCTTAAACCCTTTGGGGTTTATTATTTTCCCCTATTTTCCAGGACTCTCCTTTATTGGAGGGATAGTCGGAGGATTAATTCTTTTTATTATTCTTTTAAGAAGAAGAGGTTTTCCAACAGGGCGTATTTTTGATTTTTTTTCGATATCTTTTCTATCTGCGTTGCCTATAGGATTTATAGGCTATATGCTTTTATCAAGAAACTTTGATCCATTAATAATTTCAGAGTTTTTCATCTACCTGCTTCTTCTTTTGATATATTGGTTTATTCTTATTCCACGTTTTATAAAAAATAGCCGGCAAGATGGGCTGCTTGGCCTCATCTTTTTGTTATCTGTATCTTTTATTGCCACTGCTCACAATCTTTTGGCAAGGACTAAAATATTAAACGTTGAGAACATAGCCTCTTTGCTGATTTTCGTGGGAGCCCTTATGATTATTGTCAGACTGATTCTAAAAGGAAGAGTTGGGAAGAAATGAATTTTGGCACAATTTTTGAGGACAATAATATTTTGGTTATAGATAAGCCAGCTGGAATAATCGTAAATAAGTCCGACACTACATCCTCCCAGCCAACAATTCAGGACCAAATTGAGGGTAAATTAGACCTTCGAAGTCTTGATCTCCAAAGCGACTTTTTCAAAAGGGGAGGGATCGTTCACAGGCTGGATAAAGAGACATCGGGTGTTTTGTTAACTGCCAAAAACGCCAAGACATTTGAGAATCTTATCAACCAATTTAAAGAAAGAAAAGTTGATAAGATCTATCTTTCCCTAGTTCACGGCAAAGTGGTACCTGCAGATGGACAGATTGAAGTGCCTGTGGGCAGACTTCCATGGAATAGGAAAAAATTTGGTATTTTAGCAGGGGGAAGGCAGTCTAAGACCAATTATCATGTTTTGGAAGAAGTGCAAATGGAGGGCTCTTTTTTATCTCTCTTGCAGCTTAAACCTTATACCGGGCGGACTCACCAAATCAGGGTGCATTTAAAACACATCGGTCATCCAGTTTTTGCCGATCCAGTATATGGAGGAAGGAAGATATCCAGAGAAGATAGAAAAATTCTCCCAAGGGTATTTTTGCACGCATCGAAAATTTCTCTGAGTCACCCTACAACAGGAGACAGAGTATCTTTTCACTCACCGCTTCCGAAGGATTTGTCGGATTTGCTAAAAATGTTAAAATTTAACATAGGCGGGGATTTATAGATGGGAGGATTTGGCGGATATTATAAAGGAGAGAAGAAAAAACCCAAAAAAGATAAAGAAGCAGGAGGCTTTTCAACTCCGCAGCCAATCGTAATGCCTGAAATAGTCTCCAAAAAGAAAAAAAATTATTAATAAATTATGAAATCTAAAGAGAAAAAACAAAATACTGGATTAGGCGTTGTCTTCATTTTTTTGGTTGCGTGTATAATGCTGATCGCCTTTTTGACAAAAGCATTTCAAATTTATAAGAATTCTTCATTTGATGGGGTGAACAATTACAACATCGCAAATCTTTCAAGTAGGGGATGGAAAGTAATATCTATTTCGCCTCAGAACAGCATGCTAACAATAATTAAGATAAGCACAAAAGATGAGGCAAAATTTAAACAACTTGAAATTCCAGTAGATCTGTATTCGCGCTTAGATGAGGAGATAGACAAGTATGATGCAAAAGCCCTCCTTCGTTCAATTTTGGCCGAAACTTCGGCCAATCCTTTTGATATTTTTAAAATCAACTTATTTCTAAAAACTACTACACTTAAGTCCACAGAAAGCATTGAGGCAGATATAGAAGATTCCAAGTCCTTGAAAATGATTTCAGAGAACTTATCCAATCCATCTTTTTTGAGAGAAAAATTAACAATTGAAGTTATAAATGCTACCGGGGAAGCAGGAGTTGGATCACTTGTCACACGCCTTATTGCAAATATGGGGGGAAATGTAATCCTTGTTTCAAGCGCTAATAATAATCAGAAAACGTCGGAAATTCAAACCCAAGAAGAAAATTCTCAAACAGTAAAAAAAATTAGCAGAATTCTTAACGTGAGAGTAACGAAGATGACACCGCCACTTTCGGATGTTAAAATAATCGTAGGAGAAGATCTTTTACCCAAATTCAAACAATGATTACCGCGATCTTTATTATAGCAACCGTCTCAATTTTACTGGCAATAAACTCTTTAAGAAGTATGAATAATAAGAGGCAGATAAATGAGGCAAAAAAATCACTTAAAAAGGGGAGAGTAATTTATCGCTCTTCCTCTTCTGAGAGTAATTCTTCGTCCTGATCGTCGATTTCTTTTTCCGCAAAATAATTTTTTTTGAATTTGCCCTTTTTGATGAGAGGCTTTTCAATAATTGTTAGGAAAGATGGCTGATCTTTAAACCTCAACACTCTTCGCAGTTCTCTTATAAAAATCGTCACGTTGTTGTGGGTGGCGGAGCGTATAAACGCTTCATATTTATTTCCGCCTTTTATAAATTTTATCAGTCTTTTGCCAATATCATCA
>OBEQ012083054.1_pt1 | contig 13068 bp, 14 predicted proteins | sample 1670901 | NCBI WGS metagenome assembly OBEQ01 (sample SAMEA104232315, study PRJEB22302) | groundwater metagenome | biome: forest; feature: aquifer; material: groundwater | place: USA | collected 2011-08-07 | depth 5.4 m
AAAATTATCTCTGCTACAACTATGGCAACTCTTCAAAAAAAGAAAGTGAAACTCGGGCTTTTTGATATCGATGGAACTATTTTTCGTTCGAGTCTTTTTCTTGAGTTATTTTATGACCTCATTAATCACGGTATTTTTCCCAAAAAAGCTCGTGATGCAGTTGAACCCTTCTATCAAGCATGGCTAGATCGAAAGGGTCATTACAATGATTACCTCATCAAAACGATTCAGGTGCACTATCAGTATTTAATCGGAAAGCCTAGTAAACACGTTGATCGGATCACCCGGGTAATGCTTGCGAAACATAAAGATCGCGTATATCGATATACTCGAGATCTTATCGGAGAATTAAAGCGAAAAAAATATTACTTGATTGCCATTTCAAATTCGCAGGAGTATGTCGTTTCCCAATTTGCTAGAAACGCTGGGTTTGATGCCGCAATTGCTCGGGGTATGGAAATCAAAAATGGCCGGTATACCGGCCGGACACTCAGTGGTGATCGATTTGTTCGTAGCGAGGAACATCTTGATAAGGTTCAACTCTTAAAAGATTTGCTGGCAAAAAAGAATATTGTTGCAGATTTTGCCAAGTCCATTGCCGTTGGCGATTCCGAGGGTGATAGTGCCCTTCTTGGTATTGTCGGACATCCAATCGCGTTTAATCCTTCCAGTGGCCTTGCCGCCGTTGCAAAACGAAAGGGCTGGAAGATAGTTGTTGAACGAAAAGATACCGTGTACGAAGTGAAAGACTACACGTTCCTACACAAACGTATAGACCAAAAAACATCGTGGAAATGAAACGGTTCTTAAAACAAGCAGGGCTCATCCTCCTCATGATGGTCCTGGGTACGATTATTGACTATTTTGTCCATTCCTCTCGAGCGGCGTTTTATGTCGAACCTGAATATTTTCGAAATAAAATTATATTCGGAGCTGTGTGGGGACTTCTAAGCTTCTTTGTACTTCGAGATTGGCTACATATCCGAAATCCAAAACAGCTCGCCTGGGGTGTACCGGCTTTAATTGCGTTGTTCCTCCAGACAAAATATTTTTATCAAGGACGAGATAATTTTTTTGTTTTTCTTTTTCTCGTACTGCATTTTCTCATGTTCCTCCCGTTCTCATACTGGATTTTTATACGATTCCAGAAAATATTTCTCCCCACCACAACAATTTCAACCGCCAGTCAGCGTTTTCGATGGATCGTATTCATTATTGGATTTTTAGTGGCTCAAATACTATTCTTTATCTATTTTACGTACATTATTCCTGGATATCATCGCTTCGGATAATGTTGCTATGAATCTTATCGCACTTATTACAACCGCCGGGTATATCGGAATTTTTGCGGTTATATTTGCCGAGTCAGGTTTTTTGATCGGTATTCTCCTGCCAGGCGACAGTCTCCTCTTTACTGCCGGATTCCTCGCCTCACAAGGACATCTGAACATTATCATTCTAATAATAATCACATTGACCGCTGCTATTATGGGAGATAGTGCCGGATATTGGCTTGGAGCTAAACTCGGACCGAAAATATTCTCTCGGGAAGATTCTCTGATCTTTAATCGACGTCATATCCAGCGTACCCGTGATTTTTATACTAAATATGGATCAAAAACAATTATCATTGCACGATTTGCCCCTGTTATCCGAACGCTTGCACCACTATTGGCCGGGGTTGGCTCGATGCAATATTCTCGTTTCCTCGCGTACAATATCGTTGGAGGCATTCTCTGGGGCATTGGCCTGCCATTAATCGGATACTTTCTTGGACATGCCATTCCCGGTATTGATCGGTATATTTTGCCGATCATTGGCGGGATCATCGTTCTTTCGGCACTACCGACACTTATTCATGTACTGCGAGATCCCGCAGATCGCCAGCAGCTTCTGAAGTTTTTCCGAAGAAAATAAGGAGTGGTAAAGAAAATAAAACTATGTTAGAATCACACCACTATGAATAGAATCATTCTTGTTGTTATAGGCATATTGATTGTTTTTGCAGGCGTTATCGGCCTTGCTCGTCGTCAGGGAGCGCCTCAAGCGAGCACTACGCCTCCATATCAAGCGACACTAACCGTGCTCCAGCCTGATGTCATGGTGAAACGAAATAGGCAGGAAAATTTTCAAACACTCGATCATCAGATGATAATCAATGCAGGTGATGAGATCAAAACATCCGCAAACGGACGGGCTCAATTGACCTATCCCAATGGTACTGTCACTCGTATTGATGAAGACAGTTATCTTCGTGTTCAAATCCTTGATACAAATGGAAGTCAATCCCGAATAAATCTTTTGGCAGGTGAAATTCTTTCGAAAATCAAGAATATTCTGGGTACCGGAAATTACTACGAGATACAAACCGATACGGTTGTTGCATCGGTTCGCGGAACTGTTTTTAGAACAGAGTTTCGCAATAACATCGCTCGCATATACGGTATCGAACATCAAGTACACGTGCATGCGGTCGACAAAAAGACTCAAAAAGGCATTCCTGGCACTGACATCGATATCAATAGCGGAGAAAAAACAGAGGTAGATGTCGTAGCACTTGCCGCCACCCCGCACGCTCTGCAAAAACAACTTATTGAAACGACGGATCTTCAGCAAAAACCACATTTGCGACGCCATCTCCAAGAACTTGATGATGCGGATCGACAAGATCCTCAAATTAAACACTTATTGGAACGCTTAAAGTTGCTCGTAACGCCGACACCAACTGCAAGTAAATCTCCCACACCAAAACCTTCCCCGTCACTTTCGGTATCCCCGCTCCCATCGGAAATTATAATACCCACATCGACACCAACCGCAACACCAAGTCAAACTCCGCCTCTCAATCCAGCACTGGATTATATATTTCCCAGAACAGTATCGGCTGGCGCGCAATTTACCATTAACGGTTCGAACTTTATTATCGGTTCAAATAAACAAATATCTGCAGTTTTCATCGGACAGTTACCTGTGGCATTCAATACAATCGACAGCACGACAATTTTCGCTAATGCACCGCAAAGCGCCGGAGTTTACGATATCTCACTCACAACCAGTGCCGGTAGCACTCTCTTGCTTCCTCGTGCACTGACTGTTCAATAACCAATTCTATGGGATCTGACAGGCGTACGTCCGTTATTCTTTTTTTCTGTATCGCGGGAATATTGAGTCTTTTTAGTCTTGCAGGATTCTTTCGTCAGTGGCAGGAACGGTTGATTGATCTTCTCTTCACCGTTAAAACTCCGCCAGCAAATATTGTCATCGTTACCATTGACGAAGAAAGTATCCGCTCCATCGGCCAATGGCCATGGCCACGAGCAGTATTTGCCGATCTTATCGGACGACTCCAATCTGCTGCCGTCATCGGCGTTGATGTAAATTTTAAAGAACCTTCTCGTGCCGGCATCGCCGACGATAACGCTTTTGCCAGCGCTTTGAACTCTTCACGGGTACCGGTTATCCTGACTGCTGAATTGCAACCCGATGGCAGTATCGCCCACCCACTCAATACACTTGCCGTTCATACGCAAGAAGGGTATCCGAATATTATCATCGATGGAGATGGCACATCTCGTTCAATCCGATTTATAAAAAATGGTTTTCCTTCATTTGGACTCCAGATTGCCAGCACCTACACGGCTCGTGTTTCAAAATCATCGCTCCCGAATATCCCGTACGAACCTACGAGGATCCGCTATCTTGGCTCCTCGGGTACATTTGCCAGCGTATCAGCACTCAAAGTTATTCAACAAAAAGTTTCTCCGGGATTTTTTGAACAAAAAATCGTGCTTATCGGAGCAACGGCGCCCGATCTCCAAGATTTTCACCAAACACCGTTTGGTGTAGCCAGCGGAGTTGAAATTCAAGCAAACGTTGTCCAGACACTTCTTGGCCAAACATTCTTTGCAACAAACAAACTGTGGACTGTAGAAATTATTTTTTTGGTAACAGCGCTGGCAATCTGGCTTGGCACAATTGTTGGACGCCTTATCTGGCTTTTTATAACCACTCTCACGATACTAGCCGCATACAATGTCATCGCATTCATTAGTTTTGATCATGTGCGCATCCTCGATATTTTTTATCCCAATCTCGCAATTCTGATAAGTATCGGAGGCTCCATCACCGCACGGTACACGATCGCAAGTAAAGAGAAAAAATTCATTCAGGAATCATTTTCGCGCTATTTGGCACCACAAGTCATACACCAACTTCTCCATGATCCATCGCAGTTGCGACTTGGCGGCGTGCGGGAAGCCCTTTCCATTTTATTTTCTGATATCCGGAACTTCACCACCATGTCAGAGCAAATGACGCCAGAGGAACTCACCACATTTTTAAACCAATACCTCACGGGGATGACTAATATCGTCCTTGACCATAACGGTGTCATTGATAAATACATTGGGGATGCCATTATGGCATTTTGGGGTGCGCCGCTTGCCAATCAGTACCATGCGCGCGATAGCATACTGGCTGCACTTGCCATGATGGACTCTCTAGAAGCTTTTAACAGTACAAATCAAAGCCACGGGAAGCTCGTCATCGACATTGGTATCGGCATTAACTCCGGTGATGTGACGGTAGGCAATATGGGATCGGAACGGCGCTTTGATTACACCGTCATGGGTGACAATGTGAATCTCGCATCACGCCTAGAAGGTCTTACTAAAACATATGGCGTGAATATTATCGCCAGCGAACATACGATCAAACAGCTTCCCGCTGAAGAATTACAAAAATATCATATCGTTGTCCGCGAAATCGATCGGGTAAAAGTAAAAGGAAAGAAGCAAGCAGTCACCCTCTACCAAATCGTCACGAACCGCCGGAAGCCGCACATCGAGCACATTGAGCAGTATTTTAACGACGGTCTGCGTGCATACTATGGCGGCAATTGGCTGGCAGCAATTGAAAAATTTGAATATGTATTGAAAGAATATCCCGATGACGGACCAAGCCGGGTGCTCTATGAACGCTGCCAAGAATTTTTACATCGGCCTATCGAACACTGGGAGGGTGTCTTTGAGCTTACTCATAAGTAGGTTTGACTGATATATTTTTTGTGATACTATAAAAACACCCTCTTTAACAATCTTGGTGCGAGATTATGACACAAGAATCGCCTCGCTTTTCTCTTGATGTACGTACCTGTAAACCACGCGATGTCATTGAGATCATAACGGCATCAAAGCAAACATATTTATTTGAAATCATGCTACCAGATCGCGGTGTCGGTATTCTGCGAGGAACAAATGCTCGAACATTCAAAGAACAAGAATATTTCTGGGTTGTGCTCAAGGGCGCTGTGCGTTCATGGCTCGATGATGCTTCGGTATTTTTAGTTCCTGAAGCTTGGGATGATTACCGTATTGATATACCTGGGCGAGTTTCTTTTGTGAGATTGTATGGAAGGGAAGAACCAAAGCCAATCACGCCAACTGCCATCATGGTCATAAAATTGAATGGACAAGAGTTGTTTCCTAATGAAAATTTGGATGACACAATCATTCAGCCAAGAGAATAGCGGCCAAGAGCCGCTTTTATTTTTCTTCGGTATCACTGAAACGATCTTGAAGAATTCCTGCTGCTTGACGCATGAGATCCTGTAATTTTTGCGGTGAAATCTCATGAAGCGGTTGTCCGCGCAGAAATGGCTTACCATCTGGTCCTCGCACAAATATGTATTCTTCAGCGCCATCAATCAAAATGACTCGCTCATGTTCTTTATCAATACGCACATCAAATTTAAATCGTAATCGCTCTGGTTGCAATATTTTTTCTTTCGATTCAGACATACCGGCATCATACTGCGCAAAAAATATTTTGTCGAGTTGTGTGTAGTTATCCACTTTTTTTGTATACAAAAAATTTTTTCGAATTTATAATTAGAGCAGTACTAATAATTATGCGGCAATGAAAAAGATTTAAGTACACGCATGTGTATTCTCTATCTTGGTCGCCTGTCGCATGCCACGATCGTCATCTGACGATCTCAACGGAGGAATGAAATGAAATTTTCTAGCAATGCTATGCTATATGAGTTTCATTTCTGACCACAGTACCATGGCAAAAAAAAGAAAAGCAAAAAAGGCAAAGAAAAAGAAGAGACTCTAGTGCTCTTCGGCGGCATACATGCCGCGATCTAACACTCATATAAAACACTGCGTTCAACGTGGTGTTTTGTATTATAAAAACTACGAGACGGATCTCGTAGTTGGAATGAGTGTTAGGTTTTTAACGCTATCTTTGAATCCCAATTGTCGCAGTTTACGAAATTTTGCAATATATCCGCGAACCTCGGCGTTGCCGCGGATCGGAACATATTTCAATCCATCCAACCAATCTGATAAATGATGTTTTTCTTTTGCCTTTTGAGCCAGTATCGCCCGACTCACACCGCCATTAAAGGAAGCCTGCAGAAGTTCTTCAATATAAGGTACGTCCAGAATATCCAATCCAAATCGAGATACGAGTTGTGAGAGGTTGTAATCATGCAACAGTAACGCTGCCGCAGCCGCAAATACCGGATTACCAGCACCGCTGACAAAATCAACAGGAAGACTGGCATCTGGAAAAACTTTGCGCATAAGAGTCCATGTCCCACGCGTCCACTGATATTGTCCGAGCGCAGATTTAGGACTTTTGGTTCCGGAAAAAGCCATATCGCCATTTGCAGCCAACAAAACCAAGATACGCTCTGCCGCATGCTGGGCAGAATCGCTGGAAGCTTCCTTGTTGAGTTCGCTCGGATCGGTATGCTCAAGGATAGGAAGAATCGTTATATACGAATCGGGTAGTTGCGGTACATCGACAACCAATAGGTCGGGGAATGTTTTGGAGTACACTTGATGCTGGCGCAAATACTCACGCGCTTGAATCACAACATTTTTATTCTGTTGTTGACCACCTTCAGTAAGCTCGGGAACATGCAGCCCATCACTATACGGCGCGTACACGATATATTCGATAACTTTCTCCATAATTGCCACAGCGTATAATTTGCCTTTGCTGTTGCGCACCATTTTGCGCTTTCCTGAATCAATCGTAATCATGTGTGGCCATTTGTTTTTGATTATTACCAAAGGATCAGGCGCTCGAAATGCCGTATTCCAGTCGTTCCAACGAATTCCGCTAGGCATTTCAACTATTTCAATCGGCATATCCTTTGGCGAAATCAAATCATTCCCACGGTGAGTAACAATAACAAGTTTTTCTTGGCCTGTGTTGGTATTGAGTAACACCAATGCCAACTGACGCTCTACATCGCTACGGTGTTGGGTAATGCGAATAATTCGATCACCAACAGTTTGAAACCTGTTTTCCGTATACGGAATTTCTTTTTCACCGACGAATAGATCAATGTTTTTGAGTAATTCGTCTGCTTCAGTAAGTTTCTGCTGCCAGGTCCAGGTCTCAATAACTGGCGATTCGGTGTCTTGCAAAACTACATTAATTTCTCGTACGTGTACTAAAAATCCAGGTGCCATCAGAATACAGATTAACCATACAACCACAAAAGGTTTCTTCATACTATCACCAAGATATTCCTTTATTTTTAATATTGCTGACAGAAGTGTAGCAATTCGTTGGATATACCTCAATACCCTAAAGATTTTGTTCGATATCAGCTGCTTTATTGAGAACCGCATTGGCATAATAATTACAGATACCGGAAGTACATGTTGTTTTCCCTCCGATATATGCGCGGGCTGCGCCAGATTCTGCGGCGCGTGTTTTTGCGGCGGCACCAGCGTTTGCTAATTTAATCGCAGATGCCATAAACGCATCTTCAATACTCCACGGATTTGGTGGATTATGGCCGGTCAATTCCGTTACTTTCGCTGCATAGCCCAACCAAGTTGATGGAATAAACTGTGCTGGACCGAGCGCCCCGCCGCATCCATATGATGGTTCACGAGAAACTTTAACCGACTCGGCATTTAAACCAAGGTTTCCGATAATCGCGAAAAATGCATTTTTTTCTGTTTCAGCACGATTGACATAGTACTGCCGACGTTCTGGTGTTCGGGCAATTTTTGAAAGCCGTAAATAGCATTGATACATGTCGTCGTTCCAATTGCCCGTCCCGACATTTTGCCCTACCCGCGATTCGATTTCCAAGATCGCAAGAAGAAACGCGGGCCGGATACCAGCACGAATTGCTGCCAACTGGCCATATTTGACGGCATCTTCCACTGAAATTCCGTTTTGCTGAAGGTACGTGATTTGACTCTTGAGGCGTTGAATATCGAGCTTTGATTTTTTTACAAGCTCTTGGAATTTCGATTCTTGCCCTTTTGTATCTTTTAGAATTTTATTTTTTTCTGATTTGTTGACATCTAAATTTTTCTTCTCGGATTCCTGAAAATGTTTGAGCTGTTCAAGCTCTGCTTTTTTAGTCTCCAAATATTCTTGACGGTTCGCAAGGTCTTCCCGAAGCTGTTTGATAACATCAATCGCACCACGAATAGTATCTTGCGTAACTTGCAAATTATTGAGATCACCGAAAAAATCCGATAATGTCTGATGTTTCAAAAGAATCTCGGTTAGGTCACGACGATCGTTGGAATACGTCACGCGAATGTATTGCGCCAATGCGTCTCTGTGTTTTATAATTTTCTGTTCAGCATCAATGATCTGGGCTTGGGTGTCTTGAATCTCCAATGATGATTGGTCAATTGAAACCCCGAGACTCTTAATTTGAAGTGTGATTTGTCCAATTTTCGCATTGAGCTTGCTAATTTCACCCTGAAGGGTCAGGGATTTTGACTGATTCTCATCAATTTGGCGCTGATAGTCGTCAATTTGGCGTTGTATATCTTGTATCTGTTGTTCTCGAGCAACAATTTCATCACTTAATGCCGCTTGAACTGATCGTGGCAAGAACATAAGCAAAAATACTGCGCACAAAAGCACACAAAGCCGTCGGGATGCTTTTTGTTTCATCAACACACTGACTTTCATTTATTGTATTGTATCTTATAATAGAGATGATGACAAAACGCCTTATTTCTTACATTCTGCTTTTGCTTCTCATTGGAATGGTTGCTCCATCCTCTCTCCATGCAGCAACACCAACACCGGGTAACCTCGGTGGGCCGTGTCTGCCGGGCGGAACAAATAACGAAGGGATTTGTAACGGCCTGACGGTATGTATTTCTGGGGTATGCCGTTTTCCTGATCCCAATAGCACAACAGATAAATATTGGACTTGCAAAGGATCCGATGGAAAAGCTCGTTGCATTATGCCCGATTCTGGCGATCCTGCGAATTGCGTAAATACGCCGGCATGCGGTGGAAACCGATGTGATACTACTGTCGCGGCATCAGAATGCGCCGCCGGTGGGATAGCTATCCCTCCGGGACCCGCATTGCCCGCAACGCAAGCACAGGATCTAGGTCCGCTGATTGCACAGGTGTTTACCTGGTCCCTTGAAATTCTTGGTATCGCAGTTTTTAGCATGATCATTTACGCAGGATTTTTATGGTTGACCGCTGCTGGGAATCCGGGACAGATCGGCAAAGCGAAAACTCGAATTTTCAACGCCCTCTTAGGTGCAATCCTTCTGCTCTCGTCGTATGTGATTCTGAAAGTTATTAACCCTGATTTTATTCAACAATCAAGTGTGTTGCCCCCTATTCAAAATATCCAGTCTGCAAATCCCTTGCAGACACCGGAACTTGCAAAAAATCTGCCAAAAGGCGCGGAATGCCAAGAATCCAGCCAATGCGCGTCGGGTCTCATCTGCCAAATCGCATCCGCGCAAAATAATGGATCCTGTCAACCAACATCGACACCAAGTCCGTAATATATGGGGTATCTTATCGCACTATTCGCCGCAATTACGTTTCTTTTTTCTGCCATTGGCGGGCATAATCCCGTCAATAATTTGTTTGCTTCTGTAAAACAGAAAATTTTCGACACAATCGCACCAAAATCAGAGCGGGAGATTATTGTCGAAAATATGCAACAGCAATACAATACACTGGAGCATTTTTTTGCCGTTGATGCACCTCAGATATTAAATTCAAAAACAGTTCCAGAAACACGCAAAACACAAATCCGAACTGCACAAAAAGCATTCACACAAGCACAAACATTACTCACCAATCTTAAAAAGAAAGAAAAGAGTAATCCTGGGGTGTTAGAGACAATTCTTCAAAAAACGCTCGGCATTGTACCATCTCCATCTCCATCTTCGTCTCCATCTGAATCCCCAACCGCCACATACGTCCCTCCGCAATGCAAGATGGTTTGCGACAATAACTAAAACCCTCCCAAGGGGTTTTAGTTATCCGTACATTTACTTCAATTCCGCATCAATAATTGCTTGAAAGGCAGAGAGTGCCTGTGCACCAACGATTTTTTTACCATTGATGAAGAATGTTGGTGTTCCATCAACCCCAGCGGCACTGCCGTCGGCGATGTCCTTATCAACTTCTGCTTTATATTTTCCCGAATCAAGACACTGATTGAATTGTACCGGATTGAGTCCTATTTGTCTGGCCCAGAGCTTTAATTGGCTAGCTCCATACTCTACCGTCCCCTGGCCAAGCTTTTCTTCTTCGGAGAACATTTTGTCATGAAACTCCCAATATTTGCTCTGCTCGCCTGCGCAATTCGCTGCTTCAGCGGAGATATGCGACGCTGGATGAAATCCTAGAGGAAAATCCCTATATACAAACTCGATTTTACCCGTATCAATATAAAGCTTTTTTATCTGCGGAAGTGTTTCCTTCCAAAACCGCCGACAGAATGGACACTGGAAATCACTAAATTCAATAACGGTCACCTTCGCGTTTGGGTTTCCCAGTGCGGGATCGTCGTCTGTTGAGACGCTGACGGGTTGCTGGTTAGCACCGATTTGGGCATTTTGCGTTCCAACTTTTTGCCCATTGGTATACAAAAGAGTTCCGGAGATCATTACCGCAGCAATAACAATAGCACTAGGAAGAATATAGGGTGTAACATCAAAAGATTTCTTCGGTACAGTTTCCGATATCGTCTCCAAAGGTGAGACCTCTGGAGTCGGTTCGTTTTTTATTTCATCCATAGTTATTGTATTGTATCAAACGGTTGCCCACTGTCTAGCTATGATATCGATATGCAAACATATATGTAAGAATCTTAGTTGTAAAGCGTCTTAAGTACCATGGATGGGTGTGCATGAAATTCTTATTTTTAAGGTCGAACTCATCCGGGGAAATTAAAATATACTTACATCAATGAATTCATTCATACAAAAATTTGCTATCAGTGTGGCGCTTATCGCTCTTTCTTCTGCACCTGTTCTTGCACAAGATAATCAGAATAATAACGAGCCGTCTCATTCACCAAAACCACGTCCAGTAGTAGATACCGCGTGCATGGTGAAAGCTGTTGATACCCGAGATACCGCCATTATTTCTGCGTTTGGAAGTTATTCCACGTCAGTACAGTCAGCGCTTATGGCACGAAAAGACGGATTGAAGGCCGCATGGGCTTTATCCGATACGAAAGCCCGAAGAGAAGCATTGCGAAAAGTCTGGAATGATTATCGTACTAGTTTTCGATTAGCTCGCCGTACGTTGCGTGATGCACGCAACGTCGCATGGTCACAATACAAGACCGATGCAAAAACCTGTAATGGTAATGGAGAAAGGGATTCGTCTGACAACCAAGGTCAGGACTCTCAACTCTAATATTATTTAGTATCAAAAACCCCTCTCACCGAGAGGGGTTTTTGATACTGTAAGTACTACTTCAATTTTGGATATTTTTCCGCCAAACTCCACACCGTGTCTGCGCGAAATGCGGCAAGAACAAAAAGTCCGGCACTATAGAGAACATGCTCATCAACAAGAAAAGAGTTAACGTTTGGATGCGGAAACTGAAGAATCACAAAATAATATAGGAACATTAGCACCGCTCCCAGTGGAGCGCTGTACCGAATAAAAATCCCTAAAATCAACGACACCCCCAACAGCGTCAATCCCCATTCATTGGCAAAGTTAACAAATGGAAGCAGTTTAGGACTGGCAAGCCAGTGATAAAATCCTACGAATGTGTGAGCACCTTTCAAATATCCTGCCGCCGACCATTTTGGATTAAGTACTTTAGTAATCCCGGCATAAAAAAACATCCACCCCATTAATACACGGAACAATACAAGTGAAATCTTTTGATATTTTTTCATACTATGCGATATTGGTACTCTTCAATTGTAAAGTATATTGCAAAAGAAAGAAAATAATCGTTGAGAAAAGTGCTGATGCCATACAGTAGAGACAAATTGCATGCAGTACGAACACCTGAATGCCGATCAAGACAAGTGATATGGCAAATCCAAGCCAAGAAATGGTTGCAATACCTCTGATTATTGGGGTATTGTTACTCAAAATAAAGAATATGAGCAACCCAAGAAGCACCGCATAATATCCCACACCCAGCAATGCCAGTGGAACACCAAAAACAACTGCGTATCGACTCGTAAGCACGGTTTCACACCCATTGGTAAGCGTACAGGGAACCGTAAATCCTTGATAATGGCTTACCGTAAGATAACTGGCATCAAAGAGACCCAGAAAGCTTATGAGAACTAGCGTGACCAAAACCCATTTAGGAATTTTTAGCGATAGCTTGTTCGATAACGGATTGAAATTGCTCATAACTCGTTGGATTATCGATTTTATTACCGTTCAGAAAAAACGTAGGGGTACCGGTGACCGATGATGCCTCTCCACTGGCATAATCATCGTTGATTTTTTTCTGAACATTTTCGGTGTGCATATCAGTCTTGAATTTTTCAATATTCAATCCGAGCATTTGCGCGTATCCGACAAAAAGCACCTCCGGTGCGCTGGCTTCTTCCCATTCGGTATGCTTGGCAAACAGCACATCGTGCATCTGCCAGAATTTCCCCTGCCGGCCAGCTGCTTCGGCTGCTTGTGCCGCCGCATTGGCATTCCGGTGCTGTGAAAGCGGAAAATACCGGTATACGAGGCGAATTTTTTCGCCATATCTCCCTGTGAGTTTCTGCACGAGCGGCTCGTTGGGCTGTAATCGGGGACATTGGGAATGGCGTT
>OBEQ010891880.1_pt1 | contig 13067 bp, 9 predicted proteins | sample 1670901 | NCBI WGS metagenome assembly OBEQ01 (sample SAMEA104232315, study PRJEB22302) | groundwater metagenome | biome: forest; feature: aquifer; material: groundwater | place: USA | collected 2011-08-07 | depth 5.4 m
AGCGTTGAGTAATGAGGCCTTGCTAGAACATCAGATTGATTCTTTGATGAGCCTAGGTTTGCGGGGCGTGATTAGTACTGAAAGATCGAATGATGCACTTCGCGCCGATTTACTCTTGATTCTACATGGATCCAAGGTGGTTGGTGATAGCGTGACACAGGGCGAGAAGTTCGTTTCTAATTATCATCTTATAGCGAAAAATGTAAATTTTGCGGCGATGGCTAAAAAGGAAAAAGTCTTGCTTCCAAATGATTTTGCTCTGCGTTTTGCGAGTTGGCCTGTTCGTACACTGGAAGCTCGTTGCTAGTTGTTTGAAGCTCCCATGCTTCTGATATGTCAGAAACATGGGAGTTATAGTTTAGGGAGAGGCTGCGTATTAAAGCACTACCTCAATTAGTTTCTATCATGAGTAGTTTATTACTTTTACAATCCATGAACTCTGCCGAGTCCATAGCATCCAGAGTGGTGGAGAGATTTTAAAGATCGAGAAAAAACATCTGCAAACAGTCATTCAAATTAAGATAACTATCCATGGGGTATCGATATGAGAGCTTCTGTAACTCGCCTGGAAAAAGGGCAAAATGATAATGCAGTAAATGCTAGATCTGACGGATTGCGCTCTATCCTAACAAATCGCTCCAATTGGTTTAAAGAGGGCAGCGCAGAGTATGAATCTTTTGCAAAATCGCGGGAAACTGCGCTAAATCTGCTAAAACAAAAAGATGTAGATGGACTGATCAATATGGCCCGAGGAGTATTTACTTCCAATTCCAATGAAGTACTGCGTTTTTCTAATCGGATAAAGGAACGCATACAACCTGCTATTACAAGGTATACCGGTGATGTGCCATGTCATCAGCATTTTGGCTATGCAATTTTATATAACGGGCACTATCTCTGTTTGATGCCTATAGTAAACCTTTTGACAGTAGACTGTCATGACGAACCCAATGACAACGATAAACATCAAATGAGTGAGCCGACATCTTTTGAAACCGTATACGGATTTACGTTCCGCGATGAGCGAAAGGCTCTTCCTGTTTTTATCGCCCTTTCTCGTCAAGACGCGATCGACGCCGCGCTCGCTGCAAGTTATGAGGTTTATTGCCTACCTTGTGATTGGTCTTTACCGCTAGTTTGTTATCGACGGCGAACGCTTGATTTCGCGAAAGCATAATGCAAGATTTTTCATTATATTCATTCTGATATACAGGCGAGACATAAATCAACGCAGCACCATATTAAAGTGATTCCAATCGAAACGACTAAAAAATCCAAAGGGAGGGTAAATGTCAATAAATTACGTCACTATATTTAGTTCAGACTATTGTTGTCTCTTCGGGATCACTTCCATTTTGAACCTAATACCAGCATGTAAATGTATTTTTTAGAGCGTTATTAAGAACTGGCGCGCTCGTTTGTAAAAGATAATGAGACTTTCATGTATCCATTGCATTTTCAGCCTATTTGCTAACCCCTTGTAGGTACGCTTGCTCACTAGGTCTTTATAGTGCTTTTCTCTATCCTCTTCGTTTAGCTGATTGCCATCACAAAGCTCAACATTCGCCAATCTAATTCAGCTCTATTACTACCCTACACTGCCGAACCAACGATAGTAATTCGCAGTTTCTAAATCATATTTTACAACAACAACAGCATCGAGGTTTGAATTCAATAAGCTCTTGGCAAACTCATTTAGCATTGACAATGAGATAATCACAGGAGACCAGGTCGATGACATGAGAAGATTCCGGATCCATGTTCACTTGCAGGCAACGTACGTTGTTAGCGTCGAGCGAAAGTAGGTAATTGCTGTTTAGTCCACCCGTATGATATGGCAAGACGATTATGATTTAACTTCTCGGATTTTCACCTATGTTCTATGGTAATCCATAGTGACTAACCTCTACTTTGTCGGTCTAAATTGTTGGTCCTTATTTCTCTCAGGGAACACGCATGGAAGTTCGTTTGCCCAAACTCCACTACCCTAAACCACCAAACTGAAGAACAAGATTTTACACCGCAAGGGATAAATATTAATTAGAATATATGGTATCGCTAGTCCTCATTTATACCTGTAGATTTTCTGCTTGTTAAGATATTCACTAAAGGTAGTATAGATATAAAAATTTAAATCTGATGTAAAACAAATAAATACAGCAACACCCTGCTGGACATTCCATTTCGCTCAACACGGCGCAAAAAATAAATCAACGTTCATCACATCCGATAATCTCGAATTAGCCGTCAAAAGCAACGAATCTTAGCCAGCTTTTTTTAATAAGGGTATCATGGGAAACAAATATTTAAGGAGGCAGTAGTGGTAAATCGAACTAGATTTAAGACCAAATATCCTGAGCTGTATGAAGATTTGTTTGCACTAGACAATCCATCTGTAGATATCGAAAATATTTCATATGGTTCGAGCATTAAACTGAATTGGCGATGCCACATATGTGATCACACCTGGACCGCATCAGCTCGTTATAGAGGTCAAACCAATCAGCAATGCCATCTATGCATAAGCCTTCTAACTTCCCGCAAACCTCGAAGACAGAACAGAGCTAAAGGCAATATACTGGAGACCCACCCGGAGCACTCTAGCTATTGGCACCCGACAAAAAATGAAGGGCTACTGCCTGAAGAACTAACATTTGGATCAGGAACGAAAGTTTGGTGGCAGTGCCTGATCTGTCAAGACGAATGGTTTATGAGTCCAAACATTTACCTCAGTTACAGTGGAGGTTGTCTATGCATTGTTTGTAAAGGATCAAAACACAGAGTAAAAAAAACCTTACAAACAACTCACCCGCACCTCTATAGCGAACTCAATCCCGCTAAAAACGAAAACACTAACATCCAGCTCCTATCTATCAGATCATGGAAAGTTGTTAACTGGGTTTGCCACAAAGCAGGCCACGAATGGTCATCTGAAGTTAGAACGAGAAACAACATAAATTATCCCGACTGTCCACTTTGTTTGAGAGATAAAATTGATGCATTATTATCGGACATGGGCGGCTCCTGTATAAAACCATCAAGCGAACCGTATGATCTACGATTTAATGAAGTGCAATGCCGTCAAGGGCATGGGTTCACTGTCTCTATCACCGAACTGCTTCATGGCAAATGGTGCCAGGAATGCGAGTCTACAAAAAATGGTAAATCGAAATATGCTTCACTCCTAGTTGAATACAAAGCCATGCTAGAAACCATTGGAGCTACTTTTGAGGAAAAAGAATATTTAGGAAGTCTTCATCAGCACGTAATCAAGTGTAAGATGGGGCATAGAGTGGTCACGAGCAGAACCAAATTTATCTTGAAGTTAAAAACCAACACCCCCTGGTGTCGAAAATGTAGTTCTTTGTTAAGGCCACTCCAAACCCGCGGATATTTACCTGAGATTAACAACATACAAAATATGCAGTGTTCTAGCTGAATGGAATTTTAGGCATCTGAACAGTCGTGACTGCTTATCACGATTGAGTTAGGACTTCATTTAACATTGAAAACTTTCGAAAGCAGTCCAAATCGAGTATGTTGAATGATGGCGGGAAATGAATTGAAGATATCAAGGCTAACGTCATATGGGATAAGAAGCTCTGGGATATCATCAATCACTTTGATGTTATAATTAGTAATGCGAATGTTGTCGCACTAGTTTGATTAGAGGGTATCAAAGAGTGGCCCAGGCCATGTTTTGCAAAAGAGATAAATTTTTAACTAATGATGAATCCTACTGACTGAGAGCGTAACACATGATTTCCGACGATAAGAATAGTCATAAAATTGTGTTGGTAGTTGACGACCAACCAAACAATACAACCGTGCTCATGATTAAGAAGGAGGGTTGGAACGTTGACGTTTACACCGATCCACAAAAAGCTATCGATCTCATTAAATCCGGAAAATCATATCCAGTAGTCATTTCTGATTTCCATATGCCTGAAATTTGTGGCGATGCAGTTTGCAAAGCGGTTAAGGGCTTTTCACCTAACACAGTTGTGTTTCTCAATTCAGGCGAAAATCTCGATCAAGATTTTATCGCTGATTTGAAGATAGAAGGTTTTTATAAAAAACCACTGACCATAAAGGATATTCGAGAAATGCTGGTTTTGGCTGAAAAAAGATTATTGAATCTTAATAATTGACTGAAAGGTACGCGCCTTCTCTAGAGAAGACGCATTCCCCATAGTCATCGAGTTCATCTTTCTAGTGGTAAAGTAGCTTTCGCTTAATATCTAATACCCTCGCCAGGCCAGCTCCCAGATTCTTGCTCGATTCAAACTCGCGGATGGTTTCAATTTTAAAGTCGCGCGTATCCTATTTGGTTTTTGTCCTTGGATACACCTTCTTTTGACGATAGTCTACTACCCGAAATATCCGTTAAACTGGGGGAGTAACAATCTTACAAAAAATATCAGCACCTATTCACTGATTTCGTTTAGGTAGGCGGATAGTAGGTTAAATACCAAGAAGGGTCAGCATAGTATTCAAGTTGTTTTGCGCGCCAATTGCGAAGCGCATAGAAGAGCCTTTCTTCCTCAATTAACCCGCGACCCACTAAATTATATTTCTCATCAGGATCATTGAGTAATTGATACAGCTCTCTCTCATTGCTCTGCGTATTAATAATCGCTTTCCAAGGCCAATCAACTAGACCATCCTGAGTAGCTATTGAATTCGCGTGCATATAGACATGGTAATCGCCGCCTCGTTTAAATGGAGAAATACCCTGAAATGTTTTCGGTTGTGGCAAACCCATTAGATCAAGCACGCCGGGTAAAATATCGATATGGCTGATGGCATTTTCAAATGTAGATGCCGGAACGCCCTTTGGCGGCTTAATAAATGAAAATGTTCGAACCTGTTCGTCATGCAAGCTACCGGCATGATTTACATAGCCATGCTCTCCAAACGCTTCTCCGTTATCGCCGATCACAACTACATAGGCGTTGTCCCAAATGCCTTTTTCCTTTAGAAAATTAAAGAATAAACCAAGTTGATGATCTAAATTATAAACAGAGTTTAGATAACGATTCTTTATATTTCTCGCCTGTGACAGCGGCCAAGTACCAAAGGCATAAACTCCATCGTCTGTAAAATTCGTAGGTTGGAACGGTTGTTTCGCTTCGACTGGAAGTACATATCCAAAATGGGTATTTTGCAGATTAACGCCCAAAAAGAACTTATTTTTCTGCGGCAGAGATTCTATCCACTCCCGGGTAACTTTCAATGTTTCTGAGTCTTCAATTTTGCCAGCTGTTTTATAACGTTCAAAGAAATTATTGAAACCAGTATCGCCTTTTGATGAAAAGGTATCGCCGTGATAATTTTCTGAATGGTAGAAATAATCGATTTCTGGGGTATCTAACCACTCAATCATGCTTCCCCAGGTTTCATTTTGAGATGAAACATAGCCGGTAGTGTAGCCTTGGTCTTTGAAAAGAGAAAAAGCTGATTTGCCACGTCGTGCGTCATCTTTATGATAAGTGAAGAGACCGCTGGTTCTCAATGGATATTGGGAGTACCAAATTGAGAGATCAGAATAATTGGAATGTGTAGATGTAGCATAAGACTTATCAAAATAAATACCTTGTTGAGCAGCCTCCAACAGATTGGGAATTGGCGATGGGTCTAAAAGTTTTAAATCGTGTCGAAATGATTCCAAGAGAATAACAATGACAGGATGCTCGGCATGTTTAACCAATAATGTTTCGCCGGAATCCAGAGATTTACGTACTATGTTGTGGGAATCCAACACATGATTGAGCTCTGTATTTACAAACAACGAACGAGTCGAAGATACTAGCGGATGGTTTGCAGATAGTTCAGGCGCAAAGAAAAATATATAACAGACAATAACGTAAATGGAAGTGGTGTGATTAGAGGAGAATGACTGCCCTCTTCCAATAACTATAGAGTTCGCCAGCCACACGAGCCCACCGGTAAGGCAGAGCAAAAAACACCATGTAATTAAAATAAGCGCAGGGCTCGTTTGGAGCATGTGTAATTGCATAGCGCTGAAGTTTTCGAAGTAAAAACGAATAATATTATCACTTGCCGGAACACCCATCATAATCTGATAAGTCCAACCGACTACCATGATTATAAGGATAAAACCCAGGGTAGCACACAGCAGTGTAAATAGAATTAACCGTATGACAGGATTTTTGAATCGCTTTCTCGCGACCAAAGCCGCAACAATAAAACCGAGTAAAACGCTCCAAATTACAGTGGAACCTGAAGCAGTAGCAAGATCAAGAGAAGAAAAATCAGCTTTAGTTGCAGGAGTTAATTTCGCTGCGCCAATTAAGAGAGTTTCAATCATTGCCAAACAAAGCGCAAAAAAGCTAATCGGTTTTAATAATGCTATTATATTTTTCATTTGGGCTTTCCAATAACTCGAATGCTATGACTGAAGAAAAATACCGCAGTGGCTCTTATTCGAGTTACTGCCGTACACCGATACACGAGGTTTAAAATGGCTTTGCTAGTAGCCTCCTTCCTCTAAGCGGGACAGCACACACAGCGAATATCTTCCACTACCAAATTAGAAGCGATATATTCGTCATTATGAAAATGAGGATTTTTGATAATGATGCTTTAGATGAAGAGCCGGGCAATAGATCAGATTAAGGAAAAATAGTGGTTACTCCACAAAACACCAATTACATCCTCAATCATTTTCCTATAATCTTTCCTGCCCGCTCGTATTTATTCACGTCATCTAAGAATTTTCATTCCACAGCTAAGCAGCGCAAGCTTCAGTGTAAGCCCCAACCGCCCGATAATGAAAAGGAGCATACTCTTCGGGGACACAGCCTTTTCCATGAATAGCGGGCATTACATCCATAACTTCAACTTCATCGAACGCCACGGAATCACCCTGGGGAATGGCTGCGAACAACCCTTTTGCAAGATTACGGCATACATGTTTTTCAGTTGTCATGTTTGTCAATGCAAATATCTTCTCATCGCGACAAAGATTCAAAAGCTTTTCTAATTCGATCACCGAAAGCTGATCATCACAATCAAACACAATAATGTCGAAGAACGACGGCGTTAAAAGAAAACTAAACCATAAATCCGCTAGGCTATCGACAGTGCAAATCTCTATTAGGTTTCTAGGCAATTCTCTCAAAGCATTTTCACGCGTGTGCTCGTTCTTTACGTACATTAGAATGTTGATCATCGCTACTTCTCCCCTGAGAGACATTACTTACTATATTTATTGGTTGTTGAGGCTCTGCCATTCACATCTGACGTACTGAAGAAACTTCGCGCCAGTCTTTCTTTCTGCAGGCTTTGCCTTAGTGTTTAGTAAATATACAGACACTTTGTATTAATGTAAAGAATACATTTATTTTATTAATTATTTTTATTAATACATAAATAACATCAATTTACTCCTATAAATATTCCTATACTATTGTTTATATTAGTTATTTAACGAATTATCGCTATCTATTGCCGAATCCTCGCTGTTCATCACAAAAAGTTTATATTGTTTATATCAATAGTTACTAGACAATAAATTGGAGATGCTATACTTATTACATCAGCATTACGGGCAGGTTAAGAAGGTATTTTTGTGGATCTTTTAAAATTTAATCTTAATCTCTTGCATACGATAAGGGCGATAAATAAACACCGCTCCCTAACGGAGGCCGCCAAAGAGCTAGGGCTGAAACAAAGTTCAGTTAGTCAAAAACTCCAAACCGTGCGGAACATCTTTAATGACCAAATCTTCGAGCAAAGGCCTGGTTCGAAAAAATACTTCCTCACACCCCGAGGCAAAGAAATTGTGGGCGCTGTTGAAAAGATGCTAAAAGACTTTGAGACCGCAATCAGTATGGGAGAAAATTTTAATTTTGAAACATCCACTCGAGTTTTTGAAATCGCAATCAGCGAATATGTTTCACATTATTATTTACCCGCCTTTGAAGGCATGACCACCCGCATTGCAGAGAATCTCGCCTTTACCTTTCATCGCGTAAACTATAGGCCGAACACCAACAAAATCGCAGTGTCCGAGTGCGAGCGTCTTCTAAATCGAGAACTCGATTTCATTCTATTTGAAGGAGTCATCAAACACGAAGGAATTAGCGGTGAAACTCTACTGTCTGATGAATGGGTCTTTATTGCCAAAGAAGATCTGGAGACAGACCTAGAGGAGGGGCAAAAACTTACCGCCGAACACCTAATCGGCTATAAAATAGCGGTCCCATTCAGCGCTCCTGAACTATCGCTGCCTAACGACCCCATTAAATTAAGAGTGCCTAGCATTCCCGAGATACCGCTATTTATTCAGCAATCAAAAAGTAAAATTGGACTTGTGCCCAGAAAATTTGCTGAATTACACGCGAAACCATCACTGAACAATCGCCCTGGTACAGGACTAAAGATCCTGATGCATGATCTAGAACTTCCACCAATTGAAATCAAGCTGTATCAGGCAATAGCATCAAATAGTAGCGAGGATGTTTTGTGGTTGGGCAATGAGATTAAAGCAAATACGAAAAGAGGACGTTAATACGCATGCGTATAATATCCCCATTGAGCGGTTCCTCTAAATAATCGTCGGCACCCAACGCCAAAGAACTTTCTGCTCTATCCAATATGTTAACGAAAGCAGTATCACCTCTCGATGGCTGAATTGATATGACATGCACTCTATGCGCGTTTCTATAGGAATTGACTTCAGCATACACCGCATCTTCATTCTCAAGCGCCGCTGAGATAAAAATAATGGCAGGACTTTCGCTCTTTAGTATTGTGCCAAGTTTACCCGGCTTAGCCTGAATGACATTAATCCCATCAAGTACATTGAATACAGCATATTTTTCATCACCTAGGACTAACACACTAGCTTTTGATCCTTCTAAGAGCACGTCTTTTTCGATGTGCTCAAACAAACGAGTGACCTGCCATTTAAAGACACTGTAGTAAAGCGGCTTCAAAACAAAATAACTTGCCTTGTATTCTTCAAACGCTTTAATTTCATCTTCGATACCGTGCACTCGCGTGACGAACATGATAGGTACATCAATACCTTTACTTCGGAATTTCTCCGCCACCTGGTAGCCTGACAAAACAGGCATATTCATATCGAGCAGTATAATTTGAGGCTCAAACTCATAATAGGTTTGGAGCGCTTTTTCGCTATCAGTTTCAAAACAGATTTTATAGAAAGGTTCTGGCAAATGGGCTAGCAATTGCTTGATTGGCTTATCATCTATCACCAATATCTTTCTCATTTAAATAACCCCATCGATACCCCTGACCAATTACAACCCAAGATTTGCACACTTCCTCTATCTAACTAACTATAGACAATTGGTAACAGATATCCATTTTCAACGAATGCAGGCAATACCTTGTAACCCCGCAATAAGCCATAGGAATCCACTCCCCGACGTCTTTCTCAACATTGAAACTTACGTTATCAAATAGACCCTTCCGCGCAAATCCATCCGGCTCTCCAACGCGTTTTATTGCGCTCGATTTGATCGCGGCTAAAAGGATTCAGAATCTATCGATGGCAGGCCTGTTCAGCACAATTCTTGCGTTCTTCTATATTAAAACCAACATACTTTTCCAAACGAAAATAAGTACCGTCGAAGGCGAAAACAAAATAAGGGGGTGATTGAACACTGGTTTAATATTCCTCGCGATTGTATACGCATGTTCAATTCCAGCGTATTCAGGCACGGAATGGCGCATTTTCTTCTCCATACCTGCAGATATTTAACAGGTAAGATTCAGTTTGAACTCATTAAGACAATCATTTGCACTTTTCAACATTTTTTTCTCGACGTGGTTGACATCTCAGGTAAACTGCTATTAGTAAGTTCAGTTCTTAATTCATTCGCAGGGCGTTAATTTAACGCTGCTATTTAATTGCGGAGTAATAGGTGACTATCAAAACATATGATATCTATTTTAGAGGCGAATGCGTTGAAGGCTTTTCAAAGACCTTAGCTAAAATTCATCTCGCCGAATACCTGGAAACATCCGTCGAAGACGTTGATCGAATGTTTACCGGGAAGCCCGCCATTATCAGAGAAAAGGTACACAAAGGGACAGCAACCCACTATATCAATATCTTCAAAAAACATGGACTCATTTGCCATGTTCGAGAGAATAAGCAGCAAAACTGGCAAAACCTCACACTAGAGCCTCTCGCAGAAGAGTATGTGAGACGATACAACATTCCAAAAGAAACCACTCAAATTTACAAGCCAACCGCTGCTATATATCCGAAACATCCCGTAGAGAACGCTAACAGACGGCATCATTACCAACGAACCGGGACTGTGAAAAAACATACCTCTCTAAGCAACATTCTGCTGTACCCATTGAGCGGACCAGGAATTGTGTTTATCCTTTTGTATGCGCTAACAACATTGGCAACAACGTTATTCACACCTTACCCAAGCATAGGCTACGTCATCTCATTACTGGCAACAGGCTACTTTTGTTTCTACATGCTAGAAAGTTTGCGAACAAGCACGGAAGGCGAAAAATACTTAGACAGCCTCCCTAGTTTTAAAGGAATATTCCCATCTTTCGTTCTGCCACTCATATTCTTCGCATTACCCTTTCTCTTCTGCTTAGGACCAGCGTGTTATCTTTCCTATGAGCATTCTTCTCCGCATGAACTAATAAACGCATCATTAATCCTTGGAGTGATATTGCTTCCCCTGGCGTTCATGTTGTTGGGTCAACTGATGGCGCAAACCAGGCTTAGCTCCATACATTTAATGGCTGCCATCGCTCGCTCATTTGGTTTCTACACACTTTCAATCATCATTGTCGCCGTTATTCTCTATTTCGAAACAATTGCTGAAGTACCCTTTACCACCCCCCTATTATATTGCATTCGAGTACTCGAAGTGTACGGCTTCTTTGTTTTCATTCGATTGATCGGTTCTATAATGTATAAAGAACAACATTATTCAAATTACTAACACCGCAACCAATCTTCGACCTATCTATTTCAAAAAAAACCTTTGATGGCGTCCCTACAATTCATCATACACAAATTAAGATACATATATATTTCCCACATCTCACTAACATTTCTTACCTGCATATATACCGCATATCAAAAGGCATTTTTTTTCGACTGAAGCGCCAATTTCAGATTCATCCTGATCGATTAAAGCAGGTAACAATTTATTTTTTAATTTTTTCAGTCTTACCTTAATTTTTTTATTTTAGATTTTTTAAATTGCTGATAAGTTAATCACATGAATCGCGGGAATATTCATATTCTTTTCCTGCAATATTTGCGACTGATAGAATTTTCTAACCTTCAACATAAAGAAATAGGAGTTTTGAAATGGGTGTATCGTTAATCGTTGCGGCCTTCATAGTTTGTATAGGTATCGTCTTTATTTCTGTACCTGTGGCTGAGTTGTTTTTAAATATCCTACATCGTCCAGGCAAACATAAAGCATCCCGGACCGACCAAAAGTTAGCGCGAGATGCGCGAGAGGCATACTGGCAACTGGAAAAAATAAAAGACCAAGACGCTCGAAAAAAGGTTGCTAAAGTACTAGCAAGCGCGATACTGGCGCAATAAGACTTGCCGATACTCTCAGGGTTGCACTTGCTATCAGCCTTCATCAAGCAACAACCCTGATATTTAATCTGATTGTAAAAAAAATTAGAGATTTTTGCAGCTTTACAGATAGACAGCATTTGTAAAAGTCGGTCATCCAAATTAATTTTGATACTTCCGTAAGTTTAATTTCAAGGCTGAATCACATACCGTTAGATTGTATGCTATCGAAGAATAACATATTACTGCTGGAGTGCCTGTAGATCTGCTAAGCCTATATTCATCTATCCAAACACAACGCTAAAGGATTTGTTGCGATGACAGTAGACGTAGTGGTGTTTACGCTCTCACGGATTATTTATTGTGGAATTTCCCAAACTACCTCGTCACAAAACACCAATTCATTAACTCTAATGAATATCGATCGTCCTCAGGGCTTGAGCATCTATTCGTGTTGCAGTAGCTGTTAAATGGCCCATGTAACTAAGCAAAGCATTTCTATGGTTTAACGTTTTCCTGGAGCGCGAACTGTTTAGCTAGAGCATCACGTAACTTATCGAGCAATACGGGTTTTGTGAGATAGTCGTCCATACCTGAGTCGATACATTTCCTCTTATGCAGTGTGGACGAATGGCCTGACACACCAATAATGGGTATTTTTTTTAATTTACCTGTTCGCTCTAATGTACGAATTTCGTAGCAGGTCATATCGCCATTAAGATCAGGCATTTCATAGTCCATGAGTACGGCATTAAAGAAAGCGTTGCGTTTTCTATAGGTTTCGATAGCCGAAAGGCCGTTATTGGCAAGCGTATACCTGCAACCAAGTTGCTCAAGCATTCCAGAGAGCACTCTTTGATTTGAAGGATTGTCGTCTACCACTAGTACATGGCTTCCTTTTAAACTGCTTGTATCCAGCGCGATTGATGGTTGCATGTCATTTGTGTGATTTGAGTGCAGAAAAGTAAGTACATTGCGCCCCTGAGCGACAACAATAGGAAGGATGAAGATGGTAATCTTTGGCGAATTAATACTTTTTTTGAGTTCGTTCAAATTTTGCAAATGTGAAACTAGCGCGAGTTTGGTGTTAGGAAATTCTTTCTCAATGTAATTAACAATTGAATGGATATCTTCTAAATTATCGACGACATTGATAATGAGCGAGGTAACCTCCTCTCGCTCTTTGACATCAAGATTGTGCAATGACTCAATGCCGGCAAACGTGCGTAAATTGTCGTTGTTTACAGCCGCAGATAGCGAATCTCGATAAGTTTTAGAAGGGTCTATATAAAGAGTTTTGCCTAGTTTTTGTATGCTATTGGAGTCGAGGTGAGAAATCTGAGCAGATGAGCAGTCGGTTTGGATGTCTAGGGTAACCCAAAAGGTAGAACCCTCCCCTACTTTGCTTTCAACACCTGCAGTGCCTCCCATGAGCTCAGCGACCTGCTTGCAGAAAGAGAGTCCAAGGCCTGTTCCCCCATGTGTGCGAGCGGTGTCA
>OBEQ012204976.1_pt1 | contig 13067 bp, 14 predicted proteins | sample 1670901 | NCBI WGS metagenome assembly OBEQ01 (sample SAMEA104232315, study PRJEB22302) | groundwater metagenome | biome: forest; feature: aquifer; material: groundwater | place: USA | collected 2011-08-07 | depth 5.4 m
AGTTATTGGATTAAACTAAAAATATGCCCAAACAAAATAACCGCTTAGCCAAAGTATCAGAGCCACTGCAAGGTCTTGCAATAGATAATACCCAAGCTAAAGCAGAAATGGTTTTTGACCTGCTTGATGTTTCAGAAACAACTAGACAAGATTACAAATATAGGATTGGATTGTTTTTAGACTTTACCCGCAAGAATGGTATCAATATAAACAGCTACTTAGATTTTAAAAGGTACTTAACTTCAAGGACTGATTTAACAGTCAGCACTAAAAATAAATATCTGGCAACTGCTAAAATTTTTCTAAAAGAGTTAAACCGCCAAGGTGTATTGCCAGCTGATATTACCCAAAACATTAAGACTTTTACTCAAAATAAAAAGCATAAGAAAGATGGTCTGAGTGATGAAGAGATAGGTGCACTTTCAGAACGGATGCAACAGATGCCCAATAATCCCAGAAACGCCCGATTAAAGGCTATTCTAGCCCTTTTAACCCTACAAGGACTGAGGCAAGTGGAAATCATTAGACTTGATGTAAAAGATGTTGATTTAGTGGGCAGCGTAGCTTTTGTGCAGGGTAAGGGGCGTGATGACAAAGAACCAGTCAGTCTACATCCAGAAGCAGTCAAGGCATTAAGAGATTACATGAGAAGTAATAGAGTGGCTGATGGGGCATTGTTTACCTGCCAGAGTAATCTTAGAAAAAACCAAAGACTAACAACTAGGGGACTACGGAATATAGTCAAGGAAATACTAACAACACTCGGCATTGATAAAACAGTTCATGGTTTTAGACACTTCTTTACCACAACCCTTATTAAAACCTATAAAGGCGACCTGTTAGAAGTTGCCCAATATACTAGACATAAAAGTTTGGAAATGTTGCAGGTCTATAATGACAAGATTAAAAAAGATCAAGACTTACCGAGATTTTATCAAGCATTTAAGGGGGTTAATTTTGGTTAATTTATTGTATCAGCGGGCTGATACAAATTGCCATCACGGGCGATGGCAAAAAAGGATCAATTTTAAGGCTAGTTTTGAAAATTTTGTGTCACCTACCCTTACCATATAAGGAGTATGGTTGGGGTTGGCAAGTAAGGTAGTTACAAATAATTTAATGAAACAAAAAGGTTTTGCTCCAATACTAATAATCTTAGGGGTAATCGTTGCACTCGGAATATTTGGCGGGATTTACTATTTAAAATTTCAAAAAGGCTCAAGTCAACAAAATACAGTTATACAAACCACTGGTACTACCACTACATCTACTACATCGCCAACTTCAGATCAAACCGCTAACTGGCAAACATATACTAGTAGCATAGGAGCATTCTCTTTAAAGTACCCGCCAACGTGGGTTTTAGAAAGCCCTACAGACAGTGGTGGGATAAGTATCACAGATAAAAAACCTTTTGGACAAGGTTTACAAATTAGCACCTATCCTAGTACAAGCAACCTATCAGAGCTGGATTTTTTGTACACTTACTCATTTTATGGTCAGGATTTAGCTGAACCTTCCATAAAAACACTTGGTGATCTTTTACAGGGTGTGATAAGTAAGCAAATAAAAGTTGATGGAGCAGTTGCGGAAGAAATGAGTATAGGAAACAGAGCGGGATACCAAGGATCAGGTGTTTGGTTACACAATGGCAGTATAGGAATATACCTACTTTTTAGGGGTTCAACAGACTTAAATGCCGATGCTAATATCCAGAACCAAATTCTTTCTACGTTCCATTTTACCAAACAATTACCTGCTGATAATTCAACAGAAGTAAAATTTGATAAAGGAGATGTTGCGATAATACAAAATGGTAAAACAACCAAGATAACTTCTTACGGGCACAACTATTCTCCAATATTATCTCCAGATAAAACAAAAGTAGCTTACCTATCTGTGCCAGCTGAAATAATAAACTCTAATTCTTCAAATGCAGCAACAAATGTATGGGTAATCAATATTGATGGAACAAATCCTATACAAGTAACTGGTTATTTGAGCGGGATTGAACGCAACAATCTCTATTGGATAGATAATAACAGACTCCTATTTTCAGATGGACAAAACTCAGTTAGGATGTACACAATTAGCACCAAATCAACACAAACTATTTGGGGCGATGAAAACTCATCAAACTGTTCATCTTTTTCATCATTTAAACAAAACGATGGCTCATTTATGTGTAACTTTAATCCTAGGTTTTATTTCAGTCCCGACAGTAAATATTTTATTGTTTTTAAGTCAGAAAGCTACCATAACCTTCAATCAACTATAGCTATTATCAATTTAGCTACTTTAAATGTTAAGACAATCAATATCTCAAATCCTGTGTTTTTGAATAGCTTTAGCTCAGATAGTAAATCAATGAATATCTCTGTGTATGATGATAAAGACCAATCTTCAACTCAAACGATTAGTTTAGATAACTAATTTTTATGCCCCTACTTCCCATAAGTATAATTACAGGAAGTAGGAAAAAAGGAGGTTAAATAATAAATGATTTATCTTATAGGTTTATTTTGTTTTCTGTTAGTTATAGGATTTTTTGTAACGGGAAGTAAACAAGCCAACGCAGTATCTTTTGCTGTAATAAGTATGATTGTCCTTGCGGCGTTGGCTTTTGCAGGATTTGGCGGATATTTGCTTTATATAATTTTTTCCCCCCATTAAAACAATGACAAAAATAAATAAAAAAGAAATTAAGTTAGTAATAAATTTAGATACTGCGACCAATGAACAAAAGGAGCAGTTTTTCAAAAGATTAGCTGAAGCGTATTTAGTGTTATATAAGTCTGTAATAAACCGAAGGGTTTGGGATACAGCTGAAGGACAGTTATTGTAAAGCTGTTACTAAATCCTCAAAAGTTGAGTATTGGTATTTATAAAAGTCATCCTGTGGGACTTTTAGGTAGTGCCATTTAACCTTACTGATTTTAGTGGCATCTTCACACCATTTGGTAGCCCTGGCGTCTTTTTGAGCCACTTCTAAGTCCTCTCGCCCCTTAGTTTCAACAATGTACATTCCTTTATTTGTTTTAACCAAAAAGTCTGGATAGTAATACCGCATATTGCCCTTATGGCTTAGGTACTCAATATAAAAGTTTATTGCCCGCTCATTTTTAACATAAGCTAAAATATCCCCACAGTTGTCTAAAAAGTCTGCAAAATCTGCCTCATAATGGCTGTCACAGGCTACTAAGTTAAATACCTGCTTCTTACCCTCAAAAGTTTCTTTAGACCACTCATATCCGTTACTTTGAGATACCTTAATTGTTTCCCCAACACTTCTAGCTTCCTGCTCAACCAGAGTTGCTTTATTTATGGCATCGGAAAATATCTGATAAATAATTCTTTGTGGTTCTGCCTCGGATAGTTGTTTTAAGATATTCCTGTCATTTAAGTCTACTTTTCCCCCAAACAATACATTTTTAGTATATCCTTCAACTAGTGGATAAATTGTGGCAAACTGACCAGTAGCTTTAGTTTGGGAAACAATCACTTTGGTAAAAAAGGTAATAACACTTTCTGGGTTTTTAGGTCTTTCTAATTTAAGGCGGTGTTTTTCGTCAATATCTTTAGTGATAGCATCAACAAAAATAATTTCTCTTATCTCATCCTCACTGTAAGTTTTCCTTTTGATAGTTTTTTTCTCAAATTTTTCTACTGACAGAGTAGAGATATTTTTTGTCTCTCGGCTTATTATCGGGGTTAGTATTGGTACTTCAATGTCATAATCAGCCACTTTGTGTGACTCAACAAAGATTGCCTTAAAGGTAGGCGGCTCTGTCATTCGCTCCCTCTCAAATGATACTTCCTCTTCCTCTAACTGCCTGACAAACTCTTCAAAAGCGGGAGTACCGATAATATCTACCTTCTCAACCCAGCCAGAGTTTCTGGGCGACATTCTTCTTAAACCTCTACCTATTGTTTGCTCTGGCAAGATATTAGCTTTGGCTGTATATGGTCTTAAACCTAAAACGACTGTAACATTTCTAACATCCCAGCCTTCCCGAAGCATTATAACTGAAACTACAGCGTGATATTGGTTTGTATCTGAATCAATATCTTTGACAGCTTTCCTTAATTCTTTTAGGTACTCTATATTGCTGCTAGCTTCTGAAATTTCCCCACTGCGGGTGACCTTCGTATGAATATCCAATACCTTACCAGCAAAATCATCCCTGTATCGCTCCTCAAGGTAAGTCTGGACATTCTCTGCGTCTGTTGTATCAGTGGTCATTATAAAAAGGACTGGTTTCTTGCCTGTTTTTACAAGTTTTTCTGTGTATTGCTTCCAACGGGATACTGCAAGATCAATCCAAAGTCTATATTTTTCTGAAGCATTACCTGATGGATTTTCTACAAAGTCCCTCGTTGACTCCTCATCTGGCAATATTGGTCTTTTAACAACCTCATCCTCTATTGCCTCTACTAACGGGTAATCAACAACCACTTGTGGGAATAAAGCCCCATTTTGAGTCTTTGGGGTAGCTGAAAAGTCCAGCTGAGCCGATAAGCCATTCCCTTTTTCACTCAAAGCGGTATTTAGCCCCACAATAGTTTGATACCAAACCAACTCCTCTTCATGGACATGGTGTGCCTCATCATTTATTACTATTAAGTCATCATGGGATAAAACTTGGTCTAACAACTGTTTACCACTTGATTGTATCCCGCCTTTTTTAGGCTTACTTCCAAGTAGGTCTAAAACTGGGTTTTTTGCTTCTTTTTCCTCTTTATCAAACAAGCGGTGGATATTAGTTAAATAGATGTTTCCATCTGCATTGGCGGTTGTGAACTCGTCTTGTAATAGAACCTGCATATTAAAGTCACTTATCCAAGATGGAGGGATTAAGGGATCATTCAAAAATACATTATTGTTAGCAAAATCTTCCTTAAGCCTCTCAAAAACAATGATGTTGGGGGCGATCATTACAAAGTTTTTAGCTAGGGTAGAGTTCTTCTCATAGAGTTTGTGGAAGTAAGACCAAACTATTGCCAGGCTCATCACTTTTGTTTTACCTGAGCCAGTTGCCATTTTAAAAACATACCTGGGGCAACATTCAGTGGCTAGTCTGGGGTCTATAACTTGTTTAACATCATACTTTCGCCACAGCTCAAAAAACTCTTTTATTTTGGCTACCTCATAAAGGTAAATTAAGGTCTCAATGGCTTCCCTTTGGGCAAAATAGTATTGAAAATCTTTGTGATCTTCTTCAAACCAGAAATTGAGTAATTTTTTACTAGTTTCTGATGCTCCATCATAACCACTAACTCGCCATTCATAGACTGCTTGTCTTAGGGCATTGACCACTGGTGATGGGGATTGTCTTCTTTTGACTGGGTCTTTTATTCCATAGGGGTCTTTCATTTAACTGTTACCTCCACGACCTTTGAAGTGTCATTGCCAAAAATATCTATAGCCTTAACTGCAATCGTATATTTTCCAGCTTTCGGATATTGATGATATGGGGTTTCAAGTTCCAGCTTGGGAGTTTGTTTAGTTCTAAAGCTCTGCCAATTATTTTCAAAAACATCATCCCTACCCTCTTTTAGGCTTTCATAGTCCCAATCTACTGACCAATAATCTACATAATCAGCCCAGTTAGTTATTTTTTCTCTTAACTCATCTGGTATTAAGTCCTCACTTGGAATTGCAAAGCCAGTCAGTGATACTTTAACCTTGCTCGCCTGCCTTTCAACTTCTACAGCCATATGGTTTAACTCAAAGAACCTAATCTCTCCCTTTTCAACTGCTTGTTTTTCCATTACTTCTTTGGGTATTTGTAACAGCCTTAAATGAACTCCTTGGGCTTTGGCATTATTTACTGCCTCCTCATTAACGCTCATTTCCCATTCCCAACCTAAAATATCCAAAGCATTAAGTTTATTGGACTTGCACTCTTCCACTACGTCTAAAATCTCGGCAATTGTAACAGGTGCATCTACAGCTCCAACATGGATAACACGACCTTCTTTCTTACCATGCAGATTAGTAAAACCATTTAATAACTCCCCTTTATAGAGTTGGATAATAAACTTGATATACAGGGCTTCTTTGTTTGTCTGATTGCCCACGATAGTTTTTGCCTGCCAATATTGACGCTCATATTTACCAAGATTGAGTATTTCAAATGGAGAGTATGGTTTACCAGCATCTTTTAACTTCCTTTGTATCTCCATTAAGCGTTTACGGGATAAGTGAATGCCAAAGCGTCCTAAATCGCACATTACCCACCTACGCCCCAACATTTCAGCAGCTACACCCATACTACCTGATCCACAAAAGAAGTCCGCTACAATATCTCCTTCGTCAGTTACAGACTCTATAACCCTCCTTAATAGCTCAAGCGGTTTTTGGGTATCATATCCAGTAAACTCCTCTGATTGAGGTCTAGTAACTGAAGTTTGCCCTATCTGCCAAACTGTATCACAATACTTATCGTTATAATCCTGGTAAATGATTTTCCCTTGTTCGTCTCTGACAATATCCATCCGTTGAGTTTCTTTATTCCAAAAGACTTTATTTCGTTTGACAACTTTGTCTAATTTCTCTTTGACACGGTGAAACTTAAATTCTGAGGTTTTTGAGTAAAAGAGGATGAAATCATTTTTTCTAGGGAAACCTTTTGTTACGTTACCTTGTAGATAGTCTGGATAATACCAGATAATTTCATTCCTAAAGTTCTCCCTTCCAAAAACTTCGTCTAATAGAATTTTTAAGTAATGTCCTATGTGCCAATCAATATGGATGTAGATACTCCCATCCTCTGTTAATAGGTCACGCATCATAAATAACCTCTCATACATCATCTGTAAATAACTATCTGTACCCTTACCCCATGTGTCGTTATACGCCTTCTGCTCTAGGATAGAAGGCTCTTTTGTAACTTCTTCATCACCTATCTTTACCTCAAGAGAAAAATCAGCTCCAACATCAAATGGTGGGTCAATATAGATAAGGTTTATTTTTCCTGCAAAGTCCTTCAGTAATGAAGCCAATACTAGTTTGTTATCGCCCCAAATTAACTTATTTTTCCAATCTTCTCTCTTCTGATCTCCAAAAAGGGACAATTTAGCCATACCTTCTCTGGGTTCGTTTATAACTTCTATGGTTTGAAATGGGAGAGTAATTTTTTCAACTAATCGCTTGGCGGGGAGTTTAACTTCTTCTGTAAACTTGCCACTCCATATTAGTTCTGTTTGATTTACATTGTTATTATTTGCCATTTTATAAGGCAGTTCGTCTGAAATTGCTCTTACATAGTAACAACCAGTGGGGGTTAAAATCAATAAGAAGTAGTGGCTATAAGGTAACACACAGTGGGTTATTGAGAGGGATTTAAGCTGATAGGGTTTGAGTGTGGTTACCAAACGAGATAGAAAACTCGGCAAACAACTGCGGAAAACAAGGAGGCAAAAGAAGCTGACGCAAGAGCAGTTAGCTGAAAAGGTAGATGTAACTGCTAAATATATCCAGTACTTGGAAGCAGCTAAAAGAATACCCAGCCTTAAACTACTCTACCGCTTAGCTGATAATTTGCAAGTTAAGGTTAGAGACCTTATTACCTTTTAGGGGTAAGTATATGTTTCCCAAGACAATGTTTCTACTCTGCTAAAGTCAGGCAATAATTCTTTTTGTGTTAAATCTTTTAGCCAAGTGTTTGTATTTGTTTAGAGCTTAAGAATCTGAATTGATAACTTAGTTTTTTTAGAGTTTAGTCTTTGTTTCTTTTATCTTTGTGGTTTAAGGGTGTTCGTATTTTTAATGTTTTATTTTTTGGAAGTTGTATTTATTAGTTACTTTTTTAACTTTGGTTTTTAATATACCATCCATTGCCAACCCCAACCATACTCCGTGTATGGTAGGGATAGTGACACAGAATTTTTAAAAATAGCCTCAAGAATCCTCATTTTTTGTCCCCCCTGCGAGGACAAATAATATCTTCATCTTTTTACTCTTTACTAAGTTTTTTACTGATTCTCTCACTACTATTTTACCTAGTTTTGGGCTGCTACTTGACATAGGTTTTAACTGTATGTGTATAGTGGATATAGTAACTGTTCTTTTGGATTAGCCTAGCAATAGGTGTTCATTAGGATAAAGGACTATTATGACTATTGTAACTGCTGTTGCCAGTCAAAAAGGTGGCGTTGCCAAATCTACATCTGCAATAAACTTATCTGCTGGATTAGCCAGAAAAGGTAAAAAAGTTCTTCTAATTGATGTTGACCCTCAATCTAACTCCTCTAGGGTACTACTAAAAAACTACCTTAATCTAAAGAGGGATGAAACTCTTTACCATACGATAATCAATAACAAACCCCTGATTATCTATCCTACTCCTATAGATAACCTGATGATTGCTCCAAGCCATATTCTATTGAGTAATGCTGATATTGACCTAAATAATGCCTTTAAAAGAGAAGAGCGTCTTAAAACACATCTGGATAAAATTAAATCCGATTTTGACTTTGTTTTCCTAGACTGTCCCCCATCTTTAAATTGGTTGACATATAATGCTTTGGCAGCAGCGGATAAGATTATTGTTCCTGTATCCCCAGGTTTCTTTGAGTTGGAAAGCATTAACCAGATTAATAAGACGATCTCTGAAATTCAATCCCAGATCAATCCTAACTTAAGAATTGCTGGGTATCTTTTTACCATTTCAGACAATACTACTGGTTCAAAGGTATCTTTAAAGGTTTTAAGACAAACTTTTCCTGAGTATGTATTAAATAACATTATCCCCAAGAATGTTGACGCTAGGGATGCTTCAGCAGCTAAAATGGACATTTTTGGTTTTAATCCAAAAGCTGTGGCAGCTGAGGCATACACTAGAGTTATTGAGGAGGTATATGGCATCTAATAAAGCTAAGATGTTAGAAGAAAGTCTACTGGAAGATATGCACCCTTTTGCTGCCAGGCTTGCTACTTCCCCATCCCCTCAGAAAAATAGCGATTTAAGCCCTAGGAACAGCCCAAAAAGACCCTTTACTCCCAAAGCTGATGAGATAACTTTAGAAGAAAAAGCAATAGGTGCAGGTCAACCAAAGATACAAAAGGAAGTTGAAACACAGCAAGTAAGTAATATTGCAAGCAATATTGCAATATTGCAATTAAACAATGAAGATATAGAAGACTTAAAAGAACCCTCATACCAACCACAAACTTATCGGCTAAGTGAACGTGAAATTGAATGGATTAAAGATACAGCCTACAGGCTTAGTAAAGAAATTAGACGGGGTAAGGTATCACAGGTAGATATATTAAGAGTTGCCATTAAATTATTTGAAAACTTACTGGCAACCAATAAAGCTGAGTTGATAGAAATATTGGAAAAAATAAAGTAAGTAATATTGCAAGCAATATTGCAATATTAAATCTAAGGTTTGATATGCAGTCAATAAAAGAAGTACTAAAAGAAAAAACGATCCTACTTGAAGGCTTTGACCCTGTTGCAGCTCAAGGATTTGTGCAGGTTCCAAATCTTGTCCTAAAGAGTCCAGATTTAAGTGCAGGTGCTAAACTGGCGTATAGTCTGCTTCTAAGTTATGCTTGGGGGAACGATAGCTGTTTCCCAGGTCAGCTGCGAATGTCTGAGGATTGCGGTATGTCACAGGGTTGGGTAAGCACACAGATGAAGGAGTTAGAAGATAAAGGATTTTTAGCAATACAACGTAGGGGACAGGGTAAAACTAACATTTACACTCTAAAGTATAAGGTAAAACAGAAAGATTGAAGCTGATATTAGCCCGCTAATATCTAGATATTAGTATACTAATGTTTAGTTATTAGCCCGCTAATAGTAATAATATATAGTTAGATATATTAAAGAATAAAAATATTCAGTATTAAAAACTTTTTGAAATTTCTTTTAAAAGGGATGACAAAAAAAATAATATGTTATATTTTAGGAAATTTTAGGCAGCAAGATAATTCTGAAGACCCATGAGACGATACTTTACTGCTGATTTAGAGACACTAAATATATCTGCCATAACATCAATATCCTCACACTGTTCCCAGTATTTTCTAAACCACCTTGCTGGCATAAGAAGACAGATGGCAAAAAAATTAGCTGTGCTATGCTGAAAATTAGTCTCTGGATTTTCTTTACTAAAACCAGCTTCATGTTTGAGCATATGATAAAACTCATGGAATGCTGTAAGTCGTTTTGCACCCATTGGTATCTCGCTATCTATAAGCATATGCCATTGCCCTTTGGAAGGAAAAGTGAAGCCAAATGCCTCATCTGAAAAATGAAGAATATCAATAGTACAATTCGGAAAAACTTTTTTAATAATACCCGTAGGCACAGGCGGTTTAGTTATACCATAACGAGCTAGGATGTCCTCTGCGTCATCCTCTGCCTGTAGAAATCCATCTTTTGTATCATCTTGAGTTGCCGTCATATTTCTGTTCAATAACACTTTTATAGAACTCTATATCCTTAATGGCTTGCTCTGAAAGCCTAGGAAATTTTGTTCTTAAATATGCTCCTAAAGGCGGTAAGTCATTTTTTTCAACCTGTTCTAAGTACCCAGCTGCCTGGAATAATTCATCATGCGACACGCCCAAACCTTTTGCTAAACGGATGAGTGTCATGGCTGATGGCGACGTGAATTGATTATCTTCCAAACGTGAAATATAACTGCGTGCCAACCTTGCCGCTTTTGCTAAGTCTTCCTGTGACATTCCTTTTTCTGTCCTAACCTTCTTTATAAACTCACCCAATGTATTGTTCATAGGACAGCTTCATTCTTCATATTCATCTGTTTACTATCATAACATAATTTGTCAACCTTGGGAATAAAGTGTTTGACAGACCCAGACCATAAGCGTACAATGTTATTGCAGTAACACTTATGGTTACTAGAGAGAGATACTAATAACTTGTCGCTCTACTAAGGCTACCTTCTGCGTTACTTACAAAAAAAGCTCCTGTGTCAAATGAGAGCTTTTAATGGTTATGCTAGACACAATTATATCATTAACTTATGCCGCCCGTCTACGAGCATTAGGCATTTATATAGACCCCAGGACGCTTGAAAGCAATGGGTTTAAGTATGTGCCTAGGAACTCTGCTTATCAGTTTAACCCAACTGATGATTTTTTGCGAAGATATGGGTATTATCCGAATGTTACTGTGCATGTCTTTAGAAGTAAATTTGATAGCAGTTTTGTTGTTGACCGCCTAAAAGTTCAGTGTTCATATCAGCGAATAATATTTGATACAAGCTATTATTCGCCAGACGGAACGTACAAAGATATGTTTTGTAACCTCTTGTCAGAAAAATTAGTCAAAATAAGTATTCCAGTAACAGCTGAAAAAGTACGGAAGCTCAGCGTATCTGAGTTTGCCCCATCAGCCAATATTATCTTACCGCAGCATTTTGGCAGACCCGTAGGTTTTTTGAAGAAGTTGACATTCCTTGACGTTAGCAAACAATTCCATAATATCCTTAATTCCGAATATAGCGAAGAAGTTGAAGGGTTTGCGTATAGAGAGTATAGCCAAAATACGGGCTTTCGGATATATGATAACGGCAGCAGCATTAGAAACCATCCAAAAACACTTGCGGATTTAGAGGTAAACGGGAATATAGAAGCAGGATTGTTGCCTGCAAACATTTTTCGGGTTGAGAAAACATACCAAAACAAGCCGACAGCAAGGAAAGCTATTGGCAAGTTTATCCCAAAAGGCAGCCATGATGATATTTTCCTAGAAGATGTATTAAACCAGGAACTTTGTAAGGCTGAATTACTTGATACTGTAACCAAGATAGGTAATGTGTTCGATTTAATCGTTACCGACTTGGGCAGTGAGCCGCAGTTTTTACCAATAGAATATCTTTGGCATGTTGCGAAACAGTTTGGGCTTAAAGGACATGAAATTGCGTACTTTACTAATTATGCACTTGCCCTTCAGCAAATGGGTCGCAAAAACGCCGTTACGCTATATGATGATGTATTCGGCAGAACAGGACAAAAACAGCGTTGTAAATACAGTAGCCTGATAAATAAGCGTTTGGGTAAAGTGAACCTAAACGGTTTCTTTTTATTTGATCTGTTTGAAGAAATAAAAACACAAATAAGCGAGTTTAAGCCGTACACAAACGGCGATGAGGCAAATGCAATTCTTGCGGCAGCAGAAAAAAGACAGGAGCAAAGAGATGCAAAAAAGACTAATATTATTGTTTCAGCTCAACCTAAACCAAGCCAGCCGCTTTCACAAATCCCCAGACTGATATTACCTCAGCAAATAGAGATAGATAAACCAAGTCAATTAAGGTTAATGCCTGAACTAGAGGTAGTACAACCACCCTCAGCTTACCGCTATCATTGATCGTGCTTACATGGCTGGTATTTTCTACCTTGACAAATCCCAGAATTAGTACTAATATTGGGATTATGGTACTAAGATTAAGTGAAGATTTAATACTTTCAAGCCTAAAGTCCTCTGGAAAGATTATTTTGGTGTTAGGGGCTAGACAGGTTGGTAAAACCACTCTGGCTAAGGATATTGGCAAAAAACTGGAAGCAGAAGGCAAAAAAGTGCTGTATCTAAACTGTGACTTAGCAGAAGATAATAAGGCAGTAAACACCAACTCAAAGGCAGTTTTAGAAGGGTTGCTTTCAGAAGTTAATGTTTTACTCATTGATGAAGCTCAAAGGTTGGATAATCCAGGACTGACTTTAAAAATTATTTATGATAATTTTCCAGATGTCAGAGTACTGGCAACTGGTTCTTCCAGCTTTGATTTAAAAAATAAACTCAGCGACCCTCTAACTGGACGCTATCTGGATTTTACTTTATATCCTTTTTCCTTTACTGAAGTTTTACAAGCAGGCAGCGATAATGAGGTATTACTGAAAAACCAAGCAGATGCTCTGCTGCCACAAGTTATGCTTTATGGTTTATACCCAGAGGTATATTTATCCAATACCCTAGAACAGAAGCAAGCTCTACTTGAGCGGATTGTTGACAGCTATCTTTTTAAAGATATATTAACTTTCCAAAGGGTTAAAAATTCCCAAGCAATTAAAGATTTAACCAAAG
>OBEQ010057176.1_pt1 | contig 13066 bp, 13 predicted proteins | sample 1670901 | NCBI WGS metagenome assembly OBEQ01 (sample SAMEA104232315, study PRJEB22302) | groundwater metagenome | biome: forest; feature: aquifer; material: groundwater | place: USA | collected 2011-08-07 | depth 5.4 m
AACAAGACCAACTACATTGCTAAAATGACCCTCGCTTTCTTACCGTTACTCACGATCGTAGAGATGCTAAAACATCACCCTGTTTGACAGAGAGCCATACGTTTTTAGATTGAATTGCCCGATTGGCCAATGTCTTGACTTTTTGACCAAAAGATGTAGAGTTGTGGTAAATCAACAACCAAAACTCACGAGTGGAGGATACCGTGTATCAGCTGATTGTGTATGGGTTGCTCAAAGACCTCCAGTTCTTTAAAAAGTTAACTGGAAAAAGTCCGTGTCGAGTGGACTTAGGCACCTTCGAAGCCGGAATAGAAGTGGTAGATGAAGGCGGGCCGAGTGCTCCGTATTCATACCCGGTTGCTCTCCTGAGAGCCGAAAACCAGGTCGAGGTCGCGTGCCTCTGCCTCCATCTCGACATCTCCCAAGAAGAGGTTTGCAAGCTTGAGCAGACGCTCTTGTTGTATGAGGGAGAGCTTTATCAGCTGACAGAAGCTGTGTTTCTGTCAGCGACCGGAGAAACCTTGATGGCAAAGGTATTCGTCGGCCAACCAGAAGTACTCGAACGATACTCGAGACGAACGACTGCCTCCACTAACGGAGAACCATATTCATGGCCCCTACACAACTAATCGTGTGGGGGCCATTTTACATGCGAAAAAAGTCATGCAAGATAGACGCGAACGTAAAACAAGATATCTTATTCCGGGCGTGCTCAATTTTCCTGTTCCTCATTTCTGTGTCCCAGTTGGACGTAAAGTATTTAATTTTCTGTACTGCATCATTAATAGAATTATATCGATACTGTGACGGTAAGAATTCTGGATAGCAAAGTCGGTTAGGAACAACCGGAATACACCCAGCCATGACGCTCTTCATGATGGCGTATCCAAAGTTCTCTTGGGTAGCACAGCTCAGTACAACGCGAGCCCCTTGAAGTGTTTTAATATGGTCGGCACTATCCAAATTACTTACCACATGTATATTTGGTAGGTTTTTTAGCTGACGAGCAACAGGATTTTTAATAAATCGTTGTTTAGTTTGTGGGGTGGTAAGAGCAAAAGAAAGTTCAGGAATCCGTCGGGCGATTCCTAGTAGATTGTCTACTCCCTTATCGCTATCCAGGCGATGAGGAAAAACAACATCGAAAGTTGAGACACCCCTTCCCCTCGTTGTGTGTATTCCATCCATACCCCAGGGAAACACCCGCGTGCGATCTTTCCAATTTTCTGGTAAATGGCGAAAAAGGTGTTGTGATGGCACATAAAGTTTATGTAACGATAAAGCCCAAGCGTGCTCAAACTGTTTCAACCAAGACCAGGAATAAAGATCGTCGGCCAGAAATGCGCCGCCATGCACCAACGCTCCATAATGACAGTTATGTATTCCTTTTTGAGAATGTGAGTAGAGTAACATATCCAGGCCCAAAGCGTAGAAGTCCAAAAAAAGAAAGTTTGTTCGGTCTGGGTATTGCAAAAGTTTCCTCATTACATCATCGTTTTTTGTAACAAACCGGCTATCATCTAATTGGCCTACCGGAATAGTATTAGAAAGAGGTCGTAGCTCTCCCACGAATTCAATTGACAGGTGTTTCTTGCGAACCACAAACTGTAGGGCAAACACAATATCAGCAAAAGATGTGCCTTTATAGTGGGGCGGTACAACAATGATATTCCGAGAATGTCTCATTCTCGTTAGGTAACTTTCCTGCTTTGAATCGAGTTTTGTTTAGCGCCAAACAATCGAGTCAGCGATCGGCCGAAAATTTTAAAGTCGGATTCCGACGAGCAGGAGAAAACGTCAATTAAAACTCTTTTCTCTAAATACCAAGCACTTACCACGCAGTGGGAGTCAGCCAATATAAACGCGATGGTCCAGCCAAATGGCCAAAAATCATAATGAACTTTTTTTACTATGAGACTAACACTTTTCCGAAGAGCGGCCTCAATTTCTTTCACCACATGGCGGCCTACTCTTTGTCCTAACTTCGTGCACTTCTTGAGAGAAATGTGAGCGGCGGACCCAAGTGAACCACCCTGGACCATAAACTGCATCACGTCAGCTGTTTTACCAACAAGATCATATGCCAAGGGCACCTCCCCAGGTTGATCGCTCACTTTGACGTCCTCACGGAACGTTGACATTCCTCCTTGTACAAGATTATTCAATAGTGTCGGGATAGTAGCCGCGGTTTGGCGGATATTCGCCTCAAGAACATAGGTACGACCCGCCCGATCAATTACATAATCAATACCCCAAAATCCAGTATAGTCTTTCCACAGTGGACGAAGTGCAAAAATCGATCTTTGCAAAGTCGCCCACGTTCTCGTATTCAACTCTTTCAACGGTCGAATTTTAGATCCAATGTAGTGCTGGTCGTCCATAATCTGGTCTGACATGCCAAATACTGTTGTACGTCCATGTTCAGTCACCAGCTGAATACTGTGAAATGATCCTCGAATCTCCCGTTCAATAAACCACTCGCGCTTTGTTTCTCGGAAGAGTTTGAGAAAATTATCCGTGTGGGTTTGCGAGAACGGGAAAACCGCGAAACCACCAGAACCTTGGGCCCTTTTAACAAAGCCTCGCTTCCACAGGCGCTGTAATTGGCGAAGATGTGGCTCCGAATGAATGTCCTCCCATTGCGGAGTCCTGTTTCCAAGTAAAAGCTTTTGTCGACGCTTGTCATTTCTGTTTAGAAAATCAATATATTTCTCATTCAGTTGCAGCTTCCATCGCTTCGCGACGCTATCGGCGTCGGGATGTGGAACTGATACCCACAGTCTTGATGACTTCCCGATGTCGCTTTTCTTGAGTCTAGAGTAAATTGATTTTTTGGGGTCGTTATTCTTTACAACATTAATCAAAGTATTCGGCCAACGATATTTCAGAAGCCGTGCGTTATCATTCACCGTCACATGTTGACCATAGAGAATCCATGGAAGCATGTTCTCATACTTCCACATAGCGGGAATGTTGTATTCCATCGATTCAGCGGTTGCCCGAAAATCACAAGTATAGAGTGTCCAGGGGTCACGTAAAAAGTCGATTTGGTCAGGGGTGATTCGTTGTTTATGAATTGTCATACAAAGTGATTATACATCAGTTTCTTGTTTACATATGTGCGTAGGCGATTAATTCGCGGATGCTGTGTACGAAATACATACAACGAAGAGCACGAACTGTACTGAACAGACAGCCGCGAGCCACTTAACCCTTTTACAAAAGACTGAGCACGACGGAATTCCGCGAAGTGGGGCGGCAATTGATAGGCACTAAATGCTTGATGAACTTCGGACAACGTTACGGAAGCCATCGATAGTGTAGCCACTAACCTATCTAGCCGATCTCCCATCATAGTCGGGTTGAGTACGACGTAAAATTCCCTTTCCCCGCCGTCTGGTTTTAATAATTCAAGACCAGCGATAATGAAAGCCAGTGCGCCATGATACGTATACGGTGGGTCGGTCATAAATGTCTCAACCTTTGGCACCTTTCGAAGTATGCTGGTATTAGCGACATCTGCACGGATGACCAGCGCATTAGGGTTCTTCTGTTGTGTAAGCTTAACGATTCGGGGATCCTTTTCGACAACAACAAGTCTTGCCCAATACTCAGTGGCAAATAGACTGGCCACTTGATCGTCGTCACCAATTAAAGCCATACGTAAAAACTCAGCGTAGGGATATCTTTGTTTAATCCAGTCTAGTCGTTTTTTCCTTGAAGTGACATCACAGGGGAACTGGTTATATTTACTTTCCGCTTCAAAATCACCGGTCGTGTTGTTCGGCTGTAAATTGTCAGAGGTGAATCGAAAAGAAAATGCTGGTTCAAGTTGCCCACGAGAGTTGGTCCTAAGTACCCGTTCTCTCAACCCAGCCCTAATGACCGGTGCCAGGCTATCCACGTCAGAACCACTATGACGAACTATGTCATCAAAACTTTTGTGTTGTCCTAACAAATCTACACAACGCGCAAACTCTTCTTTAGTAAGCTGCTCATGTTTCACCCACGCGCCAAACCGTTTTCCAGAAGCTGTAAGAAGGTGTAGCGGTTTGTTTTGTTGGTAATTTAGAAACGCCGCTTCAAGTCGGTGATCATAGTGCACTTCCCTGAGAGGTTCAATAATAAGTTTATCTTTGGGTAAGTTTTTGACAAATAATGATCGCACATGAAACCAGTATACTCCTTCTCCGATTAGTGCAGAGAGGTATTTGTAGAGACTTGGCCGGGACGATTGATACATCGGATGGTTTACGTGTATGACACGTAGAGTTCCAAGAAAAGAATACTTTTTTGTAGCCTTGTATAACTTGAACATCAGCCAATCATCTTCGTATCCAGTATTCGGGTACTCCGCAAACCCCCCTACCTTATGGAATAAGTCAGCGTGGCAAAATCCAAAATTACCAATAAATGAATATTGCCCCAAGTAGGTATCCTCATCGCCACGTACTACAGACTCAGGTTTTCCCGAGTTTTTTAGCAATGATGCGGTGTCTCCGCGTAGCATTTGATTCAAAAAAAATGTCGCGCGATGTTGAAAAGTGTTATTAAGTGTCCATGTTCGAAAAGCACCGAAACCATATCGCGCCCGTCGAGCTGATCGAATAACATGCGAGAGAGCTCTGGTGGAAACAGGGATCGTATCATCGTCGATAAACAACAATACGCGGCCTTGTGCATGCTGTGCTCCAAAGTTTCGTGCACCCCCGCCACTCAGTCGACTTTTTGGCCTTACTATCTTGATTAATATCGGATGATGCCTCTGCTGATTACGCTTTGATATGTTGTTCTGTAATAATTTCTGGACGTGTTTCTCGCCATTATCAACAATGAGTATTTCAAAAGATACACAATCCTGATTTACGAGCGAAGCAATAACATGACGTATGCTCCCGCCCTTACCATTCTGAGAGTCAGCCGTTAAAACTATGCAGGAAAGATAGGGTTTCTTCACGTTCAGCACTAGTTAGATAAGTATTTGACATCCTGTATTGGTTTTATCTTCTCGGCTTCCTCGCTTTGGGTAAAGCACTTCTTCATCTGGTCGCCTTCCAGCCACCAAGAAATCTCTTTTACCTCGCGTTCATCCTGCTTTTTCAAATTATTATCATCAATGGACATGACAGCAGTATAGTTATTGTGGCGCCCTAAAGCAAGGGTTTTTTAGCGCCGTCGCGACGGCGCTTGACCACCGCCTACCCTCGTGATACCCTGAGAAACATCGTTATGAATCAATCAATCGCTACATCTTCGCAAGCATATTATTACGTAACTTCTCTCCTGCAGAAGTTGCGGTGATTCTATTCTAAACAATAGTTACACTAACCGCCCTCTGCAGGCGGCGTTTTTCTTATCATTCTCATCTCAAATATATGACCCAATCAAGAAAACCAATTATCGGGGTCTTAGGTGGTCTCGGACCGGAAACTACAGCGGAGTTCTATGAAGAACTTATCGCTTCCACACATGGTCAAACACGACCAGCGGTCTGCATCTGGAGTCTGCCCATCGACCGACGTAAAGAAGCTATGTTTATTGCTTCTGGCAAACATGGCGATCATTTTCGCACTCTCATGGTTGATGGCACCAAAAGACTTGTTTCAGCTGGTGCTACTATTATTGTTATTCCTTGTAACACTGTGCACGAATTCTTCGACGAGGTTTCGGCAGGCGTATCGGTTCCGTTCACCAACATGATAGATCTTGTTGCAAAGGAAGTTGCACAGCGTCAATGGAAACATGCGCTGTTGTTGGCAACTAGTCGAACGATCCAGACACGACTCTTCCAACGATCTATCCCAACGACCAAGACTGAACTGCGTCTACCATCGCCATCGGATCAGCAAACGCTCGACCGAACCATTCAAGGTTTGTTGAAGAATGATCGAGACACATCCCACAAACAGTTCCTATTGCATCTTATGGCTCAGGCAAAGACGGAACGGGTAATCTTGGGTTGTACGGATTTACAGCTTCTCTGGACTGCTAAAGACTCGGTCATCGATAGCATGCATCTCCTTGCCCAAGACACCGCTCGTCTCGCAAGTACTGAAACTATATGAGTTGTCTTTTCTGTCATATCGTTAAGGGTCGCCAACCCGCCTTCAAGGTTTGGGAAAACCGGAGTTTTATTCTGTTACTGGATACCAAACCGATTAATAAGGGCCACTTACTCCTGATCCCCAAAAGACACTTTATCGACGTTTTCCTGATGCCGGAGCCATGGTTCACAAACCTATTTAAGACCGCGCAGGGGGTGGCCCCGATATTACGCAGGGTCAGTACAGCCAAAAGAATCGGTGTCGCAATTGAGGGCTTCGGTGTTCTGCACGTTCATATCCATCTCGTTCCGGTCAACAAGGGAAATGAATTGACCCCCCTGCGGGCACGAACGGCAAGCAGAAAATCACTCTTGCGAATGCAAGTCCGCTTTGCGTCCGCGTTACGACGACTTCACTAGATTAGGTTTTCATCCCGATCAAACTTTCCCAAAACGTAGCGGAGGTCGAATCAAACTGGTTTTTTGTTTGACATCGGCACCACGAATGTTTCGTCCCACTCTTGGTACTCACCGTGTAGCGTCCGCCGGAACAAATCCTGGTATGATTTCATTTTCTGCTCAAGATTTATGCTTGTTGTGTATGCTTGAAAGGTCTTGAGATATTCCACTTCGTGTTGTTGTAGATACTCAATGGCAGCCTTTTCTCCTCGCCACGGGATACCACGAAACGAAAAGTAGGCGTTGGTCAACTCGACGACGCTGTATGCCAAACGAATCTCCAGGGCTTGATGATACAACGGATCACTGGATTTGAAGTAGCGATTGTTGGTGATAAAGTTGTAGTTGATCTTCACCCAGAAATCCCGTTGTTCTTGTTGCGTGATCGTCAGATAATCCTACTCGCGTTCCATTGTCTTCTACGCCGATAACGATAATGCCACCCTCCCTCTTATTCGCCATGGCGTAAATGGTTTGCACTATCTCCAGTTTCTTTGGATCATCCCGCCATGAAACATTGCCCTTGTATTCCAAGTATGTTTCTTCTTTCCCGTTGCGCAGGGCTAGTAATAACTCCTCAGGCAAAGATTCATTTCCCATACTTTGAGGTTACGCTTTTCAAGTAAAAAATCAAGAAACAATTGATTGCTAGAAACGAGACTCGAACCAACAAAAACATTAGCGTTTCTCTTGCGCCACGCACTTTTATAAGCCAAAAGCCTCACCGCTCCGGGGACAGGATTCTCCGCCTCCGTTGCTCCGGCAACTTCGGGCGGATCCGCCGCAGCATATTTCGGATATGCGGAGGCGGAGAACCTGTGACCAATCGCTTAATCCCGCACCAGAACGAAGATACCAAGAAAAAGCCGCTTGTGGCTCCGGGGGAGGGATTCGAACCCACGACCAAGTGATTAACAGTCACCTGCTCTACCACTGAGCTACCCCGGATCCACAAATGTCTTTCTGAGGGTGGTGTTTTTGTTCCTCCTGGTGCGGGACTCTACCGCTGAGCCCCGACGTTCCGCCGTGCGGAAGTCGGGATCCCGACTGTCGCTACACGACACGTCGGGGCTACCCCGGAACTACCTAACCGCATAGTAATAGAACAGGGGCAGTATAAAGAATTGTAGCGACTGCGTCAACGCCACGACCAAAGAAAAAACCGCCAATCATCAGTGATGGTGACGGTATTCGGCGTGAGGCTCACCGTCCGGTCTGGAGCATTTCCACCTGGCCCAGCAATCTGACTGCCTCATGACGATCTTCTGAATTGTACTGCCCCTTGGGCGTGTCCAACATTGTGCTGTATATCAACTGTCGCCGCAGTAACCGATACAGCAACTGCGCCTGGTGAGGCGAAAGTTGCTGATTGAAACTGAACCTGCCTTGTTCGATCAGCGATTCAGCCCCACCCTTGACCATCAAAAAGATGAGCAGCTCGGATGGTGAATGCTCGGTGGTAACACCATGCGACGAGTAAAGAACGATCTGCCCTTTTTCGTTTACTTCCCCAATTTCGAGTGCCCCGAGGACGTAATCGATCGTTTTCCTGAACGTCATGGCTCCCTCCTGCGTTCGTGGTGAACAACCGACCGGTCAAGATTGAGCCACTCTAGCGCAAGAATGATTTTGTGTCAATACAAAATCACGGTACTCGATAAACGTGTATTTCGCATTCAATCTGCCCTGGCCACTGGTCATGACCACCCCACTCGCTTCACTCGTCGCCCCTCCTCCCTGTTCTACCTGAAGAGCGTTTTTGTATACTGTTTTGACTACAGTAAAAACATGAGGAGGGGCAGCTGACGCGCATTCGGTGTCAGCGGGGTGGTTGGCCAGGGCTTTCCGCCTCCGTGTTCTGTGGAATCACTGCGGCGGATCCGCCGCAGCTTTTTTTCAGAAAAGCGGTGGCGGAGGATCTTTTTGATTCTTTTTCTTTTCAAGAAGAAAAAGAATGCCCCCACGGCAGTGGCACTGATGTTATATTACTCAACAGTGAGAGCAGAGCGAAACTACTAACCGTGCCTATATATAAACTACATGATTCTCAAATGAAAGCCCTCAACAATTCTACAACATCACAGCCCACGCTGGTCACCGCCATGTGGCGGGATCCCGCAGGCGACGGGAGGAGCGTGCGCTGTGAGTACATGATTTCTGAATTAACTAATTAACCAATCCCCTAATGAACTAACCTAGTAATCCCTCAACTTCCGCATATGCTGGTGCTGTTGGATCTTCTCCAACGCTTTTGATTCGATTTGACGAATACGTTCTCGTGTGACGCCGAATTCCTGCCCGACTTCTTCGAGCGTGTGAGCGACACCGTCGTTCAAACCGAAGCGCATCTCCAAAATTTTCTGTTCGCGCGGCGAAAGAGATTCAATAATGGTCCGAACATCATCACGCAACAGTTGTAACGCCGCCACCTTATCCGGTGAGACTGTTTTGACATCCTCAATAAAGTCACCCAGCGTTGAATCTTCATCGTCCTCACCGACTGATGTTTCCAGCGACACCGTATCCTGCGAAATTTTCATGACATGGCGGATTTTCTCGACCGGCTCGCCCATTTCGGCGGCGATTTCTTCCGGCAACGGTTCACGGCCGAGATCCTGAATCAACTGCCGCTGAATCTGTTGGAATTTATTGATCGTTTCGACCATGTGCACCGGAATTCGGATAGTTCGGGACTGGTCGGCCAGGGCGCGGGTGATGGCCTGACGAATCCACCAGGTGGCGTAGGTCGAAAATTTGTAGCCTTTGCGGTAATCAAACTTTTCAACGGCTCGAAATAAACCAATATTCCCCTCTTGAATCAAGTCGAGCAAGGACAACGAGCGACCGGTGAATTTTTTGGCGATCGATACAACTAAACGTAGGTTTGCCTCAACTAAGCGCTTCGACGCTTCAACATCACCCGCCTCTTTCCGTTTGGCTAAAGACACTTCTTCCTCGGCGGTTAACAACGGCACCTTCCCAATTTCCCGCAAGTACATCTGAATCGAGTCGCCGGAAATGTCGCCTAAGTCAAAGTGCCGTTCATCGGACGGGAGGTGCTTTTTTGAGTGGGCCGGTTCAAGAAACTCCGGTTTTTTTGAATCAAGAATCGAGCCGGTGTGCTCAACGACCTGAATTCCATTTTTTTCAAACTCATCCAGCGCGTGCTCATACTGATCGATATAGACTTCCAGATCAGGAAAAGCGTACAGCAGTTCGGTTTCGGTTAAGAATCCGCGCTGCCGGCCTTTCCGCACTAAATCAACAATTTGCTCCGGCGTGATGACCGGTCGCGGCGCCCGCGGAGCGCGAACTAATTTTTCCTTCTTCGAGCTGCTAAGTTTTTGTTGCTTGAGTTGGGGGCGTTTTTTTAACGAGGTGCGTTTCGTGGTCTTAACGGCTTTCTTCGGCATAATAAAAAAATTCGGCTGAAAATTGATAAATGGAGCTCCCTGTCAGAGTGAACACAGGGCGACATCCCGCACTGGCTCGAGTAATCGAGAGACAGCTGCGGGAAGATGACTGACAGAACGACTAGGCTAATGACCGCAGTTGATCGGTCACGGTTTGCACCCGAGCTAACAGCTCGGAAAGTTGAGTTGGGTTTGTGCCACCCAGTACCGAATGGTTCTGGGCCCCGCCGGATTGCTCCAGGCGGCGCATGTCAGCCTCAAGCCGACGGAGTTCGAGTGATAGGGCGCGCCGTTTCAGGGCCGCCACCATCGTTAAAATATCGTGTTCGACGCTCGGCGTAATGCCCTCGGGGTACTCATGATCCCCTAAGAGGGTCAGGAGCGTAAATAACTCCTGTTGTTCCGGGTCGAGTGACGACGCTGCGTCCGCCAGGGCATGGCGGGACGTGAAGTGATTTTCACTATACCAGATAACTAACGTCTTGTATAGGGTCTGCAGATCAGGACCAACTAAGTCGGCCGGATCAAACTGCCCCGATAACTGCTCATACAGCTTTGGTTCATGGAGCAATAAGGCCATCAGCCGTTCGGAAACTGCTCGAAAACGATCAGTATGTTGTTCTTCGGGCTCCGTAGTTTTGCCCGGTGCAGTTGTTGTTCTTGCGCTGCGCGCTGCCTGCCAGCCGGAGCTCGAGCGTAGGCTGGGTTTGGTCTGACTAGCGAGGGATTGTCGAAGCGCGGCGACATCAACCCGAACCATATCAGCCAACTGTTGCAAGTAATGCGACTGTTCAACCGCGTCACCAAGTTTACCAATAATCGGCAAGAGGAACTTAACCACCGCTTTTTTATCATCAACTTTTGTTAAGTCGCGGCCAGCCGTGGCCTCTTGTAGGTAATACTCCATTAATGGCTGGGCTGTGGCAATAGCTTTTTGCCAAGCCGGTAAATCATGGCGGATCAGTTCATCCGGATCTTTACCCTGACTCAACCGAACAATCCGGACGTTCATCTTGGCCATCAACGCCTGGTCAACTCCCCGCAAGGCCGCTTGCGCTCCGGCCGCATCCTGATCGAAAGCTAGCACCAGGTTTGAAGAAAAACGTTTGAGCAAGCCGGTTTGATCAGCGGTCAGCGCCGTGCCGGACGAAGCCACGACATTTTGTACTCCGGCTTGGTGCGACATTAAACAATCCATCTGCCCCTCGACAATCACCGCTCGATCAGCTTTCTTAATTGCTTGTTTGGCCTTATCTAGTCCGTACAGCACGCGACCTTTATCATAAACAATGGTTTGCGGGGAATTAATGTACTTGGCTGGAACCGGACCCTTAGGATCGACTAAAGCATCGAGGACACGGCCGCTGAACCCAACCGCCGTCCCATGAACATCCTGAATCGGAAACATGATCCGGTTGCGAAAACGATCGTAGAATCCAGCGCCCCGATCTTTCCGGATAGTTAAGCCAGCTTGAAAAATATCGTCGTCCGTAAATCCTTTTTTCTTCAGGGCCTGAAACGTACTATCCCACGCCGCCGGTGCATACCCGACCCCAAAATCTTCCAGCGATGTGTCGTTGACCTGCCGCTGAGCTAAATATTTCCGCGCCGGTTCGGCGTCCGTAGCTTTCCGCAACACCTCTTGATAGTACCGGCTGACCCAGCGCAACACATCGAGTACTTTCGTTTTTTGCGTTTGTTCCTCCTTGTTGTACTCGCGTAGTTGAACTCCGGCGCGCTTGGCTAGAAGTCGCAATGCCTCCGGAAAGTCCAATCCTTCCTGTTCTTGAATAAAAGAAAAAATATCGCCGCCTTTGCCACAGCCGAAACAGTGCCATGATCCGCGTTCCCGCGAAACCATAAACGACGGCGTTTTTTCGTTATGGAACGGACATTTGCCTTTCCAGTTTGAACCGGCTTGCTTCAACGGCAATGACTCGTTGATGAAATCAACGATATCTATCCTGGCTTTGATATCTTCAACGGGGGGGGGCATTGGGGAAGCGTTGCTGTAAAACAGAAAATAGTAAGTGATACTCTTCGGTATGCGGCACAACCTCTGGATCTTTTTTTTCAACAAGCTGTTGAAGTTCGATCCATGATATTAACTTTATACCACTTACCTCAGATTGTTGAGCTGTCAGCTGACTAAGGTTAATATTTCGCTGAGTAAGATAGACATCCTGATATTCACGATCTATATATGTCCCATTCTTGTAGAAGCTTTCTATCTGTACGATACCAAGCAGTTCTAGATCATGATTATCAACAATTAGACCAAGCTCTTCTTTCATTTCTCGGATCGCTCCTTGAAGGCTGCTTTCACCGGCGGAAATATGCCCGGCCGAGGAGATATCCCAGCGGTTTGGGAAGGTTTCCATGTTTGGTCCGCGACGCTGTACCACCAGATCACCTTGAGATGTAACAATCCAAATATGCACGGTTCGATGTAACGTCCCGGTACGATGAATCTCACCCTTAGTCATTACTTGTCCTGTCGGCACACCCTGTGCATCAAGGACATCAATCATTTCTTCAGACATAACCAAAGCCTATCACAAACCGAATAAAAAGCGAACTCAAGTTCGTGCACATTTTCTCAACACTACTTGCCTTGCCATTCACGGAAAAACTGTCGCAAAAACTCTTTCATAAATACCTGACGAGGTTTGGCTATCTGCTTGGCTGTCGGCGTATGGAGTCTTTTTTCTAGTAATAACAGTTTTTCATAAAAATGAGCAATACTTGAACCTTGCCGATGTGGATTTGCATACGCCCGAAAACTTGTATGTTGTGTCCATTTTTCAGATGGAATATAGATGGATCGACCCTTGGATCCTCCCCAGGCGAATGTTCGAGCAATTGCAATTGCTCCAATAGCGTCAAGTCGGTCAGCATCTTGAACGACCTTTCCCTCAAGGGTTGGCATCATGTCTGGTATGCCAGCTGCCTTGAATGAAACATTATTAACAATCTGTACGATGTGGTCGATGGTCGATTTATCTACGCCTAGCTTGGTTAATAGTTTACGACTAACCAGGCCGCTTGCTTCAAGGCTGCCGCTAACCTTCCAATCAGCCACATCGTGTAAAAGTGCGGCGGTTTGCACGACAAAAGAATCTGCTTGCTCGTCTCGAGCTAGGCGTTTAGC
>OBEQ012559186.1_pt1 | contig 13066 bp, 9 predicted proteins | sample 1670901 | NCBI WGS metagenome assembly OBEQ01 (sample SAMEA104232315, study PRJEB22302) | groundwater metagenome | biome: forest; feature: aquifer; material: groundwater | place: USA | collected 2011-08-07 | depth 5.4 m
CAGGAAAAAATTCCGCGATTTTTCTTCGATTCCCAGTTTTCCTTTTCTTCTCTTATTCTTCCTCTTGTTATCTCAACGTCGGTTGAGGCCAAAAAAGACGGAAAGAAACTCGAGAAACAACTTCAAGCACCGCAGGACGGACAGCCTTACGTCCACCAGTGGTTTGAAACCAAAACAAAAGATCGCACGGGTGTTTTTGGACAAGTGTATCGGCCGCGCAAGGATCTTGTGGTTTTGGAAATGATCCCAAATGTGGAAGAAGAATCTCTTTTTGGCGGCGGGCGAAAAGGAAGTGAGCGAGTGGGATTGGGATCCGGTGAAACGTCTAAACCGGAAGTGACCGCCGTCCGCATCAAAACAAAAGATGGCAAGGTTTACGAAGCTCAAATGCGGAAAGTTCCCATGTGGTTCATGCCGGCTGCGCGTAAGAACTTTCAGTCTTCGGAAGCGAACATCCAATCGTTGCAAGCCGGACCAGCCCCAAAAAAATAACATGGCCAAGCGTATTCTGCTTCTGATTCCTATTTTTCTATTATTGATTCAGTCTCAAATTGAGGCAAATTATGATCAAGAAGAGCGCCGCGGAGAAGAACATCATGAAAAGGAGGGTTCGGATGCAGGCACACAAGCGGCGGTAGGTCTTTTCACAGCAGTTCTCCAGAAGGCCGCGCAGCAGCAAGAAGCAAAGAAAAAAGAGCCTGAGCCGCCGCCCGTTGTTACCGTAGCCGAAGTTCCGGTACCGGAAGAAGTCCACGGTGAATGCGAAGCTGAAGTTGAGGTGAAGCGCGAAAAAGACAGCACACCGTTTGTTTTTAATATTCCAATTTATATTCCACTCTCAGCTCCAGACAAATTTTCCTGCTGTGAAGTGCGCTCACTCGAATTCAAAAATATTTGGCAACACCCTCTTGAGTTGCGTGTGGAAAAGGCAAAGGGGAAAGTGGTCCGTCCGGGCGAGACGGTAAAATTGAGCGGCGACTGGGGCGAATGTGTCCGCGTGACGGCTTTGAGCCACGGCCAGCAAGAGAAGACGGATGAGCATTTGGTGATCGAAGATCTTCATTTCTGCTGCGATGAACTGCGCTCGAAAGGGCCTAGTCGTCCGCTTGCAATGCAACTTGTCAATTTTTCCTTTGAGGAAAAAGATCCGCCGTGCGGAGAAAAACCAAAGGAGTTCGAATTCATCTGCTGTGAATCCTGTCCAGGACATCTCGGCGACCGATATTACTCGCCGCTTCTCCCAGACACCGAATGTCAGCCCGGAGATATCTTACACAAAGAATGGGTATTTGGCGAAAAGCCGTGCGCGAATCCTCTTTTGGAAAATCATCCAGGCCCCCTTGTCCAAAACCCCGAATGTCCGCCCAGGGAAGAAGGGACTTGCCCTGCCGAATATAAACCCTGTTCAAGTCAGCCTGTCGAATGTTCGGATGGTTTCATAGAGCAATGTATTCAGGCAGAGACTTGTAAATATCAATGCTGCCGTTGCACACCCAAGAAACTCATTACGACAACGAAAGAGCAGTGCCCCGCGGGATACAATGCATGCGGAGCACCGGCCGAGTGTCCTAAAGGAGAAAAAGCAGAGTGCATTCAGACGGAAACTTGTGAAAAGTCATGTTGCCGTTGTGTGAAAGAGGAAACGACGCAGACGAAAGACAAATGCCCGCCGGAATATAATGTGTGCGGAACGCCCGTTGAATGTCCCAAAGACTCGAAAAAGGAATGCGTTCAATCGGAATCATGCAAAGAACCTTGTTGCCGATGCACACCAGAAACTATCGTGACGAAAAAAGAAGAGTGTCCGTCCGGATACAGCCCGTGCGGAACACCCGTAGAATGTCCCAAAGACTCAGAAAAAGAATGCGTTCAATCGGATTTGTGCGATCAACCATGTTGCCGATGCACACCGGAAACCATCGTGACAAAAAAAGAAGAGTGTCCGTCCGGATACAGCCCGTGCGGAACACCCGTAGAATGTCCCAAAGATTCTACCCGGCAATGCATTCAGGTAGAAACTTGTCCCGAACAATGCTGCAAGTGCGAACCAAAAATTATCGAAGAAAACCACTGTCCTCCCGATTATCCACCGTGCGGACAAGCGCCGCCTGTTTGCTCTGACGGATTTGTCCGTGATTGTGTCCACGTGCCAACATGTCCTGAAGACTGTTGCAAATGTGTGCCAAAGACAGATGATAAAAATTATTGTCCTCCGCAATATCCGCCCTGCGGACAAGCACCCGAAGCTTGTCCTGACGGTTTTATCCGTAATTGCGTCAAGGTACCTACTTGTCCAAATGAATGCTGTAAATGTGAACCTCAGGATCAGCGGTCCTGTCCACCCGGTTTCGGGCCCTGTAGTCCCAATCCCATCCAGTGTCTGCCAGGTCAACAAAAAGAATGCGTTCAGTCGCCGGATTGTCCCTACGACTGCTGCCGGTGTGTCCAACCACCGCCACCTCCTCCACCTCCCCCATGTCAATGCTCCTGTACTTTGACCCAAAAATGGGATGCTGGTTCCGCGATCCAATCACAATTGATTTCTCCTCTTCCGGATCCAGACGTGGTGCAAGTGCCAGTCGGACATCGTGTTCCTCTGGTTGCAGAGAGTATGGATCGGGATCAGCACGAAATATCATGTCATCGGGAAGAAACGGGCGGAGATCAGTGCGCGCCTTCTTGTGATTCTAAACTCACGCATTATGTACCGGTGACTGTGAAATATCATTGGGAAATTCTTTCAGGCGTTGGCAAATTGATTCCCACAACCGACGGTCCCGCTGTTTTGTACGAAGCCCCGGCTTTCATACCCGCAAATACACTCGTTCACGTTCGCTTGACAGTCGACGAAGATCCGGCTCACCATGAAAATGCAAATGATGAAGGAAACCAGCAAGATTTTACTCTAAAAATCGTGGAGCAAGAGGAGCCCCTTAAATTTAAAGTAGGCGCCGGCCTCCAGAGCGCTGCACCGGAGGAGAAGCGCGAAGGGGATTGTCTTTGTAAACCAGAAAAAAAATGGGAAAAGAACGGGCCGATTCAGGCAACAGCTGATGAGCAAACAATTTTCGCTTGTCCGAATGACTATGAAGTGCTTTCCGCCGAAGGAAGTGACAGCGACATTCTCAAAATGAAATGCGGTGATGATAAATGTTCTTCTCCCGAAGAATCGCTCAATCAAAGTGATTTCGTTTACTACAGTTGGGTAACCACGGCTGGCCGGATCATCGGCGGTAAAACGAAACAAGTTGTTCTCGAAACCCCTAAAGAGCCGCGCGAAATCACCATCACAAGAAGTGTTACCGATAGCGGCGAGCAAGCGTCTGATGAACCGGTGAATCTTCCGCCGCTTCGCGTTCAGCTGTTGAATGTAAAGTTGAAAGAAATCCTCGGACTTCGGAAAAATGCTCCGGGTGACTTTAATCAGGAAGCAGACCCACATGCCAACGGGCGCATTTTCATCGATACTCAGGACAATGGTGAAATCCTCGCAGCGCCGGATGTCCAGCGTGTGAAACTAACCGCAGAAATTGAACCGCCCGAAGCGGATCCTTCGAAACTCAAAATTCGGTGGGAGCTTTATGATCCGGATGATCCAGCGGATCATCGCGATGTTGACGCAAGCCCGCGAGGCGGCGATAATACAGGAAAAGCACATGAAGGCGCACCTCATTGGTTCATGCCGGCGGATCATGCCATCAGCAACCAAATTGACAGAAATCCTCCCGGGGATGAAAAAACGATTTTTGGCGAAGCCAAGACGGAAGTGACGCGAGTCGGAGGACGGTTGGTAAGCACCGTTTACTTTTATTACGGTGATGACGGGGGCGATAATTATCAAATTCGTGCCGTGCTCGAGAAAGAAAGTAACCCACAGTGTTCCGAAGATCAAAGCGGAACGTTAACGGCATGGAGAAAGCGGTTTGTCAAGGTGTATGCAATGACGAAAGACAATGACGACGTTGCCGTTCATCCGCAAGGATCAAGGCCAGGGCGTTTTGTCGTTTGCATTAATCCAGGGCCGAATGGAGTTCTCGATACGCTTCAAATCAGCAGCCATGACAATTTGATCAGAAACCAAATTCGTTCGGGATTCGACGGAGTTTGCGACACGACACCCAACTCCGGAGGAAACAGTTTTGATCCCGTGGCGACTCAAAATTTATTTCGTCGATATTACGCTCAGGCAGACGCCAATCATTTACCTTACCTTGATATTGTAGTGACTCAGGAACAGTTTGATCGACCTTTCGTCCCCGTTCTTCTTGTTCGAGACATCCCGGACTATATGCATCGTCAGACAAATTTTACAACGCATGATTCTTATGTGTTCAGCTTGCTGGGGGTCAACGACCTCATGGACGGTTTCATACCGGATGTGGTTGGTTACGGCGGGTATCCGCCTCACGCTGCCGCTAGTGCGGGAGCATTGAAACGGCAAGTTCCAAGACAACTGCCGAAGACGGACATTCATGAACTGGGGCACATGCTCATGAACCCTGTTCACGGAGTTCATGATATGCATGCGAACCACTCTGTTGGTTTTGTTGACTGTGGCTATCAACAAGGAAATCACCCGCCTAGGCTCTGTCCGCTCCATGCAAGTATCATCAGGGACAAGGTGAGGCGCACATTCACCCCCAATCATCAAGGAGGAATGGAAAACAATGACTCAGAAGTTTCCCGTAATTGGAACCCTAATCCTTAAGATTTTTTTTCTGGCTACAATCCTAAATTTTGCGCCAGTTGCTCTCTCGGCGGAAACAAAGAGAGAACCATGGCAAGTTTGGGAGACTCACATCGAACCAGTCGCGAAACAATTTCCAAGTCTTGAATCCGTCTATCTAATTTTAGCACTTCGCAATGTCAGTCAAGAAATTCAGGAACCCGGCCTGCCTTATCAGGAAGACCAGCCGTGGTTTCAATGGATTGAAATTTATCACCAAGGCAAGCGCTTGAAACCTAAAGTCGATCACGACTTTGCTTATCTTTTGGGAAGCGTTCGACAGGGTGAACAACTGAGCTTGTTGGTTGCCCTTGAGAAATTTTACGAAACTCCGGCGAAATCCGAAAAAGGAAAATATGAATTAGTCTGGCAAGGAGGCACACTTGGCGGAGCCAAAACAGTCCGCGCGGAATTTGAAATTGATCCCAAGATGAAATCGCCCGCTGACATTTTTTCGTTGAGCACTTACCTTCAGGCGGGTGAAACCAAAACGGAACTCTGGAAGCGGATCCTTGCGTCTCATTCAGATCCAAAATGGATCACGCTCTTTCGAATTCTTCCTAGCGATTACATTGATCCACCTTCATTGATTCAGCTTGTGCGTACCAGCAATGATGTGGGAATCCGCCGCGAAGCGTTGCGTGCTCTTGGGCGCGTCGGAAAAGATATCGAAGTGGAAAACCTTTTGATCAAATTTCTCAGAGATCAAAAAGACAAACCATTAATTGAATTTGCCGTACTCAGCTTAGACCGCCTTCGCGGTAGAACGGATTAAGTAAATATCAAAAATCCACAAAAATAATCCAAGTTTGATATACTTAATTGCTTAGTTCTTTATTAAAGTTTTTACGACAGACTTCGTATCATTCTTGCAATCCAATACTTAAAAATGACTTTTAACAATTTAAAATCTCAGAAAATTTTGATCAAAACCTATGGCCGCCCCAACAAAAAGCAGTTGGGATTGCGTATGACCTGGGATTTAGATAATTTATGAAAGTTTTGATGAAGTCATACGGCTGCCCTTGCTCTATCGCGCAAGGACTGCAAAGGTTTTTTAATTGAGGTAATTATGAAGGTATTAATGAAGACCTTTGGCTGCACCAATCTACAATTGAATATTAATGGTTATTGGTGCTGTCATAACTTCCTTGAATTGAAGGTAATAAAATGAAAGTTCTATTGAAAAGTTATGGCTGACCCTTGGCTTTCCTATACCCGACAGGCAGTTGAGGTTATAAAAGCTGCGTATGGATTTTGATTTTGTGGTGAGTGCGTTGGTTAAAGCAGAAGTGTTTTCAGGAAATCAATTACCGGTGAATTCGAACCCGCCCCGGCTGAAGAACAATAAAACAACCTGCAAGTTTCTGTCCGTGTTTCTTGGTGAGATGAACGACGTCTTGGGCAAGCCGTGACCTGAGTCGGGAAGGATATCTGATAAAAACAACACCGAAACTCCTGCTGCCATGCGCATAGATCAATTGACCGAAATCTTTGTCTTCAGTCAGAAGAATTCTTTTTTCTCTGAGGGCGAGTGTGATGACCGTTGAATCATCAGCGCGTGGAGAAATTTCAGCGATGGCTGAGACATTGTAACCTGCTTGTCTCAATGCCCGAACTACTGCAAAATCGCAGCTTTCATCGGCTAAGAATTGCATGATTTACTTCGTAACTGCGCGTTTTGCTGAACCTAAAATGACTGTTTCTTCATGAGACAGAGTGTCCGCCGCATAGCGAATGGCGGCATGGATATCTTCAGAGGTAAGCCTTGGGTAAGCGTCCAATATTTCCTTTGCCGAAGCTCCTTCGCTCAACTTTCGAAGAATTACCTCAACAGTAACCCGAGTGCTCCGAATCACGGGTTTACCCATCATTACCTTGGGATTGATTTCAATCCGATCTGTTATTGTCATTAAATCCTCCGTGTTAGCATCAAACAATTATTGGAATGGTGTGCGTGTTGTGTTTTCTGGCCTTATCGTTCACAACCTGCAACCATCCGATGATAGCCTCTTTAATATTGGCTCGTGCTTCAATAACGGTCTTCCCTTGAGAAACACAACCCGATAACGCCGGAACTTCTGCAACGTAGTAACCTGTTTCATCTTTTTCAATCACGACTTGCAGCTTCATGTTACCCACTTTCATTCGCAATTGTTAAAAATTATACCTTATATTTTGATGGGTTTGAAATAAATCTTCGTCAACGGTTAAAAAGATTTTTAAATGTATGTTTTTGTTTTCCCGGCGTGCGGTCAATGGTTTGCATGAATCAGTGTGGCGCCACTAGGGACGCCTTCCATTTTAGAAATTTTGGATTATGCCAAGAAAGCGAAGGTAAATGCCAATATCAAAATGTTTCGCTCAACCTTCGCAAGCAATCTTGTGATGAGTGGTGTTGATATTTATGCGGTTTTAAAACTTCTTGGCCACCACGATGTCAAAATCACTGAAAAACATTACGCGCATTTGACTCCAAATTTCCTGAGCCAATCTGTCGCACGATTGAATTCTCCAACAGGAAAGTAATTATCTCGCCATTCGAAAATCGAACAAACTATGCAGCTATGGATTCAAACCAGAGCGCGTGAGCTTGGGAAGCGATTGTCTGAATCGTGTCTGAAATTCCAAGTGCTCCGACGATGACTTCTCGAGGAGCAATCTTCTCTTCAATTCGGTCTTTATAATCGTGGAGGAGTTTCAGAACTTGTTCGTTAAAATACGATTGGTCATCTGGAAGCCCAAAGGGTTTAAAAATGGTGTTTTTACTATCTCCAAAGATTATTTGCCGATCAATTTGAGTTTCAACCACAACATTTTCTCGGTAAGCTTCTGGCATCTTCGCTAAGACATCATCTTTAATGAGTTGAACTTGACCTGGTGTTTCAGCGAGAATCACGATTTTATTCTGACCTGCCACATTGGCAATTACAGCTGCTACAATGTCAAAAGACCTTGCAAGATGAGGAAGAATGCCAATCACTTGAGGTTGCAATACTTTCTGCGCGCTTTGAGCAATGGATGAAGAAACCGCGTTAGTTTCCACTGTAGAAACAACTGGCGTATTCGTTGCTGGCTTCCAATCCATTCCCAAAAGATTTCCGAAAGCAACTTGTGTATTCAACGTGACCGCAAGCAAAATCCCCGCAACAACTTTAGAGAGTTTGTCTCGAAGTTCACTTCTGGTTTCGGGAGAAATCGATGAATCGAGCGATTTAAAACCAAGATCGGTCTGGCGCAGCTCCGAACGTTCTGTGCGGTTCCCGTTTGATTCATCTAACAGTTCATTGACACGTTCGATTAACTCATCTGCCGTATTAGAAACCGATCTCTCGCCTTCTTCATCTGTCACTTCCATCAATTCACTAAGAATATCAATCACTGCATCTCGATCTTGATCTTGCAGAGCAGCAACTAAACTTTCTGAGACATCCGTATCGTAATCCAATTCCAATTCATCGAGAACTTGCGCGTACCAGCAATGATGTGGGAATCCGCCGCGAAGCGTTGCGTGCTCTTGGGCGCGTCGGGAAAAATGCGGATACGGAAAAACTTCTTGTCGAATTTCTCAGAGATCAAAAAGACAAACCATTAATTGAATTTGCCGTGCTCAGCTTAGACCGCCTTCGCGGCAGAACGGATTAACATTTCAAAAATCTTTGAAGTAGCTTCATTTAATATACTAACGTTCATGAAAATATTATTGAAAACGCATGGTTACCCCAATAAAAAACGATCAGGATTTAAAAACTGATCAAAAGAAAAAAAATCCGCCTAGAGTTTCCGAACCTTCAGAAAATTAAGCACTTTAAGCATTTCATTCCCTTGTATCATTTTGAATCCCATTCTTAACCCTCATGTATTACCAAAGTTACTTTTCCTCAAGAAAATAGTAGCTCTGAGGATACCAAGGCTGTAAGCAAGCCCAGTTCTATTGCTGCGGCAGGTTTTGATAGGTTTTAGCTCATCAAAACATCTCTTGACAGCCCTTGAAATAATGGATACTATAGTCCATAATTAATATGGACGATATAGTCCATAATTAAAAAAGGAGAGTAACCGTGTTTCAGCTTTATTCAAAGGGTTGTGAGTATGCCATTAAAGCACTTATTCAAATGCGCGATCCCGATCAGAATTACAGCGCAAAACAAATCTGTAAGCGAGCCCGTATTCCCGAATCCTTCTCCCGGAAAATATTCCAAGCGCTTGTGCGAGGTGGGTTTTTGGAAGCTATCCAAGGCCCCGGAGGCGGTTACTGTTTACGCCAGCACCCAAAAAAGATTTCTGTCTTAGATATTGTGCGGGCGGTAGAAGGAAATCAAACTTTTAATCAATGCGTGATGGGACTTTCTAGATGTGTCGAAAGGAATCCGTGCGCACTTCATGATAGCTGGTTGAAAGCAAAAGAAAAATTGACAAGTGAGTTGCGCGAGAAGCGATTGCAAGATTTGATTGATACGTATGACGACAGGAATGAACATGGAAAAAGTAAAAAATCAGCGGAAAAGGAGAAAAAAACATGACACTGGTAAAAAAAATTTCACAAATCTTATGTTTAATAATAATGGGGGTAATTGGGTTACCCGCTTTACTTTTAGCCAAGGAATTGCCTGTGATAGAAGCCGAACTCGGTATTGCGCCAAATGTTCCGCCGCCTGTTAATCGTAACTATGAGGCAAAGGTCATTGTCCGGCTTGAAGCGACGGAATTTCGCAGTGAAATCTCGAAAGGTTCCGAATACGATTATTGGGGTTATAACGGTCATGTTCCGGGACCTTTTGTGCGTGTCAGAGAAGGAGACACGATCGAATTTCATTTTAAAAATTCAAAAGATTCAAAAAATACTCATACCGTAGATTTTCATTCTATGACTGGGCCATGCGGAGCTGCTTGTATTTTAATGACGGAACCGGGAAAAGAATCAATCGTACAGGCAAAAGCAATTAGTCCGGGCGTTTTTGTTTATCATTGTGCAGCGCCTCCGATTCCCGTTCACATTGCGAATGGTTTATATGGAGTCATTTTGGTTGAGCCAAAAAACGGGCTTTCCAAAGTTGATCACGAATATTATGTGATGCAGAGTGAATTTTATACAGAACAGCCAATTGGAACGAAGGGTTTGCTCGCCTTTTCTTCTCAGAAGGGAGCGGATGAACATCCTACCTTCGTTGTTTTTAACGGAAAAGTGGGTTCGCTTTTGGGTGAAGGAAAACTTCAAGCTAAGACAGGCGAAACGGTTCGTTTGTTTGTTGGAAATATTGGGCCCAATTTAGCATCTTCGTTTCATGTGATTGGCGAAGTTTTTGACAATGTTTACCGGGAAGGTTCATTGTCTGAACCAGGCCACAACATTCAAACCACTTTGATTCCATCCGGTTCTGCCAGTACGGTTGAATTTAAAGTAGAGGTGCCTGGCGATTTCACATTGGTGGATCACAGTATTTTTCGCATCAACAAAGGTGCCATGGGTCAACTTCATGTGGAGGGGCCAGAAAATCCGGATATTTTGAAAAAAATCAGTTAATTTCAAAAGGAGAATTACAAATGAAGATTTCAAAAATATTGTCAGCGATTGGAATGAGCGTTTTTATATCGTCTCTGGCTTATGCGCAGGTGACGGTGAAAGGAAAAGTTGTATTTGACGGCACGCCTCCGCCAGTTGAGAAAATTGAAGTGAAAAGTGACATTCCGACTTGCGGCGACCACAAAGAAGTTGAGAAAATCAAATTGGGTGAAGGGAAAGGAATCGCCAATGCGGTTGTGACCATTGTTGGTGCAAAAGGTACTGCTTCATCCAAAACCGGAAAGCTGGATCAAGTCAAATGTGAATTTGACCCGCATGTTCAAGCAGTTCCGGTTGGCTCAACCGTCAATATTACATCAAGCGATCCCGTCCTTCATAATTCGCACGGTTTTTATGAAGATGGTTCGACTGCATTTAATATTGCAGTTCCGATTGTTGGAATGGAAGCGCCATTTAAATTGACCAAACCCGGCGTGATCCGATTGCGGTGTGATGCGGGTCATACATGGATGAGCGCTTATGTGGTTGCGGTAGATCAGCCGTATTATGCCGTGACGGATGCGAATGGGAATTTCTCAATCGATGGTGTTCCAGCGGGCGATTATGAAATTGAAGTTTGGCAGGAGACGCTTGGTAAACACAGAGAACCGATTAAAGTTGCCGAAGGCGCGCAGCCAGTCACGATCACTTTGAAACAAACTTAAAGGATTCATCTTTTGAAAAAGTTTCTTGCAGTGATATTGGTTTCAATTTTATCGGTAGCGGGATTCGCTTCAGCCGAAGAAACGAAAACACCTGCGATTGCAAGCGATGTTCTAAGCCGTTTTGACCAGATGTTGGACGATTGGGCCAAGATGGCGTCAATTGATCGCGATCAGGTGAAACTAAAAATCGGCGGTGAATTCCGTTACCGGCTTGAACGCCGCGATAATTTTAATTTCAATCACGATACGTTTGAAGATGATACGCTGAATCTTTTTCGTTCAAGACTCAATTTTGATTTGACTATGGGATCTTATTTTCGGATTTTTGCCCAAGGACAAGATGCGGAAAGTGTTGCTTCTAGTGCGCTAGATCGTTCATCCGCTTTTGTTAATCGCTTGGATCTTCATCAGCTTTACGCAGAGATGAAAAGCCCTTGGAAAGAAGTTCCTGCGAGCGTCACGGTTGGCAGGCAGGAACTTTCTTACGGTGATGAGAGATTCGTGGGGGCTTTTAATTGGTCAAATGTGGCACGCGTTTTTGATGCGGTCAAAATTGTTTTTCAGCCAATCGGTTGGTTTCGGTTGGACACGTGGTTCGCTCAAGTGGTACCCGTAAATCGCGGCCAAGCTGATTCCGCAAACCACAATGACAATTTTTACGGCATTTACAATTCAATCAAACCAATCAAAGATCATATTTTTGATACCTTTCTTTTTATCCGCCACAATCGAAATCGTTCGCTCGTCGGTGAACAGCCAGGTGAGCGCGGTCAATTAAAAGAAATTACGGTAGGGAATCGTTTTAAAGGGAAGAAATGGAATCTCGATTACGGCATTGAATGGGCTGTACAGGGTGGTTCGCGTGCTCATGATGACATTAAAGCATGGGCTTGGCACAATGAAATTGGTTATACAATTCCAAAAGTTCCGTGGAGCCCGCGTCCCAATTTTGAATATAACCACGGTTCGGGCGATCACGATCCAACCGATGGGGAATTTGAAAGTTTCGACAATCTTTATCCTACCAATCATCCGTATTACGGCTACATGGATTTTTTCAGTTTGCGGAATATGAATGATGTGAAAGCTGGTTTTGATTTAAAACCGGCTTCAAAGCTCAAACTTTCGTGCGATTACCATTGGTTTTTTCTCGATACCAACCAAAGCGCTTGGTTTAATGCGAGTCAAAACGTGATTCGGGCGCGATCACCAAATGCTAGCACGACGGTTGGGCAAGAAATCGACCTGCTTGCCAATTGGCAGATGACAAATCATTTGAGTCTTTTGGTCGGATTCTCCCACTTTCATGCCGGTGCATTTGTAAAAGATACTGGTGTTGCTGATGATGCTAACTTTTTTTATGTTCAACCAACCTTTAAATTTTAGAAAAACATGCTAAAAAAACGCTTTTTTGAACGTCAATATGAATAAACCAAAAAAGAAAATACACGCTTCCGTTGTCGGCGGCCTTATTTTTTTACATCTTGGTGCGCTAGCCGCTCCATTTACATTCAGCTGGAAAGCTTTTTGGATTTTTGTTGTTTTGTTGTGGCTGACGAACGGACTTGGCATTTGTATGTGTTATCACAGGCTTCTGACGCACCGAAGTTTTAAATGTCCAAAATGGTTTGAATATTTTATGACATTTTGCGGAACTCTTTCGTCTCAAGGCGGGCCCATTACGTGGGTTTCTACGCATCGTCTTCATCATGCAGCATCTGACACAGAAGAGGATCCACACAGCCCAAATCTTGGTTTTTGGTGGGCTCATATGCTTTGGTTTGTTTATCATTCACCGGTTTTGGATAACAGTAATTTTAGATTGCGTTGGGCGGGCGACCTCATTAAAGACCCAGTTCACCGGTTTTTTACAAAATACAATTGGGTAAGCCAATGGATTGTAGGAATTATATTGCTCGCCTGGGGCGGCATACCATTTGTAGTTTGGGGTATCTTTTTGAGAACCGTTGTTGCGCTTCATTGCACCTGGCTTGTCAATTCAGCGGCGCATACGTGGGGCTACCAAACTTACAAGACTGGTGACAAGTCGACTAATCTTTGGTGGGTGGGGTTGCTTGCTTTTGGTGAGGGCTGGCACAACAACCATCACGC
>OBEQ012950249.1_pt1 | contig 13066 bp, 10 predicted proteins | sample 1670901 | NCBI WGS metagenome assembly OBEQ01 (sample SAMEA104232315, study PRJEB22302) | groundwater metagenome | biome: forest; feature: aquifer; material: groundwater | place: USA | collected 2011-08-07 | depth 5.4 m
CATCAGCGGTGCGAGTGTCGGCAAATCGCGATGTAATGTTATGCCTGTACGAGATATCGATTTTTTCTCAATTGCAGCAGCATCTGGATGATTAATACCTAGCACTACATCGGCAGTCAGGTGCGTTAACTCTGGCTGACTCAATGCATCGATAGCCTTTCCCGTCAGATCTTGTGGATCACTGCTACCAAAAAATATCAACACATTGCGCACTTGGTGGGGTGTTTCAGGCAATGATTTTCGCAACTGTGCGTAATCTGGGTGCAGCAAAGCATGCGTCGGACCCAACAAACAACGGCAGTTAACGGGTAACAGGCCGTTGTATCGGGATTGCGTTGCTTCGCCAAGGTAGTTTTGATCAAGCAGCAAATTGCAGTCGTGCTTTCGATTCGCCAGGTCATCAATAACCAGAATATTATCTGCTACCTGACGAAGTATACGTTCCCAAGTAATATCCAACTCATAGTGATCTACTACCAGCCAATCAATTCGCTGATTACCGATGGCTTCTATAGTTGCTGCGGCGTCTCGCTGCTGGAAAACAGTTGTATACTGCATGCCGCCAGCTTGGTCAGAATGACCTAGCATAGGAAGTTTGCACACCGAATACGAATGACGTTCGAGCTGACTTATCAAATGGCCAGGCCAGGCACGAGTAACAAACAACACATCGGCACCGTCGCTTCGCAGGGTATTCGCCAAGGTGAGGCAGCGCATCATATGGCCACTGCCTACAAGTCCACTGCTATCTACACGGAAAACAACGCGCATAGTTTATGAGTTGACTCTCAGCATTTGTTCCTACGTTTACGCAAAAAATCACAGTCCAAGACAGCAGCTCTTAGCAACACTAGTTGAGTCGCTTAAACGCGCTGTGACACACTTCGCCCTTGAGAAGACTCATAATGTCTTCTTGGCCGGTTTCACATTTTGCAATGACACTAAAAACGGAGTCGAGTGCATTAAAAAAGCCATCTAACACCTCGGGACTGTGCTCAGTACAGACATAAACACTGTTACCGGCCAGATAACCTTTAGATAACATCTCTTGAGTAATGAATGTCTTGTATGCCAGCGCGTTCTCTGATTTGAAAGTAAAACCCGCTAGCGCCGGCAATCCCCATAGATCGATCTGCAAACGGTGAAGGTCTGCCAGCGCCTGCCAACGACGTTTGATGTCATTACCGGTCCCAGTAATCATCTCCCATGCCTGAAGTTTTTCCATGACGTCCAGCGTTTTCAACGCTGCGCTCGGCCCGATGCGCTCCGTCCAGAAAGTACTACTGATAAAACTTGTCTGCGCCGCCTCCATGATTTCACGACGCCCAATCGTTGCTGTAATGGCATAACCATTACCCAGCGCTTTACCGAAAATAGCCATATCCGGTTCGACTCCGTAGAGTTTGTGCAATCCACCGAAGGTTTGCCGGAATCCGGATGTGCATTCGTCAAAGATCAGTACAATATTTTTTTCACTCGCCAATTGGCGTACATTTTCCAAAAAGCCATCGGCCGGCGGTTGATTGCGCGATACTTCCATTTTGATCACGCCGATATCCTGGCTATCGACCAAAGCCTTTAATTCACTAAAGTTGTTATGGGTGAACGGGTAGATAGTGTCACGCAAACTTTCAGGAACACCATTGGGGTTTAACCCTGGCAGCAGATGGCCCGCAAGGTTCTTTTCATCACCTAGGTTTGCCGCCAAATACCAATCATGCCAACCGTGGTAACCACAAAACGCGACCTTATCTCTGCCACTCGCTGCACGCGCAATACGGATTGCGATGGCATTGGCCTCTCCACCTGTACGTGCGAATCGCACCATGTCCGCCCATGGGTGCATTGCGACTAGCCTTTCAGCTAGATACACCTCTTCAGGGCAGTTAAACGTACTCATGTTGCCGGCTGTTACTGTCGAAATAACAGCTGCATCAACCTCAGGATGACCATAGCCGAGAATATTGGTGCCGATCCCCATGATGGATACGTCGGTATATTCATTGCCATCTAAATCCCAAACTTTACAACCCTTTGCTTTGCTAAAATAGGCTGGCCACAAATCCGGTAGAAACATCTCGGCGCGCTTGGACAGCAACATATTGCCACCCGGAATGACCCGCTTCGCTCGTTGCCAAAGTTTTTGTCCAGTATCACTCATCTTTTTTGCCCCAGTTATACATGGTCGCATATCCGACTTCAGTGAATGGCGCTACCCATTCAATCAGCTTTGGGTTGGCATCTAAAAACTGAATCACTTCCGCCACAGGTATCCTAGGTGCCACGTGTGCAAACGCCCCATAGATGATCCGACACACCGCCAGATCCTCTGGATTGTCTACGGTTAAACGAAGATCTTGGCGAATCAGTGCCTGCGGGGGTTTCGATTTAATAATATTAAAATCTTTAAAGTGTTCCCGCATATAGAGAGTGCACAGTTCAGAACGGTGTTTTTCATCACCATTCGCATGTGACACTTCAAGCGCCTTCTGTGAAATAATTTCAAAGCCACATCCATCCACAATATCATCCAGGAAGGTTGCATCAGCCTCCTTGGCCTGATGTGTTTGCCAATGTTCTTCGACTGCTTCAAAATAGGGGAAAGGTGATTCGCTCGTAACTCGAAAGATGTCAGTCGCCTCACTAAGTTGACCGCAACGAACAAGTCTAGATAACACATCAATCTGGTCACCGACCACAAATCGCAACCCTTTCGATTCTGCCAGGGTTTTATAAACTTCGTTTTCAACACCTTCGGAAATGCCCAGAACTATCTCATCAATGCAGGGAATCGTTTGTAAGCATGCAATCACGTTATCAAGAATACGCACACCCTTGATGACATCAAGATTTTGCAACGGCTTGCCGTACAAACGTGCGCCCTGATTTCGGCATGCAATGGCTGCAACAAGTCTTCTTTTCATAGAGATTCTTTCTCGCTAATCTGCTGTTGTTAATCTAAATCACTGGTGGCTAGTGCGGCATTGGCCTGGAGCGAGCGTTTGAGTGTTTTACCGTATGCCCATTCAATATCTGTAATCACGTCTTTTGCCGACGCGCGCTTAAGCGTCAAATCCGCTGGTGACAATACCGTGTTAGCGGGCAATTCCCTAATAGACACAACATGGCGTCTAATCATTTGTCGGTAACCTTTTTCCTCTTCACTCATACCAAAGTCGCTGACTGACTGGCAAGAACCAAAAGCAGCTGCACAGCCGCGAATAACCGAACAGAACTGAGCAAATTCATCTGGGTTTAAGGCTGATTCATGATCTTCAAGTTGCATAACTTTACCCAAGGTCAAATGCTTCTCGATGATCTTGGCGCCCGCTCCAATTGCTGTTGCAGCTAAAGCAATGGCGAACGGGGTGTCCGGTGAAGCATGATCCGCGAAACCTATTTCTACGTTTTTGTATTTTTTAACAAATTGTTCAGCAAGTATTTTGACACGTGCAATTTGATTCGACTCATTGGGGGTCGGGTAAGATTGGAACCCCAGCAGCACCACGACATGCTTACCTGACAGAATTTCTAAAGCCTGTTCGATTTCTCCAGCATAGGCTCCCCCAGCGCCCAATTGAATTTTTTGTACGCCACTAGTGGCCACTTGTTCCAGAAAGCCTATATTGGAAATATCCGTACCATGTAGTTTAACAGTGGATAAGCCAATTTTTTCGGCAAGGCTAAGACTCTTTGTACCAAAGATATCCGCGTAAAGCGCAATACCTAATTCTGCCGCGTAGTCATTCAGTGATGACCAGACAGCATCATCCATCTCAAGCGAACGAAACAATTTGTAATGTTGATAATCTGGTGTAGCTAATTCATCGGCGAAAATCATCTGAAATTTAGCGGCATCGGCGCCAGCTTTAGCTGCAGCTTTCAACAACAGGCGTGCCTGCTCCGGTTTACCCTCGAAACCCTGCGCCAACTCTGCAATTATTTCAACCATGGTAATTCCTCAATCATGTGCATACATAGTGTATTTAAAGATTATTGAAAACGTCTTTTTGCGTTCAGTAATTTAACTCATGCCCAGTTGGATGGATTCACCAACTCAACATCGTCACTTGATAACCCGTCCGGTACAACCACAGATATAGGCGCTGCTGCTGCGAGTACTTCAGTCAGCTGAGGTACGCTATCCAGTCCTACAAGTACTCTATCTATATCCTGGTTTGAAAGCGCAAACGCCAAACAAGCCTGTAATGGAGTTAATTTTGTTTCTTCCAGCCACTTGTCCCAACTATTCCAGAGAGTTTGCCACCTAGCGAATCGAGTAGGTCGTTGATTTGTTTGTTGCAACAACAGGCCCTGAAGAAAAACCGAACGGGTATGGACCTCAACACCGCTATCCTTTAGGCGTTTCAACCAACCTGAGGTTGCTAGTCGGCGATCTACAACATTATATGGTGCCTGCACAAGGTCCAGTTCAAAAGCGGGGAACAAACTTTCAAGTTCACTTGGGTCATATACAGACACGCCAATTTTAGTGATCAGCCCTTGTGCCTTCAAATTTTGCATCGCGGCATACAACTCGGCACCGTGTTTTGCCAGCAGGTTTTCCGGTCTGTGTAATAACAGCCCATATAATTTTGGAATTGCTAAACGTTCTAGAGACTCTCGAACGGATGTCTCAACCCAACGCGCGACATCTTCACAGGAATCCGACAATGAAGACAATTTGCTTACGACTCGCCAATCACCAACACCGATCTGGCCTAAACGCAACTCGCTGTCACCATAGGCTGCTGCGGTATCCAGGGTATTAATGCCGGCTTCACGCGCGCGCTCTAGAATCATGGCGGCATCTGTGTGCGAAACCTGTCCGCTCATATTGGCAACACCATAATTCATGCCAAATTGAACAGTGCCAACTGCTAAACGCGATCGATAATTGTAATCATACTGCATTTGCAAACCATGAGGATTCGATGAGCTTTGTTGCCCTATGAGCCTAAAGCCGACTTTTTCGTAGGCACGAATTGCCGCTGCGTTATCGCGGTGTACGCCTAGCCGAATGTGCACCACAGAACGGTTCGCGTAAAGCCAGTGAGCACAAGCCTCCAGTACTTCAGCTGCAACTCCTCGACTGCGCCAGTTTCTTTCTCCTAATAAAATCCCCATCGTCGCAGTGCGCGTTGCTGTGCTTACAGGCTCAAACTTAATGTTGCCTATGTGCTCACCGGTTGAGGCTACAAATATCGCGAGAAACAACACATCATCACGATTTTCACGTTCGCGAACAAAAGCACTTACGGTTTCTATATCCTGATGCACAGCGGCTGCAGTGATGTAGCGTTGGGCCATGTCATCATGTAACCATTGCACGTATTGGCTGGTTACATCAGATGTTGTTAAAGGCTTTAATAGAAATCGGGAGGTGCGTATCATTGAGCTGAGCTTCTTAGGTATTACATTCCATATAACATCGAATGGGGAGTTTATTTTAATAGGCGATTGATTGTCTCTATTACATAAGCCTGTTCATCATCCGAGAGGCCATAATAAAGTGGGATCGATAGCGCCATCGCATAATATTTTTCTGTAACCGGATAGTCAGATATCTGATAGCCTAATGCCTCGTAATATGGATGCATAGGAACAGGTATATAATGAACTTGGGTACCGATCCCGACTGCTGCGAGTTTTCGCATCAGTTTATGGCGAGATAAGCCAAGGCGCTCAAAATCAATTTGCACTACATAGATATGATGTGAACTTTGTTGTCTACCGTGCAGCTGTGTACATTCAATAAAATCCGTGTTTTGAAATGCTTTATCATAATTAGCAACGAGTTCACGACGTCTTTCGAGAAACTTATCAATTTTTTTCATCTGCGATATTGCTAATGCACTCTGCATATCAGTGATGCGATAATTGAAACTGAGTTCCTGCATCTCGTAATACCACATTTTCAATTCGCCATCCTCAATGGCAGAATGTGCTTTCATAAGCTTGTTGTCTGCATGGCTTATTCCCGGCATATCAAAGTTGCCTTTGCAAATACCATGGCTTCTTAAAATAAGCAATCGATGAAACATGTGTTCATCATTGGTGGTGATCATACCTCCCTCACCTGATGTGATGCCTTTTACAGGATGAAAAGAGAAGACCGTCAAATCTGAATACCGACAGTTGCCCACTCTGCTTCCATCTTCGTATGTCGCACCCAGCGCATGAGAAGCATCTTCTATTACAATTGCTTCGGCTTCATCTGCAATCCCCTTAATAGATTTCATTTCGCAGGGAAAACCAGCGAAATGCACAGGAATCAACGCTTTTACTTTCGATGACGCTTTACATTTCTTTCGTAAATCATTTAGATCAATGTTCAAGGTATGCAGATCAATATCCACAAATATTGGTGTAGCCCCGACATACCTAGCACAGTTTGAACTGGCAACAAACGTGTTGGTCGTAGTCAATACTTCGTCACCTGGACCGAGGTTTGAAACCATACACGCTAGATGTAGTGCAGCTGTTCCACTCGAAACCGCTACCGCATACTTGGCACCCGTATATTCGGTGATAGCATTTTCAAATTCCGCAACTTTAGGCCCCTGGGTAAGAGCACCGTTACGCAAAACATCAACGACCGCCTGTATATCTTCTTCATCTAGATAATGCTTACCGTAAGGAATCATAGTTGTTTTACCTGCCTGCTGTAGCCGTTTTCTTCTTGCTGCAACAACTTACGAAGTTGTTCATCAACATTGCCAAGTTTTCTGTTTAACGCCCGACAAACCTTCTCATTAGATAAGCTCATATCTTTTGGCCTGTGCACTAGGTCAGGCCGATCAGTAATGTTACCCATTTGTATGAGTCTCTGATCAAGATTAAATATTTGCGCGAGTTTAAGTCCGAACTGATACTTCGATATTCTCTCGTCACCTACGATGTGAAATACTCCGCTGCTTTTTTTATCGATCAACTCGTGCACGGCATTAACCAGAGTCTCAATAAGAATTGGTGTAAAAAATACATCCTGATAGAGCGTGATTGAATTGAGATTCCTTAACTCATCAATAATCATATCGCTGAATGATTTTCTATAGGATGGACCCCATCCATAAAAGTTTGTACGCACAATTAATGCCTGCGGATAAACTTCTTGTACGGATTTTTCTGCTTCGGCTTTCGTCTGCGCGTAGGAGTTTAGAGGCGCGATTGGATCTGTTTCGTTGACCAACTTGTTCTCACCAGAAAACAAATGATCCGTCGAGATATGTACAAGCTTAATATTCAACTCAGCACATACGGTCGCTACATTCACAGCCATATTCACGTTAACTTGCTGCGCGAGAGTTGGATCGTCCGCACACCTTTCGACGCTTGTTAGGCCTACAGTATGAACGACGATGTCGGGTCGATGTTTTTTAAACGCAGTCGTAATAGCATCGAGCGAATCAAGTGAAAAAACATCTGTTTCGACGCCAGATAATGAGATACGTCGCCGATGAAGCACCAACATCACTTGATATCGATCGTGTATCGCTAATGCCCAGTTCACCGCCAGAAGGCCGGAGCCACCCGTTATTAATACACGATATCCCATGCTAATCAGATTTTGCCAACTTTTCTGTGGTTGATGTCAATCCATGTCTGCAACTCTTCGATGGACATCCACTCTTTATTATTGTCCGAGGTATATCTAAAGCTTTCAACTACTTTCTCTCCCCCTTTCTGCCGTTCAGGATCGGAGGACCATCCGTTGAGAGCGGGAAGAATCTTGAAATGACTTTCATATTCATAAGTGTGTGGTGCATCCTCTAAACCAATCATCTGCTCATGGATTTTTTCACCCGGACGAATCCCAACTATTTTATGTTTAGCATTGGGCGCCACAGCTTTCGCTATATCCGTAATTGTCATAGAGGGAATTTTTTTAACGTAAATTTCTCCGCCATACATATCGTCAAAAGCCCGCCAAACCAACTCAACACCTTGCTCCAAACTAATCATAAAGCGTGTCATTCTAGTATCTGTAATGGGTATCGCTTCGGACTTATCTATTGACATGAAAAACGGAATGACTGAACCTCTCGACCCCATAACGTTTCCATAGCGAACAACAGAAAACATAGTATTATGCGAGCCCGCGTAAGCATTACCTGCAACGAATAATTTATCAGAAGCAAGCTTGGTTGCACCATAAAGATTGATGGGGTTACTCGCTTTGTCAGTTGATAATGCGACAACTCGTTTGATTTTGTGGTCAATGCATGCGTCGATCAGATTCATAGCTCCCATGATGTTGGTCTTCACACATTCAAATGGGTTGTATTCGGCAGTGGGTACAATTTTAGTTGCGGCTGCATGCACCACATAATCAATCCCATCCAACGCTCTAGCAAGACGATCTTTATCGCGCACATCACCAATGAAAAATATAACTCTAGGGTCATCCTGATACTTTAGCTGCATATCCCATTGCTTCATTTCATCACGGGAATAGATCACTATACGTTTTGGATTATATTGAGCCAGGGTCATCGGCACGAAAGTATTGCCAAAGGAACCAGTACCGCCCGTGATAAGGATGGAGGAATTAGTCAGCATATAAGATACCTTTCAGTAAGTAATGATACGGAATATTCTCTTTAAATATTCAAGTATCGCTCTATCAATTTCTAGTTGGGCGAATATGGCGGGGGAAAATTAATTTAAGGCCTAATAATCGTCTTGGAGCTCTTAAAATATTGCGTCGAAATTATATCTTGAGTAGCAGGAACTATTGGACGTACTCGCGACAATTAAAAAACCCTATTTTGATCAAAGCCCAAGTAATCGTTATATTTATCATTTTCGGAACACCCGAACGATCTAAGTATTGGCATTGCAAATGCCGCTATTTTTTGGTTTATTCCCTTTAATCAGTTTCGCTTCAGCGTACGACGGATAAAAACAATAACCAAAGCAAACACCATCCCTAACGTAGTTCCTAAAAGAACTATCACCGTTCTCTTAGGTTTAGATCTTTGTTCTGGGGCTTTTGCCGCTCCAACAGTGTTAAGCACGTACTCCTCATTTGCTTTCGCCAGCATGACAACCTTAGTTTGCTCTTCAATTAAACGAAAAAATACGGTCTGAAGATCCTTTATAGATGTCTCTTTGATCTGCTCTCGAAGAAATTCGATGTTGTTATTCGCTTTCTGGAAATCTTTTTCACGCATGTATTCATTCACTTCTTTGATCAAAAGTCGATTCCATTCTGCCGCCAAACCTGGAGAGAAATATTCGACACTCAAATGGATCACACCTTTAATCTTATCTTCATCAATTACCACGAAACTAGAGAAAGCATTGTAAAGCTGCCAACTGCTAGGTTTGACTCCTGTCAACCAAGTATTTGTTTCCTGATCGTATAAGTTGCTGTCAATCACTAGTTGATCGGTTTGCGAATCCCAACCTCTCCCAGCAAATATAGGCATTTCTAGTTGATATTTACGAATAAACTGGTCAATGAAATTCCAATCTTTTAGCAATTCCAGAGCTACGGTAACTTTACCGCTACCGCCACCTTTATTTAAATTAATACCTGCTATTGCAGCCAGCCCTCCATATTGGGCCGCCAAACCACCTAACCCGCCATTACTTTCACTTGCTGTAGGTACTAATAAGGAAGTTGCTGTATAAAGGTTCGGTTGCTTCAAGGCATGTATTATTGAAACAACAGCAAACAAGGCAGTCACAGCCAAAATAATCCATTTCTCTCTCCAGATTACATTCCAAAGTTCACGCAAATCAATTTCATCGTCAGCTGTCAACTGCTGCATATAAGCAGTCGGCGGCACAACATATGCCGGCTGAGAGAGCGAAGAGGTTGGCTGGTTATTTTCTAAAGTTGAATTCAATTTTTATAATCTACGCACTGAATTTGTGATGGTAAAATCATAGGGAATATAACGATTAAATAAAAAAACGATCAAACCTTACCCTGCGATATTTTTTCTGATAAGCCCAACTCTACGACTTCATTTCTAAGCTCTTTAAGTTCCTGCATTAACGCTTCATGCTCTGATTGCTTTCGCTCTAAGAAGCGCAAGGTAACATTGGCTTTCTCTTCAACTCCCTTGAGAGTGAGTAGGTAGGTGAATGCCTTTTTATCAGGATTACGCTTGAAATTACCCGCCTTGATCCAGCCCTTAGCCATTAATGCCTTTAAGCAATAATTGACCTTTCCCAAACTAATACCCAAAGTCTGCGCGATTTGACGCTGACTTGTGTCCGGGTTAGCTGCCAGTAATTTTAGAATCTTGTAGCGATTCTCATCGTTTATAATAGACATATCACTAAGGTTAATTATGTGAAGGGGCGGGTGTATCACTAGTTATATTTATATGATCTCACGCTACCGCCCTACCTTATTCAATATGGCATGACGAGAAGTGCTTGAAATAGAAAGCGTCAAAGACATCAAAATAACAACGTTCAACGCATGAACATTGTAGACCACTCGCTAGCAAAGTAAAGTTTTTTAGCCGTAAGAGAATGGTATTTGGAGCAAGAGTGAAATTCAAAAAGAAAATCTTTTCTAAATATTATTATGATTACGCTACCGCCCTTAGGTACCAGCTCCTAAAGGCGAAATCCATTTCATCTGCTTCCATTTTTTAAAACTTTTCTATCGCCGTTTTATCTACTTGTACGGCAGTATTACTACCAACTATATTGAGAAGGATGATCGCTCTCTCTTTGCCAGACTCGCATTGATAAATGGCGTTCAATCCTTCAAAACATCCACCTGTAATTCGAACGCTTTCACCTGCATGAAACGATACATCCGCAGTAAGACCTATTTCAATCAGTGGCAATGTATGCATCAAGTTTTGCACAATATCTTGCGAAATTGGGATGGGATATTGTCCAAACCTAACAAACCCAAGCACTCCCCGAGTCGATCGAATAGTTCCCCAATTACCCACATCTTCTTCGAGTTCAATAAACAGATACCCTGGAAATAAGGGTTCATAAACTTTTTGAGGAATCATCGTTTTTGACTTATTGACCCATGCCATTGGACAATAACATCGCCAATTTTGATTTGTTAAATTTAATTCAGCTCTTTTTTCTTGACGCGATTTACATTGCAAGAGATACCATGCACTCACTTTTATTTCTCCATCCTAGAAAGAAGCAACTGCTGCAGCTCCCAATCCAACTTGATAAATGATCTGAGTAACGTCGGTCCATAGTTTGAGGCTAGATATTCTATCCGCATCAAGCGGAACCACTATCGTATCCCCTGGTGACACATCCGAATTTGAAGCAAAAAACCATTTCTTGCCTTTAGGTTGAATTACTTGGCCATTTGCCTTCACCACATAAACCCGGCCTTTATCCGCTTTGTAGGTAAAGCCACCACTCTGTGCAATATATTCATTAACACCTCTGCCTCTTTGCAATAGATGTGAAGTCGGATGTTGCACTTCGCCAATTACCGTAACACTCTGCATTTGCGACGGTAAAAATAAGGTATCGCCCTCTTTCAAGATAATATCAGCTTCTGAATTACCACCTAATACACTCGGCAAATTAATTACCATTCGGCCTGTTGCTTTAGTTTCTTTGAGTTGTTTTAGTAGCCTATCAGCCTGCACAGTATCAGGTTTTTGTTTACCAATGTCTTCTTCTTGAAGACTGCTGGAAGTTAGTTCTTTTTCAAGTTGGCTTTCAAGATCGCGCAAGCGTTTTTCTTCTAGCTCTCGGAGTTCAAGTCGTGTGAACACTGCACCGTCTGAGTAGGCGTGCTCGGTGATGCCTCCAGCACGCTCCATAACTTGGGAGAGCATTTCACCTTGTTTAATTTGATAACTCCCTGGAAATCGAAATTCACCTGATAGAATAACGGTCGCTGCTGATCCCCAGTTGGGCTTTCTTTTTATTAATATACGATCTTCTGGATGTAGCAGCATTGCATCGGTTTCAGATGTATTTTGCAAAGAAAATGTGAAATGCTCATATCTCTTCTCTCGATTTTCTTCTACTAATACACGAGTTATCTCGGCATCTAAATCGTACGCTGCATACGAAAGCCCACCGGCCAAACCAACCAAATCCATAACTGACATTGAACTTGACAAAGGATACTCACCGGGTTTATTAATCAATCCGTCAATTTCGACTGATGGCACTAACTCTTGAGCTCCTACTTGTTGGCGGAGTTTAGCAACGACCTCGGTGAGCACTTCTGCGCGATCGCCGTCGATATCAAATAAATATAACATATCCGCAGGTTCTAACTTTGTAGCAAGACTTTCTCTGTCTTTCAATGTGATCAGCAATGTTTTAATTGCTGAATTATTCGGGATTTTTCTCACCAATACTGCATGATCTAGATCAGTTTCTGCAGCGACACCTCGAGCAGCATTCACCAAATCCTGAATAGTCATTCGCGGGTAATGCGGATAAACGCCAGGTATTTCTACGCTTCCTTGAATGGTGACAATTTCTGGATACTCGTTATAAGTTGCCTGTGATTTTAGTTTATCAACAAAAGCAGAGAGTATTTGCGGTCGATTATCTACAAGGTTAAAAAGATAAACCTTGTCTAATGGCTCAATTAAAAAATTATCTACTGGGTGGTCAAGTCGAACGACCATCGCTTTTACCTTTGCTTCATTTTTCATTCGACGTTCGATAACAACATAATTTAAATCGGTGTCGGGTTTATATCCTAAACTCGCATCAATTAATCCTTGTAGGGACATACCTCCATAAATAGGGTAAGCACCTGGTTGCCGAACATTTCCTTCTATCGTTACCACCGCAGGATAATTTGTCCCCATGGTCTGATTTATCAATGCCTGATTAATTTTATCGAGCTGTGCTGATCTGTTATCCTGATAACCAAAGACAAATAATTCATCACGAGGTTCGAGTTTTAAATCAAATTCAGATCCTTTAGATTGCAATGCTCGCCCAAGATGAACCCTTAAGACCTTGACCGATCTTTCCGGTAATATCTCACGTTTAATGAGAGCAAAATTGAGATCTGGATTTGGTAACATATCAGGAATTGATGCAACAACATCGCTGATACGCATGCCCTTACGCCATGACA
>OBEQ011474579.1_pt1 | contig 13064 bp, 4 predicted proteins | sample 1670901 | NCBI WGS metagenome assembly OBEQ01 (sample SAMEA104232315, study PRJEB22302) | groundwater metagenome | biome: forest; feature: aquifer; material: groundwater | place: USA | collected 2011-08-07 | depth 5.4 m
GAAGTTTGAGAGATAAGCGGTCGCAGGTTCGATGGCCGCATTGTTCTACATGAAACAGTTGGACCTATAGACCGCACGCTTCATGGGAAACAAATGGGCCTGTAGCTCAGTTGGTAGAGCGCTGCATTCGCATTGCAGAGGTCAGGGGTTCGAATCCCCTCAGGTCCACCAACATAAATAGCTAGCTTTTGCTGGCTATTTATGTTGGTGGACAAGTGCATGCCATTGAGGCATGCATGAGGGGATTCGAAACGCCGGAGCCATATGCGTCCAGCAGGACGCATGGCGAGGGTTAAAAACAAAAGGCTTTGTTTTTAACAGGTTGACCAGCAGGGCAACCTAGGGTTCAGAATTTTGAGTGGCGACAAAAAAATTATGAACTGCCCAGCCCGAGCCACTGCAGTGGCGAGAGGCGAGGGCGAATCCCCTCAGGTCCACCAACATAAAATGGTCATAAATTGGCCTTTTTATGTTTATCCGTGCGTATCCAAATACCTAAGGACGGCTCGCGCATAAAACGAACTCGTTCTTTATGGAGAAAGTGTCTAAGTGGCTTAAGATTTGATGGTTGCGAGCTATGGTTATCCCATTTAGCACGTTCGAAACGGATATCTATGGATATATCACAGATATCCGTAGATATCCCAGGTATATCCGCAGATATCTGTTAGAAAAACAGCATTTTGATTAGGTAATGATTAGGTAACGTTCAGGTAACGATTGTATATCTACTTGTTACCTAAATGTTACTCGTTGGAAAAAAGACAAATCGAGGGAGATGGCCGCGTTTAACTCATCAACTGTTTGTCCTCACAATCATAAAAGGGCCGATGTGTCAGTACACAGTTCAATTTGCTTTTGATAAGTACTGTTAACTCCTTATTCACAGGCTTTACCCATCATTTGTCTACGCCTGTGTAGACAAGCTAGAAAAGCTGTGCAGAACGGGTTGTGGACATGCTTGACCAAGTAAAATAGGCACTTTTTTGGTTTTATCGGTCGTTTCACACAGTTCTAGACAGACAATATTCTATTTTTATCGCTAAGACTAGCGATATTATGCTTTGACGAAATCATTTGTTCATGCTATAATAGAACTGTCCTACTTATCTCCTATGGGTCCGAAAGCGATTTCAACCATTATTTTGTTAATGAACCTTGTTTTGACGAACACGGCTCATTCGGCAATGAGTTCAACGAATTACCAAATTCAATGGGACTCCGTTGGGACAGGCGGTTCAGATTCCGCAAGCTCATCAAGCTATCAGCTCCGTGACACCGTCGGCAATTCGGCAATCGACAACGGCTCGAGTGCAACGTATCAATTGCGCTCTGGTTATCGGCAGGGTGTGAATGACCAATTTATTTCTTTTTCGCTCGTTATTCAGAATAATGACTCACAAACAACCGCGAGTTCTGTTACGGGAACGTCCATTACAACTGGCTCGACAAGCGGTTTTAGCGTCGGAGATTATGTTTTGCTCGTGCAGGATCTTGGTGCGAGTCAGGTTTCTGCCTTTGGAAAAATTTTGAGCGTGAGCGGGGCTGTCATTACGCTCGATTCCTTCACGGTCGGTTCAAGCTCACCGACGATCGACGGAACGAATGATTATGTATTCCGACTGACGACTTCAGCCACACCAACGTTTGGCAGTCTTTCCGTGCTTGCCGTCTCTACAACAACATTCGGTTGGGAGGTCACTTCCATTTCACAAAATGGTCATACGGTTTTCGTTTATGACGACGGCAATTTGCGCTCGGGTGCAAGCGACATTGATGATGTGACTGATGGCACTGTGACTGTCGGTGCAGAGGAATATGGAGCGCGATCTTCAGACGCAACGCTTTCCACCTCAACATTCGATACCCAAGACACCGCTATCACGACGAGCTCGCAGGCCGTTGGAACAGAATCGAGTCGCGCCTACAACGCGCGTCAATTTCTCACACTCAAGGCAAGCATCACCCCGTCTACGGTGAGCGGCACGTATACAAATAGCACGGTCGTGATTGCAACCGGAAATTTTTAACGTATGCGGAGGCTCACATTTCTCTTTTTACTTGCTCTGCCTTTTCTTGCGCCAGCTTCATCACACGCGCTGTCTGTTTCAAACGGCATTTTTTCTTATGAGCTGTTGCCCGGTGCTTCTGCGTCTGACACATTCACCGTGACCAATACAGATAGCGTGTCACAAAGCTATCGTATTGTTTTGCAGGATTTTACGGCCACAGATGAGTCTGGGTCTCCAACATTTATTCCTGAAAATTCTCCTCGGCTTGCAAGCTCGCTTGCCGGTTGGACTTCTTGGTCGGCAGATAAGATCGTTCTTGCCCCGGGTGAGAGTCGCGTTGTTTCTTTTAAGATTACGGTTCCAGAAAATGCAGTGACTGGCGGTTACTACGGTGCTTTGCTTTTATCGCACACGCAGGCAGGCGCAACAGGCGGCAACATTGACGCTCGTACAGGGCCACTTTTGGTCGTTGTCGTCGATCAGGACAAAACCGCTGCGCTTTCGCTCCTTGAGTTTTCCTCCGGGACAAACTTTTACACGCACTTGCCAGCGTCTTTTTTTGCACGCGTGAAAAATGAGGGTCTTACACCGGCCGCACCTCAAGCGAAAGTAACGATCACGAATTTATTGGCAGGCACGAGCGCGGTGCTCAATTTGAATCCAAATGGGGGCTACGTGCTACCCGCTCAAACACGTCGTTTTGAAGCCGTCTGGCAACAAGCGGAAGTTCCGGCCGAAAGTTTAGAGCTTGTGAAGGAGTGGAAAAATTTTGGATTCGGCTATTATCACGCATGGCTGACGATGACGGAGGCAAACGGAAAAGTGTTGAGCGCACAAAAATCTTTTTGGGTGATTCCATGGGAACTCATCACGTTTGTTTTGCTCATCCTGTGCGCGCTCATTTTTTTCACGCGACGTCTAAAAAACACGAAGCGTGCCCACCTCATTATTCTCGCGGCGTTTTTCTTTCTCTATTTTCCTCATAGTGTTTCTGCCGCCGCGCTCACGAGTGTTTCGGATCAAATGGTGAGCCAGACGCTGAGCGCTGCAAGCAATCATGCGATTGGATTTGTGACGCCAACGGGAGTGAGTGAAGGATCAACCGTAACGCTTACGTTCGCTTCGTCGTTTACGACGAGCCCTATCATTGAAGATGATGTCGACGTGCTTGTCGGGAGTGTTCAACGGACGACGGCATCCACGTGTGCTGGTTCAGAACAAATTTCGGTCGCAATGGTGTCGAGTGTTTTGACGATCACGGTTTGTGCGGGCGATGGCGGTGCGATTCCTGCAGGGAGCACGGTTACGGTGAACATTGGCATCAATGCGACGAGTTCTGGCACGGGTTCAAACCGCATCGTGAATCCCGCCACGGCTGGGACGTACTCCATTTCTATCGCAGGAACGTTTGGAGATTTTGGTTCCATCGGCGAGCCCATTGTCACGACGAGTTCTGGGTCATTGACCGCGGTTGTTCCGGGAGGCAGTGGTTCCGGTGGCGGCGGCAGTGGTGGAACAACACTTCCGAGCACGCCAACAGGCCCTTCGAGTTCATCGGACTCTTCTTCAACGCCAGCAGAAACAGGCACGACGGAAAGCAAGCCAACGACTGGCACGACAGCCCCAACGACAAGCGAAACATCCACACCGACCACCACAGAAACGCCGACAAAGAGTGGGACAGAAACGACGGGTGGGACAGCGCCAACCACAGGAGGAACAACATCAAGCACCGGAAGCACCGGAGGCGCAACGGGAGCGACAGGAGCGTCAACGACAGGCGGAACAACGTCTACCGGCGGGACGCCGCCTGAACAGATTGTTGCTGAAAGTGGAACAGGTCTATCTGAAACGGCGATAGAATTTCTTGTCGAAGGTGGTGATATTGTGCTTCCCGAACAAGATGGGACCGTGAGTGTTTTGCCAGATCATGTGCTCACGCTTCTTGTTGCACAATCCGCTTTTGAAAAGGACGTTGCGACCATCAGCGTGACCGTTGATGGTTCGACGTATACGTTTTTGAAAACGGATGCAGGAAATTATGAGACGGCGCTTTCAACTCCAGGCGCTTCTGGAAATTATCAGGCCGTCGTGAATCTCATCTATGCCGACGGGACAACGCAGACGATTTCCACCATGCTCAACGTCGTGGATTTTGGTTATGTCTATGAGAACGTTGGCGGACATCTGGCTCGCGTTTCGGGCGCCACGGTTATGCTTCTGCAAAGTCAATTTGGAAAATGGGTTGAGGTAAAGAGTTCCACCACGGACACGAGCGGCACGTTTGGCTGGTATGTTGAGAATGGCATTTATCGCGTAAGAGCGAGCAAGGAAGGGTATCAAGAATCTTTGGGTGCGGCGTTTGCCACGAACAATCATCTCGCAACAGGCACGGTACTCATGGAAAAACTTCCAGAGCCTGTCGCTCAGATCGTTGCATCGAATCGTACGCCCCTGCAGAAAGCGGCGGCGATTGTGGGGAGTTTGTATAAACAAGCGGCAAACGTGTTGCAGGATATACGAGCGGATGATCAAGTACAAATTGCTGCTGACGTTGCTGCACCGATTTTGGTGACGCTCACTGTGACGAGCAGCGTGATTCTGTGGAACGTATTTAACTTAGCGCCGCTGTTGCAGTATGTGATGAGCTCACCATTGTTGCTTGTAGGTCGCAAGAAACGCAAAGGCTGGGGCGTGGTGTACAACGCGGCGACGAAGCTTCCTGTAGATTTAGCAATCGTGCGTCTTGTCAACGCAGAAAATCGTCTCGTTGCTACACGCGTCACAGATGCGCAAGGCCGCTATTTCTTTTTAGCACAACCGGGGAGTTATCGTCTGAGTGTTGTGAAACCATCCTTTGTCTTTCCTTCTCACATGCTTGGGCAGATAAAAGAAGACGTGGGCTTTTTGGATGTTTATCACGGCGAACCCATTACTGTGACGGAAAAGGACGCAACGATTGCGGCAAATATTCCGCTTGATCCAAACCACGAGGTTTCGATGGTGGAACCACGACGCATTTCACGCTTGCGGCTCCTCGGCCACCTGCAACGGACGTTTTCACTCGTTGGACTTGCCGCCGCGCTGTTTATTTTGATCATACAGCCGAGCACACTCACGCTCATCGGCCTGTTGGTCCAAGTCACGCTCTATGCACTGTTCCATCGTTTAGCAAGAACACGAAAGCCCAAGAGTTGGGGAATTGTCTATGACGAAAAAACACATCATCCGCTTGCAAACGCTATCGTACGAATTTTCGAACCGAAGTATAATAAATTGCTGGAAACCATGATTACAGATCGTCATGGTCGTTATAGTTTTCTTGTGGGGCCGAATGAGTATTTCGTGACGTACGATCGTGATACGTACCATCCTGTTGAAGTAAGGCCTGTTGATTTACGCAGCGAGAAAAATCCAAAAGAGGTTGCCATTGATGTTGGCATGGAGCGAACAAAGATATGAGCGTGAAACAGACAAAAATAAAAATTCTGGCGGCCATCGTGATTCTCACGGTGCTTTTGATGCTGTTTGTACAGGCATTGTTGCCCGTGTTTGCCGTGTCTGCGCCAAACCTTGTTTCGTATCAAGGTCGCTTGCTTAATACGGCAGGGGTTCCTTTGACGGCCACGAGCGCAAGCATCATCTTTCGTTTCTACACGGCCCTAAGTGGCGGCACCTGTCTTTGGTCAAACTCTTCAGCGAGTTGTGCAACGACGACAGCGTTGACCGTCACGCTTACCGATGGCCTTTTCTCTGTGAATCTTGGCGACACAAGCGCGAGTTTTGCCGCAATTGCAGATACTGTTTTTGCAGATAATGCGGCCGTGTACTTGGACGTGAACGTGAATGGAGAGTCGCTTTCTCCACGCCGACAAGTTGTTTCTGCCCCGTATGCGTTGAATGCAGAAAATCTTGATGGATTTGATAGCAGTCAAGTGGGTGGAACAAGCGCGGTTGTGCCGGTCACAGACGCAAACGGCAATTTAGTGCTCACAGGCTCTCCGCAATCTGCTGCTGTGACCGCCGGCTCTGTTTATGTCAATCCTGCTTCAGCCACAGCTGATTTTACGCTCTTCGGTGTTGCGGTTGGTGGATCTCAACGCTTTCGTTTTGATGCCGATGGTGATCTCAATTTTATCAATAGTGAGTTCATCAATAACTCGACGAACGGTACGTTTACGTTTACCGGCGTCGGCGGGGCTTCAAATAATACGCTCAACCTTGTACTTGATACTTCGGGTGGTCCTGTGATCAGACCAAGTGGTGCCGCCACTCTCACGCTCGGCGGGAGCTCAACAACGCAGATCCCACTTACAACAGACAACAATGCGGCGAGCGACGTGGCGATCACAGGGGGTCTGACCGTCACAGCAGCGTCCGGGTTTGATTCCTTTACTGTTACCTCTTCAGCTACAACGAACGCAGCAGCTACGATTACAGCAAACGCGATCACAACAGGGATTGCTGAGGTCGTTTCTGCTACAGGGCTTACGTCTGGTCGCGCATTGTCTGTGACATCTTTGAATACCGCTACAGCGGATCAATCTATCGGCATTGCTCCGATTATTTTTCTTGTGACAAACGCGCAGACGACCGCCGCACAAACTTCAGGCAGTGGATTTAATGCGCTGCGGTTGAATTTTACAAATAATCCAACCGTTGCGGGAAACACAGAGAACATGTTGCTTTTGCAAAATCAACTCACGAGCAACGCGACCGACAACGCCGTAGCGACAGGGATTTTGATTGATAATGCCGATACAAATTCAACAGGCTCCACCGTTATCACAGATGCTATTCGCATCACCAATTCTGGAGCGATTGCCGGCGGCATCACAAACGCCATTAACATCGCTTCTACAACCGTGACCACAGATTTCTCTTTACAAAATAGCGAGACACTCGATAACGACACTGATGCGCAGTTTATGTTTGGCCGCAACGATGCAGGGACCGTGACGATTACATCAAAAGACGACAATAGCGTTGCCGCCCTTACGGTCACTCCAGGTGGAGCCGCTTTGCTCACCTTAGGTTCAGTCACGGCAACGCAAGTCGCCATCACCACAGACAACAACGCAGCAAGTGATGTGGCGATTACAGGTGGACTCACGGTGTCAACCGTAGCTGGATTCGATTCCTTTACCGTGTCTTCAGCAGCAACGTCCAACAATGCTGTGGCAGTCACGGCAAATTCTTTGACCACGGGAATCGGAATGCTTATGACCACAACCAATGCGGCGACTGCCAATCAACCTATTGGTTTTGGCGCGAACATTTTTAATGTGATCTATGCGCAAAATACCGCGGCACAATCATCCACGCCCGGTTTTGGCGGGCTGCGTGTGAATTTTACGAACAGCTCCACCGTTGCCGGCAATACGGAATACATGCTTGTGTTAAGCAATTTGGTGACCACAAGCCTCGTTGATAACGCCGTGAGCGCTGGCCTACTCATCGATAATGCCGATACGGCCGCCACAGGTTCTACCGTCATTACAGACGGTTTACGCATTACAAATTCTGGAGGGATCACGGGGGGTGTTACGAACGGTATCAACATTGCATCGGTTAGCATTACGACGGATCTGTCTTTGCAAAATAGCGAGACGCTCGACAACGACACAGATGCGCAGTTTATGTTTGGACGAAACGACACAGGCACGGTTACTATCACTGCCAAGGACGACAATGCTCTCGCACCCCTTACGGTTGTTCCTGGCGGAGCCGCTTTGCTCACTCTTGGCGGAACTTCTGCCACGCAAGTTGCCATCACAACAGATAACAACGCCACAAATGATGTGGCGATCACAGGCGGCGTTACCATTACTGCCCCCTCTTCAACGGACGCGTTTACGCTCAGCACAAGCACGGCTTTAAGCAACGCAGAAATTATTACGGCTAACTCGTTGACAACAGGATCTGCCCTTACCATTAGCGCAAACGCCCTGACCGGCGGTCGTGGATTCTATCTTTCAACGACTTCTGGTGTTCTGAACACGGGTGACATTTCTGCCGTTGAACACACAGCAACGTACTCAACGACGCGCAACATTTCAAACAATCTTTTGGATCTTTCTCGTACCCTTATCACAACCGCCGGCACACTCACCGTTTCAGGTCCTCTTCTGTCGCTCGGGAGCAGTGTGACGGCGTCAGGAGGAACGATTGCAGACACGGCGGCACTTCTTTCTATTACTCAAGCCACGGCCTCTGCAAGTGGTCCAGGCATTGTCATCACAAATGCAGGAACAGGACGCAGTATCAATGTGGATCAGAATGGAAATACAGGGACCGTCGTGAGTGACAGTGCGGGTGGGGCGATTCACCTCACGAACACGGACAACGCAGATTACGGGCTCACGATTTACACAAATCAGGCCGTTTCAACAAGTGCACTCGGATTTTTCTTTAGTGATAATGTCGGTTTTGATAACGACGTGCTTGCGGTGCGTAGTGATGCGACAGATGCCGGGACAAATGGAGGCACAGCGTTTCACATCACTCAAGCGGAATTGGATCAGCCTGCTTCTGCATCTATCGGCACACAAGCGATGATTATTGATGTGCAAGAGGTTGGCTCTGCAGACAACGCCGTGATCATTCGTTCAAATACATCTGGCGCTGCAGACACAGAATTTATTTTTCAATCAAACGGCACTGCGCTTGCTGACGGTTTATGGACAGGCGGCGGTGCGGACTATGCGGAGTTTTTTGCCACGAGCGATACGAGTATCACGGGGCATGAAGTGGTCTGTCGTGATACGAGCTCGACAAAAAAAGTGAAGCGCTGTGAAGCCGGCAATGATGCCATTGTAGGAGTGATCTCCACGGATGCGGCGTTTGTGGCAACGGGATTGAGTGGTGCGGATGCGAGTATTTTCAGCAATCCAAATTATAAACTTGTTGGACTTGTTGGGCAGATCGACACGTTTGCCACGGCAGCCGATGGCGCAATTGCGATTGGGGATGCTGTGACTATTTCTTCAGGAACTTCTGGCGTGGCAGGAAAAGCCACGGGTGTCGGAGAGATTATTGGTTATGCGCTTGAGCCACTCGCCTCTGGCACAGGAAAAATCAAAGTGCTTGTACAGCCACAGTGGTCTGCAGGAACGATTTTGAGTAAGGACGGGTCTGCGAGTCTTCTAAATAGCTCACTTGCTCTTGCCTCCCTAGGCAGCGCAAACGCCACCAAGAGTTTTAGTTCAAACATATTGAGCTTCCATGGCTCTGGTTGGGATGGCTCAAAAGCGAAAACGGTTTCCATGTCGCTTGGCGTTGCCGTTTCTGACGCCTCAAGCGCCTATCGACTCTCCGTTGCAAACACAGATGGCACGGAAGTGGCGTATGTGAGCCAAGAAGGAAATTTTGCGCTCGCAGGCCGACTGTATCCATCTGATCGTGGCGTGTTGCAGACGAACAAGTACATTTATTATGATGGCTCAGCAGGCGCGGCAGGAGATTTTATGCGCACAAATGCTTCTGGTTGGGCAACAGGCAGTTATGATTTTGCAGAAATGTTTCCTTCTAAAGAAGAACTCACAGCCGGCGAGTTGGTGACATTTGCTGACACGCAAACTTCTGTCCGTCGTTCTTCTGCTACGTATGATTCCAAAATTGCGGGCGTGGTTTCCACGCATCCAGGCTTTTTGGCAGGGGAAAACAATCCTCACGAGTTTCCGATTGCGCTTGCCGGACGCGTGCCAACAAACGTGACGAGCGAAAACGGCGCGATTGCGATCGGCGATCCACTCACCAGCTCCACAACGCCAGGGTTTGCCATGAAGGCGACGAAGAACGGTCCTATCATTGGCTATGCGCTTGAAGCAACAGACGAAGCTCGCGGCAGTATCCTCGTGTTTGTTCGAGCGGGTTGGTACGGTGGAGCGCCGACGGTTGCAACTCCTGGCGTTGAAAACACGGCATCACAAATTGCCACCACGATTCCGCTTACAACGTTTGACGTTATGACAACGCGCAGTGCTCAAAGCTCAGAAGGGCATTGGGCCATTGATGTGGACGGTACGTTCCACACGGACACAGTGTACACGACGACCATCAAAACAGCGGACAACACAACGGCAAACGTTTACGCAACAAGCTCGCCGGACGTCACCGTGAGTTTGTCTGGCACCAGTGAGTTGAAAAATGGCTTTGCCACGATTGTGTTTGATGATGTGAGTCCGACGTTCAACGATGTCATTTCGCCGACCGCGCAAATCCGCGTGCTTGTCACAGCAAATGGTCCAACGGCTCCGCTGTATGTTGCCAACAAAGAGCAAAATGGATTCACGGTGCAGGAACTTGGCGGCACCACAAGCGGCGTAACGTTTGATTGGCTCGTGATTGCCTATCGTGCGGGGTATGAACCTGTGGTGAGTGCGCTAACCTTACCTGTCGAGGTTGCTACTCCAGCTCCTTCTCGTGACGAGGCGCCGCCTGTCACTGAAGAGCAAACACCCATAGCAGATACAACAGAAATTGCACCAGAGCCAACATCAGAAATCATCATCGATCCGGCATTGCAGCCAACAGAGTTGCAAACGGTTCTTGAGACTCCTTCATTATGAAGTGGACACTGAGCCTTTTATTTTTTCTTGTCCCGTTGAGCTTTTTTCCATTCACCGTTGACCCGCTTGAACTGCCCAAGCAAACGGTGTTTGTTGTGTTGACGTGTGTTGCTCTTTTGTTTTGGCTCGTTGCCGCGATAAAATCTAAAAATCTACGCATACGAACGCATGGGCTTTTTTTGCTGCTGCTTTTTTTTGTTGGCAGCGTTGGGGTTTCTGCTGCCATTTCTCACACGCCGCTTTTATCCTTTTTTGGGCAGTCTTCACAGGAGTACCAAAGTTTTCTTACTGCCCTCGTGGGTGCCATGCTTGTTTTTCTACTTGTGCAAATGGGGGATGGGGTCAGGCCTGTGATGTGTGATCAGCAACATCGACAAGATCAAATCACACATCACAGGCCTGACCCCATCCTTATCATGAGTTTGCTTCTTAGTGCCGTTTGCGTGGGCGTCACAACTGTCTTGCAGGTGCTTGGGATTCCTGTGTTTGGATTTTTGGGTCAATCGTCACGCGTGTTTAATCTGATTGGGTCGCTCAATGACGCGGCTCTGTTTCTTGTACTCATGACCGTGCTTGGGGAGGGATTTATGAGTTTTGGCGCAACAATCCGTCATCACGTCTTTTTTTTGTGTCTGGTACGTTTACTTTCCCTGTGCACGTTGTTTCTGCTTGTTGTTCTCGACTATTGGGTCCTCTCCATTATTCTGCTCATTGGACTTCTTTTTGCTCTATTATTTTCCAAGCACACGAATTTTTCTGCTCTCTTTCTTATTGTCATTGCTTTTTTGCTTCTTGTTTTTCCATCGCCATTCTCACTCCCTCTGCCAGTGGAGGTCATGCCAAGTTACTCCGCAAGTTGGCACGTGGTACGTCAAACGCTTTCCGATCCACAGATTTCATCGCTGTTTGGGAGCGGCCCCGGTACGTTTGTGTTTGATTTTTCTCGTTTCAAAGACGCTGCCCTTAATCAAACAGATTTTTGGAACGTGCGTTTTGATCGTGCGGCAAGCGCAAGCCTTACGCTGCTTGCCACCTACGGCCTTGTGGGGTTGACACTTCTGTTCGTGTTCACGCTTCTTTTGTTGTTTGCGCTTTGGAAGCGTCACCGCGCCACTCATACAGACGTTGATCCTTGGATTGCCGCGAGTGTTGGATCTTTTCTTGCCCTGCTATTTGCCATGGATTTATATACAGGCAACATGACGCTTACGTTTCTGTTTTATGCGCTTACAGGAATGCTTCTTGGTCACATCACGACAAAGGTACGTCTTGTGAGTTTTGGGCAGACGAAAAAAGCCCGCACGGTTGTGCATGGATCTTTGGGACTCACAGCCATTGTGACCGTGACGTTCGTTTTTGTTGCGGCACAGCGATTGGGAGCCGAGATTGCTTTGGCACAAGCGGTACGTGCAGATAATCATGGAGCGAATGCGGAAGTCGTCACACAAGCCCTTGATCGTGCAGCTCAATGGAATACGTGGAGCGATGTGTACCGCCGCCATCTTGCGGAAAGTTTGCTTGCGCAAGTCAAACAGCAGAGTGAGAGCAAACAAAAGAGTGATCTTATTGCCGCAAGTGTTGAGGCGGCGCGTCAGGCAACGGATTTGTCGCCGCGCAATGTGGCGAATTGGGAAGTGCAAGGGGCGGTGTACGAAGGGATTGCGGATTTTGTTGATGGCGCAGACGCTTTTGCCATTCTCGCCTATAAACAAGCGCACGCATTGGAACCAACGAGCCCTGTCCATTTGGTGAGTCTGGCTCGTGCAGACGTGGCGGTTGCAAAGCATGCCGCGCGATTGATCGCGGCTGGAGGAGATAAAGCGCTTGCTCAATCAACACAACAGCGCGTGGAAGAAAATTTGCAGCTTGCGCAAGATGCGCTGGGTCAAGCCATTGAGCTCAAACCCGATTATGGTCCGGCTCATTATGAACTTGCTCTTGTCTACGAAGCACAGGGCCGACTCGCAGAGGCGGTTGCGAAAATGGAAGGCGTGAAGCAGTATCACCCGTTGGACGTCGGCGTTGCGTTTGAGCTTGGCATTTTGTACTTGCGGCAAGGAAAAAATGATTTAGCAAAGGCAGAATTTGAACGAGTGATTGTGCTTGTACCAAGTTATGCAAACGCGCATTGGTACTTGGCCGCGATCGATGAGTTGCAAGGGGATCTTGACTCAGCAATAGGCGAGATCAATGCGGTGCTCGCACTTGATCCGACAAATGAGATTGTGAAAGAAAAACTTTTGCAACTTCAAACAGGCGTCGCCGCAACACAAGCTCCACCGCCTCTTGAAACACATGTGAATGAATAATCAAAACTCCCACTCGTCGAGTGGGAGTTTTGGTGGTGTTTGTTTGAAAAAGTTAGAACCCATTTCGAGCAGAACCCCTGACTTCGCACGCGCGGAGCGCGTGGTGACTTGAAACTGCATTGTACGCTCCGATTGCGTGGTGATGCGAACCAATGCGCCTCGGACACGCTCGC
>OBEQ012830730.1_pt1 | contig 13062 bp, 11 predicted proteins | sample 1670901 | NCBI WGS metagenome assembly OBEQ01 (sample SAMEA104232315, study PRJEB22302) | groundwater metagenome | biome: forest; feature: aquifer; material: groundwater | place: USA | collected 2011-08-07 | depth 5.4 m
CATCAATGTTGTTTTGCAGAGAACTCTGCCAAAAAGCGAAAATGTCTTTGAATCGGGTAAAAGAGGGCTAACGATTAATAGTCTTAACTAATTGATAACATAAGAAAAAGCAGGTTATGTTACGTATAGTGGGAAGCAATATGCATTGCACAGGAATGCTGAAGCCTGCGCATAGCATCAGAAATCTATATCTGGCGATGGGAGTTCTCAATGACAATTAACATTCACGTCTTCTGTCTGTCTCCCCCTACTGTATTAAAACGTTATCCAAAGTGATTGTTCCGCTTTCAATAGTCACCGGGCCGCCGACAATTGTCATGCCTGTATTATCCGAATATGCCGCGTTGTATCCTCCTTTAAGTGTCAGCGACAGGCCGGGGATATCTGTGCGGTTGAAGGTAATCGGGCCTCCGTATGTTATTGCCTGCACCTGAATAACATTATTGTTGACAGCGGCAGCATAGGCAACCGGAATAGAGGTGTAATATATAGGGGGTGTCCCCGCGATTCTTACCGGCTTTAATGAGAAGTTAGCTGTGCACGTTTTAGGCGCGATCATATTTACGGTTGTAGGATTATTGGTACCAGAACAGTTTCCACTCCATGAGGCAAAGACATTATCACTGTTAGGTGTAGCGTTTAAGCTAGGCATTGACCCGGCGTCGTAGAAACCGCCGAGGGTTACCGTTCCCGAACCGGGAGGGTTGACGGTGGTCGTCAAAAGATACCGTGTTGTGAAACTTGCGGTGTACGTTGTCGCTGACGCAGGCGTTGCAATCGTATGAGTCTGCACTCCTCCGTCACTCCATGAAGAAAAGACGTATTGAGTCCCCGCGCCCCCGCTTTGCGGAGATGGCACGCTGATTGTATGGTTTGAGCCCTGTGTCCAGTTAAAACTCTGAGGAGCAGTGTAATTTGAACCGTCAACAGTGATCTGTCTGCCTGTAGGCGACGTTGCAACACCTACTGAAATCGCAGGAGCATTAACTACCAGATTAAAGCGACTCTCCGCAGGGGAGGCACTTCCACGCTCAGCAATAACTTTAGCAGTATAGGTACCTGCAGATAAATACGTATTGCTTACGATTTTTGGATTATCCGTCACCCCATCACATTTAATACCGTTTGTATTACTTGAGCATGTCCCAGCGGCAGGCGCGGGGATACTCCCGCATATAGCCATGACTACGCCAACACTCGTTCCCGGATCACTGCAATTCCACCAGAAAGTATAATTGATTGTTCCTATGGCAGTCCCTGACACATTCGCTGTAAGATTTGTGTTCAAAGGCGCAGCGCCATTTTGTGGACTGGCCCCAAGAGACACGGCAAGAGTATAAAATTGGACTGCGCCGATCCACGTTGCCCACGTATTGACATTGGTGGCATACTCACTAAAAATCCAGACCTTATTTCCGTCGATTGGATCCAGGCCGATTCCGTTATAATCACCCCAGCGATTTCTCCCGTTTGAATCAAGGAGTACATAATTTCCCTCTCCCGTCTTAAGTGGGGCGCTGGTTTGCATAACGCTGTCGGTTGTGAGACGTCCTGTGTATCTTATCCCCGCGTATTCAGTTGCGCTAGAGCGGTTAAATACCATTACCAAGTTATTTGAGGCATCCGGATAAATTGCCGGATAAAAATAATAATAACCATCTGCTCCATATCTGGAATCAATTGCCACTGTACTTCCGCCTGTATCTATTACCACATGGCGAATCGCTGAGACATTGCCGCTCCCCCAGTTGTATGTTTCACTAAACGCTGTACAAACGCGGCCTGATCTGTAAACTGCATTGAGTAATCTACTGTCTCCCGTGTCTATAGGGGTTCCTCCTCCTAATTGCTGAGCTGAGGGCGGGGCCGAATAGCTGCCTACTGAAATAGCGGCAACCCTATTTAAGGCGGGAGTTGTCGTTGGGTTCGTTATCTTCCATAAAGTAATAGCATTGCCGGATAACCTACTCACAGTGTTTACAAGGTATTCTCCATTGGGATTAGAAAAGGAATGCACAGGTTGTAATGTGAAAGCGGCTGTGCCATCCCCATTCAATAAATTCCAAAAATCATTCCACGAAGCCGAGGCACCCGTGTAAAGCTGAGATTTCTGAAGGACGCGCACTTTAGAATAAATAAATGTATTCGCTGCATTAAACTGATTTGAAGTTATGTATACGGCACCCATATCGTCAAAACCAAGTTGTGGATAATCTGCCCAATAGCTCGTTGGTGTTGAGCCATTTAACGTCGCATCTAACTTCCAGCTCCACCAACTGCCAGTGGGATCACTAGTTGCGGAGGCGGATATCAGATAAGAAGATATACCTGTTGCTGCATCATGCGCGACCGCGAGTAAGATCCATCTGCCTGCATATTGATCGTATATCACTTTAGGATCAAAAACGCTGCCAAGTGGTGAGACATTTGCCCACCAACTTGCCAAGGTTGTCTGATATAACTTGCTGCCGGTCTTATCATATATGGCCCAAGAACCATTCACCATCACTATAATATGATTTGGACCAACAGCCGCGGTCGGATCCGGCGGATACCAAGCAGTATAAGAAATGCCTGAAAAATTAGTGTACTGACTCGGCGCCGCAGGTGCATATCCAAAAAAAGGTTGTGTGAGGTCCTGTTGTTCTAATAAGAATGGTCTCTTCAACAAGGGAATCTTCCCTTGAGACAATTGCTGCTTATATGCCTCAAGTTCAGGATCGAACGGTTTTGGCGCCTCCTGAGCCTTTCCAGAAACCGCAAGGTGAGCGAGCTCTTTATCCGAGATTTTTGGAATGGTTGATGGGGAGACCGGTATGCCGGGAGTAGATGAAACGTGCTCCCCGCTTTCATGAGCAAACAAAGGACTATGCAGCGACAAGAAAAAAAGGCTGCATGTTGCAACTCGGGCTAAAATATTTAAAATCCCCTGCTTCATAACTTTACCCTCCTAAGTACCAAAAAAGAGTTAGCATTCGTATCCCTTTCCTCCCGAAGACAGTGGCTATTTTATATCAGAGTCATTTGATCAGTGTCAAGAGAACGGAGAAAACTGTTATTTCCGGTCGCAACTTATGCTACTGGCAGAGCTTCCGTGATGAAAGATTTCAGGAAGAAGGCGAGATTTGTCCCTTCTATGCCTGACTGGTCGAGTCCTATCTTTCACAAATAATTCTGCCCTTGCCATTTGATATAATTTAGTCATGACATACAGAAATACTATCCTCAGTCCTATTTCCTCGCATTCAAGGAATCGACCTCAGCCCCCCAGCCTGTTATAATATTCTTATATGAAAACGATAGCGTTCCTGGGCAGTCCCAGAAAAGACGGCAACACCGAATTACTCCTCAGGGAAGCGGCCCGGGGGATTAAGGAGACATCCGGCGATGACGTAACAATCTTCAACCTCAACCTGATGAATATAAGACCATGCCAGGACTGCGGCGGGTGCGAAAAGACGGGCGAATGCATACTTGACGACGACATGACGAAGATATACCCGGAGATAAGGACGGCAGACAGGATCATCTTCGCCTCTCCGATCTTCTTCTTCGGCCTTTCGGCGCAATCAAAGGCGATGATAGACCGCTGCCAGAGCCTCTGGTGCGAAAAATACCTTCTGAAGAAACCTATTCCTCCGGGTAAATACGGCCGCAAGGGGCTCCTTATCGTCGTCGGCGGAATGAAAAAGGAAGTCGGTGTCGAATGTTCAGATGCAACTGCAAAGGCATTCTTCAGGACGGTAAGCGTCGGCGAGCACAAAGTGCTGAGCTTTCTCGGTGTGGATGCAAAGGGCGCAATCCTTAACCATCCGACCGGCCTGAAAGACGCCTTCGAGGCAGGTAAGACCCTCGTCAGCCTGTAAGCCGATGGACTTCACGCTGCCTCAGTTCATCCAGCTCTATCCGACTTATAGGTGCAATCAGAGATGCGGGTTCTGCTTTAATTCCCCGCAAACTTACACCGCCGACATGACACTCGACAACGCACTCACACTCCTGGACATCCTCTCATGCCACGGTATCGGAGAAATCGATATCATGGGCGGAGAACCGCTTCTTCTCGACTGGATGCCCGACTTTGTAGATATCGCGATAAAGAGCGGGAGGTCGGTAAACCTGAGCACAAACGGAAGCCCCCCGGACATGATGGAGAGGTTTGCGGCCCTGGACCATGAAAAGTTCAATATCGGCATATCTCTTGAAGGCAGTACTGAAGAGAAGCACAACGGCATGACCAATTCCCACCATTTTTATCGCGCCGTCGCAAGTATCGCCGAACTAATTTCATCCGGGCTCGACCCGATCGTAAAGACAGTTGTCAGCAAAGAAACGATGGCCGACATCCAGGATATCATAAACCTTATTCGGGACATGGGAGTAAGACGTTATTATCTTATCCATATGGATCTGATGACCCGTGACACAACATTGAGAAATGCCGCATTAGGCTACTGCGCCTTCAGGGAGTTTTATGAGGAGTTAAAGCGGAATAACCCCTTCATCGAGATCTTGAGGGTGAACGCCTCATGCTTCGAAAAAGAATCACTCCACGAAGGGGCCCGCTGTGCGGGTGGTGTCCGCAAACTCGCGGTTATGCCGGACGGTTCTGTATACCCGTGCAACCTCTTTCAGCACTTCGAAGAGTTCAATCTGGGTAATATCTTTGACGACAACCTTTTCACTATATGGGCAAACCCTAAGCTCGATCTGTTCAGGCATTGCAGAGTCAATAGTTGTCCGAACGGTTCCTGCCCCAACAGGAATTCCTGTACAGGCGGCTGTCCCGCCCACGGATATTATCATTACGGAGGACACTTAGAGCCGGATTTGAGGTGTGTAGACAATTCCTAGTGCCGCTAATATGCTTTTCAGGACTTCTCGTAATATTGAAAAAGCCGGAAGCACTTTCTCATTCCGGGTATATCACTGGCAGTCTTTATTTCGCCTGACACTCCTTACCGTCATACTGCCCCATTATGACCCTCGACATGGACACTTTTATGCAACTATAATCGGCATCGGCTGCCGAAGTGACCCATATCGTTCTCAGTCCTGAGATGATCCCTCTTCTGTCAAAGGTGGTTTTACTCACGGCGTACTTGTTGTTCCAGTCCAACGGATAGGAAACAGATTTGGGGAACGACGGGAGCACTGCGTCGCCGGCATCGTATTCACCGCTATCGTTCGTGTCCTCAACGACCGAATAAGACCTTGCCCCAAGGATGACGTAATGTTCGCGGCTACGTGCAATGGCCATCATCCTCGCATGCATCATGTCCGTATAGAGCTCTTTTATAATCTTTTCAGCTGCATATTTTTTTCCCCAATTGTAATACTCAAACCCCAGGGCAACTGTGAGAATGCCGACGACAGACATGACAACGACCAATTCGATGAGAGTAATCCCGTGGTCTTTCATTTTCCCCTCCAAATTTCCTCCATAATGTGAGAACATCCCCTGTTCTTTCCCGACTATCATTCATTAAATAGCCATTCCCCAAAAAAAGCACCTGTCAAAATTGACAGGTGCTTTTTTAAGGCCATTTATGGTTAAATATACTTTTTTTTGGGAGAAGACCGGCCCTGACTTTATTGCGTGGAATTCTCCGCACTCACTGCCGGATCACTTATCCTTTTCCACCGCCGGTGTATCCAAAGCCATTCCGCCGGGTTTTGCCCTATGTATTCCTCTATGCTTTGAGACATTTTGACCGTATTGGCGTAAACTGCCTTTTCGCCGCCATCGGACCTGTCGAGAATCAACTCCTCGCCGATTTCTATTATATGACCGTCCCCCGACCTCCTGATAAAAGCCGGCAGAACCGGCGATCCCGCCTTCAAGGCTATGAGGGCCGGCGTCTTCATCGTATAGTCCTTTTTCCCTAGAAAATCGGCTACGACACCCTCCGAACTCACGACGCTCTGGTCCATCAGTATCGCGACACTTTCGTTTTTTGACAGGGCGAATAATATCTTCTTGAGGGCGCCTTTTTTATAAATGACCCTATTGCCGTATTTCCTCCTCGTCCTTTCTATAAGCCGGTTAAGATAAGGGTTGTCAATAGGCCTCGCCACAACATGTATCTTTGCCAGGTTTCCGGCAGCGGCAAGGGCGTTGAGCTCCCAATTCCCGCAATGACCGGTAATGAAGAGCGTTCCCATACCCTTCTTGCTCGCCCTCGCGAAATTCTCCGCCCCTCTGATCTTGACGCCCCTGATTATTTGATCGCCGAGCCCGTAGTAGATCTTCACGACCTCGACAAAGGACTTTCCGAGGTTTCTGAAATTCTGTTTAATGACGTCTTCAGGGGAAGCATTGATCGACAAGGCTCTCCTAGCTACGGCAGCCTTGAGGTTATCTATCGCTATCCTCCGCCTGCTTCCCCAGCACAGAAAAAGCAGGTCGCCCAGGCATTCGCCGAGTTTAAGGGACAACCTATGGGGCAGAAGCGCTATAGGAAGCGTTGCGATTACGACAAACAGACATTGCAAGAACCACAGAACATGATTCATTTATCATTGTTTTCTTTATCTTTGTCCTTCGACTCGTCCTTCTTTTCTTTCATCGCCTCGGATATATCCGAAAGCCTCTTCGCCACGAGATAATTTATCGTGCCTTCAGGATAGGTCCCGTCATCCTTCAGCTCCCCCATCGGCATGCCGGTGAATATCTCCATCCCCTCACCGGCTTTGTCTATCGGGTAGATGAAGAACTTTCCTTCCTTCACCGCGTCTACGACCTCCTGCTTGACCATGAGGTGTTTGACGTTATTCTTCGGTATGACCACACCGTGCGTACCGTCCAGACCACGGACCTTGCAGAGGTCGAAGAAACCCTCTATCTTTTCGTTTACGCCGCCTATAGGCTGGACATCTCCGTTTTGGTCCATAGACCCCGTGATCGCAAAATTTTGCTTTAAGGGGATCCCGGCAAGGCTGCTCAGAATCACAAAGAGTTCTGCGCAGGAGGCGCTGTCGCCCTCGATCATATCGTAAAGCTGCTCGAATGTGATAGAGGCGGAAAAACTTACCGGCTTCTTCCTGGAATATGTGCTATTTATGAAATGCGTAATGATAAGTACCGCCTTTTCATGGATCTTGCCGCTCATCTTCGTTTCGCGCTCAATATTGACGACTCCCGCCTTTCCGGCATACGTACTGGCGGTGATCCTGGATGGTTTCCCGAACTGGTAGTCCCCCATCCCCATAACCGCGAGGCCGTTTATCTGACCCACCTTCTCGCCTTCAGTATCGATTATCAGGGTCCCCTCTACAATCATCTCCTGCAGGCGCTCTTCAATCTTATTGACCCTGTATACCCGTTCCCTCAGGGCCTTTTCCACGTGCTCGTCTTTGACTATGCCGCTCTCCGCCTTTTTCGCCCAGTAATCGGCCTCCTTGATCACGTCGGCGATCTCGCTGAACCTTGAGGACAATTTACCCTGATGCTCTGCGAGTCTCGATCCGTACTCTACTATCTTCGATACGCCGGACCTGTCGAAAGGAAGATATTTCCCCTGTTTGCAGGTGCTGGCGACAAAAGCAGCATATTTCCCCACCGTCTCTGGGGTCTTGTCCATCCTGCTGTCGAAATCGGCCTTCACCTTGAACAGCTCGCGATATTCCTCGTCAAGGCTGAAAAGCATATAATAGAGATAAGGGTTGCCGATGAGAATGACCTTCACATTAAGAGGGATCGCCTCGGGCTTCAGAGTCGTCGTAGACATAAGCCGGTACTGCTCCCAGACGTCCTCCACCTTGATCTCCCTGTTTCTGAGCGCCCGCTTCAGCGTCTCATAGGAGAAGAGGTTCCGCAGGAGATCGAGGGCGTTGATCACAAGATATCCGCCGTTTGCCTTGTGCAGCGACCCGGCCTTTATCAGCGAAAAATCGGTAGTCGCTACACCGTACTGGAACTTATATTCAAGCCGTCCGAAGAGGTTGAAATACGTCGGGTTGCTTTCAAATACACAGGGGGCCCCGGAGGAGTCCCCATTGTTGACAAGCACGTTCACGATATATCGCGTGAACGTGGGCTCTGTCTTCTGCATCCTCATGAAAGGAAGGGGAGGTGTCTGCTCTTCCTGGACCTTGAAGTCATCGATATGATCGAGAATGTCCTCTGTCACCGCCATGAGATACGCGCTTATCTTTTCATGGTCCTTGTACTTGTTCTTCATCTCTTCCATGAAGTGACCGACCGCCGAAAGTGTGGCCTCCCTCTCGAGCTGCGACAGGGCGTTCTTCACGCTCTTTTCACTCTCCCTCACATCGCGGACGACATCGTTCAATTTCTCCTGGAGCCCTTTGCCTATCTCGTCTATCTTGGCCCTCGTCTTTTCGTCGAGCGCCTCATACTCTTCCTCAGTAAGGGGTTCTCCGCTCTTCTTTACTGGAACGATCATCAGCCCGCTGACCGTTTTCCTTATCGAAAACCCCTTGGCCTGGGCCTCTTCCTCCAGCCCCGAAAACATCTGTTTCTGCTTCTGCTGAAACTCCTCCAGGATCTTGTTCTTCTGTTTCTCATACTCCTTCGACTCAAATATCTTAGGTATCTCTACCCTGAGGATCTTTATGAGCTCCTCCATGTCCTTATGGAAGGCCGAGGCCCTTCCCGGCTCCATGGAAATGGCCATCGGTATGTCGGGCTCTTTGAAACTATAAACGTAGCACCAGTCCGAGGGGACCGGCTCTTCCGCTGCCTTCTTGCTAAGGATGGCTTTAATCGTCGTCGATTTTCCCGTGCCGTTTTCACCCAGCACATAAATATTAAAGCCCTTACTGTCGAGGTTCAGTCCGAAATCTATTGCGTTTAATGCCCTGACCTGACCGATTGTTTCCGTGAGTTCAGGAAGCTCGTCGGTGGTCAAGAATTTAAATAAGCCGGGGTCGCAGCACGAATAAAGTTCCTCGCTGCTGAGTGGTTTGGGCGGCATGTCTTTCCTCCGTATTAACAGTATTTTAAATTTGCGCTATGACAATTACATGTAAAATAAAACCGTTTTTCTACAACACTCCTTCGCAGGTCCTTTATGCGCTCTTCCGCGACGCAAGTCTGTTCAAGGCGTCTATATAGGCCTTTGCTGCGGCAACGATGATGTCAGTGTCGGCGCCGTTGCCCCTCGCGACCCTGCCCTCTTCTTCCAGGGAAACCGAGACCTCGCCGAGTGCATCGGTGCCGCCCGTGATGCTCTTCACTTCGAATTTCTTCAGCGTGCTTTTTGTCTTCGTGATGGCGACTATCGCCTTATACGTGGCATCCACAGGCCCGTCACCATGCTCCATCCTGTCAAAGATCTCCTCTCCAATCTTCATCTTGATCATCGCCGTAGGTTTCTGGGTGAGACCGCTCGTAACACTCAGGTCCACAAGGCTGTAACGTTCAGGCGTCTTCGCCGTCGCCTCTGATACAAGCGCCTCCAGGTCTTCGTCGTATATGTCCTTTTTCTGGTCGGCAAGCCGCTTGAACCTCCCGAAGAGGTTGTCCAGTTCTTCCTGGTTCAGCGCATAGCCAAGTTCCTTAAGCCTTGCCTTGAAGGCGTGCCTGCCGGAGTGTTTTCCCATCACGAGTTTTGTGCTCTGCAGTCCGATGTCCTCGGGCCTCATGATCTCATAAGTGGTCTTCTCCTTCAAGAGGCCGTCTTGATGTATTCCCGACTCATGAGCGAATGCGTTTGCACCCACGATCGCCTTGTTCGGCTGGACAGGGATGCCCGTGATCTTCGAAACAAGCCTGCTCGTGCGTATAATCTCCTTTGTATTGATGCCCGTCCCTGCCTTGAAGAAGTCTTTTCGCGTCTTCAACGCCATGACGACCTCTTCCATGGAACAGTTCCCGGCCCTCTCGCCGATGCCGTTAATAGTGCATTCCACTTGTCCGGCGCCGTTCGCTATCGCGGCCAGGGAGTTCGCGACCGCAAGCCCGAGATCGTTATGGCAGTGGACCGAGATCACCGCCTTTTCGCCTATCCTTTTTTTGATCGCACCGATGATCTCACCGAACTCATGCGGGACAGTGTAGCCGACCGTGTCCGGGATATTCACAGTAGAGGCCCCTGCCGCGACCACCGCCTCCACCACGTCCAGCAGGTAATCGAGTTCCGTCCTCGTGGCGTCCATCGGGGAGAATTCGACATCCTCCACAAAGCTTCTCGCCAACTGCACCATCGTAACAGACCTCTTCAGCGCTTCCTCCCTGCTCACCCTGAACTGGTATTTCAAATGGATGTCCGAGGTGGAATGGAATGTGTGGATCCGCCTTTTCGGCGCGTTCTTCAACGCTTCCCACGCCCTCTTGATGTCTTCCTCTTTGGCCCTGGCCAGACTGCAGACGACCGGCCCTTCTATTTCCTCGCCTATCCTTCTGATGGCCTCGAAGTCTCCGGGAGAGCTTATCGCGAATCCTGCCTCGATGATATCCACTTTCAGATTGGCAAGCTGTTTGGCCACCTGGATCTTTTCCTCTACATTCATTGACGCACCCGGCGACTGCTCTCCGTCGCGCAAGGTCGTATCGAAAATCCTTACCTTTCTCATTATCTATCCTCTGCTGACCTCTCTTTTTCTTTTACGATACATCAAGTATATATTTTCAATAATTCCCCATGCAAGATAGATCATCGCAAAAATAAAGAGCGCCACGGGAGGATGGATCACGAACGCAACAAAAACGACGACAATAGCTACCAGGAGCCAGAAGGGTTTCCTCTTTTTGAAGTCTATCTCTTTCAGGCCGTGAAACCTGAGGGTGCTGACCATCAGAATGGAAAGGAGTATGGTAAGGATCAGCATGAATACATTTTTTTCCGGTACCGCCCTCCAGATATCATCGTAGAAGAGCACCAGCGCCCCCAGCACCCCTGCCGCCCCCGGTATCGGCATGCCGGTAAATGCCTTCGATTCCGCAGAACCCATCTGCACGTTGTACCGCGCAAGTCTCAATGCGCCGCAGGCCGTATAGAGAAAAACGGCTGCAAACCCTATCCTGCCGAAAGGGGCAATGGCCCACTTATAGACCAGCACAGAAGGCGCCACTCCGAAGGCGACAAGGTCGGAAAGGGAATCGAGTTCTATGCCGAATCTCGTGGTGCTGTTCGTGAGCCGCGCGACCCAGCCGTCGAGTCCGTCAAAAACACCAGCAATAAAAATGGCCCATGCGGCATACACGTAGTTTCCCCCGATAGAGGTGAGAATCGAAAAAAACCCAAAAAACATGCCGCAGAGTGTAAGTGTGTTCGGAAGTATATAAATACCTTTTTTCATGATATGTAATTATAATGCAAACGCAGAATATTGTCTTTAAAAATCATAATTTGTCTGCATATGAAATTCGCCGGCATGCTTTGAGCTTTGATGCACCGGACCTCATTCAGCCCGATGGGCCGGGAGACGGTCCTGGACTCTCAGCGGTTCTCATTCAGTATCCTTGGACTTGATAACGCGGACGTAACCCCGTTTATCGGGTTGACGGACTGGTTGGAAACTCCCGTCGCCAATTGGTAACGTCAACTTTGCAGTTGTCTCAATATCTTTTCATAATCAGAATGATTACCAATCCAGAACCAGATTATATCTCTGCCTTCGATAATGCCTAGCGCTCTATAATCTTTTGTAATTCGTACTGAATAGATGGGACGGGTTGAGTGTACTTGTTTAAAGTGCAGACTTGGATAATAGGGGTCTTTCTGAAATTGTTTGTATGCCTCTTTCGCGTGCCTTCTAACAGCCTCTGTTAGCGCAGTGTAATATTTCCAAAAAGACTCTGTTGTTCTTGAGGTCACAGGTTATCAATATTCAATGATGTCGTTTTGCCTTTTTTGTGCTCTGCCAGTGCCGCGTCAGCAAGATTGTCAAGTACATCCTCAGAATCGGCAAACATTAGCTCCCACTTTTTCTCTGACTCTAATTCTTCAAGCAGCCACTTCGCAATCGCATTCTGATCGACAACCGACAATCTGGATGCTTCTTTAAAAGCTTTTTCAAGTAATTTTGTCATCATTCACCTCTTGCCCTTTTACATTTTATCATGAGTTAGCGCTTCCGGGAAAGTCCATTCAAGGCACAACGCTCTCACATTTTGCTTTTCAATATCAAGATACCAAAGCCTGACCCCGCCAAAAGGCATGTATCCGATGACCAAACCTTTCCATGCCTTCCTGAAGAAAAGATAAAAGCGATATCTGTCCTTATAATTGTTAGAATACAAATATACAAAGCCTGACCCCCACATTTTGCCGTCTGCCAAGGAATTGTCACCCATGTTGTGGCCGTGGACCCAGATCGTGCCGGGATTGTCGTCACGGTTATCAAAACTCTATCCAACCCTCGGCGTCCGTGCGTTTCTCGTCTGTCCCACCTAAGATGCCAAGATATGAGATCATCACTCCGACATTATCCGCTGGCTGTCCATCTCTATCGATAATTTTTACTGAGAAATAACCCATGGTTCAGTTTCCTTTCAATTTGGTTTTCGGGCGCTTGAAAATAAAGGTTCCGGCATCCGCGTGATCACCTAACAGCCTGTCGGACTTTAGCATTCCTTGAATATCGTGCATTTAACGCCGGTCAGCGCTTCATACTCGACCGCCAAATTCTTCGCCCCTTCAAGGAACGTGCGATGTATGACATGCACCTCAATGTCGTTCCACAGTCCATCACGACAGAGCTCATCTCCAAACGGCGCAGACTTGGGTAAGGTCACCTTAAGGGCTACCCCCATAGTTCCCCCAAAAAAGTGTCTGCGGTCGCAAGCGATGACGTGCGAACTCACATCCACCTCATGATCCGGACAGTGTTTCTTTATCATTTCTGCAAGTCGCTCTCGCAACGAGATCGCTGTTTCCCTAATTTCCATGAAAAACCTCCTTTAGATCCCTACAGCCTATGTACCACTGAACTCCATGCCCGCCTAACAACAAGCTAAGAGCTGTCCGGGAAAAACTGGACAGAGACATAAGTGGGAAAGTTGCTCTAAACTAAAACGCATGGGGTATCAGAGATCGAGACAACGTCTGATTGCCCCGTATAGGGCAAATAGCGAAGCCGAAGTTGCTGTTTGAC
>OBEQ011020510.1_pt1 | contig 13059 bp, 12 predicted proteins | sample 1670901 | NCBI WGS metagenome assembly OBEQ01 (sample SAMEA104232315, study PRJEB22302) | groundwater metagenome | biome: forest; feature: aquifer; material: groundwater | place: USA | collected 2011-08-07 | depth 5.4 m
CCTGTGATCGTCCGACCATCAATCAAGACGTTTTTAATTTGATCACTACTGATATCCCCCATAAAAGCAGAGTAATCAATAGCTTTTGAACCTGAGCTGAGGCTCGACAAAGACCCGAAATTGCTGAAAACGGCCAGCAAAATAACGGCAATCAAAATCCATAACACTAGATTTTTCATTAAACTGTTCACTATTTATTCTCAGCAACGTACGCGATGCATGGAGTATACACTCATCCCCACTCAACGCAGCGAAATTCCAGCTACTGATTTTACTTTTTCGCTACGCTAAAAAAATCCACATCTTTAGCGACAAAAATGTCCACCGAGTCCCCCTGATTCACATGCAAAGTCGGAGAGATCGAATTCATGTTGAGAGACTTCGCTGCTGAATCCCGAAAATTCTCCCCAATCATCTGCCGCAATTGATTTCGACTGTTGGCTTGATCCTGACCTGAAACACCGACCGTCTCGATTCCCCCTCCCAAAATAGAAAGCAAACTCGCTTGCGCAAAGATTTTAAAGAAATGCGTATCTACTTGATCTGCAGCCATTCCAGAGCGACCTAAATCATCAACGCCTGGACTTTCTATTTGAAAAGAAATTCCAGAAGGCGTGATGATTCGATTCCAGATCACAAACAATCTCGAAGAAGCACTCCCATTTGATTGATACGATAAATATTGCCCAATCACACGAGACCCTCTGGGAATCAAGATAGTGTGGCCTCGATATGAATACGCAGGCTCCGTCACGATCGCTCGAATGCTGCCGGGCAATTCGCTATTGATTGCGGACTCTAAAACCGCATGAATCCATTCTCCTTGAGCCAAGGTCCAGCGAGGATGTGGCATCAGTTCCGCCGCCGCAGCACTGTTATTTGAAGTCTCTTTCGTCGAGGATGTTTTTTCTCCATAAACCTCGCTTGGCGCTTGTTCTCGAGCTTGCCATTTCTGAGCCACCACACGTTTCTCTGCTGACGTAGACTCTTCCAACAAGCTTGCGGGTGGAACTTGATTCAGCAAGGACTGCGTCATGAACTGCAAGGCTTGGATATGTTTTTCATTTTCTTCAAACACATGACTGAATTGTGTCAGCGAAGGCGAGGTTATTGTCGCCATTGATTCTGGATTTTTGTCCTCAGAAACCCGGCTTTCACGAAGCATTAAAAACAGCACGATGGCTAAAGCAAGGAAAGCGATAAATCCCATGGAAACGATTCTCAGCCCAGCATTTTTCCCGGCCTTCACGCTTTTGGCTAAATACTCAAACTTCTGAAATTTCGTCATGAATGCTTTCCTCTTAACTGCGCGATTTTTTTATTGTTAAAAACACTAGCCACATGATTCGAACCTAATCTCAAGGTGAATTGCGGGGCGACCGTTTCAATGAGTAAGTAATGTCCTTGCATACGGACATTCAAGACCGCTTCTTTTCCTGCTGAATTATCAATCATGAACACCGCAGGAATAGGCGCATTCAAGGGAAAGTCGAGATAGGTAAATTTTCCATCATCAAACATATGCAAGGGCAAGATAGCTTTATCTCCGTTATAGCTGTAATCCCAATTGAATTGAGACGGGTTTTGAAAAGCAGAAATCGTTAAATTTTGATCTTCAGCTTTTAAAGCGATGGCTTCTTCCGCCTGAGACAGCATGTCATTGGGATAGATAAATTTTATGGCATAGCTTGGAGTACTGTTGGCTTTGGTCGTGGAATCCAACTCGAAATAATAAATATGATGATTCGTCACCACCGTCATATTCGTATCCGAATCTTTCACCAGGGGTTTAAGAAAAATCATATTCGGCAAATTGGTATTGAGAGATGAAGACCAAGCCGCGGCATCTCCGTTTTGAACTTCCTGGATTCTTTCATTTTCGGCAAAAATGACCTGCGTATTGGTCAACACCGCACTTTGAATTTTGACCACATTATTCGGGTCAAAAATCACTTGCTGAATTCGAGCATCCGAGCTCAAAGACTGCGGCGCTTGCTCCGCATCACTCTCAAGTCCTAGCATGCCGCAAAAAGCCAGGCCTAAGATCATTCTCATTGAACTTCTCATCATTTCCCCTTTCCTGTGTTAAGTGTTTTCAATCACGGGCTGAACCTCATATTTCGTCACTTCAAACCCATCCCAGTTTCTGAACCATTGCTCTGGATCTTTTGGCAAGCCTCGATATTTCCAAGAAATCATGGCGGTATAAGGCTTTTTGATGATTTGATTTCGATTCAAAAGATGATCTTCTCGAACAAAATTAACCTGTGCCAAATTCTCGTGATGGATGCCTGGAACCGGGTCTTTCGGTATTTTGTCAATCGACAAGACATTTAAAATCTGCACGGTTCGATACCCTTGAGTGCCGAGCAAATTCACCGGAGAGTCTTTATCTTTGGCATCCTGAGTCGATTCGTAATCGGATAAGACCGAAGAACTGCTCATCAGACGGACTTCTTTAGTTTGATAGCCATACAAGATGGGGTCATAGGATTCTCTCGAGCTCACGTAACGCGCGATTTCTGCTCGTGTTTTCAGCCAAGACGCGGGGGGACTTTCCCCCACTTTGACACTCGAAATCCATTCGTATCCGCTGACCCCTTCATGAACCACAATCAACTGGATTTGCTGCCGAAACAGCAAAAACAGAATGGCGAAAATCGATAAAGCTGATAAGCCCAAGACACTTAAGAACGCCTTCTGATATCGATTTCGAGAAGCCACCGCCAAGGCGTAATAATCATCTGCCCAGGTTTTCGCCGCTTCAAAATAATCTTCCTTTTTTTTAAGCATCATGATGGCTCCGTCCCCATAAACTGCGAGCAATCCAATGCCCCACTCCCGACCTCTCTGACAAAGAGCTCACGCCTGATCCCATCCCATACGCCAAATTCGACATTTTGCTCATCAAACCAATCGAAATGACGCCCAAAATCACAATGGAAATGGCACTTAAATTGCTGAGGTAGTCTGTGACTGAAAGCTTGAACCCTGAAAGCCACCAATCCGACAAGGTCAAATCAAACGCCAAAACCACGTAAATTAAAATTTGAAGCAAGAAAGCGCCTAGCACGAAACCCAACCATCGATCAAAAATGGGCTGAAAAATTTTGAAAAAGCAGGCCAACAGAATCAAAGGAAGGATCACGATCAAAAGCGCGAACATGACTTTCGCGACAATAATTTCAAATAAACCCATCGCAGTCAGTACAAACCCCACGAACCAAACAATCAGTCCATTTAAGTAGGGTAAAGGATTGGTGAGATGTCCCTGAGCAAAAAAATTAAACCCGATCTTCGAAAACTGATTCAACAAACCCTGAAGTTCATCAAATAAATTTTCAGCAGGCGTAGCAGTATTCAACTTCAATAACGCATTGCCTAATTTTAACGACAGGGCATTGAACAGCTCATAGGAATAACGACTGACATAAGCCCATCCGCCAGAGCCCAGCAGAGTAAAAATAATGCCTATTCTGAGAGAAGTTTTAATGAACACCGCCATGCTCAATTCCACCTGGCCAAGCAAAAGTTGAATTCCCTGAATCGCCACATAGAGCGTCGCTAAGATGGTGGCGGGCATGAGCAAATAATGAGACAGCGCTTCGTACGCTTGCTGTCCATAAATTTGAAGTAATTCATCCACCTTATTCATTAAAGCCGGGATCAAAATATCGGTACTGATGAGTCCGGAAATGGCCATGACCAACTTCTCCTCAGTTCCTTGCTTTATCCCATGCATTAATCGGCGTTTTTTGGCACCACAATCCGTAATTCGCACAGGGTGTTTTGAGCTCTGGCGAACAGCTCACTATTCCCAGCATACCTACAAAAAGCAGGCTTATGCCCATCACCTTCCAAGCCTTGAAAGGCAATGGATATATTCCTAAAAAATGTTTCAAGATAAAACTCCTTATCCTTGGTTTAAGTCATCTTTTGCCAAATAACCTGAGGCATCCTCTGCTTGCTCCAAGCGTGTGGCCTGATATTGAGCCCATTGTTGATTCAACAAAGACAGCATTCTGAGTTCTTGGACCTGAATATTCCCAAGCTCCAGCGCCACTCGAGAATTCAAATCCACCGCATGTTTCAAGTCAGGATCCTTACTCGAATCCCCAATCTGCATGCCCAGATCATGCAGATTTTGAAAATCGTTATTCACTTCTTCATATCCCCCAGAGGCTAAAGCTTGACTCGTTTCATTGTGACGCACCTGTTCCTGAAACATTTGAGTTAAAGCCAACCCCGCGCCTTTATCGTAATGCTGAAGATTTTCTTCGCTGAGCGCGGGATGCAGTAAAACGTATTGATCTTTGAGACTTTCATAATGCGAAGACTCAAGCCCAGATCCGCGATCGATCGCAGAGCGCCAATCGGAAGGGCCCCAGGATGTTTTTTTCAAATCCACTACCGTATTTTTCCACTGTCCAAAATCAGTGACCCCTTGAATGGCATGGACTTGCGTTTCAGCAAGTTCAATCTGAGCCTTCAGGGCTTGAATCTCTTCTACTTGCTTTAGAATGCTCGCCATATCAATGACGGGAATCGTAGAGCCAGCCAGACTCGCGAAACTCCAAAGCAGACTGACTAAACAGGCACTTTTCACTTTTCTTTTCATGTGCCTAGCCCTCGCGAAATTTTTGATAAAACAAGGGCAACCACTGCTGGGGCTCATCCCCGACTTCTGCTCGAATCTCATCTAGCCATTGAATGCTTGATTTATTGGCGGAATACACCGCTAGATAGGAGTCCATCCCCGATAAGTTGAGGCGACAAATTGAACTTTCAGCCCCTTGTTTATATAAAAACCAGCGAAGTCCAGGAGAAGTTTTCGAGATGAATTCAAACTCAGCAGGACTGATATGAAAATGTCGATAATGCTTTTCAAAATTGGCATTGGGATTGCAAAAGAAAATATGCGTTGCGGCATTATCTAAAAATTGAGCACTGAGACTCGAATTCAAAATGGATTCTGGCGATTGAGTAGCCAAAATTAAGTGGGCATTCATTTTTCGAAACGTGGGGAGATCTTGCTTAAGCTGCGATTTCCAATAAGGATTGTCTAAAATTTGCCATCCCTCATCGAAAAAAATACTAACTCGAGAACCTTCCAGCGCAGATTTAATTCGATGCATCAAAACCATGCAGACCGCCGTCAACACTTCTTTCGACTCGTTCAAGAGTTCCGTCAAATCAAAACCCATTTTAAATAATGGCTTGGAATGGCTGCTCACAAAAACGTCGCTCTTATTATCAAAGAGATACGCATACTCCCCTTCTGGATGCTTTCCTTCTGCCCTCAACCACTGTCGCAGTCGATCCCAGCGAGGAAAAGTATTTGGCAAAATTTGAACAATTCTTGATAGGAATCGATATTCCGGACTTAAGGCTTCAAACGCATAATCCACTGCATCCGATAACATTTTTTCGATACTTGAATCTAAAATCTCCTCTTCCTCAAGTCGAACCAAATGCTTCAGCCAGGTTTTTAAAAAACTACGATTCCCTGGCGAATCTGATAAAGAAAAAGGATTAAAACCAGAGCTCTGAAGATGCGTAGGACTAATGACGGAATAAGAACCTCCCGTGGCTCGAATATAAATTTCCATTCCCCGGTCTCGATCAAAAAAGTAGGACTTCCCTCCATATCGCGTCAGTTGAGAATCCATAAATCCCATGAAAACCGTCTTCCCCGAACCATTACCGCCAATAATGGTGGTATGCCCCGGCGTTAAATCATTCGATTTTCCACTCCCTTTCGCATGAAAATTAAAAAATAAAGGCGTTCGCGCTGGCGTTTCGAGCAGACTCACCGCTTTGCCTAAATGATTTTGATCCCAATATCCCGTCCGATAATTATGTAGTGGGCAAAAATCGACGTAATTCTCACTGCTGATAAAAGCCGTTCTAAACAAATAGGCTTGATTTCCCGGGAACTGCGCCCAAAAAGCCGCCTCCAAACCCAGACTTTCGACAATGATCGAAAAAGACGCGGCGGTATAGGCACTAATTGCTTGATTCAAGGCAGACTTCAAGGTTTCTAATCCATCACTTAGCAACAGAAGAGTGTGATTGTGATAACCCATTCGAAGATGCCCAGAAGCCAGCTGATCCTGGCATTTTTCCAACTCTGCCATCTGAGTTTGAGCCCGGTCTTTTGTGTTCCGCATTTTGACCCGATGACGATCAATCTTTCCCAAAGCATTCGGACTTTTTTCTAATAAAAACACATTACTGCAAATGAATTCCGCATCGAGATGCAACAGAACATCCAACATCGAGGCTTGCGTGCTCCGTGGATAGGTACGAAGCGAAAGGATTTGAGCAAATTTTGAAGCCCCATGAGGCCCTCGAAATTCGATCACTTCACCAAAAAAGAATCGATGCGTCACGACATATTGCGAGGCTTTTCCCACAGGCATTGTTCCTGAATGTTGAGCAAGAACCCCCTTCAAGAGCGGAGGAAAGAGTCTCGGAAAGCAAAATTTCGTCTCATTTAAGCCATTAATCAGTCGACTCCAGAAAGTCATCAGCTCTGAATAGCCGAGCTGCTCGTCTTTTTCTCCTAAAAGCCTGGGAGCAAATCCTGATAATGTAGAAAGCATCTGTCTCAACACTCGATGAAGCTCCACTTGAGCTTTTTCTCGATACGCTTGCCGTATGATCTTGATTTTCTCTGTATGAATATTTTTCCAATGCCCTCTGATCTGCCCCGGTCCTCGATACAGTAAAACCAGATACAGTTCATTTTTATAAAATTTCTTTTGCTCAAATTTAGCTCGATAGTCCGCGTCAAGCTGAGCGGTAAATTCATCTGAGAATGTCCCCTCCAAACTGACATTCAGACGAGAACGAAAAATGTATTCATAGACTGCAAAAGATTCGTTTAATTCCAATATCATGGCGTGTTTTAGACGACGAAATTGATCGAGCTCCTCTGAACTCGCCGTTTGAAAAGGAATCCCTTCGAAATGGATCACTCCCCCAATCTGCCCTTGTTCCAACTCGAACGTCGAAGCATCTAAAAAATGCGAAAGCGGAATATGCTTAGAGCTCGGCACCTCTTGCTTAATCCATTGAAGCGACTCCAGACTTTGATCACAATGGCTCATAGGTTTGAACTCCCCAAATTCGGAAATTTTTGATCTGTCCTATTCGAGCTCGGCGCATTAACAAAGCAAAAATATGAGGATCGATGCGACAGAGAATCCAGGCAAATCCATGCAAAGGTAGGCCTATCAAGAGGCCCCAAGCACTCACGTTCAAAAAAGCCAAGATGGAAACCATGCCAATGAGAACCCCCGCGTTATAATCAACGCCTAAAAATTGGGGCTGACGCAAGAGACCCGTAAAAACCGTTGAAGTCTGAGCCATGGTTTTATGTCCCCATACCAAAAAGATGGATCAATCGAGGCGCACCGACCACACAAGCCGAACCCAGTGTCACTGCAAGAACGCGACTGACTGGAACAGCTCCTTTCACAAAACAAGCAAAACCCATTCCGGTAATCGCTAAAGAACAAATGGATGCGCCCCAAACGCCACTGGTGAACTGAATCAAGGTGCCCAGAATGGTCGAGACTCGATCATCTCCAGAACCGTCATCGGCAAACGCGGCAAAAGGCCAAAAAAATAAAGGAACTATTCGGTATATAAATCGAAAGAATTTCATGGCAACACTCCTCTCATTGGGCATTTTTTTAGAAATGCCCTTGCTCCAATAGAAATTTCACCCCCGTGAATTCGAATCATGACATATTCGTAACAATTAACTGAATCTAAATGTCGGACTTAACGTAACATAAATTTTAGAGAAGGCAAGCCCTGTGAGAATAAAATTTATCGAAATTAAAATATTGACATTCTTGACTTGAGCCATAGAATTGCGCGGTTTGCGGGAGTAGCTCAGCGGTAGAGCATAACCTTGCCAAGGTTAGGGTCGCGAGTTCGATCCTCGTCTCCCGCTCCATTATTTGAATAACACTATGAACAACCCTAAATTTCTCTCCATTGCCCCTTTGATGGGCTATAGCGATCGCCACTTTCGATATTTCATTCGGCAAATCACTCGACATGCCATGTTGTATACCGAAATGATTCCAGAAGGCGCCTTGGCCAAAGGACGAAAATTATATTTCTTGGAATTTCATCCTGAGGAGAAACCCCTCACGCTGCAAATTGGAGGTTCCAATCCCGATTTTTTATACGAATGCGCCAAAATTGCTCATGAATTTGGTTTTGACGGAATCAATCTCAATGTCGGTTGTCCTTCAGAGAAAGTTCAAGAAAATGAAATGGGACTCTGCCTTTTGAAAAATCCTCATCGAGTGAAAACTTGCATTCAAGCCATGAAGGCGGGATCGCCTCTTCCCGTCAGTGTCAAAACTCGAATTGGCGTCGATGAAGAAGATTCTCATGAAAAACTATGTGAATTTATTGAAGCCCTCATCCCCGCTGGCCTTGATCATCTGACTTTACATGCCAGAAAAGGCTATCTGAAAGGCCTAAGTCCCAAGGAGAATCGAACGATTCCTCCTCTGCACTATGATCGGGTGTATCGCATTCGAGAAGCTTTTCCACAATTAAGCTTAGGGATTAATGGGGGTATTTCGAATCTCGATGCCGCCCTTCCACATTTTGACTGGGTCAATGAAGTAATGATGGGACGAGCGGCCATTGATCATCCCTATGGCTTAGCAGAAGCCGACTTTAAAATTTATGGCGATCTGTCCAGAAAGATACCCCCGACGCGGGAAGCTCTCTTAGAATTGATGAAACCTTATCTTGAAAACGCCTTAAAAAAAGGCTGCTCAGCACAATCCATTCAGCGACATTGGCTGGGACTCTACCGCGGAGAGCCCGGAGCTCGAACCTTTCGACAATCGCTTTCGTCTTAGGATGTTAATCTGGCGCTACAGCCGCGATTTGAACATAACCCGAGTTGGGCCCGATAAACCCGCGTTGTTCCAGATTAAAAAAGACTCGCATGCTCTCAGGATACGTCTGCTTCAACGAATATAATAAGGTTTGAATCGCCGTTTTGAGTGCCTCGCCTTTCGTCACCCCTAAGATGAGGGATAACGAAACATCCATTGTCCCCCAACCCATTCGCAATATCTCTCCATCAAACAAATCTGGGACAAGCGCCGCTACTGCTTCTCGGACATCTTTCCCTCCTTTTGCATTGATATCATCACTCACAGCGAGCAAGGCCATCGCAAGCTCAACTGCGGCTTCTTTTAGCGGAATGATCGAAGTCACGACTTCTGTTACAGGAGCAAAAACTTGAGCAACAGGCACGACAGGCACGACAGGCACGATTTTCGTCATATCGATGATTTCTTTAATGAGGGGCTCTGCATACGAACCTATTTCTGGATACTGCATGATGAAGGCCTGAACAGGCTTCAACAAGGGATAACAAGGATCCGTTTCAGACATCGCATTCGTGAGTTTTAACCTTCTCAAGCAAGAAGCAATGATCTCCCAATAGACTTTTTTTTGAGAAGGGAAAAGAAAATCGGTCTCTAAGTACGCAATCAGAGTGCAGAGACCTTCTCTCGGCATTTCTTCTGTATCACAGGCCTCATTTTCTTGCCCATATTTTTTCAAAGCCGCGATTAAATCAGCAACGACTTGGACTTGATTCGTCCCAAACACTTCTCTAATGCTGACATATTCTTTAATTTCTGGATGTGCAGTCATAAAGGCAAGGATTGGATTCTGTAAGGGATAACGCAAGTCTGTCGCAGACTGACAATGCAGAGAGTCGAGCTTCAGTTTCTTCAAATCTAGAGCGACTCGCTCATAATCAACCAAACTCAGTCTGAACATCCACATCAGATCCATGGCTCCAACAGGCGATGAATGCTTTCTAAGCGAAGACTTATTTCTGGTGACTTTTTTAAGAAAATCATCCAAAGCTAAAAAAAGTTGATAAGTTTCGTCAGGCATGACACTTAAGACTTCTGATATTTTGACATCTAAACGTTTGAATGTTTTAGCATGCAGTTCCATAAAAGCTCGAACCAATGCGGCCAAACGATAATAATAATGGTCACTTGTAAATACATTAATCAATCTCAGCTCTTTCAGAAAGCAAACCACCCCTCCCCAGGATACGGGTCCTTTGTTTTCAATGAGTTTTTCAAGCTCATCAATCAAGGGCTTCGCTGCTTTAGTAAAATCTTCTGAGTCAGGAATATCTTCATTTTCGACTTGGATATAGCTATACAGCACCGCAACGAGATTTTCTTCTGTAGAAACCTTCCCCAGAATCTCTTCGATCTTAATTAAAGCAGCAGCGTCCGCATACATTCTGTTAAAATTTTCTAAAGCGATCAGAACATGCTTTCTTAAGATACGACGCGAAAGATCCGTGCTTGAAAGATTCGATAAATTAAGCATGGTAAAACGCTCTGAGATCTCAGTCCAGTCCCCTAGATTGCTAAGATTTTCTAGTTTTCCCAGCAGATAGTTTACCGCGTCAATGGTTGCACTGTGATCTGGATTCGCATGTTTTAAATAATCATAAAAAGCTCTAAAAAGATTCGACAGTGCGGGATCTGAAGGCAAAGAGACCGGCACAGGAGCGGGTGGCTCAGAAACTCGATCAAAGAGCTGAGCCGTACTGGTACATGTCAACATTTTTGGGTGGGTATTCATAAATTCGACTATGGGTTTCCTCAGGGCATGGCGAGGATCAATATCTCTCGCATTCCCTAATTTAAGATCCTGCAACTTATTGGCAATCTCCAGTGCGCTTCCTGTCCCCATTACGCTGCTTGATTCTCCTAACAGCTTTTCAAGATTTGAGATAAGCATCCTGGCGACCATGATGCGCTCAGCTGCTTCTTCTTCATTCAAATATTGATTTAAAGCGGACACTAACTCGAAAGTACTGGAAAAACTCAAAGCAGGATCAGAGACCGATAGAGGTGCAGCAGGAGTAGGAGCCGCAGGAACAGGAGCCGCGGGAAGCATGCTTGAAGGAATCATCACAGGCGCGTCTGCTGTTAATATTTCTTCTTTGACTTCAGCTGAAATGACCCTTTTATTTTCTTCCAAGAACTGTTGAACGGACACCCATAGATAATCTCGACAAACCCCTCGATCAACCATGCCGAGTTGAAGTCCCTTTAATTGCAAAACAACAGAGTTCAAAAAACCTGTGTCGAATACTTTTTTATTTAAGGTAAATATCAGGCTTTCCAACAGAGGAAGCATCGATTTTTCAGGTCCGACAATGGAACCTGATAGCAAGGCCTGCTTCACATAATTCAAGGCATCTACCAGTGGAAGTACCGTTGTCCATTGGCATTTCACTTCCATAAATCTAAGAAATTCTTCAGGCTTGCAACGCTGTTCTAAAAATTGCTCTATGGCACACTCTAATTTTCGTTCTACGGCGCACTTTAATTGAAAGGCCGGATCCTCTTTAGTCCCCTCACTAACAAAATGTCTAAGACCACTCAGACAGGTCCATAAATAAATCAAATTTCCCAGAGTGCAGGAAGGGTGCTTCACTTTTAATGCCGCATCCCTCAGTCTAAGTGCAAAGAGATTGGCAGGAACTTGATCCCGCGGAAACCATTGAAAATCAATGAACCTATGAACAGAAGCCTCTGTTTCAGGATCATATTGAGTAGAAAGTACTTTTCCTTCAGGATTCTCCGGTGTTTTCTCCGGAAGCCGGGTCTCTTCTGATTTTTCCTCTTCAGCACTCTCTTGATTTAACAAAGCCTCCAAGGCCTCGGCCATGATTCGACTCGCCGTTTTAAGCGCCTCTTGTGAAGAAGCTCCAGGCGCTGCTGCTGAAACTGATGGTTTACCTGACCCGCTCATAATTTTCCTTATTGTTATTTTCGACTTAAGCGGGGATGATATCAAAACTCTAAGTCTTCCTGCAAGTTTTTGATCTTCCTGATTTTTTTGCTCCCATTTTAACAGGCCTGCGTGGCTTTTCGGTCTTAGATTTTTTAAGGACTGTCGTGGTTTTAATCACTTTGGGTTTATAAATCGACAGTAAAATTTCAGCCTCTTCCATCGAAATCACCCGCTCTAAAGCACTGCCTGGATTAATCGATACAATATTTCCTTTAACTGCTTCTAAAAAATCCCCTGCCCTCACTTTAACATAGGGTTGATCTTGAGATACGCCCTGCTCCAACATTCGCAGCGAGGTAAAAGCTGGAACAAAATGATAACCGCTCACTGTTTGCCATTCGACCACGGAAATCTGAGCATCGGGGTCTTCATCGTCTTCCTCTCCCACCACTTCTCCTAAAAAATAAATATCTGCGAGAAATAGTTCTCGAATGAATCGCGCATCCGCTTCTTCATCTTCTTTAGCGAGAGACAGCAAGGCTTCTAATTCTTCATTTTCTTGCATTTTGTTTTCCCATTTATTTTTTTCGTTTTTATTCTCTTATTGCTGGGTCAGTAAATGTTGAATCGCATCATCCATCAACATCAAACACGAGAGCTTAGATTCTGGAATATTTAAATCTTGGGCTACTCGTACGAGAGAAAGTTTAGACAAAGATTCTCGTGAATTCCCTTCGCTATAAAAACAGAGCCACGAAAATATTCCAATAAGATAAGGATCTCCAAAGGCCTTAAAACGCATTTTCTGAAAAATATCATTCTCAAAAATCCAAGCTAGCTCTACCTTTCGACCTTCAGAAACACTTCCGATGCTCAAAAATTCGACATTCGATTTTAAAGTGATGTTCTTTAAATCTTCGAATCCTCGATAGTGAGGATTCAAAAAATGCGCGTCTAATGGGGGAGGCAAGGGAAAACTCATGGGATTAGCCCTGTTCCCACACCGGAGAGAGCGCTCGCAAGTTGGCCACCGACTCCGTCACTTGCTGCGAGGCATAATCCAGCTCCGTCTTCGTCGTAAATCGACCCAAAGAAAATCGTACGGAAGCATTGGCTTCTGGGTCCGATAATCCCATCGCGCTCAACACGTGAGAAGCACGTGTGGTTCCCGAAGTACAAGCCGAACCCATAGAAACCGCGAAGCCTTTCATCGAGGTCAGCAAGGACTCTGCA
>OBEQ011833057.1_pt1 | contig 13057 bp, 11 predicted proteins | sample 1670901 | NCBI WGS metagenome assembly OBEQ01 (sample SAMEA104232315, study PRJEB22302) | groundwater metagenome | biome: forest; feature: aquifer; material: groundwater | place: USA | collected 2011-08-07 | depth 5.4 m
CAATCGCCTTTTTATTGGCGGTTTGAGTAATGAATAGACTTTGTGGGTTGGCGGTAAAAGAGCTTTGCGTTGGGTGAAACGAGTTTGGCTGAGCAGGTTTTCCTAGTTGACTTGGGCGTTGTGACGCTTGTGGCGCTAGTTTTAGGCCTTGTTTCCACTCGCCTGTTTAAGACCTCCGCTCTCGGCTATATTTTGGCGGGCTTGATGCTAGGTCCGCTGGGCTTGAAGTACCTCGTTCCCGGCGAGGGGTTCGGCCCGGTTTTCGGCGAGATTGGGTTTGTAATGCTGATGTTCTACTTGGGGCTTGAGCTCAACATCAAAAAGTTCAAGGAAACGGGTGGAGTGTCGGTAGTGCTTGCAGTTGCGCAAATGCTTACCGTCTTTGTAGGGGGCTTCATTGTATCGAAGGTGCTGGGTTTTGGTGACTTGGAGGCACTGGCGTTGGGCACGATGCTTGTTGCAACTTCCACCGTCATTGTAGCAAAGTTCCTCATTGACAAAAAAATAATCGAGCGGGTGGATTCGCGCATTGCGCTATCCGAGCTGATGCTGCAGGACTTTTTTGCAATTTTTGTGATAGTGTTTCTCACCAGCCTCTCAGCGCAGCGCGCGTTCAACTCGGTTGTTCTCAACGCGCTCATTTTCATGGTTGGCATGTTTTTCATAATCAGCAAAGTCTCGCGGCACGTGCTAAACTTGCTCAACTCGCTTGGCTATGGAAACACGATGTTTTTCTACGCTTTTGGAGTGGGAGTTGTAAGCTCTTACGCTGGAGTGCTTTTGGGCCTCTCGTCTGCGCTTGGCGCGTATTTTGCGGGCTTTGCGCTGGCTGAAACTGCTTTTGGCGACAAGATTAAGCGCGAGCTTGGTTTCCTGCGCGAGTTTTTCGTGCTATTCTTTTTTGTAAACTTTGGTTCGTTCATTTTCTACGACGAGGCGCTAAAGGCAGCGGTGCTCCCATCCATGGCTGCGTTGCTTCCCTTGGTTGGCGTTACGCTTGCGCTGACTGCAGTGTACCTTGTGGGGTCGTTTATTGCGCACATGCTCACTGGGACGCTGCTTGGGATAGACAAGTACGTTGTGGGCAACGTTGCCACGCTGCTCATCCCGCTTGGGGAATTCGTGATTTTGATTGCAACTGCAATGAAGCCGCTGCTTTCAACAAGGGCATTTGGCGACATTGTGGCTATTGCTTTCATGCTCATCATTGCAACAAATGCGGCAACGCCGTTTTTCTATTCCAACAGCAAGAGGCTCACCGACTTGTTTTTCTCATTGCTCCCAAACAGGGTTGCAAAAACTCTCGGCAGGGCCGGCGCGGGATTGGTGCACTTGGAGGGCATGACGATTTCTGGCTTTGCGCGCAACAATGCGTTTTCTTCAGTGAAGGAAATGGCCAAAAACCTGCTCATTGCGTTTGCAGTGGTTTACTTGAGCGTGCTGTTAGGGGAGCAGGCGTTTTCTGGAAGCGGCTTGGCGGGCTTGCCCCGCGACTTGTCAGTGGGCTTTTTCGCCCTGCTTTTGGTAATCTGGCCGCTGTACAAGTTTGTTGCAGAGCTGAAGTTTTTGGTCGAGCAGGTGAGCCAGCAGGTGATGCGCTCGGCTTTCCCCGCAGTGCGCCACAGCGTCCTTTTGGTTGAAGACGAAGTTGCAGACGTCTTCACTGGTTTGATCCTTACTGTCTTGGGCATACTCAGTTCAGTTGTGTTCTACTATTCCTTGCCTGGAACGCCTGTTTTCATGGTAATACCCATTTCCTACACTATTCTTGCGTTGATGCATTTGAGCCGAGCGTTTTACGCGCTTATAGAGCAGTTCGAGTCAGTTGGAGATGTGGAGGAGAGGCCGGCGTTGATGGAGCACGCGGGAGAGGAGTTTGGGCGCATGTCAAAGGAGTTTGAGGAAAATTCTGCGAGCTTCCGCCAGCTTCACCTCGAACGCGAAAAGACGCGTGAAAAACTGCGGCAGGCGATGAGGCAGGGTGACCTGCGGCAGGTGCGCTCGCTGCTTGCCTCCCTTAAAAACAAGGAGGCAAAGATGCTCGGCGATGTTGTCAAGGCGCGGCGCGAGGAAAAAAGCCTCTTTTCTCTTGTCCGCTCCCTTGACACCAAGAAATCTTTCGAGCACTACTTGTTTGGCAAGGCGCACCGGCAATCCAAGCGGCGCGGCACTCGCCCTGCTTGATTTTTTCCTTCCTGCATCACCTTAAAATAGTGTGGGCGGCTTCAATTGGTTTGGTTCTGTCCCTTTGTTGGGAGGCGTTGGTTTTGGTCACTGAACAAGAAAACAAGCGGGGAGTTGAGGAGATTCACTCGCGCATAGACGACTTGCGCGCGGCAAACTACTCCATGTCAGAAAAACTTGATGCCTCCCTAAAGCGCCTTGAGGCAGGCCTTTCAGAGCTCTCTGCAGTTTCATCGGAACTGCGGTCTTTCAAGTCAGAGCAGCACAAGGCCGGCATAATCGCCGGCGTGACTGATTCTGTTGGCGGCTTGTTTGCAAAGCACGCAAAGCCCGAGGAAATGGCGGTGCTTTTTGGAAAGGAAGTTTCAAAGGAGCTCGACGAAAAACTGTCTAAGCTTGCGGAGCTCGAATCCGAGCTGCTGAAGAAAAGCGAGGCATCCCTTGCTGCAGCACAGGAGGCTGCAAACCAGTTTTCAGCAATCCGCGAGTGGTCCAAGGAACAGGACAAGCGCACTATAGCATTGGCGGATTCAATTGCTGAGGTGAAAAGCGGGGTAACTTCCAGCAGGCACCAGCTTGAAAGCTCTTCTTCAAAAATTGCCTCTGCAGTTGGCGAGATGAAGGCGTTTGAGCACAAGTTCGGCTCAAAGCTTTCCGACACGCAGTCGGAGATAAAAATTTCAGTCAGCGAAGCGTTTGACCAAAAGCTCTCAAAGCTCGCGGAGTTGGAAGCGGAGCTGTTCGAGAAAGAATCTGAAAACGCGGAAAAACTTTCTTCAATTGCCCAAAACATGGGCGCACTTGAGCTTAGCCAGAACAAGGAAGAGCTGATGATCAACGCGCTTGCCAACCTGTCGGGCGACCTCAAGGCAATGGATGGGATGGTCCGGCAGCAGGTTGCGTTAAGGCAGGAGGAAAACTACGCCGCAATGCGCGTTGCGTTGCTAAAGATTGCCGAAAACCAGAACAAGCTCTCCGAAGTGCTTGCCGACTCGCTCACTGCATTGCTTGACTCCTCTGAAAGCAGCAAGAACACGCTTGCCGAAGTGAAGCTTCACGTGACTGCGATAAAGTCGCAGATTGACTTGGAAAACCCCGCCGACATGGAAAAGAAAATTTCTGAAAAGCTCGCCAAGAGGCTCTCTGAAGCCTGATTTCGCCAGGCTTTGCATTAGCAACCTTTTTTTATTAGCTTGAGCTATCTTTTGCTTGGCATCACTTTCGATAGTTTAGGCTGGTTTTTATGGTTGAGGCGCTTCACCAGAAAGTTTTTGAAAAAATGCTTGCAGACAAGCAGCGCTACCCCGCATTATCACTTCTTTACGCAGCCAACTTGAAAAATCCACTGCAAACACAACGCGCTGAAATCAGCCGGCGCAGGTTTTTGCGCGTGAGTGCCGGGGCGTTGGCGCTTCCATACGTTGCGCTGGCCGGAGTAAGGGAACGCGCCGGGGGGATTGCGCCCTTGCCTAAAGACGAAGTGATACCGCGCGCCTTTTACTCCCATATTGGCCTTTCACTTGCCCACTTGGCGCGCAATGCCACTGACTGGGCCCGTTTTATGTCCGCGGCAGGGGCTTTGGAAAGGATGAAACAAAAAGTGCTTTTCACCAACTTGCCAGAAAAAGTTAAGGAAGGGCTGTTGCCACAAGCCGAGCTTGTCGAGCCTTCCTTCAAGTCCGGCCGCTTTCCAGTTTGGGGTAAGGACGCCCGCAGCTTTGCTGCCGATGCCATAGGCACTGGCGCGGGGCTCACCGCTGCCCTCCATTCCCTTGCCTTTATAGCGGGCGTGCCAAGGGCAGGCTTTGAATTGTCGGCTTTGGCTTCGCTTGCAACAGCTGGGGAAGCGGCAACTTACGCAGGACGCGTTCATGAATTAAACAAGATTTTTAGCGAAAAGAGACTAGATGGAGAATTAAGCCGGCTGCACGGAATCGTGCGTGAAGTTGAAGGGGAAGGAATGCAAAGGCCCAAGGGCCGTGGGCGCCGGCGTTAACTCCCTGCAAACCCTTTTTTATTCGTTTGCGCTTTGTTACTGCGTATGACTGCAACCACTGCTTTCACCAAATACCCTTCCGGCCGCGCGCAGGGCAAAAAAAAGCTGCTGTTGCTCGCGCCGCGAACGCTTTTTTCCTCCTACCAGAGGCGCTCTGAGCTCAAGCATTTTGCCAGCCTGTGCGCTGCGTGGAAAAAACTGGTAAATTCAGGCAGGTCTTCAGTTGACTTTACCATACTTTCAGCAAAGCATCCGCTTGAAGAAATGATTGGATTGCCTTTAATGCAGAAAAATGCTTTCCTTAGCGAAGTGACGGGTTTTGAAGTTGAATCAGCAGAGCTTTCTTCTCTAGCCGGCATTTCAAATTCTTTGCAGGATGCGGGTGCAACTGCGGGCCTTAAAGTTGCCTCCAAGGCGCGCAAAGATGCGGAGGTTGCAGTAAATTTTGTAGAGTCGATAGGCTTTGAGAAAGAGGAGCTCGCCAGTTTTCTGCAAGAGAATGCGCGTGACTTTGAAATCGCTCCCGCAGGCTGGCATAACTTCCCTTCAACGCGGGGGATTGTTTGCGACAGCTACGCGCTGGCGTGTGCTGGCGGAAAGCTGATTGAGAACGGCAAGTTTGCAGGGGTTCTAGCCGTTGGCTGGCAGGTTTTTGACGCTGCCCTGCGCCTTGCCAAAGATTACGCGCTTCCTTCCTTCCATAATTTTTCAACTCCAAGCAAGCTCGAGGCCGAAGTGGAGGGGGTGGCCCCAGTTGATGCGGTGATTTCGCGCGAGCTGGCTGCAATAAAGCACGGCAATGGAATTCTTTCCTTCGATGTTGCAGGACTGCAGTGGATACTCAAGAACTACGCCCCGCAGCAGCTTTCCGGGGCAAAAGCGAATGACTTTGAAAACGTCATTGAAGTGCTTGAGCTGCTCTCCGATTCGGCGGGCTTGATGAAAATTGTTTCTGCCTCGCACGCGCACCCGCACGACCGGCGAAGGGCAATAGCCCTGCTAAAAGACGTGGGTGGGACTTTGGATTCGCATTCTGTTTTGCACGGGCAACACTTTGTTTCTTCAAAATACTGCGCGGCCTTCAATTCGCCGCTGCAAGCCAGTGACTGCTCTAAAGCAGAGATTTTTTCGGCACGGCGTTCGGTGAACGCTCTTGCGTCTTTTGACGGTGCCTCCCTTTCCAAGGCTCGGCCAAAGAAAGTTTTCTCACTAGTTTTTGCCGACGCTTCCGACGCAATGCTCAAGGCTTTCTCAAAGGCCCTCTCGCTGATGCCGGAAGCTGCGTTTATTGTCCGCTCCGACTCCCCCAAGCTTGCAGGGAGGCTAAAGCAGATTTCAGGCGGCGAGCTTGTTTCGCACAGGATTGCGCCAATGCCGCAAAACGGTGAACGGGCGGTTATGGCCGCTTCCCACGCAATAGTTTTCCCAAGCCCAGTTTCGAGCCTGCTTCACTACGAGAATGCGCTTTCTGCAGTGCATTCGGCAAGGAAGGCGGGTGTTTCCGCCCCTGCAATTGTTGCCACAAGCGCCGCGCCATTTTTCATAAAGGGCGATGCAATCCTTCCTCCCGCCCCTTCCCACGAGCAGTTGCAAAGCGTGCTATCGAGAGTAAGCGAATCTGATGAGCTTGGCCTAGGGCAGGGCAATGGAACTGAAAGAGTGCAGGCTTGGAGCTGGAATGATGCGGCCCTCAAGATGGCGGAATTCCTTTCAAGCAGGCTATAACCATTATTTAAGCCAGTTTTTTCATATTATTTTTGGTGTACGAAGTTGGTTGTAGATAAATTAATACTTGACGCGCTTGTCTTGGGTAAAACTGAACACGTTATTTTCGATACGCCTGCGACTTATTATTTTGAAAATAAAAGTGCTAGCGGGAAACTTATTTTTACAAACAAACGATTTTTTTTCGTCACGGTTACGGGTTTCTTTTCTAAAACCGTTAATCTCATTGTCAGCAACAATTATTCTGACGTTGTCGGAGTAACGTTAAAGACAACTTTATTCATTATTAAGAAATTGGTTTTTTCTCTTCAACTGCATCATGCTAATAAGGAATTTGTCTTCCAGCTTACTAAGGATGCTCAAGCAATTTACGAGCGAGTGCGGGAATTAATTAATCAAGCGTCTCATGAAAAAACAATTGTAACAAATTTAGTTGTTAATGAAGTTAAGGAAGACAAGCCCTTACAGCTTTTGCAGAAAAAACTTGCTCGCGGAGAGATAACCCTTGAGGAGTTTCATAAGCGGGTTCAAAGAATGTAATTCTGTAAGGGGTTAGTTTTGTAGCTGGCGAATAGTGGAACCGGAAAGCATAAAAGTTGTTTATCTTTATTTTTTTGCTCGTCTGCCTGCTGGTCTCTCGTTCCGGTTTCTCTTGCCCGGCATTGCGCGTTCAACTTTCTTCTAGCTTCGCAAGCGCGCATTTTAAGCGTTTCCCACTGCGCGAGGCTGTTTCTTGTGGTCGCGCCCGCCTGCTTTTATAAGGGTAAACTGGTTTCATTATTCGTCTGGATGGTTTTTCTATGAGGGTATATCCTGACGCGAACATTTACTTGCGTTTGTTGCTTGCCGAGCCTGGCGAGGAGCTTGCCAACCGGTTTTTCAAGCGCAGCGCGGATTGCCTATTCGATTTGGCAGTCTCTAAAACTACTTTTGGCGAAGTGAACCGGCGTTGCGAGGGCAGGGGATCCATTTGGCTTCAAGATCACTTGGACAAGTTCAAGGGTGCAGGGAAGCTTGTTGTCGTGGAAAAGTCAAAAGAAGATGCGGCTGGCGCGGACCGGCTGAATTTTGAGACGGGAAACGAGTTTGGGGTAAACGATTTTTTGCACGCCCTGCTGGCGAGAAGGCACGCCGACGTGTTAGTTACCGACGACTTTAGGTTCATAACGCCGGCTTCCAAGATCGTGAAAACAATGTCGTTATCCGAGTTTTTGGAATTCTTAAAAGCGAAGCCCTGAGAGATTCTTTTTTTCTTCATTATCCAAAATCGTGAGCGCCTTTTTCCTGTTCCCGCCCGCCTTTTTCAGGGCGTTATCCCATTCAAGCTTGCGTTCTTCCGATAACGGCGAGCTGTCTTTGCGCACCTTTCCTTTCAGGGCACCCGTCATGCTATCAATTTGCTGGTAAAGCAGTGCCCTTAGCGCCTCACGAAGAACCTCAGTCTTGGAGGCGTAATGCCCTTCCTCAACGATTTCATCCAAGTCGTCACTAAGCTGTTTTGGCAGCCTCAACGACACGGAAACCAGTTCACTCATGCTATCGCCCTGTGATTTGACCTGTAATACATAGTATTACTGCTTATTTAAATAATTTTCCTTCCTAGGTCTCCCGTTCCGGCTTCTCTTGCTAGGCAATGCGCGCTCGGCTTTCTTCCGGGTTTCGCAAGGCCGCATTTAGGCGTTTCCCACTCGCCGTACATAAACAACGCGGCCCTCAAGATGGCGGAATTCCTTTCAAGCCGTTTGTGAGAAAGAAGAGTTTGACACTCTCTCATGTTAAAATGCCGAGGGCCTGATGATGATTTCGCTTCCTGTCGAGCGTACGAACACTTTTTCTTTTGGTTTGAGGCCCAGAATTTTTACTATTTCTGCAGGAATGGGGATGGCGAGGGAGTTACCCACTTTTACCACGTGCCTCTCCTTGGAGAATTGCCGGCGGATTGCTTCAATTGCGAGCATAGTTTTTTCAGGGTAGCTTATGTGGCCTTGGTAGTCGCACTTGTAGGCTTCTGCAAAAATTCCTGCGGCTACCTCTTCGCTGAACTTGTGCATCTTGCCATTGCCGCACTCGCCGCATCTTTTCCCTTCAAAATCCACTTTTGACCAACCTCGTTTTTCTTTCGTTCCAAAATGCCGTTATTACAAAAATATATTCTTCATAGTCCCGGTAAACAACGATGAGTTCACCCCGACGGTATTTCTTTGAGCTCTTGAACTTGCTTTCCTCCTTTTCCCTCTCCCTTCTGCCGGTGTTAACGCAGTCTTTGGCAAGGTCGACGTCAATGTCCTTGTCTTCCTGATAGTGCTTTGAAAAAATGAACTCCCTGCCCAATTGCCCACCATACTTACTTGTAAGTATTAGTAAGTATTTATTGCTTTCGGAGGATGGTTGCCGCAGGCAATCACACGATCCATTTTGTCAGGGGCGCAGCGCGCTCGACAAACTCTGCCACGTCTTTTTCGCGGTACTCTTTTTCGCAGTAGGCGCACCTTACTTTTAGCGGCTGCCTTGATTCCACCGTAAACCGGCTTATCCCTTCGGAATCGGTTATGCAGTGGGGGTTGGGGCAGGCAAGCACGCCAGAAATTTCTTCAGGGATGGATAGGCGGTACTTGTCAACCACTTTGTAGTCGCGCACCAAATTGACTGTTGCATACGGTGCAATCAAGGATGTTTTTTCAAGCTCCTTGCGCGAGAATTCCTTTCCCTCTATTTTGAGCAAGTCCTTTAGCCCATACTGTGAGCTTGGTACGTTCATCAGCAGGCTGACGGTCCCTGGGAAAGCCGAGTCCACTCCTAGGGTGGCCAGTATTTTTAGGCCCGTGCCTGCGGGCAAGTGGTCTATGACCATTCCGCGCTCTATTTTTTTGACTTTTATTCTATCTTGCTCGGACTCCATTGCGGTTCACTTCAAACTTGTTTTATTCCTTTTTTTTGTGCTTTCCCTTCTTATTTTGTTTTAGCCGCAGAGTATTTTTTTGAGTACCGCCATTCGAATTGGAACGCCATTTGCCTCTTGGCGGAAGTAAGCTGCGCGTGGGTCGCCGTCCACTTCGGGGTTGATTTCCCCAACTCGCGGGAGCGGGTGCATAAGCAGCGCGTCCTTTCGTATTTGCTTCATTGACTCGGCGTTTATTTCGTAAGAGTACTTGCGGTATTCGGCGGGGTCGGCGAACCTCTCCTTTTGAATGCGCGTTGCATACACCACGTCGGCTGTGGTTAGGTCGAGCGAATCAAGTTCGCGCACTTTCACGTTGTTACGTATTTCCCCCATCATTGAGGGGGGCAGTTTAAGGCCTGGCGGTGAGTAAAAGAGCAGTTCCACGTCGTAGTTTGAAAGCAGGTACGAGAAGGAATGCATTGTCCTCCCGTACTTCAAGTCACCAACAAACAGGAAAGACAGCCCGTCGATTTTACCAAGCTCTTTTTTTACAGTGTATAGGTCAAGCAGGCCTTGCGTGGGGTGCTGGTTTGCGCCGTCGCCGCCGTTTATCACCGGCACGCTTGAAGCTTCTGCCGCAAGCTGCGCGCTGCCTTCCTTTGGGTGCCTTATCACTATTGCGTCGGCGCAAGCCTGTACCAGCTTTATTGTGTCATGAAGCGTCTCACCTTTTGCCACGCTTGAGCTGGATGAGCCTGAAAGGGAGATTACCTGCGCGCCGAGCTTGTAGGCTGCAGACTGGAATGAAAATTGCGTGCGCGTTGAGGGCTCAAAAAATAGAGTGGCAATTATCTTGCCCTCCAGCGCCCGCTTGTAGTTGCGTGCGTCTCCCTCCATTGCCCGCGCCTCTTCCAGTATTTCCTCTATTTCAATGCGCGTTATGCCCCGCGCTGAAATCAGGTCCCTGTTGCGCCAGGCGCTGGGTGTTTTTTCCGTTTCCATTCGATGCACCAAACCTGATTTGCTTGAAGTTTCGATTTTTTTTTCGCTTGCGTTCTCTTTTCATTTTGGCTGGCAATACCTTTTTCATACTATTGGCTTGCTGCAGGCAGTTCCACCTTTGCGTGCAGTGAGGCGAGCTCAATTAAGGGCAGTTCCTCTCCGGTTGTATTTCGGCTTTTAAGCATCGCAAGAGTGCGGGCAATGGCGAGGGCCTTGAATGCGCTTGAAATGCACGGCAGGCCAAGGCTCGCGGCGAGCTTTCTTTCATGGCTGCCTGCGTGCTCCCCCTCGAGCCCGCACACCAAAAACGTTGCGCGCCCTTCCTTCAAGAGCGCCGCGCTTTCTTGGCTTGAATATGGCGCGAACACGCGCACTCCCGCCTGCGAGAGGTGTTCAACGATTGTCTTTTGCCATCTTCCAGTGTGGCACACTACTGCGCTGTTGCCGTATTTTGCGCCTGATGCGAGCTCGGCTTTGGCGAATGCCTCTTCGAAGTTGGACGCAATTCCCATTGTTTCGCCGGTGCTTTTCATTTCCGCACCGAGGCGCGGGTCGATTCCTGGGAATTTTGCAAACGGGAAGACCGGTGCTTTCACTGCACACGCAAGTGGGGTGAGTTCGTTGGGCAGGTTGAGTGTTTTTAGCGTGAGTGCGCCGGTTTGTATGCCTGCCGCGATTTTTGCTATTTGCACGCCGGTTGCCTTGCTTACAAATGGCACTGTGCGTGAGGCGCGGGGGTTGACTTCCAGAACAGTGACTTCCTCTCCTTTCACCATCATCTGCAGGTTGGCAAGCCCAATTATGTTCATTTCGCTGCACAGAATTCGAGTGTATTCCCTTATTTTTTCCAACGCTTTTTCGGGTATGTCCTGCGCTGGAAGGACGCAGCAGCTGTCTCCGCTGTGTATGCCTGCTTCCTCTACTTGCTGCATGATCCCTGCAAAGACTTGGTGGTTGCCCTCGCTTATCACGTCGACGTCTATTTCCACTGCGTCGTTGAGGAAGTGGTCTAGTATGATTGGATGGCCTTGTGAGACAATGAGTGCCTCGTCAACTATGGATTCAAGCTGATTGATGTTTTCTGCAACCTGCATCGCCCTTCCTCCCAGGACAAAAGACGGGCGCACAAGAAGTGGGAATCCCACGTATTCGGCTAGTTCCATTGCCTCGCGCTTTTGGTACGCAATTGCGCTGTTTACCAGCGGTATTTTGAGCCTGTTTGCAAGTGAGCGGAATTTCTTGCGGTCGCCTGCAAGCTCTAGCGACTCGACGCTTGTCCCAAGTATTTTCACGCCGTTTTCTTTCAGCGGCCTTGCCAGGTTGAGTGCAGTCTGGCCGCCGAACTGCACCATTACCCCCTCAAAGGAGCTGCCGTCAATTTCGCACGCCTCGCGCTCGTGTTCTATCACTGCCAGCACGTCTTCCAAAGTGAGCGGCTCGAAGTAGAGCTTGTCGCTCACGTCAAAGTCGGTGCTCACTGTTTCGGGGTTGTTGTTTATCACAATTGTTTCAAAACCGAGCTCGCGCAGCGCCTGCACTGCGTGAACCGTGCAGTAGTCAAACTCTATTCCCTGGCCAATCCTGATGGGGCCCGAGCCCAGCACGATGATTTTCTTTCCCTGCCCGCCTGCGCCATTGGCTCCCTGCAGGCGGCTTTTCGAGAATGCTTTTGCCTCGCTTGAAAAAAGCGCTTCCTGGCCGTTTTCTTTTCCCTCCGTTGCAGAGTCGTACGTTGAGTAGAAGTACGGCGTGACTGCCTCGAACTCCCCCGCGCAGGTGTCAACCATCTTGAACGATGGCCTTAAGCCAAGCTTTTTGCGGGCGCCCCTTATGGCTTCCACGCTCCTGCCGCTAAGCGTTGCAATGCGCGCGTCGGGCAAGCCGATTTTCTTTGCTTTCTCAAGCAGGCGCGCGCCCGCGGGGGTTTCAAAGTCAATTCCGCGCGCAAGTTGCTTTTCCGTTTCCGCGATGTTTGCAAGCTTGTGCAAAAACCACGCGTTTATCTTTGTTGCAGCCGCGAGCTCCTGCACGCTCTTGCCTTTTGCAAGGAGGTTTTTTAGCTGGAAGAGGCGCAGCTCGCTTGGCGCAAGCGTTGCAAGCCCTTCTGCCAGCTCGTGGTATTGCGAGCGTAGCTCGAGCGAGCGCACTGCCTTGTGCAGCGCTTCCTCGAAAGTCCTGCCTATTGCCATTGCCTCCCCGGTGCTTTTCATGCTCGTGCCTATCTCCCCGTTCACTTTCATCTTGTCGAAAGGCCAGCGCGGTATCTTCAGCACTACGTAGTCTATTGCGGGCTCAAAGCACGCGGTCTTGCCAGTCACCTTGTTCTCTATTTCGGGAAGCGAGTAGCCTATTGCAATTTTGGCTGCAACGCGGGCTATCGGGTAGCCTGTTGCCTTGCTTGCAAGCGCGGAGCTCCGCGAAGTGCGGGGGTTGACTTCCACCACCCAGTATTTTCCATTCGATTGGTCGAGGGCAAACTGCACGTTGCACGCCCCCACTACTTTGAGCGCGCGGATTATCCTTATTGCCGCGCTGCGCAGCATCTGGTGGTCGTCGTCGGAAAGCGTCTGGCTTGGCGCAACCACTATGCTCTCCCCGGTGTGCACGCCAATGGGGTCGAAGTTTTCCATAGCGCAGATTGCAATGCAGTTGTCCTCCGCGTCGCGAATGATTTCGTACTCCATTTCGGCGAGGCCTTCGAGGCTGTTTTCAATGAGAACTGAGTTCGAGCCGCTTGCCGCAAGCCCCTTTTCGAGTGCTTCCTCCAGCTCTTTTTCATTGCGCGCAATGCTGCTGCCCGTCCCCCCGAGGCAAAAGTCGGGCCTCACCATTACCGGCAAGCCTAATTCGGCTGCTGCGAGCCTTCCCTCCTGCGCCGAGTGCGCGCGCTTGCTTTTTGGGACCGGCTCGCCTATTTCCCTCATCTTGCCGCTGAATTTTTCCCTGTCTTCGGCAAGCTCTATTGCCTCTATGTTGGTTCCAAGCATTTTCACGCCGTGCTTTGCAAAAACTTGCTTGAGCGCCACTGCCAAGTTTAGGCCCGTCTGGCCGGCCATTGTAGCGAGCACTGCCTGCGGCTTTTCCTTTTCAATAATCCTTTCTAGCACGCGCGGGGTGAGCGGCTCTAAGTAGATTGCATCCGCCATTGAAGTGTCGGTTTGGATCGTTGCGGGGTTGCTGTTGGCCAGCACTATTTGGATGCCCTCTTCCTTTAGGGCGCGGCACGCCTGCGATCCTGAGAAATCAAATTCAGCGGCTTGTCCTATCAC
>OBEQ011452053.1_pt1 | contig 13055 bp, 7 predicted proteins | sample 1670901 | NCBI WGS metagenome assembly OBEQ01 (sample SAMEA104232315, study PRJEB22302) | groundwater metagenome | biome: forest; feature: aquifer; material: groundwater | place: USA | collected 2011-08-07 | depth 5.4 m
CGTCAGCGTATATTTCGAAGCGAAACAAGACCTTCCCTATATGATCATCGTCGCGGACGCGCGGCCGGAATGGCGGGACAAAATCCCAGCGGTTCTGCACGTCGACGGCAGCGCTAGAGTGCAAACCGTGGCGCGAGACGCAAATCCGCTGTTCTATTCGCTCATCGAGAAATTCAAGGCGATCTCCGGCATCGGCATGCTGCTCAATACGTCCTTCAACGGACGCAATGAGCCCCTGGTCCAGACCGCAAGGCAGGCCATGAACCTGTTTCTCAACTCGGAAATGGATGCGCTCGTCATCGGCGATTATCTTTTCCAAGCCAAGCCAGAGAAACGACCGTCGCCATCGTCCTCGCTTGGGGCAAGCGTCGGCCGTCTCGGCACGCATCGAAATGTCCTGCTCATCAGCGAATTCGGCCTGCATCCGATCGTCGCGCCATTCGCGAAGGAGGCGATGACGAACGACTGTTCGGTGACGCTGCTCATCGCGGACGTCGCGGAGGCCGATGCCGCCTTGAACCCGAAGCAACAGGAATCGAGTGCCGATTCGACGCCGATCCGGAAGGTCGCCGTTGCACGTTACACCCCAAGCGAAGCCATCGATCCGGGCAGCCATGACGTGGTGATCTTCGCGTTCCCGCAGAGTGCCTCGGATTTTCTGTTCGATCCGGCGGTGTTGAACAGTTCGACGTTCAAACTGACGTCACAGCTGTTGGCTCGCCCCGAGGCACCTACTGTCTTGTGGCTCGATCGATGTGGCGGGCTGACGGATCCGCGGTATCCGATCCGCGCCATCAATTCGTTTTTCGAACATGGCGGCAACGCTCAAAGCGTTCATTTTCGAGACGCCGAAACGGATCCTTCGCTCAACTATGCGTCCCAAGTTTAGCGCTTAGATTGGAAGGATCGGGATGCTCGGCGAGCGGCGCGGCGCTCACACGAAATTCTTATGCACCCGGTCGTTCTCCGGATAGAGCGCGTCCCAAAGCACCTTGTTGAGCGGGTCAAGCTTGCAGCCCGCCGGGCACTTGTAGAGGTCGATCCGCGACAGGCAGTCCTTGCGGCGCTCCGAGTTCCAGATGTCCTGGAATGAATTGTCGAACACGTTGCCGACGCTGAAGCCGCGGCCCTTGAGGTTGCCGCACATCTCCACGGTGCCGTCCTCGTCGAGATAGGGCGACAGCGGCGTCGCCAGGCATTTCTTGTAGTAGCGCGCGTCGTTGGTCTTGAACTGCAGCGTCTCCAGGAACTGCGAGGTCTTGGCGTAGACCTTGAAGCGGTCGGTCTCGAACTCTTTCGCCTTGCGCATGTACGGGAGGACGTCCTGTGGCTTGAGTTCGTTTTCCTCGTGTGCCGGATTGAGCTCGTTCTTGTAGGCCGGCTTGATCGACATGTAGTCGGCGCCGAGTTCGCGATAGAACTCAGCCGCGTAAGGCAGGTCCTGATAGTTATGGTGATTGGTCACGTATTGCACGCCGATCACCGGCGAGCTCGCCGCGCCGCGCAGTTCCACCACCTTGCGCAGATTGGCGATCACCAGGTCGAAGTCGTCGGTGCCGTGCATGGCTTGGTGGATTTCCGGCCGCGCCGCGTCGATGCTGCAGCGCAGAAAGAAGCAGTGCTTGACCAGCGCCTCGAGCACTTCGGGCTTGTGCGTGCTCATGTTGGTAAAGATGCCGATGTCGAGCCCCATATCGGCGAGGGCGGTCAGCATGTCGACGAAGCGGTTATGCATGGTCGGCTCGCCGTCACCCACGATGGTGACAGCTTTCAAACCAAGTTGCCGGGCCTCGCCGACCGCTTCGATGATGCGCCAGCTTGCGTTGATGGCTTTCTTGGGCTTTTCCCCTTCGTAGCCGGAGCGATCGCTGAGTTTGCCGGCCTGGTGCCAATTGATGTAGCACCAAGAGCACTTGTGGTTGCAGTAGTTGGTCAGCCCGATCGTCATATGCACCGGGCGTGTATCGCCGGTGGTGGCAAGCTCATGCACGCGATCGATATGGTGGAAGACCTTGTGAGGATCCTGGAAGTCCTCCAGCGTCACCGGAATCCTACCGCTGGCGCGGGCACGTGCGATGTCACCGGCTTCGCGGTAGGCCTCGTCTGTGCCGTCTCGAATCGCCTGCTGGATGTTCATCCTGTCCACTATCGGTGCTGTCCATGGGCCCGATCGCCGTCATGGCCCAATCGCATTCGGCATTATACCCGGAAGCGCTGGACACGGCAAACCAGCTCTATCGCCGTCAGGCATTACATGGGCACCGGCGGTTAACGCTCGCCGCGCGTTAGGTCAAACGTCTATCCGCGGCCTCGGGGCTTTCGATTCTCCAAGGCCTTGGCGAGCCGGTCCGCGAACGCCTTGCCTTGCAGATGTTCAAGGTTGGTGCGCTGAGTTGCGTAGAGCTTCGATGCCACGATGTCGGCAAGGCATTCGTGGAATTCAGGCTGGTCCCACGGATCGTAGCGGGCGCTGATGGTCTTTCCCGTCAGTGCTGCTGCGGCATCCGAGATCAGAAAACGGGCGCAGTCGAGGGGCAATTCGATGTCGCTGTCGGTCCATTCGCTAATCAGCTTCATGACGATTTCGTAGAGCGTGCCGCCCCGCTCGGGACCAGCCTCGATCATGGTGTCAAAGATTTCGGTACGCACGAAGCCCGGCGCGTAGACGTTGACCGCGATATTGCGGGGAGCGAGCTCAGCCGCGAGCGTTTCCGCCAGCCGAATAATCCCGGCCTTGGCGACCCCGTAGGCACTGAGATTCGGCATCGGATCGAAGGCGCCGCCGCCCGACAGCAGCAGGATGCGCGGGCGTCGCTCGGGCCGCATCAGCGGGACTGCATGTTTGGTGACGAGGAACGCGCCAAAAAGGTCCGTGCGCAAGGCATCCAGCCATTCGTTGCTATTGACGTCGGTCACAAGGCCGATCGGCCCGATGACCGCGGCGCAGTGAATGAGCACGTCGACCGACGGCATGCGCTCGCGGACCTGGGCGAAGAAACGCACCACCTCGGGCTCCGAGCCGACATCGCAGCTGGCGTAGGACGCGAAGGGCAGGCCGGCTGTGACATGCGCCAGCCTGTCGGTGCGCCGAGCGCAGACGAACAGACGGTGCCCGTCGGAGGCGAACGCGCGGGTCAAGGCCGCGCCGATACCCGAGCTCGCCCCCGTGATGACGATCGATTTCGAAGTACTCATCCGCGGTCCCATACGATTGGCCCGGCATCATGTGCCGGGCCGATCTCCGGTCGAACGATTAACCGCGCTCAAACGAAGTTGATATGCATCGGAGGCGCTGCACCCTTGGTCGCCTCGATCGGCACAATTCCCTTGACGTGATTGTCGAGTGCCTCGTTGAACTTGTGTTGGAGGCAGAGCGTCGGGCAACTGGCCTGGGCGTTGAATTTGGGCGACGCGAGGTGGTTGACGACCTCCCAATACTCGTCGCTGAAGACGATGTCCTTGAAGCGGCGTTCGCAAATGTTGCCGAGGTGGAACTTCTTGTACCGCTCGTTGAACATCATCGAGCAGGGCGCAAGAAGGCCAGTGCCGGACATCTGGATCAGGAAGGGCACCCCGTAGCAGCGCTGGTAGGAGCGTGTGCCTTTGGCCTCGATCTTCGACCATTTGACGACGACCTTATACTCGTCGTCGGAATAGCTCTCGGCTTCACGCAGCTTATCGTAGAAGCTTTCGTACTTCTGATAGTCGACACCGAGCGAACCGTCCTCGTCGTCGCTGCAATGCTTGAGCACGAGGTAGTCGGGCCGCAGTTCTGCTCCGAGCTTCGCCAGCGGCACCAGCTGATCCTCGTACTCCGGCATCACCACCATCTGCATGCCGACCGTCACGTCGAGGCCATCGCGGCGCTTGATCTCCATCATGTCGCGGATGTTCTGGCAGACGCGATCGAACCAAGCCTCCTTGGCGCCCATGATCTCGGCGTAGCGCTTGCTTTCGCCCGCGGAGAAATTGATGCGCAGGTAGGTCAGGTGCGGAAGGATTTGCTCGGCGCGGCGCTTGGTGACGGTCAACCCGTTCGAGGCGCAGGCCATCGAAATGCCGTTTTGGCTGCCGCGGACGATGGTATCGACGAACACCGGCGAAATGGAACTTTCGCCGTCGCCCACAAGGCTGACGCCGCGCACGCCGATCTCGGCGCAATCGTCGAGGAAGTTGTAGATGATGTCCTTGCTGATGACGTGATGGGCGTTTTCCTGAAGCATCGCGTAACAGAAATGGCACCCATAGTTACAGGCGCGAGTGAGCGCGATATCCACCGTCACCGGCGCAAAGCGTTCGCCACGCTCCCATTGGGCTAGGCGGTCGGCGTGCCAGGCGATCTTGGTGCCGTCGAGGATGAGTTCTTTTCCCTCGAGGATGACTGGTGTCTGCATTTCTGCCCCTCAAAAGTGCACATCATCCCTCCGGAACGGAGGTGCGGCGTGCCTGTCCCGCTACGCTACATGGCATCTATTACTCGTAGCTGAATAGCACCAACTGCGCGCGAAAGCCACCGAGCGCTAGGACAAGCGGCGGAGCGGGCTTGTGTCCTTGGCCCGGTCGGCGACCAAGTCGATTTCCGGCTCCAAATCCCGGCGCAAGCGCTGCTCCAGCCTGCGCATGAGGCTCGGCTTGTCAGCGGTCGGAACCCGGTCGGAAAAGCCTACGGTTACCCGTACCGGATAGCCGTACTTGTTCTTGTCGATCCGTAGGATACCCATGTCGTCCGGATAGAGTCCTTCTGACTGCAGAAAGCCTCGCAGCGCGTAGTCGACCTTGTCGCGGCGCTGACCCACCGACAGGGCCTGCCACTCCGATGCCGGCGGGGGGGAGTAGAAATTGGTTCCCTGTTCCGCCCCGCTCTGTTGCCGGTAGGAGTCGTAAGCCTGCCGTGCAAGCCGGGCTGGCACCATGAACGGTATCCCGGCATTGACCGGAAGCAACACCCCTTTGATGGGAGCCGGCTTGTCCGGGTCCACCAACAAATCGAGAATCTTGAGACCGATATGGTCGGCCACTTCCTGAATCGGCAATTGCTCGGCGGCCCTGCAGAACAGGTCTAAAATAGCCCGCTCCGAAGGCTTGGTGGCGCCGGCGTGGAAGGCGGCACGCACCGTGTGACTCTTTGTGTCGACGTCGAGAGTGAGCGTTGCCGAACCTTCGCGCCCCGTGACGCGGAGCAGGCCGGCGCTTAGGGGCGCCATGTTGCCTTCATGCGTCAGCGAGCCAAGTGTCGCTTGCAGCTGCGCGCGAAAGTGGGGATGGACATCGCCGAACTCGGGCCATTCGGCACTGTCCCAACGTCGGGTGCCTTGCACGTCCGGTTTCGAACTTTCCGCGGCGGCCGCTCCCGCGTGCCAATAGGTTGGCTTCGGACCGCGGCCGCCATGGGCGGCATCGGCCTCGGCGTCTTGTTTCATGTTTGACGCCCGAAGGAGAATACTATCCCCTTCGGTTGCCAGCGCCGGCGTGCAGCATTTGGATAAGCTGCGCTCCAGTTCCGACAGGCGTTCAGCCGGAACTGTTGTGCGGTGGAAGCGAATGGCGATGTCGGTCAATCCGGCGATGCGCGCGGAATCCACCATGCTCGAGATACCAAGCACAGGATCCGCATCGGGCACCCAGAAATCGAGGAAGCTATCCGATACGCTGTGCTTGCGCAGGGTATGGATCAGCGCCCGATTGAACATGTCGACCATCTTTTCATAGTCGACCGGCTCGGCGAGTGGGATATGCTCGCTTGTCATACTCTGGATTGGCCCGTTCATTGCGTAATTCTACATCAGCATTGATGCAATTCACCGTCCGGACTGTGGATTCCAAGCATGTGTTGCGAGAAATCCGCGTTCCAACTTGACGGAAGACGGTCTTTTCCGGCAATTGGCAGCACGGAAATTGTGGCTACGGGCGACAATGGTGCGCGAGCCGCCATCTTATTGTGTTGCCTCGCGAACCGACATGCTCGATACAGCCAAAACTCTAGTTGTGCAATCCTCCGGTCCTTATTTAGACGCGGTCGCGTGACCAGACTATGAAAATTCTCATATCCAGCGCCATTTGGGGGGAGGCGTATTGTTCCATTTTCGCCAGATATTCGCTCGCCACGCTCCTGTCACGTGAGAACATCCCGGAGGTCGCGAAGCAGTCCGAGATTACGTATCACATTGTCACTACCCGAGCCGACAAGAAGCGACTGCTTCGCTATCCGGCAGTCGCGGCATTGCGACGGCACTGCAAGATTGAATGGGAGCTCATGGAGGACTACCGGCTCTATGAGCCTCCAGTTGGGCCAGGGGGTGAAAAATATCCTTTTCTTAGTGCCCTTCAGAACCTTTCGATCAGACGCTCAATCGATCACGATGTGATCGTCTTCAACTACGCCGATTTCATATGGGCGGACGGCAGTCTCAAGAATGCATTAGCGATGCTCTCTGACGGCCGGCAACCGCTCGATGCCGTGTTCGCATTCTGTCTGCCGGTTGATCGCGACTCGGCGGTAGCCGCCTTGGAGGTGCACCGGAAGCCCAGCAGTCCGGACGTCATCGAGCTTGCCCCACGCGCCGGCGCAAAGATCGCTGTCGATTGCATCCACCGCGAAGCCAAAATTCGCTTCTGGGAGGAGACGCCGCGATTCACCAACCTGCCTTCCTATCTGATTTGGCGAGTTGGCGATCGAGGTTTGTTGCTCAGGGCCTACCACCAATCGATCTTGGCTATGCGGGTGCGCGCACACGACCCCCAATACCTGCAAGGCATCTTGCGCGGCGGGCTCGATTCGTCATTCGCGGGTCATCTCGCCAAGAGCACGTCGCTCGCATTCGCTAACGATAGCGATGCGGTACTGGTATTTTCGCTCTATCACACGATCGTCGACTCGCGGGTGCCAAAGGGGGTGACGCGGGAGATGTCGCTGCGAAGCGTGCTGATCGGGGATGTCACGCCCGACCAGCGCCGTTTCGCGGAGCGTCCAATCTACCTCAGAGTGCGGGACGGCAAGGAGGTGGATTGGAGTCGGGCAGCCGAGGCTTCATGGAACATGCTCCGTCAGGCGCAGGATACGACGCCGTTCGATCAATCCGTCTATGACAAAAACTATGAAACTCACGGCGTGGTGCCAAAGATTACGAGGCTAAGTGCAACAAATCGCTTCGTCGTCTCGCATCTCTGGACCGTGGCGGATTGGTTGGCAAAGGCACACATTGTTGAATCTCGCCTGGCTGCATTGCATCAGTCTAGCGAACGCGTTCGAGGAGCCCTGTGCACCGTGCGGAGCCCGCGTCTTTGGCTCGTTGAAGTTGAACGAGTGCTCGCAGGAATGCCATCGCGGCATCGAGCTCAGCGCATTTGGTTTGTGGTGCAGCATCCCACACTCCTGCGTGCTGCCATTAAACGACGTCTGGAGCGATCGCTTGGGAACAGTGCAACAACTCGCTTCGTCGTCTCGCATCTCTGGACTTTGGCGGATCGGTTGACAAGGACACACATTGTTGGATTTCGACTGGCCGCATTGCATCAGTCTATCGAACGCATTCGAGGAGCCCTGTCCGTCGTGCGGAGCCCGCGTCTTTGGCTCGTCGAAGTTGAACGAGTGCTCGCAAGAATGCCATCGTGGCGTCGAGCTCAGCAAATTTGGTTTGTGGTGCAGCGTCCCATATTCCTGCGTGCTGCCATTAAACGACGCCTGGTGCGATCGCTTCGAAATAGCGTGTCTCTGGGGCTGAGCGACGCAGCCATTGAGGCTCTGCTTATGGGAGGTGATGCCGACGGCGTCGAGATCGCGTTTCTGGAGCGGGCATCATATGCCACGGTCTCACCGGGCATCCGGATCGAACCGGTAGTCAACGCCCGGTTTATGGCTGCCGTGTTTGTCGAAGGGATGACCAGCCGCGTCGTGGATGCGGGACGTCTGTTGAAAGCGCTTCGCGCAGCTGAGGCACTGTTGCGCCGGGCAATCAATACGGCACCGCTCTGGGCCGAACTCACGCGCGCGCTTGGCCGGAACCTTTGGTTTCAGGGTCGCTTCAGTGAAGCGATCGAGACGTTTGGCGCCGGTGAACTATTGCGAAACGACATGGCGAGGACGGCAGGCTGGCCTGTCGATTCTTGCGTGTTCCTGCCGCGAAATTGCGCCGAAGTGATCGGTTTGATGGGCCACATGGAGGCCTTCGTAAAGCACAAGATTCTAACCAACGACCAGCGTCGTTATTACTTGTTGATCCCATCCCAAAATATCGTCAACCGGGCATTTCTGGATTACTGGAGGGAATACATCGAGGTTGTATCGGAACCCGAGCGGATCGCCGAACTCGCGCAACTGGAGCCCGTCTATGGCGTCAATTGGAATTGGGTTTTGCCCAAGGGTGGCCGAACGGTGTTCGTGCATGATGGCATGGCGGCGGTTCAACGGGCTTGGCAGCGCACAGGCCGAGGGCCCGTGCTGCACTTGCGCGCCGATCACGCCGAGATGTTGCGTGCGGCGCGCCTCGAATGGGGCATGAAGGAGGGCGAGCGATTCATTTGCCTGCACGTGCGCTCGATTGGGTTCTACGGGCAGACGCGCGAGCAGTCGCAGCGATTCCGAAATACCACGATTGACGCCTATTACGAATTGATCCGCGCCATCACCGATATGGGTCTGTGGGTCATTCGCATGGGCGATGCATCAATGCCGCAACTCAATTTGGCCGAATGCGGAGATTCGGGACGTGTCGTCGATTACGCAGTTTCGCCCGACCGCTCCGCCGAACTCGATGTCGCGCTGTGTGCGCAATGCGAGCTGTTCGTGTCGTCGCCGTCGGGGTTGCATACCGTGGCTCATGCCTTCGGCCGCCCGGTGTGCGAGGTCAACTATCCGATCTACAACGGCTTCCCTTGGCATCCCATCGATATCTTTGCGCCTCAGCTGTACTTTTCCCATGGCAAGAATCGCGTGCTCACGCTCGAGGAGATTCTCGGTACCGATGTCGTTCATCTCGATCACCAGTTCCTGCTCGATCGCGCGGGCATTTCGCTGATCGCGAACGAACCCGATGATATCGTCGAAACCGTGCGGGAGGCGCTGGCGCCCTCGACCTACCGCGTGACTCACGAGGCCATCGCCGACAAGGTCTGCGCAGCCTTTGGCGAGTTCAACCAGAAATACGATGTTGGAATTTCGGGGCGGCTTGGGCGCTACTTCGCGATGAAATATTCGTCACGGCTGCTACCCGACCAGGGCCCTGCTCCAGAGACGTCGCAAACGGTCCTGCTCCCAAAGGGACGCAGGCTTGACTTTTTGATTCCATGCTTCAACCGGCCCCGATATTTGCATGAAATCCTCAAGAGCGGTCTCGCGCTGGGCATTCCTGGTGCGTACTTCGTGGTCTTTGACGACGCATCCAGTGCGTTTGAGCAAGTCCCGGGTCTCGGTTCGGTCACTGTGGAAATGGTCTGCCGAAGTTTCAAAGACAAGCGCGTAATCTACTTGCGAAACCCGACCAATATGGGCGTCGCGAAGTCGTTGGAGCGGTACTACCGCGAGTTCTGTGACGCCGCCTACACGTCGCTGCTAAATCCCAAGGACGAGTTCATCAGCAGCGCACCCGTCGTCAGCGCGCTGGCAAAGCTCGATTCCGACCCCGCGCTAAGCTTTGTCGTCTATCCGTTGCGGCAAATCGACCGGTCTGAATCCGACAAGCCTTTGCTCTTCAAATACGACCGAATGAGCGGGCGCGAATTCGTCGCCGCCCATGTCAGAGACTCGATGCTGCAGCACTGCAGCGGCTACGCCATCCTTCGTGTCGACGCGTTGCGCCGATGCGGCATCCCGCGCGATCTCGATCTCAGAGCCTTCGGTCTGGAGGATGCGTCGGGCATCGACCACGAGATGATCTACAATCTCGCGACAACAGGCGATGTCGAGTTCGAGAGCGAAGCCCCGATCAGGCGCTCGATCGTCGATGGCTATACCGAACGGTTTCCGTTGACCTTCGCCTATTCGCAATACCAATACGCCCGGCGGCTGATGGGTGAGCTTGAGCCACGCGGCTTCGTAACGGCCGAGACGCGGCGACTTTATCTCGGCTTTTGGCACTTGATTATCGCGCGCGGCCTGGTCGTAGCCTATCGACATGTCTACGGCAGCGAGCAAGAGCGGGGTGTGTCGCGAATACGTCCGCACTTGTCGATTCCGATTCTGTTTTATCTGCCGCTCGAGTGCATCCGCTGGCGAGTCATGCCGAGCGCTGAAGCTATCAGGACATATTTCACCGGGGCGCGACTGTTGCTGTCCGACTGGATCAACAAGTGTCGTGGTCGGCCTCACATTGCTTAACTGGCTTTAGTTCCGGGATCTTTCTCTGAAGATCCATCGATCGAGCCGGGTCCGCCACGCGCGTGCGCGCTCCCGCCCTAGCAAACGCCGGATCAGCTCGCCGGTGCGACCCAATACCAGGCGTACGACGATCCTCCGGCAAAGCGCGGCCGCCGCTTTCAACAACGCACGTCCAAGGCCGGACCGAGGCAACGCACGCCATCGATCGCTGGGCAGGTCGTCCACTTTGACGTTCCCGGAGGCTTTGCTATCGACCGGCGTAGATTCGTGGAAAGCGGCTAGGGTTTGCCAACTTGTTCCAGCGATCTGCTCCCACTTTGCCGTATCCGTGAAGCTTCTTTTGACCAAGAAGGGCGCTTGGGCAAATCGGCGCTGCCCGGCGCTCACCGAGGTCTGCAAGCACCTGCGCAAGTGGTCTTCTCGTTTCTCACCTGTTTTCAGACGTGAATCGGCGACGGCGTCATAGAGTGAAAACACCATCACGTCGTCAGAGTTTGTCGCATGCTTGGTGTGGCCGCTATCGGCCAAGATTGCCGTGAAATTACCGTCCAGAGTGCCGCGCTGAATGCCGGCTCGATACATGGGATCATCAGCTTTGACCCGCAGGACCAGCACGGTCTGGTGATAGGCGCGAATCAAGACGCCATCAGGCTCGACAGGCCATATGAGATAGGTCGGCATCGAGGTGAAATCGGGACCTTCCCAGAAGCGTAGCTTCGCCTCGCGGTGCAGGTGATCAATTGCAATGGCCGCGGCTGATCGCGGTGGCAGGATGAGCGGATCCGATCCGCTACGTCGGCTGCAATACCGGTCGAGCGCCTTGCGTCCGCCATTTCGATCGACCGGTAGGCCGAAGGAGAGCACGGCATCGACACCGTCCTGCATCAATTTGATCGAGTGGTAGACCGAGCCGTCAGCCCACACGAAATCCGCATAGTTCAGGATCAGGGCGTCGTAATCGAGCGAACGCGCGATGGCGATATTCTGAAGCTGGCTGAGGAAGGGGTACTTGTCGTAATCGAGTCCGGCCGGGATCAGCAAAGGGTCGTAACCATGGTCCTCGATGAATTCCCAGATGATATGGCAGTGGCGCTCGAGCTCGCGGACATTGGGCTGCTGTTGCAGCCACTTGGCATCCTTGCGACGCGTGATGATGTGATAGCCGACCTCGTTGCCGACGGCGAGGCGGGGCAGGTTTCCAGGAGCCAACTGACTTGCGAGCGAGTAGTCGCAGAATGTCGCGGCGTACTTTCGACCCCAGACGGCAACCGATACCAAAACTCTCATGGAGCAGGTTTCGCAGCCAGTGGCCTCATTTTGCGTGCCGGAAGAGGATCAGGATGCCGTTGGCAACCGGTAGCAGAAGCCGATCGAAACTCCGATCCGTTCGGAAGTGATCGAGCAATTCCTTGCAGCCGCGGCCCTTGTCGGTCTGCGGCGTGTCGTTCAAGGCATCACCATGGAAGAACACATCATCGATGATGATCATGCCTTTTTTGGTGATCAGCCCCTCCGACTTAAGCGTATAGTCGAGATAGTTCTCCTTGCTGCCGTCAACGAAGATCAGATCGAAACTTTGCGGCGCAAGCTCTCGCAATATTTGACCTGCGTCGCCGTGCAGGACTGTGACCTGTTGCTCGAAGCCGTTGCGCTTTACGTTTTCGCGGGCCATTTCGGCAAAATCACGTCCCACTTCGATCGTCGTGACATGGCCGTCTTTTCCAACCATCCGCGCAAATTGCATCGCGGAATTCCCGATAAATGAACCGATCTCAAGAACGGTCTTAGCTCCCACGAATTTGATCAATGTATCGAAGAGGACAAGTTGCCAGGGTGGCGTGGACATCTCCTCAAAATCGACGTTCTTTGGCGTGGTCAAGTCTAAGCGTGACGCATCAAAATCGCTGGCGTAGGACGCGAGCAATTCGTACAGCGACCTCTCGAAGGAGTTTTGGTCACGATACAAGTAACGAAAGAACTCCTGACTCGGTAGGAGTTTGTCGCGGTATTTCTTGGCCTGCATTTGGGAATCTCGATACGTTTATGGAGGTGCCGGCCCTTGCTACATCGGCCGTATGACATTGCGAACCCCCTGGGGAAGGCGGCGCCAAACCGCGCACATGACACCCCAGATTGTCGCTTTCATCTGCTGCGGGAATTGAAGAAGCCCTTGCTTGACAGGGGACAGGCGCCGGCGCATGTGCCGATGGGCGTCCGCCAAGCCGGGCCAAGTCTGAAACAACTTTCCGGCGGTCAACCACTTGAACTCGACCTCCGCGCAGCATCGCAGCAACATCCACCGCGGTGAAATCCTGTTCAGCAACAGCACAGGCAGCACGTGCCGGAGTCTGACCGGTTGGCTGACGTTTTCCTCGCTGCACATGCCCAGGGAACCTTCGCTCAAGATGCTCAAGCCGTTGACGAGATAGGTGCGGCTGAGATTGCGGATTGTCTCGTTCTTAGTTGCTCGAAGAAATTCCCGCTTGTTCGTCAGCTCCGGATGAGCCAACGGCACTTCGAATGCGATTTCAATGCTGATAATCGAGTCCAGGTAATGATCAACCTGCGTGCGGCGGAAACTCGCATTGGTTGGCCGTATCTCGGCAAGGATCGATGGCTCGTCGAAATAGACCGTGTTGCCAAAGCACGCCGGTCCGAGCTTCAGTTCGTATCCCGCCTGCCACTGGGACCCGTGCGAGGTCGCGAGCGCACCAGACTTGATGAAATGCTCGCGCGAATAGAG
>OBEQ010239494.1_pt1 | contig 13054 bp, 14 predicted proteins | sample 1670901 | NCBI WGS metagenome assembly OBEQ01 (sample SAMEA104232315, study PRJEB22302) | groundwater metagenome | biome: forest; feature: aquifer; material: groundwater | place: USA | collected 2011-08-07 | depth 5.4 m
CCTAGAACGTCTACTGCTCTCTTTTTATGATTAGGCGATAAATGGGCGTAGCGTAATGTCATTTCAAGAGTTTTATGCCCCAAAATTTCACGGACAGTATTTAAATCAATTCCTGCCATTACTAAATGGCTGGCCGCAGAATGTCTTAAGTCGTGAAAACGAAAATCTTTTATATCAGATTTAGATAATGCTGTCCAGAATGATTTTCGAACATCTTTCACTTGTTCCCCATTTTCGTAACAAAAAACATAAGGACTTTTTGAGGTTTTACGGATTTTTAGAAGAGTTTCTTTTACAGTTTCATTCATTGGAACTTCCCTCTTTTCACCGTTTTTAGTTTCCAAGAGATAAAGGACATCTCTTTTAAAATCTATGTCCTCCCATTTAAGATTAAGGATTTCGCCGCGGCGCATCCCTGTATTAACCGCCAAAATGACAATGGGCCTAAACTTTTGAGAACAATTGGCCACCAAGCGGATGATTTCTTCCTTTTCTAAATAACGCAAGCGCCCAGTCTTTTCTTTATACATCTGTACTCTGGTTACCGGATTAACGCCATCAAATTTTCCCCACACAATAGCCTTATTAAATAGAGATTTTAGACAAGCCAAAGATCTATTAACTGTTGCCGGAGATACTTCCCTCAATCTGTCATTCTTAAATTTATCAATATCCAAAACCTTTATCTCATCAAGGCATTTACCTTGGAACACTTCTTTCAAAATTCTTACATGAAGAGCATGGTGAGAATGATAAGATTTCTTGTTAAGGCAGTGTGTGCGAAGATACTCATCGGCAAAATCTTCAAAAAGGATTTTATCCTTATTTTTAATCTCCAAGTATCGTCCTTCAGCAATGGCTACTTCAATTTTTTTTAAAGCCGCTTCAGCTAATTTTTTGCTTGGACCTATCCGTCTTTTAATCCGCTGGCCGCTTGGTTCATAATAGCTGATGTACCAGTCCTTGTCATCACGGTCTTTACGTTGAAATGTCTTCCCCATAAGCTACCTCCGACCGGTCATTCCTTTTAATTTCTTTAAATCTTCTATCGTCCAATACCTGTAATTACTCATCGGATCACGCTTCGGCTCTGGAACCTTCCCAGCCTTTTCCCAATTATAATAGGTATTCTTAGAAATCTCTAAAATTTTAACAACGTCATTGATATAGTATCTTTGCGTCATGGTGCAAACTATACCAATGATTACAAGACACGTCAAACAAAATGTTGAATTAATCTATCCTCTTTTTCAAGCATTCTATCAATTTGACGCATATCAAAGCGGATAGCCCTTCCGATCCTCTTGCATGGAATTCTATCTCGATAAACCCATGCCTTAATGGGTGTACTCACTGACACCAAGATAAACCGCTAAGTCTTTCATCCCGATAAAACGTTTTTCCATAATCACCTTCTTTCTCATCGTCAATCCATTCAACAAAGTCTTATTTTCTCATAAAAAATCCAATAGGTTCCTTGGGCTTGGACGGCTCTTCTGGTTCTTCTAATAGTTGTTTAATAGCCTCGAAGACTAGAACAAATTTCTGGTCATGTTCTTTGAATTTTCTCTCAAGATTTTCAATTTTACGAGCCAGGTCTTTATGCGAAATCATTAATTCCTTTAATCTCACAAAGACGCGCATAATCTGAATATTGACCTCAATCGCTCTATCACTATTAAGGACGCTTGAGAGCATGGCCACACCCTGCTCGGTAAAGACATAAGGCATTCTTCTGATTCCCATTTTTTCTTTATTGGATATCGCGATTTGCGACATCCAATTTTTGGTTTCTTCTTTAGTGAGCTGGTGCATAAAATCAGGGGGAAATCTTTTCACATTCCTTTTAACCTGTTCATTAAGCCTACGGGTTTCAACGCCGTAAAGTTCAGCCAAATCCCTATCAAACATAACCTTTCGCCCCCTAATTATAAAAATTTTACTTTGAATGATTTCCACGGGAACTAAACTCTCTGAACTTTTGACGATTTTCTGTTTTTCTTTCATTGAATACCTTCTTTTTAATGGTTAATCATCGAATTCAATTGAGCCATTGGCTACAACGGCTTTCTTTGCTTTCGTCGCTTTTTTTTGAACAAACTTTTCCTCTTTATCATTAAGGTAAAATCGTTCAAACAACTTTAAACCGTTATCCTTTTTTTTCTTAACCACTCCATTATATGGAACCGCATTAGTATCTTTAAAACATCCCAGATTGACGCATTTCTGCGTGCTGTCTCCACGGTAAACAAAATACCCTTGTCCTAATTTATGAAGATTTTTGATTTTATCCGGTGGGAAATAAAATTCATTGACCATCCGGTTGGAAGATTCTCCGCTGTGAATCTGATTACCGAATTTCCCGCCCGACATCCGGTAGGTTTTTTCCTCTTTTACATAGGTCCCCATACTTTTGGCGATTAACTCGCAAAGCTCCGGATCGGTCTGTTTCAGATAGATTTTATTCAACGTGTTTTCATCGATACGCTTCATAAAGGTTTCAGAGATTGCCTTTAAGTCACTTAAACTTTGATGGGCAATCGTTACCATCATCCCGCTGCTTCTGGCTTTATTGAGGACTTCAACAAATGACTCCTCGGCGAACGAAGCATACTCATCAATAATAACACTCACTAAAATATCTTTCGGGATCTGGCCGATTTGAATCAATGAAGAGATATAGCGTAAATTAGCCTGGACCATGCGCGCGATACTGACCGCCTGTATCGGATAGGCATTGGTCGGAAGCTGAAAATACACGATCTTCCGGTGGCGGATAATATCCGTCAAAATAATGTCACTGTCATCGTCATTGAGAATGTCATCCCGATGAGCCAGAAGGTAATTATTGAAACCGGTCACAACGTGTTCCCAGCCTTTGTATTGTTCTGTCAAACGTTCAATGAGAGAATTCAGTAGTTTTAAATGCAGAATCCCTTTCTGATTGGTTGATTTAATCTGGCGGTTAATGTCTATGCGGCAGGCATTGTTCGTCAAATACGCATACACGTCCATTGGTGTAAATGGTCTTCCCAGAGAATGCAGGATATAAAACGTATTGGTAAAGATTGTTTTTGCCGTTTCCCAGTAAAAAGAATTGTCGTCTTTGAAATTATTAAAAAACGAATCAATAATGATCTGCGGATCGCACTCCCCAACATGAAGAGGGTTATAAGTGCAGGATTGTTCCTTGTTCACCAATGAAAACAACAATAAATCCTTGGCCCGTCCAATTTGTGCCAACATGGCATTAAGCTGATCGATGGATGAAAGCTCTCCTTTGGCATCCAAAATAATTACGGGACGATTCTTAAGAGCGTCCTGATAAATCAGCGGAATAAAAATACCGGCCGTCATCCCCGTTCCCGTCATGCCCAACACCTGAAGGTGCTGGCTTCGCTGGATGTCCGGAATACTGACCACCGCCTTATTTGATTTAGAGGCGTCCAAACCGACAAAGGTGTTCTCCAGATTATTTTTATTTGAATAGAAATGATCCAATTCACTCTGAAGGTCAAAGGGGATAAACGGGAATGATATCGCTTCTTCTTTGGGATCGGCTTTGACCCCACACCGCCACATGGTGATTTTATTGATTGTCTTTTCCATATAATGACCCGCGATTATGTAAAGCAAATAAACTAAAAAACCGAGACAAATAACAAAAACCAGAAAAAACGGATTGCGGGATTGATCTTCAATATAATCGCGAAAACGATAGTAAAAAGATCCTAAAAGTAATAAAAGTAAGATCAACCAATCTTGATTATTTTTGTTCACGCTTTCCATTTTCAACCGCCCAATGCCCAGGAATGACCACAACATATTTATAATGGCCGTCAACTAACTCGCCGTTTTCATCCACATGCGGATTAACCCAAATTTTATTGGTTTCGGCCTCAACCCAAAATTTTTCCTCGTTGACTTTAGAATTACTTTCTTTTACCGCAGGTAAAAGCATTATTTGATTTTTTGATTTAACCGTCTGGCAGCCGGTTAAAAAAATACATACCAAAAATCCCAAAATTAATTTCATGCACATAAAGAATTCCTCCCTCCTTCAGAATGGATGAACATCTGCTTCTTTTTCAAAATAAACCACCAATTCGTTACCGGCTAAGACAATGGCATACCCTTTGGCATCTTCTGTCTCTTTTTGAATTCTTTGAGCTTCTTTTTGAAAGGTATTGGCAACGCCATTTAAAATGGCGTTACGTGATGTGGAAGCAACCTCGGTTAAACCAGTGACGGTATTTGTTGCCGTCTGCTGCAGACCGGCCGCCAATCCGCTTAAAAAATTCATCGCCATTTCAATAAATATTTTCCGGTTGTGATCGTCAATAATGGTGCCGGTTAATCCGCCTGATCCGTCTTTGCTTAGACCAATCGCATTGATCTTTATGGTTTTTCCATCTTGAAAAACAATCGTGTGAAACTTCACCATAATTCTGTCTCTTTGCCGTCCGGCAAACGCGGTCCCGTAAATACGGCTTCCGAAAGGCAATAAAAGTTTTCCATCAAAATAAAAATCCTCCCAAACCTGCACGATGACCGGCGCATTAAAATTATTGGTCACGATATTATGAATCAAAAGACACCTCACCATACTTCCTAACGGGATCAATTGATCGGATTGATAGTCTTTGGTATCATCGAAAACAATCATCTTTGAGTTAGCGCTGGTCATTAACCTGCGGGGATTTCTTGGGATCTCTTTTAAGTCATTCTTATTTTCAGATGAAGAATCAGAATCATTCAGGGCCAAAGTAGAATCATCTCTCTTTAAATGATTACTGGTCGTCTCAATCGTTTGTTTTTGTTTGCTGATTTCTTTTTTGGTCCGTTTTTTGACGGTTTTAGTATTTTGGGATAAATAATAAGAACTAAACACAAACACGCATAATAAAATCCAGGTCAGTGTCGTGGGTTTACGCGCCCCTCGATTATCCTGCTTTAAGAAAAAATTAATGACAGACATATTCTTTATCCTCGATTCCGATGCCAAAGGTAAAATGATTATCTGTTGAGATAAACGTATCTTCCAAAATCAACCAGCCGTCGGTTTTTTCCATGATTTTAAGTTTATGCGTGTCGAAAAGAACGTACCGGGGGATGAATTTCTGATCATGGATATAAACATTTGTATTCTTTTCATTAAGCTCAATAGGACGATCACCTATATTACGCACCACAATATGCAAAAGTAAATAATGCGGATTCTTATAGGTGAAAGTTTCAATCACATTGACGGTTAAGAGCTCGTGATTGCATAAATAAAATAAATCTTTCTGCAGAAAATTGCGTTGATCAATATCTCCCAACTCTTTTAAAGCTGGATAATTTTGAGCCATTTTAATAAGACCGCTCACTGAAATGCTCTTTTTTGATTTCGCTGAATCCTTAACGGATTCTTTTGTATCAACGACGTAATCAACCTGTTTTTCATCACTAATGACCACTTCATAGTTGAAACGTTTGTTTTGGGTGAACACAAATAGATTTGTTGTTCCTCTATTCTCCAAGGGTTTGATCACCACATTCTTGGAATTCTTGGGAACTTCCACCTGCAATAAAGAATTATCACCCACTGTGACGAGAATGGGTTTTTCCGGAAATTCCAAAACCGTACAAAATCCGAAAGATGCCTTAACTCTCAAGACGTCGTGCTCTTGAGGATTCGAATAGACAACTTTTCCATCCTGGACATACCGGTCTTGCGCCCAAACGGGCCAGGCAACGAACAAACATATGACGAGTGAAATATATTTCATTTTTTCTTTCCTTTATCAAATGTCTTTTTAATGGATTGTGAAGAATTGGAAAATGCGAACGTCTCTGCACCGGTCATAAAGGTTTTAAACTTCCCGCTCATCGTTGTGGGTGTCCTTAAATCTTGCATCGCTTGAACACCGCTGCCAACCGCCGCCATGGTTCGAACGGTTGTCTTTCCAAGCTGGGTTATTGAATTTAAAGCCGTCCTCGATATAACGGCACCGGCAATCGAGGCTGCTCCGCCAATCCCAACACCAGCCACAAGGCTGGATATAATAAGCGGTGTAAAAATCAGCACAAAGCATACGGCAAAATTCAAACAGGCAAACTGCTCAATTCCCTGACCGCTTGAACCAATCTGCGCGCTTAAGGCAACAGCCACCGAAAGCGCGATATGCCATAAAATCGGCCAACAGAGGATCGAAACATAACTGGTAAACCATCCTTTTAAAATTTTGCTCGTTGAACTAAACAAAATAAGCGGAACCAAAACCGGCCCCAGCTTATACATAATCCCCACCAACGCATACCGTATAGATTCCATCACTTTGGAAATAACGGCATAAAAAATAAACGAAAGATTGATAATAAGATTGTGTAAGGTAAATCTTCCGAATAAACCCGTCACCTGCGAGACAAAATTTGTTTGAGTATTCGCTTCGTAAGTCTTTTGCATGTTGTCACTCATCGCTGCGTATTGATTGACATAACTTTGTTCGGGATTTATTTTTTGATCTAACCCAACCACGATATTCTTGGTTGTATCCATGACCCAAACATAATTTTGAATCAAAATAAAACCGACGACCAATCTCATCAGCAAATCAGACCAATTGGATTTATTGCTCAAAATCCCCAGGTAATTGATAAAAACAGCCAGCGTAAATAAGGTGGTTAATAAATACCCTCCTGTTTGTAAGACGTTGTCTAAATCATTTTTAACCGCTAATAAGACAAGATCCATTGATTCAGTCCTTTTATTGCATTTGCAGGGAATCATTCGCCGCCAAACTCATAAACCGGCGGATCCCGTCATTTTCCTGTTCAAATTTGATGATATCCGCTTTGCGATTCAGATTATCATTCGAATGCTCGATACTCTGCCCCTTCAAAAGTTCAGAGAGCAGATAAACCACGTTATTTTCCATTTGAATAAGCTGGGCGACTTCCTGAGCGATTTGCCTGAGCGCTCCTTTTTCACTGACATTCTTGGAATTCTCAACGAATTGATTTACATAATTCGAATTTTGCTGATAAAGCTTCTGATAGCTGTCGGCAATCAAGTAACCGGTTGAATTGACTTTATCCGACATATCGATATTTCCAAACGCCTCGCTGGAATTCTTAACCCACTGATCCAAAGATCCAAAAACGTTTTTCCATTGACCGGATACATCCGTATCGGTATCGACGTAGGTTTTTAAATCATCAATTGCGTTCTTTGTTTCAAGAATGACATTATGAAAGTCGCTGACAAATCCCGTCCCGTCAATGCCTTCACTCGCTTTGATCGCCAGCTGCAGCATCTCTTGGGTATTTTGAACCTGGGATTGCAAAAGTTCGATGGTTTGAATCGTCTCCGCTAACTGCCTGGCGTGTTCAGCGGTTTGAATCACCGTTTGCTGCAGCACAGCTGCAGTCGTTGAAAGATCGGCGAAAACATTTTTAATCCCGCCCAATGAACCTGCCAAAGACATTAAAACAACGAAGAAAACAATTTTTTTCATCGGTAGTCCTCCAGAGTTATGTAATGCGAATCATAAATCACATTATCCTGCTCACGCTTCGGGACCTTCACCTCGATGAGCCGTTTACAACAATTTTTTTCCTGGTCCGTATTTTTCCCCGTATTGTCTTCCCAATTCTTAACCGCGGCATCCACCTGCGCCTTGTTATATCCTTCTTCATATCCGGATTTATATTTTTTGTTTCCATTCTGTTCTTGAATCTCACCGACCACCGCGCCTGTCACACCTCCCGCCAAACCGCCGATGGCCGCTTCTTTTCCATCGTGATGGTAGGAATACCCGACACCGGCTCCGATAGCTGTTCCGGCGGTTGTATACGCAATTCGATTCACACCGCATCCGCAAACAATCGCGCTTAGTATGATAAAAAACATTGCCCTTGTAACAATCATCATCCATCACCCCGCTTTCTTAAAATAAATTATTTAACTGTGTTCCTGCGCGTAACCGACTCCATGCGGATATTCATCCGCGCATTTTCCTAAAACGTCATACATGTTTAAATTCGGATGTTCTTTATTCATCTTTTCATAATAATTAAGATCCATCGCATCGGTTGTGGCCACCCAATATTCAATGGGTGTCGGACAAATAACCATCTTTGCGCTGATACGATTCAATTCCTGTGACTGTGAAAAAAATACCTCGGAATACTCCCCCTTTTTTATTTGTAACGTTTCAATCAAACGCCTTTCCTGATCATTAAAATTGAAATAATCAACGATCCCCTGAATCGCGGGTAAGGAATTTTGCCGTAAGATAAAACGCGTATTGGAATTGCCCAGGATCGCATGTTCAAGACCGCCGCCAAGAAAATCGTTTAAAGACTGCGTCACCGAAATAGCCGCTGCCCCGTACTTACGAAACGTCCTGTAACACTCCGCAATAAATTTGGCGGCCTCCGGTGTATCCAGAAGTTTCCAGCATTCATCGAAAATGACAAATTTGCGCCGCCCAGGCTCGCTCATAATTTTGCCCCAGACAAAATTTGTCACAATGGTCAGCATAGCGGCCTGCAAGCGTTCAAATTTTTCAAGTCCTTTGAGATCAAAACAGATCACACTTTTATCGAGTGAGATCGTAGATTTGCCGTCGGTGTAATTGCCGTATTGCCCCCCTTGAAACCAATTTCCTAAAAGGCCGACCACCGGCTCATAAAAAGACTGCAGCTGTTTATTATCTTGAGCCGTTACTTTTAAGGCCTCTTTAAAATCACTTAAAATAGGAAAATCTTTCGTTTTATAAAGGAGATCAACACTGCGAAAAATATAATCTTCCACAATCTGGTCAGACTCTTTAAAGCGCGCCACCCCTCCCATCATCTGCTCAATGGTTTTTGTTTTAATAATCAGGATCTCATTCTGTTCTTCCTCGCTAAAATCGTTGAGTTTCCGCTGACCGGATAAATCAAAGAGATTGATTGTGAATTTTTTCCTCAGTCCCAGATCAATATATTCTCCGCTTTTTAAAAGAACCTGGCGTTTATACGAACCGCCGATATCAATGAAAATTTCAACCGGATCATTTTTACTGTATTGATTCACAATCTGGTTGATGGTAAAACTTTTGCCGCTTCCCGATGCCCCGATCACCACGGTATTAAAGGCCGTAAGATTCTCGGAGAATGGATCATATCCGGCCAGACCGTGGGTTGTGTTGTAAAACAAGCATTCCGCCCGTCCGCTTCCCCGGAATTCACAGAAAAACGGTAAAAAATCCGATAAATGCATGGATTTAACTAAAAGCCAGCGGGAAGATTCTTTCGTCCATCCGGGAAGCATACTGAGGAAAATCGGCTTGACCGATCCCCAGCGTTCGTCATGCATTTCACACGCCTGCATGGATGAAAAAACACGGATCACCTCGGAAGTTTTCTTTTTAACGTCTTCAAACTCTTGACCATAAACATGGACCGTCAGCTGCATACGGTAAATTTTTTGATTGCTCTGCTGGACTTCCTCGAGCAAGGATTCATATTGGTGAATCTTTGTTTGGGCGTCCTTATTAACGATCCCGAATAAGCCCTGGATGTTTCCATATTCACGACGGCGCATGGATTCGATTTTGGCCCGTCCCCATTCTTTGGCAGGCGTTTCAAAATTGACCACAACATCGAAGTCCGAAAAAGAAAGATTATTGATCTGCGAAAGCATGACGGGTGTGGTGGATTCAGGAAGGACTTTAAGGGTTATATATTTGTGATAGAATCCGCCAAAATGAATGTACTCCCCTCTTTTTTCATCAATAGAAAAGTCCGAACAGCATATCTGTTGAACGAATACCTCAGCACTTTTCGGTTGAGGACACTCCGCATTTTGCTTATACCGGTCCGGATTCAGATATTTATAGATCAACTTCATGACTTCATATTGATCCAAAGGTTTGAAGTGTAAGCCGGCGCCATTTAAACCCTCTTCAACATTGGCAAGAATAAGTTTGAACTCCTCTTTTAATCCTTCGATTTCCTTCTTGGTGGTTTTATGAATATCCGGTAAAAACGAGAATCGACTTTTGGCTTTTCCCAACGGCGTACAATTAACAAACAGATAGCACTTTCTGCGGCGAAACAACTGTTCCCGGGTTATCCGCTCAAACCGGTCAATGCGCTGAGCATGCATCGCTTGGATCAACGGATGCTCCGTTTTGAGTGCTTTATGCTCATTGATTTCTTTTCGATAATCACTATCAAGCGTAAAAAAGACCTGATACGTTGCCCTGTCAGTCAAACCGCTTAGGAAGGTTTCAATCTTTTGAGAATGAGCGATCAATTCCTCATTGCAAAAGGATTCAATAGACGGACAGACAATTTCATAGCTCGCGGATATCGAATCGTCATTCAGAACCAAAAAATTCTCTTCAAAATGACTGTAAGGCAAAAACTCCTGCAGGGAATTAAGTTTAATATCAAAGTTTCTTCCCCGGATAGAGGCGGTGATCGTTTGCGGGATGGCTGTGTATTTCTTATCTTTAAAGAACCATTCCATGTAATGTTCAGTTGCCCGCGACGGTTTTCCTCTTTTGATAACCAAAAGAAATCCGCTCATTCCTCCTACAATGAGCCAAAGAATAAAATTGTTTACATTAATCATTTGTAAAATCAACGCAGCTCCCAGGACAATGAATATGTCCCATCCTTCAAAACCAAAGACAATCATTCTGTCTTGTAAATTCCTTAAACAATGTTCCGAATAAGCGCGCATAGCATTACCCTCCGAAAGCACCGCTGATAAATGCAACGATCTGCGGTGAAGCAAACATAATCAGTGTCCCGACCAATGCCGCAACGAACAAATGATCATTGCCCATGGCCTTTTGCCATCCGGCAATCATAAGAAAAATAATCGCCAAAGGCGTGCTGATAGCTTTGATCTTTCCTTGAAGATCCGTCATGCCGCTTTCAAGGTCGGCAAAAGCCGGGCTAATAGAGATCAAAACCAAAACAATCAACGTTAAACAACATCTGAATCCTGGCAGCTGAACCCATTTACGTACTGAATTCATGTCCTTCCTCCTTTTTTGAATAGGTTTTGTAAAAATTCTCCAACGTTACGAATTGAAAATACAAACCAGCTCCAGCCAGTTTCCCCGCCTTTGCCAATTTTTCTTCAACCTGCTTCAGCTCTTCTCTAATAAAGTCGTTTTCACAAATATAAATGACGTTCTTGTTATCCACTTCTTCCCTCTGGGAATAGGAACGGAATATTTCCTCATAACGGTCTTTGTTCTTTAGAGTACGTTCGTATTCAAGAAAGAATTTCTGGCGGGTTCCATCCGTGCGCCGTCGCCAGAAAATCGCGTCAGGAATTTTACTGTTCGCGATTTTCCCCCTTAAGGGCGACGGCAATGCACGAATGAACCTTTCCGACCACCACTCTTCAATAGCGATCTGCTGGGTCTTCTCTAAGGTTATACGGATCCGGTTGATTTCTAAATTGTGCGGAACTTGATATAAAAGAAGCGGCTTGACTTCAAAGGTGGGGATATTAGGGAAGTATGTTTTTAAGAGGTCAAATAATTCGGGCTTATCGATATACCAAACGCCGTGTTTGATATGACCGAATTTCACATGCCCGATCTTAAGCTGGTGCAGAGTAACCCGGATGGTGGAAGATTTATCATCTTCAAATAAATGGCGGTTAATGTCATCGACTGTAACAATGCCTTGTTCAGCGATGAACTTAAGGATGCGGATTTTTTGAGGAACAGCGGCCATAAAGCGCTCCCGCAAAAATAATCTTTAAAAAATTCTTTCAAGGGGGTGAAAGAAATGACGGTAAGTTTTGAAAAAACGAAGACTGCTTTAGGGGGATTTCTTATTGCCTTCGCCGATAAGGGGTATCGGTTAAGTTTAATTCTTATCAAACATCCGAAGAAATACTATCAGATAAAAAAATCTTGTCAAGCATAATTTTATTTTATGTCAACATATATTTGATATTTCTTCAATATAAGATTTTTTAAATTATTTGCCAGAGGGATAATTCCGGGGAAGTATAGTCGATATTTCTAAGGGGAATCCTAAAGAAAATTATGGCGAATTTCTGCTTCAACTGATCTTCTCCGTGATCTTCAAAAGATTTTTCAAATTTTTCCTCGCCACAGAAACGATCTTCTTCGGCACTTCCTTCCCTTCATCCAGTCTTTCTAAAATTGTGAAAAAATAATTGGAGTTTGTTTCGGATGTCGGCGGTGCGGGTGGATTTTTTGAATTCGGCTGTCTCATTTTCTTTCATACTTATCATCGAATATACTTCGCCATCTCTTCAAATTTCTCGAGCAATTTATTCACCAGTTCCATCTTTTTGATCAAGAATGGTGCCCAGCGTCCTTGCGAATCAGAGGACAAACTTGACATTAAGATTTGCTTTTGGGCGTTTCTGCCGCTGCGCTAAAAAAACGTTTTTCCAAAAACATCATTATTTTTTCAGATGTCATATCCGTAACATTGTCTTTCCATCCTCTTAAATTAAAACCATATCCCACACTATAAACACCAAAGAATACGGCAGCCAATATACAAGAAATTCTCCAGAACAGTGGGACATTGGGAAAGAAAGGAATAATGATAGACCCGACAAGAAGAAGTAGAGATAGAACAAACAATAGATTAAAAATTCGACTCGTGACATTTCTAATAACTTTATTCACTTTGACTCGTTTTTCGATTTGTTCACGTTCGTATTGTCGCACTTGAATTTCAAGCTCTTGATTTTTCGTTCTCTCGGCCAATAGCTGTTGTTCCGGTATATAAGCAGCGTCCGCGCGGATTTTCTTCACCACTTCTTCAATGCTACTTCCATTCACGGCTTCTGAATCACCCAGCGTTTCTTTCATTAACATATCTTGAATGAAATAGGATCTGCTTACTGCCATAAATTCATCTTCACTTACCTTCTGTAGGCGATCACGGGAATGGGGCCAAAAATAATCAGGGTGGTTCCATTGAGATTAGAGGACTGCGTGGAATTGGCCAAGACAGAGGCAAGAATTCTCCGATGGCAAATATTTCAAAGACTTTCAGATTATAAAAATTC